>Ga0116176_10001189_pt1 | contig 20645 bp, 13 predicted proteins | sample AD_STIC08_MetaG_FD_89803 | JGI IMG/M metagenome (GOLD analysis project Ga0116176, IMG submission 89803) | Active sludge microbial communities of municipal wastewater-treating anaerobic digesters from USA - AD_STIC08_MetaG | ecosystem: Engineered > Bioreactor > Anaerobic > Digestate | place: USA...
TACATCTTCGACCCCGTCGAGACGCTCCGGGAGGTCCGGCGCGTCGTCATGCCGGGCGGCCGGCTCGTCCTGTCGAGCATGCGGCCGGACACCGACGCGTCGGGGCCGTTCACGCGGCTGCTCGGGAAGATCGAGGCCATGCCCGAGGAGGCCCTGCCCCCCGAGCGGCCGAAGGCCCTTCTCGTGGAATCCCTGCGCGCCTTCCTCAACGACGCCCAGGAGCTCGTCGACCTCGAGGAGGCCGGCACTTTCGACTTCTTCGACCTCGAGAAGCTCGAGGGACTGCTGGAGGCCGCCGGCTGGGACATCGACCGGGTCATTCCCTCCTACGGCACGCCGCCCCAGGGATACGTCGTCGTCGCGCGAACGAGGAGCCCCCATGCCTAAGCCTCTCGACGCCTTCGAAGAACGGCTCTACACGGAGTACGACCTCAAGGGCCGCGTCCGGATGGCCATCGTCATCAGCATCGTCCTGTTCCTCGGGTTCCTCGTCCTCGACTGGGTCTACACGCCGCAGCACCTCGGGACCTTCGCCGTCATCCGCGTCTCCGTCGCCGCCGTCGAGGTCGCCCTGCTCCTCCTCGCCCGCCGCATCCAGTCCAACCGCGGCTTCGTCAACCTGGGCATGGCCATGGTCGTCACCGACGCCGTCGCTCTGGCCGTCATGATCCAGGTCATGGGCGGCTTCCTGACCAGCTACTACCAGGGCCTGAATATCATCGTCATCGGCATGCTCGTGGTCATCCCCTTCGCCTTCCGCGAGTCGCTCTTCCTCTACAGCCTGACCTGGGCCGTCTACGCCCTGCCGAGCTTCATGGCCTTGCTGGCCGGCCAGGACCCCATCGTCGTCCGCGGCGGCAGCTTCGGGGCCGAGCCCGTCACCATCGGGCTGTGGCGGTTCGTCGTCAACAACCTCTTCTTCCTGACCTCGATCATCTTCGTCGGCGCCTTCGGCTCCAAGATCATGGACAGCATCCGCCGCCGCGAGCTCCGCAACCGCATCGAGCTCGAAGGGATGACCCAGCAGCTCCAGGAATCGAACATCAAGCTCAAGAGCCTGGACGAGCTCAAGACCCAGTTCTTCGCCAACGTCAACCACGAGCTGCGGACGCCGCTGACTCTGATGCTGACCCCGCTCAAGGCCGCTCTCGAAGGCCGGATGGGAGAACTGGCGCCCTCGCTCAAAGACACCCTGGACATGATCCTGCGCAACGGCTACAAGCTGCTCAAGCTCATCAACAACCTCCTCGACCTGTCCAAGCTCGAGGAGGGCCGGATGCGCCTCAAGGTCCGGACCGTCAACCTGGTCGAGTTCATCCCCCCCCTCCTGGCCTCGGTCAAGCCCCTGGCCGACCAGAAACAGCTCCGCCTCTTCTTCCAGCACCCGGCCCACCCCGTCACCCTGACCCTCGATCCCGACCAGTTCGAGAAAGTCGTCCTCAACCTCCTCTCCAACGCCCTCAAGTTCACCCCCAAGGGCGGCAAGATCACGATCTTCGTCGAGGAGAGGGACGGCACCGTCGTCATGACGGTCGAGGACACGGGCATCGGCATCCCGGACAGCATGCTCGTGACGATCTTCGACCGCTTCTCCCAGGTCGACGGCTCCAAGTCCCGGGCCCAGGAGGGCACGGGCATCGGGCTGGCCCTGGCCCGGGAGATCGTCCTCGTCCACAAGGGCCGCATCTGGGCCGAGAGCGAGCTCGGCCGCGGCTCCCGCTTCATCGTCGAGATGCTCAGGGGCGAGGAGCACTTCGACGACGAGGTCCTCGAACGCCGGGCCGAGGACGTGCCCGTCGGGATCCGGCGCCGCCTGACCGACACCGAGGAGCCCCACGTCCAGGACATCGTCGCGGACCACCGTGGGCTCCAGCTCGTCGACCTCGAGAAGATCGACATCGGGGCCGGCCAGGTCAACGAGGCCAAGGTCCACGACGCCCTGGTCCTGTGCATCGACGACAGCCCTGAGGTCCTCAAGCTGATGAAGATGCTGCTGGCCGACGAGTTCGACCTCGAGCTCGCGACCTCGGCCGAACAGGGCCTGCGCCTGGTCCGCGACAAGGGCCCCGACCTCATCCTCTGCGACGTCATGATGCCGGGCATGGACGGCCACGCCTTCTCCAAGGCCGTCAAGTCCGACGAGGCCACCAAGCACATCCCCATCATCCTGGTCACCGCCCGGTCGGGGGCCGAGATGCTGGCCGAGGGGATCAAGGCCGGGGCCGACGACTACATCTCCAAGCCGTTCGACTCGACCGAGCTCAAGGCCCGCATCCGGGCCCTCCTCCGCCTCCGCCAGGTGGAGGCGGAGCTGGCCCTGGCCAACAGGAACCTCCGGATGCGGACGTCCGACCTCGTCGAGCAGCAGCGGTCCCTGTTCCTGTCGACGGTCAAGTCCCTGGCCTCGGCCATCGACGCCAAGGACGAGTACACCCGCCACCACTCGACCCGGGTCACCGACTTCTCGCTGAAGATCGCCGCCAAGATGGGCTTCAGCGCCAAGGAGCTCGGCGACCTCGAGCTGGCCGCGGTCCTCCACGACGTCGGCAAGATCGCCGTGCCCGAGAGCATCCTCAACAAGCCGGGCAAGCTGTCGCCCGACGAGTTCGCCCTGATCAAGGACCACCCCGCCCGCGGCGAAGCCATCCTCAGCCCCGTCGTCGAGCTCAAGGAGATCGCCCGGGTCGTCCGGGCCCACCACGAGCGCTACGACGGGACGGGCTACCCCGACAGGCTCAAGGGCCGGGAGATCCCCCTGGGCGCCCGGATCATGGCCATCGCCGACACCTACGACTCGATCACCTCGGACCGGCCCTACCGCAAGGCCGCCTCCCATCGCTACGCGCTCAAGGAGATCATCGCCTGCTCGGGGACCCAGTTCGACCCCGAGGCCGTCCAGGCCTTCCTCGAGATCGCCGGGACCATCGCCCAAGACCAGGGCCAAGAGGCATGAGACTCATCGTCTCCTACTACGGCGTGGGCCTGTTCGCCAGCGCCATCGTCGCCGGGGCCGTCGCCGTCATCGCCTGGAAGCGCACCGTCACGCCCGTCGGCCGCGTCCTCGGCCTGCTCATGACGGCGGTCTTCACCTGGGCGATGGCCGCGGCCTTCGAGGCGGCCGCGCCGGACCAGGCGACCAAGGTCCTCCTCGCCAAGATCGAGTTCCTCGGCATCGCCGCCACTCCCGTCCTGGTGTTCCTCTTCGCCACGGGCTATTCACGCTCGGGGTCGCGGCTGAAGCCCCTCCGGGCCGCGGCCCTCTGGATCATCCCCGCGGCGACGGTGGCCCTGGCCGTCACGAACGAAGCCCACGGCCTCGTCTGGTCGGGCTTCTCGACGGCCGAAGGGACGCGGGCCGGCTTCCTGGTCTACCATCACGGGCCGTTCTTCTGGGTCCACGCCGGCTATTCCTACCTCCTTCTCTTCGCCACCGCGGTCGCCCTCCTGCTGGCCTTCTTCCGCTTCAAGGGCGTCTTCCGGAGGCAGGCCCTGCTCCTCCTCCTGGCCTTTCCCCTGCCGTGGGCCGCCAACGCCCTCTACCTCGCCGGCCTGGCCGGCGCCGAGCGCGGCTACGACTTCACCCCGGTCGGGTTCGCCTGCTCCGGGTTCTTCCTGATCTGGGCCATGTTCAGGCTCCGGCTCGTCGACATCGTCCCCGTGGCCCAGGAACGGGTCATCGAGAGCATGGGCGAATCGCTGATCATCGTGGACCGGGCCGGACGCCTGACGGCGACGAACCCGGCCGCCCGGAGGCTGATGGCCGAGGCCGGCGGCCCGCCGGAGGACATCCCCGAGTCCAAGGTCCTCGGCCGGCCGGCGGCGGAGCTTTTCCCCGGCTGGCCGGCGCTCGCCGCCGGGCTGGGCGGCTCGGCCGTCCCCGCGCGCGAGCTGGCCTGGGTCCGGGAGGGCGGAACGCGCTATTTCGACCTCCGCCTGACCCCCGTCGTGGGGCCCGGCGCCTTCAACGCGGGCCAGGTGGCCATCCTCTACGACATCACCCGGATCAAGAACGCCGAGACCTCCGCGGTCGCCGCCCGCAGGGTCGCCGAAACGCTCCGCGAGGCCGGAGTGACCCTGAGCTCGAACCTCGATTTCAAGCAGATCACGTCCCTCATCCTGGAGCTCCTCAAGCGCGTCATCCCCTACGACATCGGGGCCTTCATGACGGTCGAGGGGAACGATCTGAAGCTCGCCGCGATCAAGCGGCCCTCGGACACCCGCAGCCTCATCGGGGAGACCTATCCCCTGACGGGCTCGCGCCTCTGCCACGTGGCCATCCAGAAGGGCCGGCCCCTGATCAGCGCCATCACGGGCCCGGACGACATCCTCCTCCCGTTCCGGCTGGACAAGGGCGCCCACTCGTTCCTGGGCGTCCCCATCGTCTTCCGCGACCGGGCCATCGGCCTCATCGCCCTCTACAACTTCGAGGCCGAGCCGTTCTCCGAGGACGCCGCCCGGGTGGCCGAGCTCTTCGCCAGCCAGGCGGCCATCGCCCTGGACAACTCCCGCCGGATCGAGCAGATGGAGCTCCTGGCCGTGACCGACCAGCTGACCGGGCTCTACAACCGGCGGGCCTTCGCCGGGATGGCGGCCAAGGAGGTCGGGCGGTCCCGCCGCTACCGGCGCCCCCTGGCCCTCATCCTCTTCGACATCGACCACTTCAAGGCCGTCAACGATACCCACGGCCACCCCATGGGGGACCAGGTCCTGCAGGTCCTGACCAGGCTCGTCAGCAAGACGATCCGGGCGACGGACGTCATCTGCCGCTACGGCGGCGACGAGTTCCTCGTCCTCATGCCCGAGGCCGGCCGCGAAGAGGCCCTGGCCATGGCCGAGCGCCTGCGGGAGGAGATCTCGCGGATGACCGTGGTCACGCCGGGCGGCACGCTGACCCTGACCGTCAGCCTGGGGGTCGCCGACCTCGATCCGGCCGGGGACGAGGACATCGACGGCCTCATCAACCGGGCCGACCGGGCCATGTACCAGGCCAAGGCCGCCGGCCGCGGCCAGGTCCGCGGCTGACCCCTTCCTCCCCGCGCCGCCTGTGCTATAATACCCCCCTTTCGGAGGTCCCCATGGTCCACATCGAGCCGTTCCGCGGCGTCAGGCCCCGCAAGGACATCGCCGCCCTCGTCGCCGCCCCGCCCTACGACGTCCTGTCCTCGGAGGAGGCCCGCGAGCTGGCCGCCGGGAACCCCTATTCCTTCCTCCACGTCGGCAAGCCGGAGATCGACCTCCCGCCGGGGACCGGCCTCTACGCGGACGAGGTCTACGCCAAGGGCAAGGAGAACTTCGAGCGCTTCCTCCGCGAGGGCGCCATCGCCCCCGACCCGTCCCGCAACTTCTACGTCTACAAGCAGGTCTGGGGGGACCACGTCCAGGTCGGCCTGGTCGCCGGCGCCTCCTGCCAGGACTATCTCGACGACGTCATCAAGAAGCACGAGCTGACCCGGATCGACAAGGAGAACGACCGGATGCGCCACATCGAGACGCTGGGGGCGCAGACCGGGCCGGTCTTCCTGACCTACCGCCGGACGGACGCGATCGACGCCCTCGTGGCCGAGGCCATGGGCCGGGCGCCCGAGAACGACTTCGAGACCTACGACGGCGTCCGGCACATCTTCTTCGTCGTCGACGACCCCGGCCTCGTCGGGCGCATCCGGGACGCCTTCGCCGGGCTCCCGCGGCTCTACGTGGCCGACGGCCATCACCGGTCCGCAGCCGCCACCCGGATCAAGGTCAAGCGCGACCGGGAGCGGCCCGGCCGGACGGGCCGCGAGGAGGACAACTTCTTCCTGGCCGTCATCTTCCCCGACAGCCAGATGAAGATCCTGCCCTACAACCGCGTCGTCCGCGACCTCGGCGGCCTGGATGCCGAGGCCTTCCTCGGAAGGGTCGCCGAGCGGTTCGCCGTCCGGCCGGACGGCCCGAAGGTCCCCGCCCGGAGCCGCGACTTCGCCATGTTCCTCGACGGCCGCTGGTACGCGCTCGAGGCCAGGCCGGGCACGTTCGACCCGGCCGACCCCATCGGCTCCCTCGACGTCTCCATCCTCCAGACGAACCTCCTCGCGCCCGTCCTCGGCGTCGCCGACCCCCGCACGGACACGCGGATCGACTTCGTCGGCGGCATCCGCGGCACGGACGGCCTGGAGAAGAAGGTCCGCGAGGGCGGCTTCCGGGCCGCCTTCTCCCTCTTCCCGACGACGATCGAGCAGCTGTTCGCCGTGGCCGACGCTGGCCGGATCATGCCGCCCAAGTCGACCTGGTTCGAGCCCAAGCTCAAGGACGGGCTGGCCGTCCACATGATCGACGGATGACCGCCCCCGTGACGCCGGCCCTCGTCGCCCGCGTCCGCGAGGAGGCCCGGGCGTTCTTCCGCGGCGCCCGGGGCAGCCACGACTGGGACCACACCGAACGCGTCCGCCGGCTGGCCCTGCGCATCGGCCGCCGGGAACGGGCCGACCTGGGCGTCCTCGAGCTGGCGGCGCTGCTCCACGACATCGGCCGCGAGGAGGAGGACCGCTCGCGCGGCCGGGTCTGCCACGGCCGGGTCGGGGCGGCGCTGGCCCGGCGCATCCTCGAGGACTACGGCTGCGAGCCGGCCGTCGTCCGGGCCGTCGCCGAGGCCGTCCGGACCCACCGCTTCCGCCGGGGCGGGGCGCCCCGGACGCCCGAGGCCCGGGCCCTCTTCGACGCCGACAAGCTCGACTCGATCGGCGCGGTCGGCGTCGGCCGGGCCTTCCAGTTCGCGGGCGAGGTCGGGGCCCGGCTCCACGACAAGGCCATCGACGTCCGCAGGACGAAGCCGTACACCCGCGAGGACACGGCCTACCGCGAGTACCTGGTCAAGCTCGGCCGCGTCCGCGACAGGATGACGACCGGCGAAGGGCGGCGCATCGCCGCCGGCCGCCACCGTTTCATGGCCGCCTTCTTCGCCCGGCTCAACAAGGAGACCGACGGAGCGCTCTGACCGCGGCCGAAAACCCCGGCGGGGTCGCCGCCTCGATGGGGCTCCCGGGGCCGGCCCTCTACCCGACGATCTTCTTGGCGCCCTTGTACTTCCCCTCGACCCGCTCGCGGGGCAGGTACTCGTCCTCCATGGCCCGGTACTCCTTGAGCCCGACGAAGTCGGTGTACTCCTCGAAGGACGAGACCCACCGCGTCTGGCCCGGGAGCGTCCCGGTCGGCGAGGCCTTGAGGGCGGCGAAGAACTCGGTCAGGGCCTTGTGGGCGACCATGATCGAGGCCACGGGGATCGAGACCCGGCCGACGCCCATCGCCCTGAGCTCGGGGATGGGGACGAGCTCGGTCTTCATGCCGCTGACGGCGTCCATGATGTTGACCGAGAGCGGCCCCTTGATCGACCGGACCGCCTTCTCGATGTCGGCCTTGGTCCTGATGCCGTCGATGAAGGCCAGGTCGGCCCCGGCCTCGAGGTAGATGTCGCAGCGGCGGATGGCCTCGTCGAGGCCCAGCCCGGCGAAGGCGTCGGTCCGGGCGTTGATGACGAAGTCCTTGTCCAGGCGGTCGCGCGCGGCGGCGCAGGCCCGGACCTTGCCGGCCATCTCCTCGGCCGAGATGACTTCCTTGCCGGCCATGTGGCCGCAGCGCTTGGGGAAGACCTGGTCCTCGATGTTCAGGCCGGCGACGCCCATGGCGATGAGGCGCTCGGTCAGCCAGGCCGCGTTGACGGCGTTGCCGCCCCCGGTGTCGATGTCGGCCATGACCGGGACCGTCACGGCCTGGGCGATGTTCCAGGTCAGGTCGAGGACGTCCTTCATCCGGACCAGGCCGACGTCGGGCTTGCCGAGGTAGGACCCGGCCAGGCCGTAGCCCGAGACCTGGACGGCCTCGAACCCGGCCTTCTCGACGACCTTGGCCGAGAGGGCGTCGTGGGCGCCCGGCACGGCGACGGCCCGGCGCGCCATGATGGCTTTCCTCAGGATCTGGGATCTCTTCATGGATAATGACTCCTTGCCGTCGAAAACGGCCCCTCATTCTACCTCATCCCGGGGCGGCAAGGAAAGGGGGGGTGCGGCGTGCAAAAGAACCGGCCCGGGTGTAAAATCCTTTGGCGTCCCCGGGTGTTCCCGGGGCTGTCCGGCACGTCCTTTCAGGCGGCGAAAGGGTTGCGCCCCTTGGCACATCTCACGCTGGAGTGCCGGAACGAAGGGAGAGGACCATGGCGCATCGACCCCTCGGACGGAAGGAGTTCCTGGCGGCCCTGGGCAAAGGGGGCGCCTGCATGTGCGCCGCGGCCGCGGGCATGCGGTCCGCGCTCGCCGGACAAACGGCGGCGCCGGCGTCGAAGCCGGGCGACCCGACGGCCGAGCGGGCGGCCAAGCGGATGGAGTTCGTCGACGGCTGGGTCCGGCGCTTCTTCGCGGCCTTGGACCAGACCGTCGACGAGCCCACGCGGCGGAACTTGATGGCGGCCAACGGCCGGGCCTGTTACGCGGCCCATTCCGAACCGCCGAAAAAGACCCCCGGCCCGGACGCGTTCGAGAAGTTCAAGGCCTGGGTCGCCCAGCAGGGGAAGAGCCGGGGCTATGCCATCGAAGACGATGTCATCTCGTTCGAGTTCGTCGGCAGCGCCGAGACGGGCCGGGCCGCGCCCGAGAGCGTTTGCCTCTGCCCGACGGCCGAGGCCCGGAAGGCGGGCGAGCTCTCCCCGACCTACTGCCTCTGCTCCGTCGGGTACGTCCGGGAGATGCACGAACGGATCCTCGGCCGGTCCGTCGAGGTCGAGCTCGTCGACTCGGTCCTCCGCGGCGGCAAGCGCTGCAGGTTCCGGCTCACGCTGGCCTGAGGCCGCCGGGGTGCTCCTTACGGGTTCCGGGGCGCCTCGTCGGCGAAGGCGTCCTTGAGGAGCTGGCTTTGGCGGCTGAAGGCCAGGCGCGGGCTCCTCGTCTCCTTCATCAGGGAGATCTCCTGGGTCACGAGCCGGGCGACATACATCGTCTGGGCTGTGGCTTTGCGCGACTCCCGTTGAAAGAGCGGATGGTCCCGGTTGATATAGACGACGTTCCCCTCCGAGAAGCATTCCGGCCCGGCCGGCCCGAAGAAGTCGAGGCAGATGGAAACGCTCTCCGCGCCCAAGCGCATGCGCCTGACGATGGCGTTGGGGGTGGCCCTTTTCACGAGCGGATGGCGGCGTTTCTTCTTCTGGGGCTTGACGGGCGGCGCCGAACCCCCCTCTCCCCCGGCCGGGACGGCCGTCGCGCCGTCCGCGGCGGAGTCGCCCTTCTTCCCCTGGGGGCGGACGACCGCGCCGCCGCCCGCCTCGCCCGGATCGCCGTAGGCGATCGGGCCGAACGGCGACAGGTCCGGGTTGCGGGCCAGGGCCAGGTGGATGCGTTGAAGCGCCTCGTTGACGGCCCGGCTCGATCTCCGCTGCTCGCTGCGGTCGGCCTCCTTGCCCAGGGCCCGGCCGATGACGCCGACGATCTTCTCCATGACCTCGAGGAAGGCCTGGTACTCTTCGGAATCGACGACGAAGCCCGAGCGGTCCGAGGTGACGGGCAGGAAATCGGCGTGGACCTCGCCTTTCACCCGGGCCACGGCCTTGCCCCACGTCTCCATGCCGAAGAGGTCCCGCCGGACCGTGACCGACTTCACCTTGACGTCGATCCCGAGGTCTTTGAAGTCGGCGGCCGATTTCGGGATAATGACGACCTCCCCCGTGACCAGGCCGTGCGCCGTGCCCTCGAGGATCGGGATCCGCCGCCCGACGAGGCTTCGGGGATAGAGCCGCCGGCCGTTGAGGGTGACCGCGAAATCGGGGGCCCTGAGGGGGACGCTCTCCATGAGCCTCCGCTCCACGTCCTCGACCCGGAAGGACTTGGACAAGTCGGAGAGGGCCACCGTCGTGCCGTCGGCCGCCCGGGAATCCGCGGACAGGATCTCGCAGGGGAGATGCCACTCCTCCCCGGCGCTCTGCCAGGCCTTCTTGTCGAAAACGACCCTGGCGCAGAAGTCCTTGTGCCTCGTCACGAGCTCGAACCGCGACGCCGCGGCCAGGGACGCGAACTTGCCGATCCCGAATTGCCCGATCCGGACGCGGCCGAACCGGGGGGAGCGGGAGTGGACGACCTTCTCGTCCGAGCCGATGGTGAAATACTGCTTGAGGCCGGCGAGGTCCATCCCCGTCCCGTCGTCCGCGACGACGATCCTGTCCGGGCCGACCTCCACGCTCACCTTGGCGGCGTCGGCGTCGAAGGCGTTGTTGACGAGCTCCCGGAGCAGGTCGACGCTCTCCGCGTACAGCCGCTCGCCGATCGAGACGATGTGCCGCTTGTCGACGGTCACCGCGAGACGGGTCTTGTCCTTGACCTCCACGGGCCTGGCCCTCCGTTGGCGCGGAGGAGCATAATTCAGCCCCGTCGACGTGTCAAGGCGCGCCGTCCCCGCATTGACAGCCTCCTCCATTGCTGATAGAAAAGAGGGCCTGAGGCCCGCCATGTCGACAGCCGTCGAGCGCTGGATCGAGGACCAGGAACGCCTGGCCAAGCCGGCCAAGGTCTACTGGTGCGACGGGTCGGACGGCGAGGCCTGGCGCCTCCTCGAGATCGGCATGAACGAGGAGCGCCTCAACGGGCCCGTCTTCCTGCCCCTGAACCACAAGAACTGGCCGACGGCCTACCTCCACCGCTCCCACCCGACCGACGTCGCCCGGGTCGAGCACCTGACCTTCGTCTGCCATCCCGCCAAGGAGGACTCGGGCCCGAACAACAACTGGATGGACGTCGGCAAGGCCAAGAAGCTCATGACCGGCCTCTCGGACGGCTGCATGGCCGGCCGGACCATGTACGTCATCCCGTACATGATGGGCCATCCCGACTCGCCCTACGCCAAGGCCTGCGTCATGATCACCGACTCGACCTACGTCGCCGCGAGCATGCGCATCATGACCCGCATCGGGACGCCCATCCTGGAGAAGCTCCGCAACCGCGAGGACTTCGTCAAGGGCTTCCACTCCATCGGCTCCCTCGACCCCAACCGCCGCTACATCATGCACTTCCCCCGCGAGGGCCTGGTCTGGAGCGTCGGCTCGGGCTACGGCGGCAACGCCCTGCTCGGCAAGAAGTGCGTCTCGCTCCGCATCGGCTCCTACCTCGGCTACAAGCAGGGCTGGCTGGCCGAGCACATGGTCATCATGGGCATCGAGGACCTCCGGGGCCGGAAGACCTACATCACGGCCGCCCTGCCCAGCGCCTGCGGCAAGACCAACCTGGCCATGATGGAGTCGGCCCTGCCCGGCTACCGGGTCTGGACGCTCGGCGACGACATCGCCTGGCTCAACATCGGCCCGGACGGCCGGCTCTGGGCCATCAATCCCGAGGCCGGCTACTTCGGAGTCGCGCCCGGCACGTCGATGAAGACCAACCCCAACATGATGAGGACGATCAAGCGGGGCGCCTTCAACCCGACGCTGTTCACCAACGTGGCCCTGGACACCGACGCCAACGAGCCCTGGTGGGAGGGCCTCGACGGGCCCGTGCCCGAGCATCTGCTGGATTGGCAGGGCAAGCCCTGGACGCCGGCGCTGGGCACGAAGGCCGCCCACCCCAACTCCCGGTTCACGGCCCAGATCATGAACTCGCCCATGCTCGACAAGGAGGCCGAGAACCCCCAAGGCGTGCCCATCTCGGCCATCATCTTCGGCGGCCGCCGGACGAGCCTCATCCCGCTCGTCACGGAGAGCTTCAATTGGGCCCACGGCGTCTTCATGGGCGCCCGCATGGGCTCGGAGACGACGGCCGCGGCCACGGGGCAAGTCGGCGTCGTCCGGCGCGACCCCATGGCCATGCTCCCCTTCTGCGGCTACAACATGGCCGACTACTGGCGCCACTACCTCAACATGGGCAACCGCATGTCCCGGCCGCCCCGGATCTTCTCGGTCAACTGGTTCCGGACGGACGAGCGGGGCAAGTTCATCTGGCCGGGCTTCGGCGACAACATGCGCGTCCTCAAGTGGATCATCGACCGGGTGAACGGCGCCGTGCCGGCCCGCGAGACCCCGGCCGGCCTGGTGCCGCGCGTCGAGGACCTCGACCTGACCGGCCTCGACCTCCCCAAGGACAAGCTGGAGAAGCTCTTCGAGGTCAAGATCAAGGAGTGGAAGTCGGAGGTCGACGGGATCCGCGATTTCCTCAAGCCCTACAAGGGCCGTCTCCCGGCCGAGATCCGCGAGCAGCTCGAGAAGCTCGAGCGCCAGGTCCGCGGCTGAGTCCCTCGCCGCCTCGACTTAGAGCGCGCCCTCGTGGGTGACCCCCGCCGCCGCGGGTTCGCCGCCGCTCGCCCCGAAGAACTCCGGGCCGCGCGGGGCGTAGAAGGCGAGGACGCCCAGCGTCAGTATGCCGGTGAAGACGAAGGGGAAGGCGATGCCGAGCAGGTCCGACAGGACGCCGGCGACGAGCGTGACGACCGCCCCGGAAACGAGCTGGATGTTGCTGACCCAGCTGAAGGCCATGGTCTGGCCCGAGGCCGACACGGTCGAGCCGACGAAGGTGTGGAGCGAGGGGTAGGTCATGAGCAGGAAGCCGCCGAAGAGGAGCAGGCCGGCCACGGCCAGCGCCCGGGTCGGGGCGAAGCCGAGCAGGAAGAGCGCCGCGGCCGCGCCGACGAGGCTGGCCATGAACACGGGCTTTCGGCCGAAGCGCCGGCTCAAGGCGCCGTAGCCGTATCCGGTGACGGTCCCGAGCCCGACCCAGAGGGCCAGGAACAGGCCCGTCTGGCCCATGGGGATGCCGTACTTGCGGTTGAGGAGGGAGGGGGCGTAATAGACGGCCACCGACCAGCCCGCCCCGCCGAAAAAGAAGCCGGGCGCGAAGCGGCGGATGTCCCGGAGCGACCGCCACCAGTCGGCCGGCCTGAGGGACGGTCGCTCCTCGCTCCGCGACGAGACCCCGAGCAGGGCCAGGGAGCCGAGTCCGGCCAGGACGAGGCCGAAGACCGCCCAGGCGTAGAGCGGCGTCTTCCAGCCCCAGCCCTGGGCCAGGAAGCCGACCGTCAGGTAGGCCAGGCCGACGCCGAGGTTGCCGGAGCCGCTCTGGATGCCCATGGCGTCGTCGAGCTCGCGGCCCGAGCCGGCCCGCGACTTGGAGACCCAGGCGATGACGATGGGATGGTAGAAGCTGGCGAAGACGCGCAGGACCAGGTACAGGAGGAGCAGGGCCGCGAAGGAGCGGGCGAGCGGGATGACGGCCAGGGAAGCGCAGAGGCCGAGCCCGCTCAGGATCATGAGGCTCCGGTATTCGCTGCGGAAGGAGATCCGGACGACCAGGAACTGGACGGCGAACGTGGCCAGGAGGCCGAGGTTGGAGAGGACGCCGATCTGGGAGTAGCTCGAAATGAGGAGGCCCTGGGCCAGCAGGAGCGGGAAGACCATCGGCGTGATGACCGAGACGGCGTCGGTCAGGGCGTGGAAGAGCGAGGCGGAAACGAGGATCCGGTGCTTCAACGCGCGGTCACCGGTAGGATTCGACGATTGACTGGTAGACGAGGGCCCGGAACTTGGCCTGGGCGTCGCTGCCCGCCGCCGGCAGGAGCTGGGTCATGAACACGGCCACGAGCTTTTCGACAGGATCGACCCAGTAGGTGGAGTGGTAGGCGCCTCCCCAGCCGTAGGCCCCGACCGAACCGGGCTCGCCGTCGCGCCCCAGCTCCTTGGTCACCCAGAAGCCGAGGCCGAAGCCGTTCCCGCCGCCCTGGTAGACCGGGCCGAGGTGGTCGACGGTCATGAGCTCGACCGACTTGGGGCTGAGGATGTGGACGCCCCCCCATTCGCCGCCGCTCTGGAGCATGAGCAGGAAGCGGGCGTAGTCCTCGGCCGTCGAGAGGAGGCCGGCCCCGCCCGAGAAGCAGGCCCGCGGGCCCTCGAGGTAGGCCCGCTCTTTCGGGCCGGCGACGGGCCCGGCCTTGCCGTCCTTCCCGATGCCGTAGACGGCGGCCAGGCGGCCGGCCTTGTCCTCGGGCAGGAAGAACGAGGTGTCGGACATCGCCAACGGCTTGGCGATCCGCCTCTCGATGAACTCGGCCAGGCTCATGCCCGAGACGGCCTCGACGAGATAGCCGAGGACGTCGGTGCTGTAGCCGTAGATGTACCTCTCGCCGGGCTGGGCGTCGAAGGGCAGGCCGGCCAGCTTCCTCATGTAGGCGCCGATGGGCTCGGGCCGGTCGGCCAGGAACCAGCCCTGCAGGCCGGCCGCCTTGTAGAGGTCCCTGGCCAGTCCGCTGCCGTAGGAGATGCCGGAGGTGTGCGTCAGCAGGTCGAGGACCGTGATCTGCCGTTTGGCCGGGACGATCTTGTAGCCCGGGCCTTTCTTCGACGCGTCGGGGACGGCCACGGTCGTCTTGGCGAACTCGGGGAGGTATTTCGCGACCGGATCGTCGAGGAGGAGCTTGCCCTCCTCGAACAGGATCATGACCGCCACGGTCGTGACGGCCTTGGTCTGCGAGGCGATGCGGAAGACGGCGTCGGTCGGCATGGCCGCGCCCGTCGCCGGATCGATCTTGCCGAAGGCCTGGAGGTGGGCGACCTTGCCCCCGCGCGCGACCAGGGTCACCGCGCCGCCGATCTTGCCCTCGTCCACGTAGCGCTGCATGACCGCGCCGAGCCGGGCCAGGCGGGCCGAGTCGAGCCCGACCATCTCCGGCCGGGCGATCGGCAGCTTGTCGGCCGCGGCGAGTGGACAGGCGACGAGGACAACGAGGATGAGGCCGCGGAAGCGGGACGCGCGCATGGGGACCTCCTGTGGGAAGGCTTGCGCCCTTGCTTATACCAGAACACCCGCCGGTCAGTCAAAGCGCTCTGAATGCCCCTGAACCATGGTGCCGGACGAAGCGGCGAGGAGGGTAGCCTGAACACGGTGTAGGGAGAGTTCAGCCGGGTCGCGTGCCGGACGAAGGACGTTTGCCTGCAAACCGGCGAAACGTGTCCGAGCGAGCCGTAGCGCACGGCGAGCGAGTTGTTTTGCCGCCGAGTCCGGCGCACGGCCCGGCGTGAAGAACTCTCCCGGCCGGGGAGGGCTATCCTCCGAGCCGCCGAGAGGCACCTTGGCCGCGGCGTCTGCGGCCTTGTTCTCGCCGGGTGTTCTCCGTATAATTGGCGCCGACATGCGCCGCCCGGCGTCCGCCGCGAAAGGACGATAGCCATGCAGCTTCAGCTCCTCGACTGGATCATCGTCGCCGTCATCCTCTTCATCTGCTTCGCGCCGGCCCTGTTCTACCGCAAGCGGGCCGGCCAGAGCACCTCCGAGTTCTTCGCCTCGGGCCGGGCCGTGCCCTGGTGGCTGGCCGGGCTGTCCATGGTGGCCACCACCTTCTCGAGCGACACGCCCAACCTGGTCACCGACATCGTCCGCCGCAACGGCGTGGCCGGCAACTGGGTCTGGTGGGCCTTCACCCTGACCGGCGTGGCCACGGTCTTCTTCTACGCCCGGATGTGGCGGCGCTCCGAGGTCCTGACCGACCTCGAGTTCTACGAGCTGCGCTACTCGGGCAAGGCCGCGAGCTTCGTCCGCGGCTTCCGCTCCGTCTACCTCGGCTTCTTCTTCAACTGCATCATCATGGCCACGGTCAACCTGGCCGCCTGCAAGATCGCCGCCGTCCTCTTCGGCCTCGACCGCTGGCAGACGCTCCTGGCCGTCGGCCTGCTCAACGTCGTCTTCGCCGCCCTGACCGGCCTCTGGGGGGTCCTGATCATCGACATGATCCAGTTCTTCGTCAAGATGACCGCCGTCATCGCCGCGGCCTACTTCGCGGTCAAGGCCGTCGGCGGCATGCCCGTCCTGATCGAGCGGCTCTCGGCCGTCCCCGGCCCCGGCGGCATCAACTTCCTCAACATGCTGCCGAACTTCAGGAGCAACTGGGACCTGGCCATCGCCATCTTCATCATGCCCCTGGCCGTCCAATGGTGGGCGGTCTGGTACCCCGGCGCCGAGCCGGGCGGCGGCAGCTACATCGCCCAGCGCATGCTGGCCTCGAAGTCGGAGAAGGACTCGCTCGCGGCGGTCCTCTTCTTCAACATCGCCCACTACGTCCTCCGGCCCTGGCCCTGGATCCTCGTCGCCCTGGCCTCGCTCCTCGTCTTCCCCAATCTCGCCGACATCCAGAAGGCCTTCCCCCACCTCGACCCGAGCCTCATCGGCCACGACATCGCCTACCCGGCCATGCTCAGGTTCCTGCCCGTCGGCTTCATCGGGCTCATGGTCGGCGGCCTCGTCGCGGCCAACTCCTCGACCAACCTGACCCACCTCAACTGGGGCGCCTCCTACCTCGTCCACGACTTCTACCGCCGCTTCGTCAACAAGACGGCCTCCGAGAGGCACTATGTCCTCGTCGGCCGCCTGGCCACCGTCGCCCTCTTCTTCTCGGCCGGCGCGCTCGTCTTCGTCCTGGAGACGGCCAAGGACTCGTTCGACATCATCCTCCAGGTCGGCGCCGGGACGGGCCTGCTCTACCTCGTCCGCTGGTTCTGGTGGCGGGTCAACGCCTGGTGCGAGGTCAACGCCATGATCTCGTCGTTCGCCTTCTCCATCCTGCTGCTCGTCTTCCGCAAGCCCGGGGTCGTCAGCCAAGCCGGGCTCAACATCCCCACCCATTACGCCCTCATCCTGACCGTCGCCGTGACCACCGTCAGCTGGATGCTGACCGCCTTCCTCGGGCCGCAGACGGACCGCGCGCAGCTGGTCAAGTTCTATGAGAAGGTCAGGCCCATGGGCCCGGGCTGGAAGGCCATCCGGCGCGAGGCCGGCATCGCCGAGACGGAGGCCCGGGCGACCCACGAGAGCTTCCCGCTGGCCCTGGTCGGCTGGGTCTCGGGCTCGCTGACCATCTGGTCGGCCCTGTTCACGGTCGGCAACGTCCTCTACAGCCGCTGGGTCTACGCGGGAGCGCTCTCGGCCGTGTTCGTCGTGAGCGGCTTCGTCCTGCTCAAGGTCATCAACCGGCTGTGGAGCAGGGCCCCGGGCGCGGCGGCGGACAAGACGGCCGCGGCCGGCTGACCCCCGGGCCGCGCTGAATCCGGGTGCGCGTCCGCGCCTCCATCGGCCTCGACTTCGGCCCGAGGGCGGCCGAGGCGGGCGGTCCCCGGAGCATCCGCGGCCTCGGCACTCCCGGGGCCAGGCCCCTCCCCGCCGCGGTCGGACGGCCCAGGGAGTCCGCATTTCAATCAGCCCCGGGGGGTAGGTTTTTCCCCCGTATTTGTGCTATAGAATCACCTTGAAAAGAGGTGCGCGCATGACAAACGCCCGGTCCGCCGTCCTGGCCGTCCTGGCCGCGGGCGAGGACGCCTACGAGGCCAACTGGAAGCTCGCCCGCGTCTACCACGAGCTGCCCGGGTTCGCCGGCGGCAGCGAGAAGACGTCCCTCGAGCACCTCCTCAAGTCCGTCGAATACGGCCCGCGCGTCGGCCTCAACCTCATCTACCTCGCCGACACCTACATCTCGCTCGGCCGCGTCGGCGACGCCCGCAGGACCCTCGAGACCATCCTGACCATGGAGCCCTATCCCGACCTCCTGCCGGAGACGGAGGAGGAGCGGGCCCAGGCCCGCGAGAGGCTCGAAAGGAAGCCGTTCAAGACGAAATGACCCGCGCGCCCCGGGAACGGGGGGCCGCGCGAGCGCCCGTCCCCGTTCTCCCAGAACCCCTCCGCGTCCTCTACGAGTCGGACGACTACCTGGCCGTGGACAAGCCCGAGGGCGTCCTGTCGGTCTCCCAGCCGGGCGGCGAGGCGGGCCTCCCGGACCTTCTCCGGGACCGCTTCCCGCGTCGGCTCTTCTCCGTCCACCGCCTCGACCGCGGCGCCAGCGGCGTCATCGTCCTGGCCAGGACCGCCGCGGCCCACCGCCACCTCAACGGCGAGTTCGACCGCCGCGAGGTCCGCAAGACCTACCTGGCCCTCGTCGACGGCGCCCCGGCCTCGAACCGCGGCCGGATCAACGCCCCGCTCCGCGAGTTCGGCTCGGGACGGATGGGCGTCGACCCGCGGCGCGGCAAGCCCTCGACGACCGAATGGAAGGTGGCCGAGCGCTTCGACGGCGCGACCCTTCTCCGCGTCTCCCCCGAGACCGGCCGGCGCCACCAGGTCCGGGCCCACCTCTACCACCTCGGTCACCCCATCCTCGGCGACCTCGGCTACGGCGACCGGGACCGGCAGAGCCGGCATCCCCGGCTCATGCTCCACGCCCTGGCCATCGAGTTCCGCCTGCCCTCGGGCGAAACCGTCGCCGTCGAGGCCCCCCCGCCCCCCTCCTTCGAGGCGGTCCTGGCCGCTTTCAGGGCCGGGAAGAAGGGCCCGAAAGAGAAAGAGAGCGGTCAACGGTCCGCTCGCAGGGAGTCCCCATGAAAAACGCCGCGCTGACCGCTCTGGCCGTCTGCCTCGTCTTCTCCCCCGCCGCGCATCCCGGCCAGGCGGCCGCGGCCAAGGCCGCGGCCGAGAAGAAGGCCGCCGCCCTCCGGCCCGTCGCCGACGGGGCCAAGGCCTTCGCCCACCTCGCCCATCTCGCCTCGAACGACTTCAAGGGCCGCAAGTCGGGCACGCCCGAGTACCGCCGGGCCGCGGAGTACGTGGCCGCCGAGATGGCCAAGCTCGGCCTCAAGCCCGGTGGCGACAACGGGACCTGGTTCCAGGAGGTCCCGTTCAAGAGCTGGACGGACTTCGGGCAGCCCCTCCGCCTCGAGATCGTCGCGCCGCAGCGCCGGGCCTATTTCGCCGGCCGCGACCGCGACTTCACGCCCGTCGGCGGCACCGGCTCCGGCACCGCCCGCGGCGGGCTCGTCTTCGCCGGCTACGCCGTCGAGGCCGCGAAGGACGGCTGGGACGACTACGCCGGGCTCGACGTCAAGGGAAAGGTCGTCCTGGCCCTGGCCGACCTCCCGGCCGCGCTCCCGAACGAGGCCAAGGCCGCCTGGACGTTCGAGGCCAAGATCAAGACGGCCGCGGCCAAGGGCGCCGTCGGCTATATCGAGATGGACCTTTCGACGCCCGGCGCCCCGCCCCGGCCCGGCGCCCCGCGCCAGCGCCCCGGGATGCTCCGCGCCGGCCAGGCCCCGAAGGGCTTCGTCGTCCTGCGGGCCGGCCGCGATTTCCTGAGCGACGCCTTCTACATGGCCGGCCGCAGCTGGCGCGACCTGGTCAGCAAGACGCTCCGGCTCGGGAAGCCGTTCACGGCCGACCTCGGGGTCGAGGTCGAGATGGAGGCCCGCTTCGTCTCCGGCGAGCGGACGGCCCCGAACGTCATCGGCGTCTGGCCCGGCGCCGACCCCAAGCTCAAGGACCAGGTCCTCATCATGGGCGGCCACCTCGACCACCTCGGCGTCGGCATCGACGGCTGGATCTACCCCGGCGCCGACGACAACGCCTCCTCGGCCGCGACCGTCCTCGAGACGGTCCGGGCCCTGGCCGCGGCCGGGTTCAAGCCGGCCCGGACGGTCGTCTTCTGTTCCTGGGCGGGCGAGGAGCTCGGCCTCGTCGGCTCGCGCTGGTACACGGACCACCCGGCCTTCCCGCTCGAGAAGACGGCGCTTTACATGAACATCGACATGGTCGGGACGGGCGACGCGGACCTTCTCGTCGGCGGCATGACCGAGTTCGCCGAGCTCTTCGAGGTCGCCAAGCGCGGCCTCGACGCGGCGACGGTCGCCCGGCTCAAGCCCCGGCCGAACTACCGCGGCTCGGACCACACCTCGTTCTGGGCGAAGAGCGTCCCGGCCATCAGCCTGCGCAGCGGCGAGGCCCTGACCGGCGAGCTCGACGACGAGCACCCCGAATACCACATGCCCGGCGACGGTCCGGGCATCGTCGACCCGGAGCGCCTGCGCGAGGCCGCCCAGTATCATTGCGACATCCTCTGGGGCCTGGCCTCGAGCCGGGAGGACCTCCTCGACCCCGTCCACCGGACGCTCTACCTCCACCGCGACGCCGCGGTCGTGGACATGCACTGCGACACGGTCGCGCGGGCCCTGGCCGGCGAGGACCTGGCCAAGGACCTGCCGACGGGCCACATCGACATCCCCAAGCTCGGGCGCGGCGGCGTCGACCTCCAGGTCTTCGCCTGCTTCGCCCCGCCGCCGGCGACCGAGGCCGACAAGGGCCGGGCCGGGAACGGCGTCTTCGCCCAGATCCAGGCCGCCCGCGAGCTGGCGGCCAAGAACCCGGACAAGCTGGTCCTGGTGACGACCGCCTCGGAGTCCACGGCGGCCCGCAACTCGAGCAAGACCGGCGTCCTCCTCGCCATCGAGGGCGGATACGCCATCGAGAACGACCTCGTCCTGCTGCGCGAGTTCTACCGGGCCGGGGTGCGGCTCATGACCCTGACCCACTGGACGGCGACGGACTGGGCCGACGCCTCGGGCGATCCCGGGCCCGTCCACGGCGGGCTGACGGAGTTCGGCCGGGAGGTCGTGGCCGAGATGAACAAGCTGGGCATGATCGTCGACGTGTCCCACGCCTCCGACGCCACGTTCTGGGACGTCCTGCGCGTATCGAAGGCCCCGGTCGTGGCCTCGCACTCGTGCTGCCGGGCCCTGGCGCCCCATCACCGCAACCTCAGCGACGAGATGCTCAAGGCCCTGGCCGAGAAGGACGGCGTCGTCGGCGTCAACTTCTCGCCGGGCTTCCTCCAGGACGGCTACGACGCGA
>Ga0116176_10001192_pt1 | contig 20638 bp, 14 predicted proteins | sample AD_STIC08_MetaG_FD_89803 | JGI IMG/M metagenome (GOLD analysis project Ga0116176, IMG submission 89803) | Active sludge microbial communities of municipal wastewater-treating anaerobic digesters from USA - AD_STIC08_MetaG | ecosystem: Engineered > Bioreactor > Anaerobic > Digestate | place: USA...
CAGGACGCAGCAGCCGAGGCCGAGGGCCGTCCCGAGGGCCGTCCCGATGACCCCGATGAGCGCCCCCTGGAAGAAGAAGATCCGGTTGACCATCCGCGGCGTCGCGCCCATGGCCATGAGGGTGCCGATGTCCCGGGTCTTCTCCATGACCATGAGGATGAGCGTGGCGATGATGTTCAGGGCGGCCACGATGACGATCAGCGTGATCGTCAGGAACATGATCGTCTTCTCCAGCTTCAGGGCCGAGAAGAGGGACTTGTTGAGCTCCATCCAGGTCGTGATGTAGACGGCGGCCGGCAGGACGGCCTTGATCCGCTCGCCGACCGCGGGCGCGGCGAAGATGTCGGCCAGCTTGACCTGGATGTAGCTGGCCCGCCCCTCCAGGCCGAAGAGCCTCTGGGCGACGCCGATGGCCGCGAGGGCGGTCGAGTTGTCGAACTCGTAGAGCCCCGTGCTGAAGATCCCGGCCACCTGGAAGCGCTTCCGCTTGGGCAGGGGCCCCAGCGGGGAGAGGGTCGAGGACGCCGTGACGACGTCGACGACATCCCCGACCTGGGCGCCGATCCGGAGGGACAGCTCGCGGCCGAGCAGGAGCCCCTCGCGGGCCCCGCCGGCCTCGGGGACGGTCCCGGCCTCGAGGTTCCGGAGCCAGGGGGCGCCCGGCCGCTCCTTGTCGAAATCGAGGCCCTTGACCAGGGCCCCGGAGCTCTCGCCGACGCCGGTGATGAGGACCGTGCCGTAGACGACCGGCGAGGCCGATTCGACGCCCGGGAGACTCCGGATCCTCTCGGCCAGGCCCTCGTAGCCGGCCAGGCCCTGGCCGCCGAGGTCGGAAACCATGACGTGCGAGGTCGCGCCCAGGATCTTGTCCTGGACATCCCCCTGGAAGCCGGTGATCAGGGCGATGGCGATGACCAGGGCCGCGACGCCGATGGCGATGCCGGCGGCGGAGATGGTCGTGATGACCGAGATGAAGGCCTGCTTCCGCCGCGCGGTCAGGTAGCGTCGGGCGACGAAGAGCTCGAAGGTCATGGCCTCATCTCGGCCTCAGGAGGGGGAAGAGGATGACCTCCCGGATGGACCGCCGGTTGGCCAGGATCATCGTCAGTCGGTCGATGCCGATGCCCTCCCCGCCCGTCGGCGGCAGGCCGTACTCGAGGGCCTCGACGTAGTCCAGGTCGATGGGGTGGGACTCCTCGTCGCCCCGCTTCCTGGCCTCGGCCTGCTCCTCGAAGATGGCCCTCTGCTCGACCGGGTCGGTCAGCTCGGAGAAGGCGTTGGCCACCTCCATCCCGGCGACCAGGAGCTCGAACCGCTCGGCCTCCTCGGGGTCGTCCCGGGACGTCTTGGCCAGCGGCGAGATCTCCCGGGGCGGGCGGGTGACGAAGGTCGGCTGGACGATCTTGTCCTTGACGAAGCGGTCGAAGATGACGTCCAGGGCCCGGCCGTAGGTCAGCGGCTTCTTGTCCGGGGCCAGGCCCTCGGCGAAGGCGACGAGGCCCGGCCGGTCGGCGAACCGGTCCGGCGCCAGGCCGCTGTGCTCGACGCAGGCGTCGAGGAACCTCAGCCGCCGGTAGGGGCGCTTGAAGGAGACGACGTGGTCGCCGAACGGGACCTCCTCGCCGCCGCGGAGGGCGACGGCCATCCCGGTCAGCAGCTCCTCGGTCAGCTCCATCATGTCGTGGTAGTCCTTGTAGGCCTCGTAGAACTCGAGCATGGTGAACTCGGGGTTGTGCTGGGCGTCGAGGCCCTCGTTGCGGAACGAGCGGTTGATCTCGTAGACCTTGTCGAGGCCGCCGACGACGAGCCTCTTGAGGTAGAGCTCCGGGGCGATCCGCAGGAAGAGATCCATGTCGAGGGCGTTGTGGTGGGTCTTGAACGGGCGGGCCAGCGCGCCGCCGGGGATGGGGTGCATCATCGGCGTCTCGACCTCGACGTAGCCGCGGGCGTCGAAGAAGCGCCGGATGTGGGCGACGACGGCGCTGCGAAGCCGGAAGACCTCGCCGACCTCCGGGTTCATGATCAGGTCGAGGTAGCGCTGGCGGTAGCGGAGCTCGACGTCCTGGAGGCCGTGCCACTTCTCCGGCAGGGGGTGGAGGCACTTGGCCAGGAAGGTGACCGTTTCGCAGAGGACCGTCAGCTCGCCCGTGCGGGTCTTGAAGAGCGGGCCGGCCACCGCGACGATGTCGCCGAGGTCGAACAGGCCGAAGCGCTCATAGGCCTCCGGCCCGGCCTTGTCCTCGCGGATGTAGGCCTGGAGCCTGGCCCGGCCGTCGGAGATGTGGAAGAAGGTCGCCCGGCCCATCTTGCGGATGGACAGGATGCGGCCCCGGACGACGGCCCGGGGGGCCTCGGCCTCGAGCTCGGCGGCCGGACGGCCGGCGAAGGCGTCGACGGCCGCCTTGACGGAGTGGGTGCCGGCCGCGGTGAAGGGGAAGACCGCCACGCCGGCGGCCGCGAGGCGGGCCAGCTTGTCGCGGCGGGCGACGTCCTGGTCGAGCTCGGCGGTCTCGTTCTTGGGGCTCATGGTCACCTTCTCAGGAGGGCTCTGCGGCGGGAGGGGCGGACTTGGCCGCGGCGAGCTTCCGGACGACGGCGTCGAGGACGCCGTTGACGAAATCGGCCGACCCCTCGCCGCTGTAGCGCTTGGCGATCTCGATGGCCTCGTCCATGACGATGGCCGGGGCGAGGGCCGGCTCGTAGAGGAGTTCGGCCGCGGCGATCCTCAGGATGTTCCGGTCGACGACGGCCATCCGGGCCAGGCGCCAGTTGGTCGAGGCCGACTGGATGGTCCGGTCGATGGCCGGGCCGTGCTCGAGGATGCGCTCGACGATCCAGGCGCCGTACTCCCGCACGCCCGGCGCCGCCTTCTGGGCCTCCCAGTAGGCCCGGGCCACGGCCCGGGGGTCGCCGGCGTGGAACTCCAGCTGGAACAGGATCTGGAGGGCGCATTCCCTCGCCTTGCGGCGTTTTCCCATGGTCCCGGCCCGCGGGCCGCTCAGCGGAGGCCCGCCTCCTTGATCACGCTCAGGGTCTCGACGAGCGAGAAGGCGGCGTCGTAGCCCTTGTTGCCGGCCTTCGTCCCGGCCCGCTCGATGCCCTGCTCGACCGTGTCGACGGTCAGGATGCCGAAGGAGACCGGGACGCCGTCCTCCATGGCGATCTGGGCCAGCCCCTTGGTCACCTCGGCGCTGAGGTAGTCGAAGTGCGGCGTGTCGCCGCGGATGAGGGCGCCGACGCAGAGGATGCCGTCGGCGGCCTTGGCCTCGGCGATCTTCTTGGCCAGGAGGGGCACCTCGAACGCGCCGGGGACCTTGTAGACGGTCAGGTCGGCCTCGAGGGCGCCCATCTTCTGGAGCGCCTCCAAGGCCCCCTCGAGCAGCCGTTCCGAGATGAAGCTGTTGAAGCGGCTGACGACGATCGCGATCTTGAGCCCCTTGGCCTGGAGCTTGCCTTGATGGACTTTCATGGTCTCACGCCTCCGACGCGGTGGACTTCCCGGGGACACCGGAGCGGCCTTATTCTATCAGATGTCCGCCCGCAATTCACCCCTGGCCGCGCCGTCCCCGGCCCGCCCCCCGGCGCCCCCCGGCGGTCTTGAGGCCGGGCGGGCGTTGTGATAGGTTGGGGACGAGGAGTCGGCCCATGAGAACCAAGACCGGATTCCCCGAGCTCGCCCCGGACAAGCTGCGCTGGACGTGCCCGCCGGACCTCATCCCCTTCGGCTCGAGCGCCGAGGCCCGGCCCTGCGAGGAGATCATCGGCCAGGAGCGGGCCCTGAGGGCCATCCAGACGGGGCTCGACATCAAGAGCCTGGGCTACAACATCTTCATCACCGGCATGGTCGGCACCGGCCGGACGACCACGATCAAGCAGCTGCTCGACCAGCTCGAGAAGGCCGACAAGACCCCCGACGACATCCTCTACGTCAACAACTTCAAGTACCCCGACGAACCCGTCCTGATCATGCTCCCGGCCGGGCGGGGCAAGGCCTTCGGAGAGGCCATGACCAAGCTCATCGCCGCGCTGAAGAGCGACATCCCCCAGCTCCTGAAGAGCCCCTACTACACCGAGCGGCGGGACGGCATCGTCGAGGCCCAGCAGAAGAAACAGCGGGACCTCCTCCAGGGCTTCGAGGAGCGGGTCGCCGCGCAGGGCTTCTCCGTCATCCAGGTCCAGATGGGCCTGTTCAGCCGGCCCGACCTCATCCCCGTCCTCGAGGGCCAGCCCATCCCCTTCGCCAAGATCGAGGGCCTGGTCAAGGAGAAGAAGGTCCCCAAGGAGACGCTCGAGGCCCTGCGGGCGAAGTACGAGGAGCTGACCTCCAAGCTCGAGGCCGTCTTCGAGCGCCTCAAGGAGATCGACGAGGAGACGCGGACGCTCCTCCGGGGCTGGGACGAGGAGTCCATCACGCCGGTCATCAAGGGCGCCATCGACGGCATCCGCGAGGCCTTCGGCTTCCCCAAGATCGGGGCCTACCTCGACGAGGTCGAGCGGGCCCTGGTCAAGTCGCTCGACGCCTTCAAGAACCACAAGAAGGACGAGAAGGAGCCCCCGGACGACTTCCTCGAATACAGGGTCAACCTCCTCGTCGACAACTCCGACCAGAAGGGCGCGCCCGTGGTCATGGAGACCAACCCGAACTACGTCAACCTCTTCGGCTCCATCGAGTCGACCATGACCCGGGTCGGCCTCGGCCAGACCGATTTCACCATGATCAAGGCCGGCTCGTTCCTGAAGGCCAACGGGGGCTACCTCGTGCTCAACGCCCTCGACGCCCTGGTCGAGCCGGGCGTCTGGACGACCCTCAAGCGGACCCTCCGCAACCAGGTCTTCGAGATCCAGAACTTCCTCCAGGTGTACCTCTTCTCGAGCGCCCGGCTCAAGCCGGAGCCGGTCAAGGCCGACGTCAAGGTCGTCATGATCGGCGACTCGTACGTCTACAACCTCCTCTATTTCATGGACGAGGACTTCAAGAAGATCTTCAAGATCAAGGCCGAGTTCGACTCGGAGATGGCCAAGGACGACAAGTCCTTCGCCGACTACGTGCGCTTCGTCAAGAAGATCTGCGACGAGGACGGCCTGATGCCGCTCGACAAGGACGGCCTCGGCGCCCTGATCGAGTACTCGACCCGCATCGCCGGCCGGCAGAAGAAGCTGTCGACGCGGTTCCACGTCATCGCCGACGTCGTCCGCGAATCGAGCTACTGGGCCCGCAAGGCCGGGCGGACGTCCGTCGGCCGCGAGGACGTCGAGAAGGCCGTCCGCGAGCGCTTCGAGCGGGTCTCGCTCGTCGAGGACAAGATCCAGGAGATGATCGAGGAGGGCACGATCCTCATCGACACCGAGGGCGCGGTCGTCGGGCAGGTCAACGGCCTGTCGGTCTACGACATGGGCCAGTTCAGGTTCGGCAAGCCGGCCCGCATCACGGCCCGGACGGCCATGGGCCGGGCCGGGGTCATCAACATCGAGAGGGAGGCCGACCTGAGCGGCCCGACCCACAACAAGGGCGTCCTCATCCTCGGCGGCTACCTGCGCGGGAAATACGCCGCCAAGCGGCCGCTGTCGCTGACCGCCTCCCTGGCCTTCGAGCAGTCCTACGGCGGCGTCGACGGCGACAGCGCCTCGTCGACCGAGGTCTACGCCCTCCTGTCGAGCCTCTCGGGCCTCCCCCTGCGCCAGGACCTGGCCGTCACAGGGTCGCTCAACCAGAGGGGCGAGGTCCAGCCGATCGGCGGCGTCAACGAGAAGATCGAGGGCTTCTTCGACGTCTGCCGGGCCAAGGGGCTGAGCGGGACCCAGGGCGTCCTCATCCCCTGCCAGAACGTCCGGAACCTCATGCTCCGCGCCGACGTCGTGGACGCGGTCAAGGCCGGGTCATTCCACATCTACCCCGTCCGGACGATCGACGAGGGCATCGAGATCCTGACCGGCGTCGAGGCGGGCGAGGCGGACGAGAACGGCGGATATCCCGAAGGCACGGTCCACGGCCTGGTCGACCGCGAGCTCCAGCGGCTGGCCAAGGGGCTCAAGGCCTTCGGCGGCCCCGAAGAGAAGGGCGAAGGCCCGGCCGACAGGCCGGACAAGGCGAAGTAGCCGGCTTGTCCGGCGCCTCCCTCCCCACGGCCGCGCTCGGGAAGCGCCGAGGCCGATCCCCTCGCCGCCTCGAGAGGGAGAGTCGGGTGCGGTTAGGGGACGCGTCCCTTTGGCGCGTGTCCCCTTTCTTTTGGCCGGGGTCCGGGCCCGGGGCTCTTGGCGACGAGCTTCCGGAGATCCCCGGCCTCCTTCTTATTGAGATAACGCCACTCCCCCGTCTTCAGGCCCTCGAGGGTGAGCCCGGCGAAATTCACCCGCTTCAGGTGCTTCACCGGGAAGCCGACGGCCTCGAGGAGCTTGCGGATCTCCCGCTTGCGGCCTTCGGCGATCCCGACCTCCAGCAGGGCCCAGCGGCGGCCGCGCTTGAGGACCCGGACGCGGGCCGGGGACGTGCGGCGTCCTTCGAGGAAGATGCCGCCGCGGACCCTGTCCAGGTCGCCGTCCTCCGGTTCGCCCTCGACCCGGGCCTCGTAGGTCTTCCCGACCCCGTAGCGCGGATGGGTCAGCCCGAGGGCCAGGTCGCCGTCGTTCGTCAAGAGAAGCGCCCCTTCCGTGTCGATGTCGAGCCGTCCGACCGGGTAGACCCGGACCGGCAGCCGCCCGATGAGCTCCATGACCGTCGGCCGCCCGAACGGGTCCTTGACGCTGACGACCCGCCCGGCGGGCTTGTTCATGAGGATGTAGACCGGCCGCTCCTCGGCGCCCCTCACGGGCTTGCCGTCGACGGCGACCCTGTCGCGCTCCGGATCTATCTTCTCTCCGAGTTCCATGACGACCCGCCCGTTGACGGCGACCCGCCCTTCGGCGATCTTGCGGTCGGCCTCCCGCCGCGAGCACACCCCGGCGTGCGCCAGGTACTTGTTGAGCCTCGTCTCCGCCGACATGCGGGCCGATTATCCGGCCGCCTTCCCTGCATGTCAAGAAGCTGTCCACGGGTGTCCACGGGTTCGGCTCCGGCTCGAGGGCCGGAGGAAGCGGACCGCCGAAGAAGGCACGGAGCGGTTCCCCGAGGCCCCTCCGCGGCCGGGCCTGAACCTAACCCCGGGAGTTCCGTATCAATGGAGTAGAATAGACGGGTACGACCATGGCCGCGCTGAACGTCACCGAATCGCTGACGATGGCCTTCGCCTCGCTCCGGGCCAACAAGCTCCGCACCTTCCTGACCCTGCTCGGCATCATCATCGGCGTCCTGACCATCATCGCCGTCGTCTCGGTCATCCAGGGCCTGAACAACTACGTCTACACCAAGATGGCCTTCTACGGGGCCCACGACTTCTCGGTCCAGAAGTTCTCCATGATCGGGACGTCCCTCAAGGACTTCCGCGAGCAGATGAAGCGCAAGGACATCACCCTGGCCGAGCGCGACATCATCCGGGCCCACTGCCCGTCGTGCGAGCTCGTCGGGGCCAGCGTCTCGACCAGCCAGACGGTCAAGTCCGGCAGCCGGTCGCTCAAGGACACCGACGTCCTCGGCGTGACCTACCTCGACCACGAGATCGGCGCCGTCCTCGAGCTCAGCGGCGGCCGGCACCTGCAGAGCACGGACGAGTCCAATTCCCGCGCCGTCTGCGTCATCGGCGCCGACGTCGCCGAGAAGGTCTTCGCCGGCCTCGACCCCGTCGGCCGCTGGCTCAAGGTCGGCGCCCGCGACTTCCAGGTCGTCGGCGTGGGCCGGGCCAAGGGCAAGATCCTCGGCTTCAGCCAGGACAACTACATCCGCATCCCCATCACGACCTTCATGAAGGCCTACGGCTCGCGCCGGTCCGTCAGCGTCAACATCCACACGGTCTCGCAGGAGGCCCTGGCCCGGGCCCAGGAAGAGGTCCGGACCGCGCTCCGGTCCTGGCGGAAACGGTCCTACAACGACCCCGACGACTTCTCCTTCGCCACCTCGGAGACCTTCATCCAGTTCTACAAGACGGCCACGCAGGGCGTCTACTTCGCCATGATCGCCGTCTCGTCGATCGCCCTGCTCGTCGGCGGCATCGTCATCATGAACATCATGTTCGTCTCCGTGTCCGAGCGGAAGAAGGAGATCGGCATCCGCATGGCCGTCGGGGCCCGGCGCCGCGACATCCTCTGGCAGTTCCTCATCGAGTCGGCGGTCATCTCCGGCATCGGCGGCTTCATCGGCATCGTCCTCGGCTTCCTCGTCGCCAAGGCCGTGTCCGCGGCGACATCGGTGCCCTCGAGCGTCGAGCCGGCCTCGGTCGCCCTGGCCATGGCCATGTCCTGGTCGATCGGCCTGTTCTTCGGCATCTACCCGGCCAACCGGGCGGCCAGGCTCGACCCGGTCGAGGCCCTGAGGTCGGAGCTGTGAGCCTGCGGCTCCAGATCTTCCGCGAGGTCTTCCGCATGGCGGTCGACTCGCTGCGGTCGCACAAGCTCCGTTCCTTCCTGACCGTGCTCGGCATCGTCATCGGGGTCATGACCGTCATCGGCATGGTCTCGGTCATCCAGGGCCTGAACAAGAGCTTCCTCGGCGAGCTCCGATCGGTCGGCTCGGACATGATCATCATCCAGAAATACGAGGCCGTCCAGGTGGGCCAGCGCACGGAGGAGGAGCGGACGCGCAAGGACCTGACCTTCGATGACGCCAAGGCCATCGAGGAGGACGCGCCGCTCGTCCGGGCCGTGGCCGTCAACATCTACGTCAGCCCCTTCGAAGCGACCGAGGTCAAGTACCTCGGGGCCAAGAGCGATACGGCCCTGGTCCTCGGCATGAACGAGAAGTGGCCGGCCGTCATGAGCCTCTACCTGCCCCGGCTGGGCCGGTTCATCACCGAGGCCGAGGTGGCGCGCTCGGCCCGCGTCTGCGTCCTGGGCTCGGAGCTGGCCGACGCGCTCTTCCCGGCGACCAACCCGGTCGGCAAGGAGATGCGGGTCGGCGCGGAGGCCTTCACCGTCGTCGGCGTCCTGAACAAGCGCGGCCAGATGTTCGGCCAGAGCCGCGACAACTTCGTCGGTCTGCCCATCACCGCGCTGATGAAATACTTCGGCTACGAGAAGGACGGCCTGGAGATCATCGCCGTCCCGCGCCGGTCCGAGGACCTCCGGGAGGCGGTCGAGCAGGTCCGCGGCGTCCTGCGCCAGCGGCGCAAGGTCCCCTTCGGCAAGCCCGACGATTTCACGATCATGACCCAGGACTCCATGATCGACCTCTACAACCAGCTGACCGGGGCGGCCTACCTGGTCATGGTCGTCATCTCCTCGATCGGCCTCCTCGTCGGCGGCATCGGGGTCATGAACATCATGCTCGTCTCGGTCAAGGAGAGGACCCGCGAGATCGGCATCCGCAAGGCCATCGGCGCCCGGTCCGGCGACATCCTCAGGCAGTTCCTCATCGAGGCCGTGTTCCTCACCGGCGCGGGCGGCCTCCTCGGCGTCCTCGCCGGCTTCGGCATCGCTCTCGTCGTCAAGGCCGCCACTCCTCTCCCGGCCGCAGTCTCCTGGTGGTCGGTCGTTCTCGGGCTGGGGGTGTCGGCGGCCATCGGCCTGTTCTTCGGCCTCGTCCCGGCCCGGAAGGCCGCGCGGATGGACCCGATCGTCTCCCTCCGCTACGAGTAGCCCCCCTCGCGGCGGCCCTTAGGCCCCCTTCTCCCGCTCCTCCCGGTAGCGGCAGTGGATCGTCTCCCAGAGCTCGGTCCCTGGGATGTTCAGCTTCTTCGGGTCGAAGCAGATGAATTTCCCGGACCGCCTCTGCTCCTCGTAGTCCTTGAGGGTGGCCAGGCCGACCTTGGTCAGGAGCAGGATGGCGATGATGTTGAGCCAGGCCATCAGGCCGACGCCGATGTCGCCGAGGCCCCAGGCCAGCTGGGTGGTCCGGATCGCGCCGTAGAAGGTCATGACCAGCATGAAGACGCGGGCCACCTGGATCATGGGCACGCTCTTCTTCTTGAAGAGATAGGCCACGTTGGACTCGGTGTAGAAGGCGTAGGCCATGAGCGTCGTGAAGGCGAAGAAGAACAGGGCGACGGCCACGAAGTGCCCGCCGAAGCCCCGGAGAAGGGTGTTGATGCCGGCCTGCGTCCAGACCGGGCTGGCCTCGACGCCGGGCAGGTTGTTGACGATGTAGCCGCCCTTGCCGTCGGCGACGTTGTAGGTCCCGGTGAGCAGGATCATGAAGCCCGTCGCGCTGCAGACGAAGAGCGTGTCGACGTAGACCGAGAAGGCCTGGACGAGGCCCTGCTGGGCCGGGTGGGCCACCTCGGCCGCGGCCGCGGCCTGGGCGCCCGTTCCCTGGCCGGCCTCGTTGGAGAAGATGCCCCGCTTGACGCCCCAGGCGATGGCCGAGCCGACGATGCCGCCGAAGGCGGCGTTCAGCCCGAGCGCCGACGAGACGACCAGGGCGAACATGCCCGGCAGCCTCTTGATGTCGAGGATGATGACGATGATCGCCATCAGGACGTAGCCGACGGCCATGAAGGGCACGAGCAGCTCGGCCGCCTTGCCGATGCGCTTGACGCCGCCGAAGATGATCAGGCCCAGCAGGGCCGTCACGGCGATCCCCGTAACGGCCGGCGTCATCGGCTTGTAGACGTTGTGGAAGGCCACGGCGATGCTGTTGGCCTGGATGCCCGGCAGGAGGATGCCGCAGGACAGGATGGTGATGACGGCGAAGACGACGGCGTACCACTTCTGGCCGAGTCCCTTCTCGATGTAGTAGGACGGGCCGCCGCGGTAGACGCCGCCGATCTCCTCCTTCCAGACCTGGGCCAGGGCCGACTCGATGTAGGCGGACCCCGCGCCGAGGAAGGCGATCATCCACATCCAGAACAGGGCCCCCGGACCGCCGACGCTGATGGCCGTGGCGACGCCGGCGATGTTGCCCGTGCCGACCCGGCCGCCGAGGGCCATGGCGAAGCCCTGGAACGAGGACACGCCCCGCTTCGAGGATTGGCCCTTGAACAGCTGGCCGACCATGTCCTTGATCAGCCGGACCTGGAGGAAACGGGTGCGGATGGAGAAGTAGATGCCCGCCCCCAGGCACAGGATGACGAGGGGCGCGCTCCAAACGTAGCCGGAGATCTTGTCGACGAGAGCTTGAAGTTCCACTAAGTCCTCCTTGTTGTGATGAGGGCGCGTTTCACGCGTTCGCCTCGAGCCAGGCGGCGGCGGCCGCGACGGCCTCCCGCAGCCGGTCCTTCTCTGCGACGACGAGTTCGACGAGCGACGGCCCGCCGCCGCCCTTGACAGGCGCGACGGCGGCCACGGCCGGGACGGCCTGCCGCAGGTCGGCCCGGACGGACCCCGAGCGGGCGATGACGAGGTGGGCCCGGCCCGCGTCCCGCGCGCCGTAGGCGACGGCGAACTCCCCGCGCCTGACGATCTCGAGGGCCAGGAAGCGCGCCTCCTCGGGCGTTTTGCCTTCGAGGACGCCGGAGATGACGCGGCCGCCGGCCGACTCGGCGATCTCCTTCGCCTCGAACGCGGCCAGCCGCTCCTCGAGCTTGCGGGCCCGCTTCTTCAGGTCCTTGTGCTCGGCCCCGAGCCGGCCGACCTGGGCCGCGACGCCGGAGGCCGGGCACGAGAACGACGCGGCCAGCGCCCTCATCGCCCGGTCCTTCTCCCGGTAGTCCCGCAGGGCCCGCCCGCCGCACGCGAACTCGAAGCGCAGGTTGCCCCGGATCCTCTCGGCCGGCCCGAGCCGGATGAGCCCGATCTCGCCCGTCCGGCGGACGTGGGTCCCGCCGCAGGCGGAGTAGTCGAAGCCGTCGACCTCGACGACGCGCAAGAGCCCCGGCCTCTTCGGCGGCCGCCGCAGGGGGACCTCGCCGATCTTCTCCTCGGGGACGTAATAGGTCTTGACGGCGCGGTCCTCCCAGACGACCGCGTTGGCCCGGTCCTCGACCCGGTCGAGGTCGGCCTCGGCCGCCGCGGGGAGGCCGATCTCGAGCGTCGAGGTCTCGGGCCCGAGGTGGAACGAGCGCGTCCCGCCCTCGAGGACCTCCCAGAACGCCTGGGACAGGACGTGCTGGCCGGTGTGCTGCTGCATGTGGTCGAAGCGGCGGGCCCGGTCGATGCGCCCGAGCGCCCGCCCGCCTTCGAGGGCCCGGTCCAGGACGTGGAGGACCGCGCCGTCCTCGCGCTCGAGGACCGCCAGGACCGCCGCTCCGCCGAGCGTCCCCGCGTCCCACGGCTGGCCGCCCGACTCCGGATAGAAGGCCGTCCGGTCGAGGACGACGGCCGGGCGCCCGTCGTGCTCCGTTCGCTCGACGACCTCGGCGTCGAACTCGGCGAGATAGGCGTCGTCGTGATAGAGCCGCTTCGTCTCTGGCATATCGTCGCTCCTCGGTCCCGGAGGCCGCGGCCGGCGCCCCGAAGCCGTCCGCCGGCCGGCCGGGTCGAGGGCCGAGGATAGTCCGAGCGCGGCCGGGAGTCAACCCCGTTCGCGCGGCCCCGGTCAGAGAACGCGGAAAACGACGAGCTCGAGGAGGGCGAAGGCGAAGACGACGGCCACGGGCCCGGCGAGGACGCGGTAGACGTCCTTCATCTCGGCCTTGAAGTACTCGGCCGTCAGGACCAGGCAGAGGTGGGCCGGCGAGAGGAGGATCCCGGCGAAGCCGCTGACGTAGGCGAAGGTCATCAGGACCATGTCGGGCGCGCCGTGCCCGATGATGGGCACGAGGAGCGGGAAGGAGATGGCCACGAAGGCCTGGTTGACGCCGGTCAGCAGGCCGACGACGAACGGGGCCGCGAACATCAGCGCGTAGGCGGACAGGCCGTGGGGCGGGATGGCCCGGACGACGGCGTCGAGCGCGCCGGAGGTTTCGAGGACCTTCTTGAAGATCATCACCGCGACGATGAGCCAGACGGTCCTCGGCTGGAAGCTCCGGGCGAAGACGCTCCAGCGGGTCTTGCGGTCCTGCCGCGATACGACCTGGGTCAGGACCGACGCGGCGGCCAGGGCCAGGAGCATGTTCAGCCTGAAGGCGAAGATGAGGACGATGGTCAGGAGGATGGGCCAGATGCTGAAGGCCACCCGCCGGACGTCCTCCCACGAGCCCCCGCCGTCCCGCTCCCGGGGCAGGCGCGGCAGCCGCCGGAGGAGGACGGCCATCCCGGCCCCTATGGCGACCAGGCTGAACGGGCCCTGGTAGAGGCTGATCTTCCAGACCGGGACCTCGAAGATGGCCGCGGCCAGGATGATGTTGAGGTAGAGGGGCCACCAGTATTCCCAGACGTGGCGGAACCAGTAGTTGTAAAAGGTCTTCCAGGCCGCGTCGACCTTCCAGCGCCGGGCCGCCTCCTCGACGATGGGCGCGCCCATCATGGCCCCGCCCATCATCGGCAGCAGGCCGATCAGGGCCGAGGGGATGGCCAGGGTGAGGCGGTCGTCCCGGACCAGGTTCTTGAGGGAATCGACCATGGTCCGGAAGGCGCCGCTCGACTGGAGGTGCTCGCCGATATAGAGGACCAGGACGACGACCGCCGCGAGCTGGAGCGTCTCCCAGGAGGTCGCCCCGGCCACGACGGCCAGGCCGAAGGCGCCGGGCCCCATGCCGAACAGGAGGGCCACGAGCGCGGTGTCGAGGAAAAGGACCAGCCCGAGGTCCCACTTGAGGCGGATGAGGACGAGGAGGAGCGCCAGGACGAGGCCGATCTTGGCCAGGACGATCACGTCAGGCGAGCCTCGCGACGCCGGCCGCGGCCAGGACGCGGACGGTCGTCTTGAAGTGGGTCTTGGCCACCTTGGCCAGGATGTCCGGGCCCTTCTCGCGGACGAGCTTCGCCGCCGCGGCCTCGACCCGGTCCGAGGCGCCCTTGGGCAGCTCGACCCCGACTTCCTCCGAGAGGAAGCGGAGGCGGCTCAGGAACTCGGCCCGGGCCAGGATGGAAGCGGCCGCGACCGCGGCGTCCTCCTCGGCCCGGGGCATCTGGGCGAGCTCGATCTCCCGCCCCTTCTTGAGCAAGGCGTTGCGGACGAACCTCTCGTCGCCGAACTGGTCCGTGACCGCCTTCGCCGCCGGGACGCGCTCGAGGACGTTCTCGATGGCCCGGGCGTGGCCCCAGGCGAGCAGGCGGTTGAGGTTGCGGAGCTTCCCCCAGAGCTCGTTGTATTTCTCCGGCCCGATGGCCACCACGGAGTGACAGGGAAAGCCGCGCTTGAGCTCGCGCGCGATCTCCCGGCAGCGGGCGTCGGAGGTCCGCTTCGAGTCCTTGACCCCGAGCTCGCGCAGGACCGCCTCCTGGCCCTCGGGCAGGAAGAAGGCGGCCACGACGAGAGGGCCGAAGAAGTCGCCCTTGCCCGATTCGTCCGAGCCGATGCGGCCGGGCTCGGCCGGGAAAAGGCCGGGCGTCATCGGCCCTTCCGGAAGACGATCCGGCCGTCGAAAACGGTCATGAGGACCTTGGCCCCGCCGATGTCGGCGGGCGGAATGGCGAAGATGTCGCGGTCGAGGAGGACCAGGTCGGCCATCTTGCCCGGCTCGATCGCGCCCTTGACGGCCTCGGCGAACTCGGCGTAAGCCCCGTTCAACGTGTAGGCCCGGACGGCCTCCTCGACGGAGACCTTCTCCCCGGGCGTCCAGCCGTCGGGGTGAGCGCCGTCGAGCGTCCGCCGGGTGGTCGCGGCGTAGATCCCCTGGACGGGGCTCAGGGGCGCGACGGTCCAATCCGAACCGAAGGCCAGGACCGCGCCGGCCCGGCGCAGGGACTCGAAAGCATAGGCCGTCTTCACCCGCTCGGGCCCGATCTTCCTCTCGGCCCAGCGGCCGTCGTCGATGGCGTGGTAGGGCTGCACGGAGGCGATCAGCCCGAGCCCCCCGAACCGGGCGATGTCGGCGGGCCGGAGGTGCTGGGCGTGCTCGACGCGCCAGCGCCGGTCGCGGGGTCCGTTCACGGCGACGGCCTTCTCGTACATGTCCAGGAGGAGGCTCACGGCCCGGTCGCCGATGGCGTGGATGGCCAGCTGCAATCCGGCCCGGTCGGCCTCGAGGATGCGCTTCTCCATGACGCCCTCGGGGAACATCTGGCCGTGAAGGAGCCCCGAAGTCGCGGGATCGTCGGCGTACGGCTCGAAGAAACAGGCCGTGGCCGAGCCGAGCGAGCCGTCCACGAAGCCCTTCAGGCCGGCCAGCTTGAGAGTGGGGCCGCCGAAGGGCGCCTTCATCCTGAGCCGGGCCAGCGTGCCGACCTCGGTGACGGGGATGTAGACGTGGACGCGGGTCGTCAGGCGGCCGCGCCGGGCCAGGTCCTGGAAGACCTCGAAGCTCGACGCGTCGGCCATCTCGTGGACCGAGGTGACGCCGTTCTCGGCGGCGTGGCCCAGGGACGCCTCTGCGGCCTCGAGCTTCTCGGCGAAGGACGGCTCGGGGACCCGGGCGTAGACGAGGTCCATGGCCGCGTCCTTGAGGATGCCCGTGGGCTCCCCGGTCGCCGGGTCCCTGACGATCTCGCCGCCGGGCGGGGCGGGCGTCGCCTTGGTGACGCCGGCCAGCTCGAGGGCGGCGCTGTTGGCCAGGGCCATGTGCCCGTCGAGGCGGTTGACGCAGACCGGGTTCTCCGGCGTCACGGCGTCGATCCACTCTTTCCGCGGCAGCTCCGGCGGGTCGAATCGCTGGTGGTCCCAGTCGCCGTTCAGGATCCAGCGCCCGGGCCCGAGCTCGCGGCACTTGGCCGCGATGCGGGCGGCGAACTCGGCGCGGCTCTTGGCCGGCCGCAGGTCGACGCTCCGCAGGGCGAAGCCGCCGGCCAGGAAATGGGCGTGGCTGTCGATGAAGCCGGGCAGGAGGAGCGCCCCGCCGAGGTCGACGCGCTTGGCGCCCGAGGGGGAAAGCCGGCTCATCTCGGCCGTCGTCCCCACGGCGAAGATCCGGTCGCCCCGGACGGCCACCGCCTCGGCCCGCGGCCGCTCCGCGCTCCCCGTCCAAACCTTGCCGTTGACGAGCACCAGGTCGGCCATGCCCCCCTCCGCCATCGCCCGGCACCCCGCCGCGAGCCCCAGGGCCAGGACGACCGCCACCGCGCCGCCATGCGTTCTCATGACGCTCCCTTATATAGATGAATCGCTCTCCGAAAGCAACCGCGAGCGCTATAGGCGCCGTGCGCTCCTTGCTCGGGGTATTCCCTTCGCCGGCCGCACGGCGGACTGCTTCGTATCCGTGGTTCTCTCCGCCCATGAGGCGCTGTCCCCGGAGCGGGGCCGCGTTAGAGGCGGCGAGGAGTGTTCCGGAGCCCGATTTGGAAAAATTCAGCCGGGGCGCGTGGCGGACGAGGGACGTTTGCCTGCAAACCGGCAAAACGTGTTTGAGCGAGGCGTAGCGGACGCCGAGCGAGTTGTTTTGGCGCCGAGTCCGCCGCACGTCCCGGCGTCTTTGAATTTTTCCCATGAGGGGGAGGAAATCCTCCGAGCCGCCTTGCGGCTCCGGACGGAAAGACCGATGTGAACCTTTGACGGGAATGATATAATGGGCCGCATGATCGACGCGACCCAGATCCGCAAGGGCATGATCATCATCATGGACGGCGCCCTCTGGCGGGTGATGGAGATGCAGCTCATCACCCCCGGACGGTGGAAGGCCATGGTCCAGACGAAGCTCCGCAACATCCAGAACGGCTCGCAGACCGAGCACCGCTTCCGCTCCGAGGAGCGCCTCGAGCAGGCCCGCCTCGACGAGATCGAGATGGAGTTCCTCTACGAGCAGGGCGGCGAGTACGTCTTCATGAACCTCGAGAACTACGAGCAGGTCGGCCTCTCCGCCGAGGCCATCGGAGACTCCGTCAAGTACCTCAAGCCGAACACGGTCATCGAGGTCGAGATGTTCGAGGGCCGGCCCGTCGGCGTCAACCTGCCCCAGACGATGGCCTTCAAGGTCACGGCGACCGAGCCCCGTCTCCAGGGGGCGACCAAGACGGCCCTCTACAAGCCCGCCGTCATCGAGACGGGCGCGACCGTCCAGGTGCCGGAGTTCATCAAGGAAGGCGACACGATCAAGGTCGACACGCGGGACGACAAATATCTCGGCCGGGCCTGAGCCCGCCCCCGCTTCAGAAATCCTGGCGGGCGACCCCGACGTTCCCGAAGCTGTCGCGGACCCTCACCGCGACCTGGCCCTCCGCCCCGGCCGGGAGCTTCAGGGACAGCTTGAAGCTCTCGCTCCGCGAATCGGCGATGCCGTCGACCGGGAAGACCACCTGCCAATCCCCCGGCCGGACGAGGACCTTGACCTCCTCGATGGCGGAATAGGCGTCCTCGGCCTGGAAGGCGATGTCGAGCGCGGCGCCGTTCCTGGCCGCCGTGAGGTTCTTGACGACCGGCAGGGAGTTGTCGATGACCAGCGGCGGCCCCGTCCTCTCCGCCCGGAGCTCGAGGCCCGGAGGGTTGGAGGGCGCGTCGGTGGCCGCGAGTCGCAGCTGGTACGCTCCGTCGGGGAAGGCGAGCGTGTCGAAGGCGTAGACCGTCTCGGACCAGTCGGCTTCGAGGACGCGCCAGGCCGCTTCCCCGTCTTTCCGGATCGACAGCGAATACCGCAGCGTGTCGCCGTTCTCGTCGGCGGCGTCCCAGACGACGGTCCGGAAGCCCTTGCGCTCCGACTTCCTGAAGGCCAGCCCGGCCGGAGGGTCGTCCGTCTTCGCGGGCGGGTCGGCGAGACGCCGCTCGGCCCCGAGGATGACGTCCTCCTGGACCGGGAGCTTGAGGTAGACCTCGTTCGGCCGGAGGAGCTCCAGCCGGGTGATGACCGGGGGGACGTTCGACTGGAGGTAGAAGACGCCGAGCCGCTGGAAGACCGGCGAGGACCGGCCCGTTGGCGTCCGCAACAGGACCTTGACCTGGAGGAAGCGGGCCTTGGGGCTGAGGATCGGCTCGTCGGTCCGGCCGTAGAACGGCGACCACTCGCTCCAGGTCGGGTTGGGCTCGGCCGTGTTGCCGCTCCGGCTCTGGAGCTGGACCGAGGCCCCCGCCGCCGCCGTCGCGTCCCAGACCAGCCGCCCCCACGACGCCGGGGTCCCGGCGTCGAGGACGGGGCTGACGTACTCGCCGGAGAGCCGCTGCTCGGTCAGCAGCAGGCCGAAATAGCACGGGTTGTTGGCCAGGACGTAGATCTTGGAATCGAGCGGGACGAGCGCGTAGACCTGCTCGGAGCGGCTCTGGAGGAGCAGGGCGACGCGCTCCTCGGCGTCCACGGAATAGATCCGGCCCTGGCCCCCCGTCCCGAAGAGGGCCCGTTTCCCGTCCTCGCGCCAGAGGAGGGAATAGATCATCTCGTCCTCGGAGCTCCAGAGCTTCTTGGCCAGGCCTTCCGCGGAAATCCGGAAGAGCGCGCCGCCGCCGCGGTCCCCGGGGGCCGGGCCGGCGCCTGACGCGGCCGGGGCCGCGGCGGCGCTCACCGTCACCGCGATCTCCGTCCCCGCGGCCCGGACGGGCTCGGCCGGCGCAGCGGCCCCGGCCGCGTCCCGGCGGGCCCGGGCCGGCGTCCCCGAAGCCGCGGCGTAGATCCGCCCTTCGCGGTCGAGGGCCAGCCCGCGGACCTCCTCGTAGGGCGTCTCGAAAAGGACCGATGCGCGCCCTTCTTGGCCGATCCGGTAGACCAGGCCGTTGCCGCCGCTCCCGGCGACGACGTCGCCGCGGGGCGTCCGCTCCAGGCAGAGGATGTGGTTCTCCGAGGCCCGGAAGAACATCCGGCCCTCGCCGAGCGGGTTGATCCGATAGACGCCCCCGGCCTCGCCCACGGCCGCCCAGAGGTCCCCCGAGTCCATGAAGAGAAGGGCCCAGATGTACTTCTCGGCCGGGTTGAAGAACTCCTCGCCCTTGCCCTTGTCGGTGATCCTGTAGATCTTCCCGTTCGGGGAAGTGGCGGCGTAGAGGACGCCCTTGCGGTCCTGGGCCAGGGCCGTGACGTCCATCTCCGGCGCCTGGAACCAGAGCTGGGCCTGGCCGTCCTTGGCGACGCGGTAGACCTTGCCGCCGTGGCCCGTGCCGAGGAAGACCGCGCCGTCGGCCGCGGCCAGCAGGGAGAGGTAGAACTCCTCCTGCGGCGCCTCGAGCTTCTCCTCTTTGGGGGCCAGGGCCAGGGTCCCCTCGTAGGAGACCGAGACGCCGTCGAGCTTGCCCCGGAGATAGTCCTCCCGCGTCCGCAGCTCCCACTTCCGGGGCCCGACGGCCCCGAGGGGGACGGCCAGGAGGACGGCCAGGGCGGAGGCGGCCAGGGCGAGGGGCGGTTTGCGCATGACGGGCACTCCTACTTGCGGATTCGGACGGGGATCGCCGCCCCGCCCCGGAAGACGTAGGGAACGGCGAGCTGGTACTCGCTGAGGGTCGACCGGGTGATCTCGGTCGGGCCGGCGGCCGAGGCCCGGCCCGAGGCGAACATCTCCTTGAGCGTCGGCGGCAGGTTCGGCATCTCCTCGCCCTTGAGGAAGAGCCCCGGCTTGGAGGCCATGACCCGGAAATAGATGCGGCTGTTCCGGCGCAGGCTGCCGAGGAGGCGGACGAGCTGGTCGAGGCTCCGGGGCACGTACTCCTGGATGCGGTACTGGGCCCGCTCGACCTGCTGCATGGCCGCGGCGTCGCCGACGAGGAGCTGGAACTCGCTCCCGGCCGGCAGGGCCGGCGCGACGACCGTGACCTCCTCCGCCAGGCTTTCCTGCTTCTGGGTCCGGTAGAAGACCTTGAGCCGGATGGGCTCGCCCGGCGAGACCTCGTACTTGTCGAGGAGGACCTTCTCCAAGGCGGCGAAGCGGCTCTCCTCGACGGCCCGGACGTTCAGGTCGATGCGGAAGATGCCGACGTCCCTGAACTCGTTGTTCAGGAGGACCTGGACGACCGCGGCCAGCAGGCTCGACAGGCTCACCGGCGGATTGTCGTAGCTGCCGGAGAAGAGGTCCTCGAGGTGGACGCTCAGGCCGCCCTGGTCGAGGAAGACGTCGGCGTCGAAGTCGAGGGAGAGCGGCCCGAGGCTCCGCCTCTCGCTCGTTATCAGGGTCGATACGGCCAGGTTGACCAGGGCCGGGGTCAGGAACTTGTCGGCGACCAGCCTGAGCTTGAAGTCTTTTTTCGCCTCGGGCCCGGTCCGCAGGCCGATGTTGAGCGGGATGAGCTTGGGCAGGGCGCCCAGCTCCCCGGCCGCGCCCGGGGTCCGGTCCTGGGAGAACCGGCCGATGACCGGACCGGCCACGGCCAGCTTGGACGAGCTCTCCAGGCTGGGCATGACGGCGATGACGCTAGCCCGGGTCATGGCGTAGTCGACGGCCCCCAGGTTGTAGGCCGGATGTCCGAAGGCCAGGACCCTGTTGCCGTCGACGTGGGTGGCCGTGCCGATGGCCGAGACGTCGAGGTCGCCCCCGATGAGCTGGATGCCGACGGCGTCCCCCTCGCGGAGCGACGGCCCGGCGGGGGCCAGGCCCGGCGGCGTTTGGGGGGACGAGCCGGCCCGGACGGCCCGGAAGCCGAGCGGCCCGAAGAACTCCCGGGCCCGCTCGAAGACGCCGGGGCCGAAGCCGCTGAAGACCAGGGGCAGGTCGAGGCGCGTCAGGGCCGGGGCCGCGGCCGCGGGCCGGGGGGCCGGCGGCGCGGCCAGGGCCCGGAGGAACTCGCCGGAGA
>Ga0116176_10001193_pt1 | contig 20627 bp, 17 predicted proteins | sample AD_STIC08_MetaG_FD_89803 | JGI IMG/M metagenome (GOLD analysis project Ga0116176, IMG submission 89803) | Active sludge microbial communities of municipal wastewater-treating anaerobic digesters from USA - AD_STIC08_MetaG | ecosystem: Engineered > Bioreactor > Anaerobic > Digestate | place: USA...
AGTCGGTCTCGAAGGAGTGTCGCCACACGCCCTCCGCGCGCAGATCCTTTCGTGCCATGTCCAAACGGGTTTTTGTCAGCTCTGCGTGCACGTGGCCCATGAACATGTGTGCCTGTAACCCCAACGCCAAGAGATCCTCTGGAGCCGCTTCCGGATTGGTTGCGGCGGCCTGTTCGAAGTCGGCTTTGCCACATCCGTACCCGAAACGCCTGTAGATGCCTCTCGCCCGTTCCTGCCCGACCGTGTTGACGATGGTCTCGCGCAGAGCATGCATGGCGTCCACGTCGACGAGAATCTTTCGCCGTCCATCCACGCGGATGATGGCATCCTCAGGATGCCACTGTATACGAGTTTTGAAGTCGTCAGCGCTGAGATGATTACGTATCATGATCGTCCCTGCAGAATACCGTTCCGGGTCACGCTCCAAATGTACCGGCCGCCTTTCAAACAAGACAACGCTGGCACGCGCCCGCCCGGTTTCCGCAGGTATGAATCACGAACTTGCCATTTTGGCGCATGCAATGCGGGTACGGCATGTGATCAACACGCTTCCACCGGTTTCCACCACAGGTAGTGGGTGTGAATTTTCGGACACCAAGGAAACCCAAAAAAAGAAAAACCACTGTTCAAAAATGCATTGTTTCCCGCGGGATTGACCCCTTAGCTTAACCTTACACTAACCAAGTATCTCAGCGTGTGATTCAGCCCGAGCCATGAACGGCATCAGCGCCCTTTGGAAGGGATTTTGACGCCGGGGGATATGTATTTTCCGGCGATCACAGCAGGGCGGACGACGCGTTTTGCTCAAGAATTTGTTTATTAAGAACTTAACCCTTTATTGATAAAGATACGCGCGAAATGACCTGCTCACCGGCAGAAGCCTGGACTCAGTGTCTCGTTGCCCTGAAGGAGAAGTTGTTCTCCCAGAGCTACGATACCTGGATCAAACCCCTCGTGTGCACCCGGTTCGACTCGGAACTTGTCGTGCTGGAAGCGCCGTACAGTTTCTCCGTATCGTGGATTCGAGAGCATTACCTCACGGACATCGAGCGCACGATACGAAAGCTGTTCAACATCAGCCCGAGAGTCGAATTTGAACTCCTCCCCGGTTCTTCAGACGAAGAAACGCGGTTGCTTTCCAGTGATCCGCCCGTTCAGACCGGACCTGGCGTACTGGCCCGGCTCGCGGCGACCCCCAAAAAAACCACGCCGCCGAGGGACAAGGAACCCGCGGGGACTGAGACGCTCTCGCTGGTGAATAAGGATTACACCTTTGGGTCCTTTGTCATAGGGTCAAACAACGAGGTTGCGCAGAGTGCCGCGAAAACCGTCGCGCGCAACCCGGGCCGAACTCCTTTCAATCCCCTCCTGATATACGGCGGAGTGGGACTTGGCAAAACGCACCTTCTGCACGCAGTCGCCAATGAGTGCGCTCTCGCGGGTAACGCGAAGAACGTCATTTACCTCACCAGCGAACAGTTTGTGCGCGAATTTGTGACATCCCTGAAAGAGAACCGCACTCTCCAGTTCGCACGCAGGTACCGTCAGGCCGATGTGATGCTGGTGGACGATATTCAGTTTTTTCAGGGCAAAGAGCGGATGCAGGAGGAGTTTTTCCACACGTTCAACACACTGCACGGACAAGGCAAACAAATAGTTCTGTCGTCGGATCGTCCGCCGGAGGCGCTTGGAGGCCTTCAGGACCGCCTGCTTTCGCGATTCCAGTGGGGGTTGGTAGCCGACATACAACCACCCGATCTCGAGACGAAAATAGCTATTTGCGAGATGAAGGCCGAGGCGACGGGTCTGCATCTCGATGACAGCGCAGCGGAATTCATCGCCTCACAGGTGAAGAGCAACATCAGGGAGCTTGAAGGGATCATCAAACGGTTGCTTTTCCTTGTGCAGAACCACGATGCGAAGTTGACGCTGGACATCGTGGAAAGTGCGGTCCGCACGATGCGCCTTGCCGCGCCGGAGACTGTCACGGTCAAGCGCATCCAGGTAGCGGTTGCCTCCCGCTACGGGATATCTGTTGATCTCCTGACCGGAAAAAGCCGACGGTCGGACGTCGTCAGCAAACGCCAGCTTGCAATGTACCTGTGCAAACTGCTGACGACGGAGAGTCTCAGAGCCATAGGGGCGGCGTTTGGCGGGCGCGACCATGCCACGGTGATTCACGCGTGCGAACGGATCGAAGCGGCACTTGCAGAGCAACGATCCCTCGTTCTGGAGCTGAATTCCATCTCCGTCGCGCTGGGCGTGAGTGGCAGGATTCGAACGAATGTAGCGTGAAAGCACCATTGACGCCTGAAGGTGCTTCCGTTCACACGGCGCGTCAGATCCCGTGTTCCGTCAGCCTATCCGAAAAACGGCGATTTTTCGCGGCTCGAGAGTGTTGTCTCCCGCGCGCTTTTGCAATCTCAGGTTCACCCGTTCAGCCTTCAACGGAACACCATCTCGCGAAAACTGAACGCGGGCCGATTGTCCTGAATGCTCCCACACGCGGGCGTACGTTTTCCCACGTTGCCGGAATACACTGCTCACTGTCACGTTGCGGGGCGCAACCGACGCAAGACTGAATCGCTTCGGCAACCGGCCCGGGTGAGACGCCTCCAAAATGCCTTTCAATGGGCTCCCGAAGCATTGGCCTGCTTCATGCACGGTCGCACCCTGCCAATCATTCCGGTGCGGCATGAGCGCGAGATCACCGTGGTAATCGGAGACTCCACCGCTCAGAAGAATCACCCCGACTTCAGAGGCCCCCCGATCGACACGCTGGCCAATGGCACCGTCGTTGAGCACTGCCAACCCAAGATCCGCGCCCTCATAATCCACCCATTCAAGCGCGGCGAAAACGGGTGACAGTGAGGGGTCGTACTCCCAGATAAGCAGCGGTTGCTGTCTTACGCATCTGACCGGCCCCAGACCAGGATTCAGTGTTGCAACGAAACGGACTTTCTCTCCGGGGTCCCCTGCCCTTCCGGGGGCGCCGGAAGTGCCTTCGACAAACTCCGGCCAGATGTGGACGTGAACAGGTATGTACGGGACATCCGGAACAACGCGGTAGGTGATCTCGAAGCGATGGAATTTGCCCAGCCATCCTGATTCCCGAGCCAGTACAGAGACCTTACCGACCTCTATATCAAGGCTTCCTTCCGAGCGGACCCGTTCCCCCGCAATGTCCCCCGAAAGCCCGACTGTCCCGGGAACCACCACCGACTGCTCGCTCCCTTTCGGCACCAGTCCGTCAATTCCGCCTCGTGTGCCGAAGGTCACGGAGAAATGCGGAGTCGTGATTGTCCTTCCCTCCACGCGCGCGGCGCAACGTGCCTCCGCCTGTAGACCGGAGCGAACAGTATAGCTCTGGTAACCGAGGGATGGCACCTCCGCAACGAACCCCATTTCGACGTTTTCGGCTTCCTCGGACACCACCTCCCAGGGAACCTGCGTTTCATCAAGGTACAGCGCTGCCCCGCTGGCCATCTCTTTCGGCAAAATGACGGTCGCATATTCTTTCCGCTGGAACGCGAGTGGATTCCAGACGATCACGGCGCCGGACCCGTCGCCCGTTTCAATCTGCCCAGCAATCGCTTTCAGAATGCGACCGGACACACCTCTTGCCATCCGTGAGGCCTCATACTGGAGGTGGTACATGACTGCGCTCAGACTTTTGAGGGACACGTCATGGTTCTGCGCACCAAGGTGAATCTTCCACGCCTCGCGCATTTCTTTCTCACAGGAGACGTCACCCACGAGCGCGGCGGCGACCGCCCCGGAAAAATCACCCATCCTGAGATCTGCCTCCGCTCTGTGGTCGGCCACCCAGTCGCGGTTTCCCATGAACCCATAGTCGCAGAACGAACTCACACGCGTTTCAAAAAGGTTCGGATCAGCGTCCAACGAACACTGCGGAGCCGGAACGGCTTCGAACAGTTCCTCCGCCGTGACCCACCGAAAGCGAGGGTCGTTTTCCGTGTCCGCGGCGAGCGCGTGGCCGGAATCCATGCAGAGATTGTTGTTGGTGAACTGGTTGTTGTGATCGTCATCCTTGGACATGACGACAGGCAGGATTCCTTTTCGTTCCTGGGCGATCTTCCAGTTCCACAGGTCGTCCAGTGTATAGTTGCCTCGTTTGGCCCTCGGGTTCTTGTACCGCGTCATGATCCACATGGAATGCGTACAGGCGTCGCCCTTCTGGAGCCGGTCGCCTGAGTATTCCGGGACTGCCAAAATCTTCGTGGAATCCGGCCCTGTCCACCATACCGAAGCGGAATCTGACGTCGGCACCGGACTGCCCAGTTGGCCGGGGCCGTGGATGCGCAACAATGCGCCGCGGTATCCAAGGTCCTTCAGAATTTGGGGTAACTGCGCGAAGTTCCCCGGTTCGCTGACCGTCCAGATATCCACCCTGATTCCAAGCCGGCGTCGAATTTCCTCCCAACCGATAAGAAGGTGACGCAGATTCGATTCCCCGGAACGAACGCACGCGGTTGGTTGCGCGTAGTCACCTCCGGTGACGAAAAACCGGTCGGGAAACAACGCCATCCAACCGCGAATCCTCCGCGCAAATTCCGGGTTGTTTTCGTACGTGTGCGCGCCGAGATTCAGACCCATCTTGTAATGGGGGTATCGGATCATTCTTTCTACTGTTTCGGCCGTCCAATGTTCAATCGCTTCGGGTGAAACCCAAACACCCCAGCCGAAATACCCGGAATGGTGTATGTCCAGAAGCAGGAGCGGTTCCGTGCTTTTTGAATGAGATATCTTTTTCGGCACGCCACATCCTCCGATTCAAGTAATCCTGTGTCGCACGAACGCAGAGGAAGCCGCAACTGCGGATTGAGACGGAAACGAATCCGGCAGCACGGCCTTGCCTGTTTCAAAATCGCCCGTAAATTACTACGAACAAAACCCACCCGTACGTCGTGAGACAGCCCTTGCGACGACGGGTTTACTTTACGGAGGAAGGTCTCCCTCATGACTTCACGAGAACGCGTTCACGCAGCTTTCCAACACAAACAACCGGACAGGACTCCAATTTTCGAACGCGAGATCAAACACCCGACGGACAGCGCGATTCTGGGAAGGCCGGCCATACACCCGTATAACTGGCCGGAGTTCATGCGCGTGTGGGCACACGAGGGGTGGCGCACCGCTATGGAGCGTTATGCGGACGACGAGTTCGAGATACTCCGCCTGCTCGAATTCGATATGATTCGACTCGTCCCAAATCCTCCTTCTTCCGCGCCGAGACCGGTAGAGCTTGACCCTTTCACTTTTCAACAGGGAGATTCGGTCTTCCGCTACCACCCTGCTTCCGGCGTCGTCGAGGATCTTAATGCGAGGACCCGTGATCTGAATCGTTGGGAGGACGATTTCCGTGCGAGCGTGGAGAAGGAATACGCGCCTCCGAATCTGAGCGACGATCAGTTGTTCGTCTGGCGGCGAATCCGGAAGCACATGGCGGACGCCGGGCTGGATGTTGCGATCTACGTCTCGCTCTACGCCATCCCGGTGGCCGCGCTGCCACCGTTCGCGCTGGAATGGTTCGTCACGGCACCAGAACTGCTGGAGCGTTACTATGAGAAACAGTCGCAGTGGGTCATCGACACCGCACGCCTTTTCCGAAGGGAAGGTGCAGAAATAGCGGGCCTCGGTGGTGATTTCGCAGGCGACACGGGTCCCGTCATTTCGCCACGTGTGTACCGAGAACGGGTAGTGCCGCATATCCGCCGGCAATCTGATGCGCTGCACGAAATGGGTTTCTGGACCACCAACACGACCGATGGATACCTTTGGGACGTCCTGCCCGATTTTCTCGAAGGATCACATGTGGATGGGTACGGCGAAATCGACGTGGCCGCCGGAATGGACCTTGGCCGTCTCAAAAAGGAATGGGGGGAGCGTTTCACTTTTCTCGGGAATCTGGACATACGGTGGGTCCTCTGTGATGGGACGCCCGAAGAGGCGCAAGCGGAGATGGAGAGGTGCATTGTCCAGGGATCTGGAAACGGCGGCCACATCATCATGACGAGCAATGTGGTGCATGAGGACGTTCGCCCGGATCTTTACCTTGCGGCTATTGATCGGTATCGCGAGTATTTCGGCCTGCCACCGAGAAAGAAAGTGTGAGCCATAGGGGTGGGAGCCGCGGTCTGACGGACACATTCTGAGGGCGTGGTATCCCTGCGCAGTCCTTCTATCCCAGTGAGGCGAGTATCTCTCTGATCTCTGTCGAGTGCCTTGAAAGCGCCGCAAGGAGACGCTCTTCAGCCTGCGATGGTACGTACGGCGCGTCTTCCCCGCGCGCAAGGATGTCCGCCACCGTCCGACGCACGGAGGTCTCCATTTCGATTGCCGGGAACCAACCCGTGTCGTTGCGTATCCTTTCCAGGCTGTACACCCGGTGCCGAACGAAGCTGACCTGATCAGGTCGCACGGTAACCCAGATATCACCGGCGATTGAAAGAGTCTTGAGGGGAACGCCGAGCGTTTCAGCGATAACCTCGTAGTACCGCCTGGTCAGGCCGGCAGTCGCGCCGCACACGTTATACACTTTCCCGAAACAGGCTGTCTTGCAGAGGATCGCGTTCACCGCGTTTCCCGCGTCGTCCACGTGGAGAGGTTGGAGCAGATGAACACCCGCGTCAACAAGGACAATCGGCACACCTTTCCGCACACGATCTATGAGTGAAGGATCTCTGCCCTGGATCGAACCACTGCCGAGTTTTCCACCGGGTCCCATTATGTGAGGAGGGCGTATCGCGGTAACCTGGAGGTCTGGAGCGTGCAAGAGCACCTCCTCGCAGTCCACCTTCCCCTCGCTGTACGCCGTTCCGGCACGAACCGGTGCTTCTTCGGTAATCGGGAGAACCTGGAAGGAAGGTTTGTACACGAAATCCGTACTCACCATGATCAGGTGAGCAACTTTCCCGGCGAACACATCTCGGTCTATGATCCCGTCCTCTCGCGTGTACGCTACGCAATCAACGACAGCATCCGGCCGGAAGGATTTGACGACGTGTTCCATCGCGGCTCGGTCGCGCCTGTCGGCGGGAGTGAATTGCACTCCCTCCGGTAGCAGGACTTGCCTGTTGCCCCGTGCAACCGCGTGAACTGCGTGTCCACGCGACGCAAGAACCCTCGTTATGCCTGACCCCAGCAGGCCGGTAGCCCCTAGTACAACCACGCGCATGGCGTTACCCCTCAGGTACCCTGTTCGATGAACTCGTGCTCCGGGTGACGGATCGTCAAAACCGGGCAGGGGGCCTTTCTGATGACTTTTTCAGTGGTGCTTCCCAGCAACGCATGTTCAAGAGTACCACGATTGTGGGTGCCCATGACGATAAGGTCGACTTCCCGTTCGCGCGCCAGGCGGAGGATTTCTTCGCAAGGCTTTCCCCGTACAAGCAACATTTCGACGTCCAGACCTTCCTTCTGAGACGGCGAGAGCACCCTCTGCAACGCTTTTTCCGCGTCTGTCACGGCCTCTTCGGCAAGCGAAATCGCCGAATATGCATACTCCAGAACGTGCAACACGATCAGTCTGGCCCCGAACCTCCTCGCGAACTCGACTCCGTAGCGCAGCGCGTTTCCGGACAACGGGCTGAAATCAGTCGGATGGAGTATTACCTTCAGGTTCACCATGGCACGCCTCTCTTCCCGTTGACTAACGCAGTACACACCACACTGTGCACGAAAAGGTGCTTTGTCGCAGGACAGTCAGTGACTCAAAACCTATTCACCAGTGTGGCGATTCGTACACCGAAATATCGGTTTGCGGCGGCCCCCGTCAATCTCTCCCCCTGCCCGCCAGTTTTGACGAAGGAAGAAAAATCCGTATTCTATCATTCGTCCATTTTGTTCCGTTCTGATGCAAGTGGGACGGGTTCTCAGTCCTCTTCTTTTCGCCTTTCGCCGCATCGGTCAACCCCAGAAAAGGGAAAGCAATGGAGATCGATTCTCGATTGATAGGCGTCTACCGTTCCGTAGGTGGCGCAATCCAGGCAGCAAGCGCATACAGTATGGAACGAATTCCGCGAACAGACCCCCTGACAGGCGTTCGAATACTGCAACTGACGTCCTATCCCGTCCTCAGCCACACCCTTTATTACCATTGCCCTTCCATAACGCCAGACTCGAAGACACTTGTCTTCATGACGTACAATCGAGCGGGAAGATTCTCCACGCCTGATGCGTGGAGAGTGAATCTCGATGGCACGGAAATCCGTCCGGTAACGAATCGGGAGGGTCTTGCGGGATTTGTGATCTCACCGGACGGGAAAACGGTCTATTGCCAACAGGGAGGGACTCTCCTTGCCGCTCCGATGGAGAACTCCCCGACCGGCAGCATTGCGCATGAAGTTGCCCGCATACCCGACGTGGTTATCGGCGCTACTCTCCTGGGAAGCATTACGGCCGACGGAAAATGGTACATATCGACCGCGTTCCTCACGGACGGGAGTACCGCTCTCGTTCGGTACGCCACAGACGGAAGCGAAGCACGGGTTCTCAAAGTTGCGGAGTATCTGGTTCACGTACAGGTGGATCAGTCCGACGCGGGACGCATCCTTTACGTCGCGCCTCCGGACGAAAAAGGGCGCTCGATGTGGGTTACGGATTGCGATGGGGGAAACCCGCGCACGTTGAACCTGCGCCATAGCACGGGCCACTTCGTCTGGTTCGGGAAAACGGGGCGCCTGCTTTCCACCGTCAACGATCCGTTCGGCTCCATCGTTTCGATTGCCGAGGGCGAGGACGAGCCGCGATTGATTGCAAAGGGAGGGCATTTCTGGCATGCGGCAGGTTCGCAGGACGGCAAATGGGTGGTTTCGGACACAAACTGGCCGGATATCGGGCTGATCCTGGTAAACACGGAAACCGGGCTCTGGGCGCCGCTGTGCAGGGCCGAGGCGTCAGAGGGGCATCCTCAGTGGACACACCCGCACCCGATGTTCACGCCTGACGGTAGGCATGTCGTGTTCAATTCGGACCGCACGGGAATCGGTCAGATTTACACTGTCGAGATTCCAGAAAGTCTGCGGCAGCAGCTATCGGGTTGACAAGACAGGGCGACCGGCACTCCTCGGGTCCCACGCGAGCGTCTCGCCGTACGCACCCGGCAGTGACAAACGGAGACACGAAGCTGACACGCCTTATCTCCCTGCGGGAGGCTTTGGGGAAGCAGCCTTCCCGAATGTCGCTGAGATTCTGGCCATTCCCGTTGGCGGGACGGTTCTGGTCAGGCGCGTGGGTGGTTTCTGCCCTGTTGCTGAGCTCGACCGCACAGGCTCCCGAGCAAACGTCGGAGGCCAATCCGGCATGCACCGGCCCCGGAATTCCTCCGGACAGTTCTGCAGCCGCCGAGACTGTTCTTCAGAAACATGCGCGTTCTCTGGGGCGTTTCAACCCGTCGTTTTTCCAGACCGTCGACGAACGCGACAGTGCGTTTTCGGTAACCGCAAAATCCAGACCGGTCAAGGGAATTCACGGTGAAGTGCTTGCACGGGTTTCACCGAGGTTCTACCGCCGGCTCTGCGTTGAGGGAAGCGGCCGACTGCTGGATGGCCGCGTTATCACTTTTTCGCGCCGGCAGGGCGGAGAACCGCGTTTTCGGGTTACCAGTTCACAATACGGCCTCACGTGCAGGGCCACTCCCTTGGTTCCGTACCGATCCGTCGCCGTCGACCGGAGACAGGTCAGACTCGGGTCCGTTCTGTACATACCCGCCGCTGAGGGACTTGTTCTGCCCGACGGGACTGTTCACGACGGAATCTTCTTCGCCGACGACGTTGGTGGCGCAGTCCGCGGCCGAAAAATAGACTTGTTCGTCGGATTCAGCAGTCATACAGAAAACCCGTTCACCGCTTCGCAACGAATTGTTCACGCTCGCCCGGTCGAAGTGTTTCTGATTCCTCCTGAACTCGCCGAACGCTACTCCCGGGCGCACCGCCTTCAGCCTGATAGAGAACCCGCCTTAGCCCCGGATTAAGCAAACCACATTCCCCTTCGGCGAAGCAATCGCAACAATGCTCGCATGCCTGTCAGCCCCGTCAATCGATGCCTGAAGGCGCGGACGCTGAGGTGGGAGCGATGCTTCTTCCAGGAAACTGCCGATTTCCTCCGCGCCGGGAACCGGAGTTCGGTGCCCGGACTTCTCGCGGCCGCCGGTTGGCGAGGTTTCCCCGGGCATAACCGGTGAGTTCGGGACGCTGCGAGGGGTTTATGACTCCCATCGGACGAACTATCTTCGGTAGAGGAAGCGTCGAACCTGATGCGCCCTGAGGTGTGCCCGAGATTTCCGTTTCTTACGTTTCGACAGTGGTCGCTGGCAATGACAGCAGCATCCCGCGCGCGAGACACCGCATTAATCAATGGAATCCTGGGCATCGGCCGACGTTGCTGCGTCGTCGCCGTCCTCGGAGCCATGTGCGGATGCAACCCGTTTCAAACGGGCGAACCGGAATCTCCGACCGGGGCTCTGATTCAATACCCGTCACCCTCGACGACTGACAACGTCCTCGCAATCCTGTCACTCTCCGTGCGCGCAAAAGACAGCCGCGCATTCCTCGACCGGTTGACTGCGGATTTCCGTTTCCTGCCGGATCCCGTTCAGATACAAGGTCCCGATTTCAGAACGTTTCCGGTTGAATGGGGCACCGTTCAGGAAGAGATGGCGTTGGCGGTTCTTTTCAGTAACAGCGACAGCGTCACTGTCGATTGGAGTTCCGTCTTCACGCAGCATCGTGTGGAAGGAGCCTCAGTGGGCGCGACGTACCGCGTCAATGTCTTCTCCCGCACGTCTCTTACGGCATCTTACACGGGTCGAGTCGAGATCGTGATGACACAGGTAGCAGGTTCGTGGGCGGTGCGGGAATGGCGGGACTATGTCGTGTCCGGTGAGTCCAATACCTGGGGCTGTTGCGAGCCCGATTGCTCGGTTCGGGATAGAGTTGGACTGAGGAGCAACCGGTGTCCAGAGGAATCCTCTTTCTCAGCGGGCTCTGCGTGAGCATTTTCGCCGGGTGCGACCTTCTGAACCAGACGGCTGTCATTGATGATACCATTGCCACCGGAGGAGTCAGTCGGCCCGTTACACTATCTCGCCCCGACAGCGTCCTGAAGATGCTGACGTACATCTTCGATCGCCACACGCCGGAATCTGTGCAGGAGTATGCCGACCTCCTGTTTGCCGGGTACGTCTACCGCTATGACGATCCGACTGACAAAAACGATCTCGAACTTGACAGGGCGAGCGAAATACAGGTCTACCGAAACCTTTTCCGAAGCTTTGACTACATATCTGCGCATTTCGCAATCGAAAACCGCTGGATCGAGTACGGAGCGGACATGCCATACCCACCGGGAACTGCGCTTTACCAGATCTCCAGCGCGCACGCAACAGAGAACTGGGTCGTGTTGCGCGTTCTTGGGGACCTGATTTTCACGAACACCGATAACAACGCAATTCAGACGGGCTACCAGGTTCGTCAGCGATTCGACATCGCGTTCAGACTCGATACTGCAAAGAGCGATTCCACGTGGCAAATCGCATCGTGGTCAGACCGCGAGTCCCTCCTCAATGCCAGGATAGCGGTACGTCCCACCGAAAACGCCCGCATTCTGAGCCCTCGAGAGTAATCGGGTTGCCGGCGTACGCGCCGGGTGAGTATCTTCTAATCGGGCGCGGGGGCGTTTTTTCTTGTTTTTCGCGGTGAGAAGGTGATCCGGTTATGACCGGTCGGCTTTACCTTGTGGGAACACCGATCGGAAACCTCGGGGACGTGAGTGACCGGGTTCGTGCGGTTCTTGCGAGCGTTTCGCTTGTCGCGGCGGAAGACACGCGGCGAACACGTGTTTTGTTGAAGGAACTGGGCGTTTCATGCCCTCTCACGAGCTATCACGACCACAATGAACGAACCAGGTTCCCGGAGCTCCTTTCGGCGCTGGAAGAAGGAAAGGATGTTGCCGTGGTCAGCGATGCGGGAATGCCTGTTATCGCGGACCCGGGATGGCATATAATTCAGGCGGCGATTCAACGGGGAATTGAAATCATTCCAATACCCGGACCAACAGCATTCGTTCTCGCACTGGTGGTTTCCGGTCTTCCCGTACATCGTTTCACGTTTGAAGGGTACCTTCCCAAGAAGTCGGGCGCGCGCCGCCGAAAACTTGAAGAGCTGGCGCAGGAACCGAGGACGATGATTTTTTACGAGACGCCGCATTCCGTCCGCAACACTCTTCGCGATGCCCTGGAAGTTCTCGGAGACAGAAAAGCGTCACTGTCGAGGGAGTTGACCAAGAAATTCGAGGAAACGCGCCGGGGTACGCTATCAGCTCTTCTTTCATCTTGCGACGAAAAGGTGTTGCGCGGCGAGTTTGTACTGGTGGTGGCCGGCACAGAGAGTGCCGGGACACCCACGTCCCGCGCGGAATTCGGATCGGAACATGTTCAGTGACCTGAAACTCGGGTTTCAAGTTTTCGTCGACCCCCTCGTGAACCATTTTATTCGTCGGGGGTACCACCCCGATACCTTCACGGTCATGGGCCTCGTGTTCAACACGATCGCGGCGGGGTTCTACGCCTTCGGGATGTTCTTCGAAGGCGCTCTCGTGATGCTCTTCGGAAGCTCCACGGACATGATTGACGGGCAGATTGCCCGCAAAACCGGCGGGGTATCCGACGGTGGAGCGCTGCTCGATTCAGTCCTCGACAGATACAGCGAAGCCGTTGTCCTCGTCGCGTTGTCGTTCCATTACGCACGAATCGGCTGGATGGTAACCTCGGTGCTGAGCGCGGCGGCGCTGACCGGTTCTCTTCTCGTCAGCTACGTCCGGGCGCGAGCTGAGGGGCTGAACTATGAATGCAAAGTCGGTTTGATGCAGAGACCGGAACGCGTGATTTTTCTTGCCGCCGCATCGATCTTTGGCGTGTTTCTCAATACTCCCTATCAGCACGTTGCCGTAGCAGTATGGGTGATGGCGATTCTCACCAACCTCACGACATGCGAACGCATCGTACACGTGCGAAGGGCCGCAAAACAGCGGGAAATGGCCCTTCACCAACAACGTTGACCGCTGAGCGACACGCCCCGAAGGAAATTCCGAACTGGCACCCACCCAATTCCTTGGCTGCACACCGGTGGTAGACGGCACCGCGGCGTTTTGCCGGCTCCATTACTCCGTTGGAAATGCAGCAGCTGCCCTCGGGTACCGGGAAATCATGCCGCTCATCCAGTCGGCACTCGCCGACGCGGGCGTGCTTGCACGGAATCCCGACGGAACCATGTCGAAGCTGCGGTTCGGTCCGCCACTTCCCGCCGGTTGCTCCAGCGTGCGGGAATATTGCGACGCAGAACTCGACTACGCTTCGGACGACGTATTGTCGCGAATCAATTCCCGCACATGTGACGGCCTGCAGTTTGTCCAGTGCGACCGGATTGACAGGAAAGCCGAACCTCTGGACAGGATCGCGTTCTACGCGGAATACTCGTTCGAGGTACCTCACTCGCTGCTTCGCGAGTGCGACTTGAAGGCTTTGCGCGAGCTGTTCGATGAGCAGAGAGAATGGCTCGCAGAAAGGGTTAGTCCCAAAGGGCACGTCCGGGAAAGCGATCTTAAGAAGGCTGTTACCAACTGGCGGTGCGAAAGCGGGGACAACGTCACAACCGTCCATCTTCGACTGACGATCGTGCATGAAGAGGGGCACACGGCCTCTCCGACTCTTGTACTTCAGAAGCTGTTTGGCCTGAACGAAGAGCAATCGGCTCTGGTTGCGATCACAAGGAGGGAGATGTTCGATCGCAGCGGCGCTCCGTTGAGAAGCACACCGTGGCCACGGAGACGGAATCGGCTGCTGTACGAACGTTGCTGGGAACACCAGCGTTTCAACCATCAATGACTGAGATTGTTCAGAAGTCGCGATCTCCTCTTCGCGTTCGAACGTCAAAGAATCTTTCCAACGGGCGCAATTGCTTGCTTACCCCCGCGAGGTCTGCACGGATGCGGGCAGGCGTTCGCGGCCTCAGATTCTGCGCCGCCAGACGGAACAGATCCGCTCCAACGCGGTTCAGCCCGTCCATGGCGTTAAGCCCCAGAGTGCCCGAGCGGTACCCGGAATTCCTGACGAACTCCTCAAGATAGACGCTCCTTTCTCCCCATGGGTACTCGAAATGGGCCGGTTCTTCTCCGAAAACTCTCCGGTACAGAGCAGACCCCTCGCGAATTTCGTACAACGCGCGTTCCACAGGGAGACGCATGAGCGAGTCTCCAGAGTAACCCGAAACCCCGAAGGTAATTCTTTTGTTACGCATCATTCTTTTCAGTTCATGGAATGTAATTACATCGCTGCCTGCGGGTTTTGCGCGCCAGCCGGAAACCAGCTTTTCCGTGTAACGGTAGCGGTCTGTCAACGGCAAGTTCGCGATCTGGCGTGCGATGTCCGCGAAGGCGAGTTGTCGGTACTCGTAGTTGGAAAGAAGCCATCTCCTGCCACCGACTGTCACCGTCTGGCCATGAAGCCCATTCAGGGCGAACGCCAGAACGCAGTACCAGGGGTGGACGCCAGCTTCCACTGCACCGGGACAGAAAAACACGGTGAGAGGTACGTCACATTCAATCGCGAGCCGCCCGAGATCTATCTCCGGCAGGCTACTGCCGATCGAAACGGTGACTGCAACGCTGCTTCTGAAGAGCGGGGACCTGCCTGCTATTGCCGAGATTGCCTCGTCCATTGAGACGAAACGGTACCAGCGTCCTACGAGACGCAGGGCATCCCGGAGGGAGTCGTAATCCCAGCGGTCCGGTTCCACATTCCGAATTGACGGACAGAGGCGGATCCTCAAAAACAGCACACCGGCATTGCGCCTTTTCCACTCAACCAACCGGGCAATGCCGGTACTCGAACAAAGGCGATACAGGGCGTCAGAAGGCATTTCTGCGGGGCGAGGAATCGGAACATGGGGCTTCTTTTTCGCGGAACCTGTTTGATTCATGGCGAATGAGCCAATGCAATCTGTGTTGCGTCGAATACCGGACCATCAACACACACGAGTGCGTACTCTCTGGTGCCTGACGTGCGTTTCTGCACAGCACATCCCATGCAGATGCCGAACCCACACGCCATGCGCTCTTCCACTGATACCTGGCACCTCACCCCGTGCGTGCGGGCAATGTCGGCAACCGCGGCCAGCATTGCAGGTGGTCCGCACGCGAGTATCTCCACGGTCTCTTTTGTTTCGTCGGGCGGGAAATCGGAGAGCGTCTCGATCAACGCCGCGGTGACGAGGCCCTTTGATCTTGCCGAACCGTCCTCCGTTGTCTCACGGTGCTGGATACCAAGAGACGAGAGTTCCTCCCGGTACAGCAATCGCTCCGCGCACCGCGCCCCCTGAATGACGCAGACGCGGCATCCGCGGATTGACTTCGCGGCGAAATACACCGGCGGCATGCCGACGCCGCCGCCCACCAGAAGAACGGTGCCGGTGTCTGGCAGCCTGAATCCGTTCCCCAGCGGACCAAGCAGCAGGATCCGTTCGCCCGCCTTCCGTTCGGAGAGTCGTCTACTCCCTTTTCCCACAACGTGATACACGATTTCGATCGAGCCACTTGAAGGGTCGGCGTCGCCAATACTGAACGGACGGCGCAGAAAGGGCTCGAGGTCATCCATTACGCGAACCTGAACGAACTGCCCCGGAACGGCGTTTCCCGCAATGCGCGGTGCATGGAGACGCAACCGAAAGAAGCCCGGAGCAACCGCCGCCTGTTCGAGTATGCGCGCAGGTTCGTCCACGGGCACGATTGAAGGCGATGAGCTATTCGGCATGGTGGCGAGGCTCCCTCCGTGGAACCGGCACACGTTCCACTCGTTCCGGTCGCTCCAGGGAACGTTCCTCCGGCCGCGGAGGCTCCTCTGGCGCTCGTTCCCGAGGTGTACGGGGCTCGACCGGGGTTCCAACTTCGGCCGTCGTATCAGCGGCTGCCGCCTCTCGAGCTCTTGCGGCCTCTTCTGAACGCCCCGCTTCGCCGGTTGCACGTGATTTCAAAAGCAGATCAGCAACACGCCCTACCTCCGGCGCAAACACGGAGTCCTCGCGCGCAGCACCGTACCAACGGTACGCGGAAGCAGTGTCCTCAAGCACGTTTTCCGCGTACCAACCGAGGATAAAACGTGCGCGAGTCGCCAGATTTCCCCGGGGATGCAGCTCCAAGAGCCGATTGAAGTCCTCGATTGCCGATTCGCATTCACGTTTCTCACACGCGCGCCACTCAGCCCACCACGCCGCAGAGGACAGCGAATCTTTCGTCACCGAATCGGGCGGGTACGGTGCGCAACGAAGCAAGGAATCGAACCAGCGCCCTTCAGCTTGCTGATACAGGTCGATCCCAGGTTCCTGCTCAGGGCGTCCCTGAATTGATTGAATGGCCCGCCTGATTTCCATCGTGGTTCTCGTCCGCGATGAATCGGCAACCAACACCTGCCAGATCGAATCAGAACGGGCAGTATCGCGTTTCACCTCCCGCCAGATCCACCCCGAGGCGTACTGCGCGCGCCTCCGGAGATCAGGATTCGACGTCTGCTCGGCAACTGCGTCGAAATAAAACAGAGCTGAATCGGGTTCGTCCAGCGCCAGCAGGTGATGTTCCGCAAGAGAGTACCTCGCGCGGTCTTTCCTTGAAACACTCACGGAATCGGTGGTATCAGCCAGTGTTGCATGCAACTGCGCCCAGAAAGATATGTCATCAATTCGCCGTTTGGCGGGGAGGGCCACGTCTTGATCGGGACTCTGTGCGGCGAGGGCATAGTGCCCGGCCGCGTTGGCGAAATTGCGGAATCTCTGCTCCTGCAGACGCCCCAGACGGAAATTTGCCTCCGCCGTTTCCCGCGTTTTGATACCGGTCGGCGCCGCCCCGCCGGCCGGAACGCTGCCGGGTGAAGCCCCCTGACCTGCTGCCTGAGGGCTGAGACGTTCCGCGTCTTCCAAGACTTTCTGGTACAAAAGAACAGCAGCTTCGATTTCGCCCGCCTCTTCTTTGGTTCTCGCGATCTCCAGTCTCGTACGCGGCACCTGATCGGTGAAGCGCTGATCCCGAATCAACGGCTCGAGAGTTGCGAGCGCGGCTTCTGTATTTCCCATCGCGCGCTGCGTCGTCGCGATCCGAAGCAGGTTCTCGTATCGTTCCACTGTGGTCTGCGGGAGGCGGCTCAGGTCCCGGTACACCTCCACTGCTTCCAACATTGCCCCAGTCTCAATCAGGCACTCCGCCAGTTCAATCCTCGCCCGGTAGCGGAATTCCCCTTCGGTGGATCGACGAACCGCGATTCGGTACAGCGGAATCGCTTCCTCCGAAGACCCCCGCTCCCTTTTCAGCCTAGCCAGAGCGAATGCCGCGTCGCCCTGAAACCGGGATCCGTCATCGGCGGCAATGCGCGAGAGCACACCCGTCGCCTCTTCGTATCTTCCCAGCTGCCACAGAGCCATTCCCTCCCAGTACCGCGCCTCAGGGGCCAGCGGACTTTGCGGGAACGTCGTCAGTAACTCGGTGCACTTTCGCAGCGAAGGTGCATACTCACCCAGACGGTAATACGATTTCGCCATGAGGAGCAGCGCGTCGTCCACATACCGGCTTCGGGGATGATAAACAAGCACCTTTGCCGATTTCTCAATCGCAGTGCGGTACGGTTGCTCGTCGCCGCTCGCCGCCCCTCTGGTCGCGGATGATTGCTGGGAAGTGCGCCGGGTCGCCGGGGGGGCGGTCCGCTGCAGTGCTTCACGGCTTTGTCGGGCGCGTTCGCCCTTTTCGAACGCACGTTCAGCATTGTAGAACGTGTTATAGTACGCGCACCCGGCAAAACTGCGAACCGCCACGAGGACGATCAGCGGGATCCTGCCGCTACGCGCGAGCTTCACTCCCATCGTCTCACCCGATGCATCACGTTCGTTTGGCAATGATCATCTGCCGCACGAAATCCACCCGCGAAGGCGCACTGAGAATGAGCGGCGGAACGAGGTATCCGTTCGCGGGATCGATATCCACCACCTCGTAGACCTTACCATCCCTCGCATATGCCTGACCGCCGGATTCCCAGAGAACGGGAAGCCCGGCGGCGATATCCCACGCGTGGACCTCCGGTGTCAATGCTCCAACGAAACTGCCCCTGGCGGCGTAAAGGCACTTGACGACCGTACTCCCAAGAGTTCGGACCTTTCCCGAAAACTTGAGGTCCACCTCCCGGTACCACGTCGACCACACGGCTATCAATTGCTCGTTCGGGGGATCGTCACGCTCAATCATTTTGAAAGGGCAGCCGTTCACCGTTGCGCCCATCCCGGTTGCAGCGGCGTAGGTCTCGCGCAGGACAGGGAGGACGACCACTCCCAGCACGGGAACGCCACGCCGCAACCGCGCAACGCAGACCGCCCAATGGGGCAACCCTGCAACGAAGTTGGTGGTTCCGTCTATCGGATCCAGTAGCCAGGCGTATTCCTGCGTGTGGCCGGGGGATCCACCGAATTCCTCCCCTATGACGGCGTCGTCCGGAAAGAGCTCGTGAAGTTCCCGGCGCATGAACCGCTCCACCTCCCGGTCTGTTGCAGTGACGAAGCTCCGATCAGTCTTCACGTGAGGACGGCTGGCGCCGAATTGCGAAAGCGCGATCCGGCCGGCCTCCTCGGCTATTTCCTTCACCGGTTCCAGGATGTCCGTTTTGTCGCACACGAGCTGCTGTCGTCCTGTGCCCATCGTTCTACAAATCCCCAACCATGCGGGGCATTGTCTTGACCCACGTTATCAAGTGTGCACCATCCATCCTACGCATGTCAAGCACAGGCCGCCCTTTGGGGCGCACGTCCGTTACCGTATTTTTTTCCAAGTCGTTATTCACACAATGGACGGGGGTAACAGTCGTGAGCGAACCGGTATACGAGATAGCGGGCGTCGAGGCGGTGGACGAGGCGGTGAAGGTTCACGAAGCCGCATTTTACGAATGGGATGGCGCGAAGGACCTGGAAAAGAGCGCTGCCTCGTGGAAACAGACTCTTACGGAGAAACCGGGAGCCTTACTGACCGTGGCGAGGCTCGACGGCAGGATTGTCACGTACGTGCTGGGCTATGACGCACAGGAGGCTGGCGTCTTCTTCATCGCCCTGATGGGAGGCCTTCCCGAAATCCGCGGAAAGGGGATCGGGAGGGGGCTTTTCCGCTTTACCCTGGACGAGATACTCAGGCGAGGGTACCGCGCCGTTGACATCAACACGCTGAATCGGTACCGCGGGATGTTGGCCCTCTGTATCGCCGAGGATTTCGACATTGTGGACTTGCGGTTTGATCAGGGACGCTCGTGCAATCGTATCTACCTGCGCCGCGTGTTCGGCCCTCACGTTCGTCCCTGACGCGAAACGGAGCCCCGAATGGCGAACCCGCCGTACCGAGTTTCTGTGCTGACGAACGGTCTGACCGTGGTAACGGAGGAGCGGCACCATGCGCCCGTGACGAGTTTCTGGATGGGGTACCGCGTGGGAAGCCGGAATGAGCTTCCCGGGCAAACCGGGGTATCGCACTGGATCGAGCATATGCTGTTCAAACCTTCCGAGCGGTTCCCGGGGACTGAGCGTGACCGCTTGATCGCACGCGAAGGAGGTACCACCAATGCATTCACATGGATAGACTGTACCGCGTACTACACGACGATCCCGTCTTCCAAGCTGGACATCGTCCTGCAGATTGAGGCAGACCGCCTGTCGCGTCCGCTGTTCGCCCCGGATGTTTTTGAGACAGAGCGCTCTGTCATACTCGCCGAGCGCGATGCCTACGAAAACCAGCCGGAATGGCGACTTGCCGAGCAGGTTACGGCTACCGCTTTTCACGCACATCCCTACGGGCACGAGGTGATCGGGCTTCCCGAGGATATTCGAAATCTCTCGCGGGAGGACCTGCTCGCGTATTTTCGAACGTATTACATTCCTAACAACGCCGTGTGCGTTGTGGTCGGAGATTTCGAAATGCGGCTTCTCCTCGGGCGTCTCGAAGAGCTTTTCTCGGAAATTCCCCCCGGCGCGACCCCGCCTGCACCTCGCGCCGTTGAACCAGCCCCGGTCGCGGAACGCCGCGTTCTCCTTGAAGGACCCGGCGCGACAGGCTACCTTGAAATGGCCTTTCTTGCGCCAAAAGCGACTGATCCCCGTTTTGTGCCGTCGCTCGTTCTGGGCTCCATCCTTGGAAGCCCCATCTCCATTGGTTTCGGCAGCGGCGCAGAAAGCCGGAGTTCCCGCCTGTACCGCGCGCTGGTTGAACGCGAATTGGCAATCGACGTCGACTGCAACCTGGAAGCAAGTATCGACCCGTTCCTTTTCGATATCACAGCGGTTGTGAGAGACGGCAGGACTCACGGAGAGGTGGAAGAAGCGATTCTGCGTGAGCTGGAAGCAATCGCAGCCTCGCCGCCTGACGCTGCGGAAATGGCGAAAGTACGGAAACAGTTGCGCGCGCTGTTCGCGTTCACAAATGAGCGTATCACCCATCGCGCGATGGTGTTGACTCTCGGATTCACCGTGTTTCCGGTGCAGTTTCTGGACGAGTTCGAGCAGCGTGTCAGCGATGTTACGGCGGAAGACGTCAGAGCAGCC
>Ga0116176_10001223_pt1 | contig 20408 bp, 19 predicted proteins | sample AD_STIC08_MetaG_FD_89803 | JGI IMG/M metagenome (GOLD analysis project Ga0116176, IMG submission 89803) | Active sludge microbial communities of municipal wastewater-treating anaerobic digesters from USA - AD_STIC08_MetaG | ecosystem: Engineered > Bioreactor > Anaerobic > Digestate | place: USA...
TCACCGAGGACCGCCGCCTGCAACTGTTGCTGATTGCCTTTGCCTTCGGAGCCTTCTTCGAGGGAGCGGCTGGCTTCGGCACACCGGTGGCCGTGACAGCTGCGATTCTAATGGGATTGGGCTTGGGGTTTGGGGTGCAGTGGAACGGAAAAAGCAGTTAGGTTTTTGTCATTGATGTAGCCGCAGAATTCGGAAATTATCGTACGCTAGGCCAACATCATGGCGCCCGACGGTCTCTTGTGTGCCCTTATGTGGAGTTCCACATAAGGGCACTTATGCTGACCTCTCGATTATGTGGATTTTGGTATGCGTCGTGTTGCCAAGGCCCCGCTCCATGAGCCTTTCAAGCGGCTGATGCAACACAACGGTCAACATAATTTCAGCGGTCTTCGAAGCGGCGCTTTCTCTTCAAGAGACCGTGCAAACCAGACTATTTGGACAGCACCGTACCCATTATTACGCCGAAGCAAATCAATCTACGAAGAACCACGCTGTGGCAGGGCTTCGTGAACCGGGGCCTGAGCAAAGAGTCAGTGTTACCGGGCACCCGACTCGCTGATCGACTTCCTCAACGCGCTGTGATTATGTGGATATCGAAATGCGCGCCCACCGCAGATCAACTGCGATTGGCGCTCGTTTCGTTTCCTTATTCCACATAATCGAGAGGTCAGCATAAGTGCCCAAAGGAGACATTCACCGTTTGCTTGGTTCAACGGCAGCTTCCTAACTGAAGCAGTCGCCTTGAGCATCAACTGACTGATCACTCCTGTCTTCAGTAAGAGGTTGCGGCGCGTGCTGCCTGGTCGTAGCGGCCCGACAGCGTGCGCATCGTTCGTGCCATCTCCGCAAGACGCCTGTTCTCCTCGGTCTCACCGGAGAAGCCGGGCATCAGGCAGGCTTCGCGCACGGCACGGTATTTCATGCACAGATCGCGGCCGGCGGCGGTCGTCGCGAAGAATACCTCCTTGCCGCGCTTGCCGCCCTCGACCAGGCCGGCAGCGGCCAGTTTCTTCAGCGAGTAGGAAACGACGTGCGTGTCCTCGATGTTGAGGACGAAGCAGATGTCAGCGAGGCGCTTTTCGGTGCCTTTGTGGTTGATGTGGTGCAGGACCAGCACGTCGGTTGCGGTCATGTCCTTGACCCCGGCGGCGCCCATGCAGCGTATCAGCCAGCGGTTGAAGGCATGCGCCGCGATGATCAGTCCGAACTCGAACTCGGACAGTTCCGGCGACTTTTCGGAGACCAGGTGCGACGAGGAAACGATACGCTGTTCGGGAGTCAGGGAGGGGTTCTTGGCGCTCATCGGAAGTTCACTCAAATTAAACACGTTTATTATACGTGAAAATAACGTTGACTTTTTATCGATGTTTTATTAACTTTATGGCTGTATTATTTGAACGTATCAACCACGTCGCCCTTCCGCCAGCCCCACTCGAGGAAACCACCATGTTTAGAAAAATTGCCGCCGCTGCAGCCGCTTCCGCGCTGTTCGTGATTGCTGCCCCTGTCAGCGCCCAACAAAAATGGGACATGCCGACCGGCTACCCGGCCAGCAACTTCCACACCGAGAACATCCACCAGTTCGCCGCCGAGGTCGATAAATCCACCGGCGGCAAATTGAAGATCACGGTCCATGACAGCGGTTCGCTGTTCAAGGCCAACGAAATCAAGCGCGCCGTCCAGGGCGGCCAGGCACAGATCGGCGAGATCATCATTTCCGGCCACTCGAACGAGGACGCCATGTACGGCGTAGATTCAATCCCCTTCCTAGCCACCAGCTACGGCGACTCGCAGAAACTCTGGCAGGCCTCGCGCCAGGCCACCGAAGCCCGCCTCGCCAAGCAGGGCATGAAGGTGCTGTATGCCGTCGCCTGGCCGCCGCAGGGCATCTTCAGCGCCAAGCCGATCAGCTCGGCGGCCGACCTCAAGGGCGCCAAGTGGCGCGCCTACAACCCGAACACCAGCCGCATCGCCCAGCTGGTTGGCGCCCAGCCGGTCACCGTGCAGGCTGCCGAACTGACTCAGGCCCTGGCCACAGGCGCCGTCAACACCTTCATGACCTCGGCCGCCACCGGCTTCGACGGCAAGGTCTGGGAGCAGGTCAAGTATTACTACGACGTCAGCGCCTGGCTGCCGAAGAACCTGGTGATCGTTTCGCAGAAAGCCTTCGACAGCCTCGACAAGAGCAGCCAGGAAGCCCTGCTGAAGGCCGCCGCTACTGCTGAAACGCGGGGCTGGAAGGTCAGCGCCGAGAAGAATTCCTGGTACATCGAGCAGATGAAGAAGAACGGCATGACGGTTGATGCCGGCTCGCCGCAGCTGAAGGCCGACCTGAAGAAGGTCGGTGACACGATGATCGCCGACTGGGCCAAGCAGGCCGGCGCCGACGGCCAGGCCGTACTCGACGCCTACCGCAAGTAATTCCGCCAACCCTGGCCGCCACGGTGGCCTGTTCCTTTTTCGAAGGAGTCCCCATGCGCACCCTGCTGGATCGACTATTCACCGCCGCCGGTTACCTTGCCGGACTCTTCCTGATCGGCACCCTGCTCGCCGTGCTGGCCAGCATCTTCGGTCGCCTCATCCCCGCGCTCGACCTGCCCGGTGCCGACGCCTACGCCGGCTACTGCATGGCAGCAGCGGCCTTCCTGGCGCTGGCGCCGACTCTGCGCCGGGGCGAGCACATCCGCGTGACGCTGCTCCTCAACCATCTGCCGGCCACAGCGCACCGCTGGCTCGACGTCTTCTGCCATGTCGTCGCCGTGTTCATGGCCGGCGCCCTCGCCTGGTACTCGATCCGCCTGGTGCTGCAATCGCGCGAGTTTGTCGACATTTCGACCGGCCTCGACGCAACGCCACTGTGGATTCCCCAGCTCGGGATGGCTGTCGGCACCAGCCTGTTTACCCTGGCTTTCCTAATGGATCTCATCCTGCTTCTGACTGGCAAGACCCTTCGCGAAGCCTCGCCCGACGGCGAACCCGCCCACATCGAATAAGAGGATGCGACCATGGATCTGACCATCACCCTACTGCTTGTCATCACCCTCTTTGTCGTCCTCGGCAGCGGCGTCTGGATCGGCCTTTCGCTGGCCGGCGTCGCCTGGATCGGCATGGAGTTGTTTACCTCCCGCCCGGTCGGCGACAGCATGGCCGTCACCATCTGGGGTTCGGCCTCCTCGTGGACGCTGACCGCGCTGCCGCTGTTCATCTGGATGGGCGAAATCCTGTTCCGCACCAAGCTCTCCGAAGACATGTTCAAGGGCCTGGCGCCGTGGCTGGAAAAACTGCCGGGCCGCCTGCTGCACACCAACATTATCGGCTGTACGATCTTCGCCGCGGTCTCCGGTTCCTCGGCCGCCACCTGCGCCACCATCGGCAAGATGACGCTGCCCGAGCTGAAGCGCCGCGGCTATCCGGACAGCATCGCCATCGGCACGCTGGCCGGTGCGGGCACGCTCGGCCTGCTGATTCCGCCGTCGATCATCATGATCGTGTATGGCGTCACCGCCAACGTCTCGATCGCCCAGCTGTTCATCGCCGGCGTCTTCCCCGGCCTGTTGCTGGCCAGCCTGTTCATGGCCTATACCATCGTCTGGTCGCTGCTTCATCCGGATCAGATTCCGCCGGCTGATCAGAACATGACGTTTCTGCAGAAGCTCGATGCCTCACGCAATCTGATCCCGGTCATTTCGCTGATCACCGCTGTCCTTGGCTCGATCTACACCGGGCTGGCCACCGCCACCGAAGCCGCCGGACTCGGCGTTGTCGGCGCCATGGTTATCGCCGCCATCCAGGGGGAGATGAGCTGGAAGAATTTCCGCGACAGCCTGCTCGGGGCTACCCGCCTCTATTGCATGATCGCGCTGATCCTCGCCGGCGCCGCCTTCCTGACGCTCGCCATGGGCTACATCGGCCTGCCCCGTCATCTCGCCGAATGGATTGGCAGCCTAGGCCTGTCGCCACTGGCGCTGGTCATGGCGCTGATGGCTTTCTTCATCATCCTCGGCTGCTTCCTCGACGGGATTTCCATTATCGTGCTGACCATGGGCATCCTGCTGCCGACCATCGAAAAGGCCGGCATCGACCTGATCTGGTTCGGCATCTATGTCGTACTGGTCGTTGAAATGGCGCAGATCACGCCACCGGTCGGCTTCAACCTGTTCGTGCTGCAAGGCATGACCAAGAAGGAGATCACCTGGCTGGCGAAGCATTCGATGCCAATGTTCTTCCTGATGGTCGGCGCCGTGCTGCTCATCTATTTCTTCCCCGGCATCATCACCTGGCTACCGCAGCACATGGCGGGCTAAGCATCGTGAGCCATCTACCCACCTTGCTGCCGCTCGGCGACAGCGCCTGGACAGTCGAGTTCGGTGACCGCATCGACCCAGCGCTGCACGCCCGGGTCATGGGACTGAACGTCGCCCTCCATGTTGCTCGCGATGCCGGTGATCTGGCCGGTATCGTGGACCTGGTGCCGACCTTCCGCTCGCTGACCGTGCATTACGATCCGCTCGCTGTCGACGGCCAACTTCTGGGCACTCGCCTGCTGCAAATGGCCGAAGCTGCCGGCAGCACTGCCAGCGAGGGACGCCACTGGCTGTTGCCGGTCTGCTGCGACGCCGATCTGGCACCCGACCTCGAACGCCTGGCCGAGGCCAAAGGGATGGAACCGGCGCAGGTGATTGCGCTGCTCACCGCCGCAACCTATCGCGTTTACATGATCGGCTTCATGCCCGGCTTCCCCTACATGGGGGGGCTGCCACCGCAACTGGCCATGCCGCGCCTGGCCAATCCGCGCAAGGTGGTGCCGGCCCGGTCGCTCGCCGTCACCGGCGAAATGTGCGCGGTCTATCCCTGGGAAAGCCCAGGTGGCTGGAACCTGCTCGGGCGCACCCCGGTGCCCTTGTTCGAGGCTGCCGAGGAGACTGCTCCGGCGCTGCTCGAGTCCGGCGACCAGGTGCGCTGGCGTGTCGTCGACCGCGCCGAGTACGAGCACATCGCGGGCGAACTGGCTGCCGGCCGGCTCAGCCGCGCCAATTTCCACATCGCCGGGGAGGCCGCATGACCGGACTGATCGAAGTCATCGACGGCGGTCTCGGCAACGCCATCCAGGATGCTGGGCGCTTCGGCTACCGCCATCAGGGCCTGGCCGTGTCAGGCTTTCTCGACCGGCCACTGGCCGATTGTGCCAACGCGCTGGCCGGCAATCATCCGGCTGCGGCCTGTATCGAAATGCGCGGTCTCGGGCCGACCCTGGCGGTACGCTGCGGACCGTTGCGCGTGGCCCTGGCCGGCAATGTCGCCGCTACCATCCTGCGTGCCAACGGCAGCAGCCAGGCGCTGCCGGCCTGGCAAAGCGCGACCCTGGAGGACCACGACAGCCTGAAGGTCGGCGCCGTCGCCGGCGGCACCGCCTACCTTGCCATTTCCGGCGGCTGCGCCGTGCCCCGCCAACTCGGCAGCCGCTCGACCTATCAGCGCGCCGGCATCGGCGGCATCGACGGCCACGCACTGCAAAAAGGTGACAGTATTCCCTGCAGCCAATCGGGCAAACGCGATTTTCGTGAAACTCGGGGTGAGCCCTTGGATCATGGCGATGGCCCGATCCGCGTCATGCTTGGCCCACAGGCCGCCCACTTCACCGACGAGGCCATCGAGACCTTTCTGAATACCCCCTACTCGGCAACTGCGGAACAGGATCGCATGGGGCTGCGCTTGGCAGGTCCGGCCCTGGCCCACGCCAGTCCGGCCGCGGCCGACATTGTCTCCGACGGCGTAACGCCGGGCGCCATTCAGGTGCCGGCCAACGGCCTGCCGATCATCCTCCTCGCCGACTGCCAGACGGTCGGTGGGTACCCCAAGATCGCCACGGTAATCAGTGCCGACCTGCCGCGCCTTGCCCACTGCCCGCCGGGTAGCACGATCCAGTTCCAATCGGTCGACCTGGCCGCCGCCCGCCACGCCCTGGCCGAGTTGCGCCAGCGGTGGACCGACTGGGCGCGCGCTTTACAGACCTTCCTGCCACCAGGCAGCCTGGACGAGGCCGCGCTATACGGTTGCAACCTGATCAGTGGCATGGTCGATGCGGGCGGTTTCCTGCGCGGCACGCCTCCCGATTTGCCGTGGGAGTGCTCATGAGCAACCGGCGAACCGATCTCAATGCGCCGGGATGATCGGAAAACGAATCGGGCAGCAGCAATAATCGTTGAAAGAACAATCAGGAGATAGCATGAGTAAAAAGCAAACGACGTCAGCCGAAGACCTGCGCCGGGTCGGCGGCATGTCCTACCTCAACCCGAACGCACCAGAGCCATGGGCCAGCTTCGTCGAGCAGATCGAACGTGTGAAACCGCACCTCGGTCACCTAGCGAAGTGGATCGAAACCATGAAGCACCCGAAGCGCATCCTGATCGTCGATGTGCCGATCATTCGCGACGACGGGTCGGTGGCGCACTACGAGGGTTATCGCGTTCAGCACTCCCTCTCGCGCGGTCCCGGCAAGGGCGGCGTGCGCTTTCACCCGGCAGTTACGCTCAATGAAGTGATGGCGCTGTCGGGCTGGATGACGATCAAGAATGCCGCGGTCAACCTGCCTTTCGGTGGCGCCAAGGGTGGCATCCGTCTTGATCCGCGGGCGCACTCACAGGCCGAACTGCAGCGCATCACGCGGCGCTACACCTCGGAAATTGGCATCATCATCGGGCCCGACAAGGACATTCCGGCGCCCGACGTCGGCACCAACGAGCAGAGCATGGCGTGGATGATGGACACTTATTCGATGAACGTCGGTGGCACCGCGACGGGCGTCGTCACCGGCAAGCCGATTCCCCTTGGCGGCTCACTCGGCCGTCACGAAGCCACCGGTCGCGGCGTGTTCATCGCTGCCCGTGAAGCCGGTAAACGGATTCACCTGCCGGTCGAAGGTGCCCGTGTCGTGGTTCAGGGTTTTGGCAACGTCGGCGGTATCGCGGCTCGCATCTTCCAGGAACACGGCGCCAAAGTGATAGCGGTGCAGGATCATTCGGCGACGCTGGCCAATGAAAACGGCATCGACATCCACGCCGCGCTCAAGCATGTGGAGATCAATGGCGGCCTGGCCGGCTTCCCGGGCGCGTCGCCGATTTCAGGCGACGATTTCTGGCTGCTCAAGTCTGACTTCCTGATTCCGGCCGCCCTTGAGGGCCAGATCCTGCCCGAGCGGGCACAGAAGATCAGCACCAAAGTCGTGGTCGAGGGCGCCAACGGCCCGACCACCCCGGCGGCCGACGATATCCTCCAGCAGCGCGACATTCTGGTCGTTCCCGACGTGCTGGCAAACGCTGGCGGCGTAACGGTGTCGTACTTCGAGTGGGTACAGGATTTCTCCTCGTTCTTCTGGACCGAAGAAGAGATCGATGCCCGTCTCGAGCAGATCATGGTCGGCGCCTTCGACGCGATCTGGAAACTGTCCGAGGAGCGCAATGTGTCGCTGCGCACCGCAACCTTCATCATTGCCTGTCAGCGAGTACTCGCAGCGCGCGAACAGCGCGGCTTGTATCCTTAACCTGGGGAACCTGCTCATGAACAAAAACATCAATCTCAATGCCGACCTCGGTGAAAGCTTCGGTGCGTGGTCCATGGGGGATGACGAGTCCCTGCTCGACATCGTCGCCAGCGCCAATATTGCCTGCGGCTTTCATGCCGGGGATCCTTTGGTCATGCGGAGGACAGTCGCGGCGGCCAAAAAGCGCGGGGTCAGCATTGGCGCCCACCCGGCGTTCCCCGATCTGCAAGGCTTCGGCCGGCGGCGCATGGATATCCCGGCTGCCGAGCTGGAAGCGATGATCATCTACCAGATTGGCGCCCTGAAGGCGATGGCCGCGGCCGAAGGCAGCTGCGTCAGTCACGTCAAGCCGCATGGCGCCCTCAGCAACATGGCCTGTGCCGATCCGGCGCTGGCCGATTGCGTCGCTCGTGCCGTCCATGCCATCAGCCCGCAACTGATACTGCTGGCCCCGGCCTACTCCCGACTCGCTACAGCCGGCGAACGCATCGGCCTGCCGGTCATCCTTGAGATTTTCGCCGATCGTGCCTATCAGGACGACGGCCAGTTGATGCCACGCAGCCAGCCCGGCGCCATGATCCATGGCACTGACGCCGCACTCGCCCACGTCCTGCGCATGCTGGATGAACAAGCCATCGTCAGCGTCAACGGCAAGCGCCTACCGACCCGCGTGCAAAGCATTTGCGTTCACGGCGACAACCCGGAGGCGGTTGCCACCGCCAGCGATCTCCGACGCGGCATCGAGGCGGCCGACTACAGCATCGTCAGCCTCGATCGACTGTAAGGCAGGGGGAAAATACTGCAGTTAACCGGCCCCCGTCCGCGAGCGGGGGCACTACATTGTAGTGTCATTCGATCCGACGGCAGATATCGGAGTACGGCGGACCTTCGAGTGGCCGCTTCGTGGACGTGATCACCGGCCGGTTGTGGCCGAATGCTGCCGATCATAGAAAAATGACGAATGACTTCACCAAAATTTGATCAGTTGCTGCGTCTCTCGCTACAGGCAGCTTGTTCAAACCAGCACTTCCAGCCCCTTGCGTTCAATCACTGAAAGCAATCGTGCCGCAGCCCCACTGGGTTTTTTATCTCCGTTTTCCCACTTCTGAACGGTAGAGATACTGGCGTTGAGGTAGGCAGCAAAGACGGCCTGACTGATGTGCAGGCTCTCCCGCAAGCGCCGGATCATTTCCGCCGTGTAGGCCGGCGGTGGCAGGCATTGTGTTTCAAAGTCACGCAATGTTTGCTTGTTCACTGCGCCGATGTCATGCAAACCACGCATCGTTTCCAGGGCTTCGTTAATCATTCGGCTCATGCTGCACCTCCATCAATTCGTTGGCTTTCAACGCGGTTTCAATCTGATCGTTACTGAGCACGACCAATGTGCTCGCGAGGCTCTGGTAAATCCCCAACTCGCGCTGGGTGATGTTGTCGCGATCTTTCTTCTCAAACCCGAAAAGAAAGTACAACGTGCCAGCGAACCGTGTGGCCAGCAAAGTGCGCGTGCTACCGCTTTTGCCTCGTCCAGGTAGCGCCACCCTTTGCTTGAACAGGTTGCTACCCAGATCCGCATCAATCAGCCCGCGTTCAATATCTGAAACGGCCTTCAACAAAGCGGTGTCGGTGACGCCAGCTTTCCCAGCCCAACGATCAAATACCCGTGTCTTGAAAACTCTCATGACTCATTGTATCACTTGGTGCAACACTGAAGTCAATGGCCGACGCTACTCTGGCGTCGATCTGGCCAATATGAATAGCTAAATTGGTTGTGGACAATTTACATCGTGTTTTGCCTTATTGGCCATACCGTCTATAGTTAGCCAAGTTCCGTATACCCATTTTGGCCAGCACCCATGAACATCGCCCGCATTTACCTTCGCGTCAGTACCGAAGAGCAGGATCTCACTCGACAGGCGGAGATTGAGCTCAGCACGCGGGCGGCCGGCTATTACATCGCTGGCGTCTACCGTGAGAAGGCGTCGGGTGCCCGCGCCGACCGGCCCGAATTGCTGCGGATGATCGCTGACCTGCAACCGGGCGAGGTGGTAGTTGCCGAGAAGATCGACCGCATCAGCCGACTCCCCTTGGCCGAGGCTGAGCAATTGGTTGGCTCGATCCGGGCCAAAGGCGCCCGGCTGGCCGTGCCGGGTTTGGTTGATCTCTCTGACTTCGCCGCCGAAGCCGATGGCGTGGCCAAGATCGTGCTGGAGTCAGTTCAGGAACTCCTGCTTAAGCTGGCCCTGCAAATGGCACGCGACGATTACGAAACCCGCCGTGAGCGGCAGCGCCAAGGCGTGCAACTTGCCAAGGCTTCCGGAAAATATAAGGGGCGGAAGCCGGATGGCCCCACCCATCACCGCATTGTGGCCTTGCGGGGAGCTGGTCATACGATCCAGAAAACTGCCGAGTTGGCTGGATGCAGCACCAGCCAGGTCAAGCGAATCTGGGCCATGCACCAAGGCAAGCCGTAACGGGTTGTGGCACCTCTACAGGAGCACTCATGCCGGTCAGCTTTCTCTCCAACGAACAGCGCGAAAGCTATGGCCGATACACCGGAGCGCCATCACTCGACGACCTCGCCCGTTACTTCCACCTCGACGACAGCGACCTCGCATTGATCGCGCAGAAACGCGGTGAACACAACCGGCTGGGTTTCGCCGTGCAGCTCTGCACGGTGCGTTATCTCGGCACTTTCCTGGAAGACCCTCTGACCGTACCGACGCAGGTACTGCATACGCTGGCCAAGCAGTTGCGCATCGCAATCATCCCCGATGCCCATCTCTACAGCGCAAGCAGGCAGCGCTTGCAGCATGCCGCAGAAATTCAAACCCACTACGGCTATGTCGAAATCACCGAGCGCCAGATCGGCTTCCACCTAACCCGCTGGCTCTACGCGATTTGCTGGACCGGCACCGACCGGCCAACCGTGCTGTTCGAGCGGGCCGTGACCTGGTTGGTCACGCACAAGGTGCTGCTACCCGGCAGTAGCACACTCGAACGCTATATCGCCCGCCTGCGCAGCCGGGTGGAGGAGCGTCTGTGGCTCGCGCTCGGCCGGGGCATCAGCAGTGAACAGCAGGGACGGCTGGAAAGCCTGCTGCTCGTTCCTCTCGGCAGCCGGAGTTCGCCCCTGGATCAGTTGCGCAAAGGGCCGGTCATGGTGAGCAGCCGATCCTTGGTCATCGCGCTCATGCGACTGCACTCGGTGCGCGAACTGGGTATCAGGCTGCCCGCAGCCGCCCGCATTCCGGCGACCCGTGTGGCGGCCTTGGCCCGGTTTGCAGGTGCCGCCAAGGTCAGCGCCATCCTGCGCCTGCCGAATCCGCGCCGCTTGGCCACGCTGGTCGCCTTCGTGCATTGCCTGGAAGCCAGCGCGCAGGACGATGGACTGGAAGTGCTGGAGGTGCTCCTGCGCGAATTGTTCGGCGACGCCATCAAGGCGGACAAGAAGTCGCGCCTGCGCACGCTCAAGGATCTCGATCAGGCGGCGGCAACGCTGGCCAGCGCCTGCCAGATGTTGCTGGACACCAGTTTGCCGGATGGCGATCTGCGCACCCGATTGTTCGAGAAGATTCCACGTAACGCGCTCACGTTGGCGCTCGAAGGCGTCAATGCGCTGATCCGACCGGCCGACAACGTGTATTACCAGGAGCTGGACGCCAAGTACAAGACGGTGCGTTGTTTCCTGCCGGCCTTGGTCGAGCACATTCGTTTCGGTGCGAATGTGGCTGGCGAGCCGGTTGTTGCTGCCTTTGATTGGCTGCGGAGCAACATCGCCCGCAAGAAACCGGGTAACGACGCTCCGCGTGAGGTGATCAGAAAACCGTGGCAGCGACATGTTCTGCGCGAGGATGGCAGCGTTGATTTCCATGCCTACACCTTCTGCGTGCTGGATGAGTTGCACACCGCCTTACGCCGGCGCGACGTCTTCGTGGCGCCCAGTTGGCGCTATGCCGATCCTCGTGCTGGCCTGCTTGACGGCGCGGAATGGGAAGCCACCCGGCCGATCATCTGCCGGACGTTGGGACTGTCGGCTCAACCCGAGCCGACGTTGAGCGCCTTGACCAACGAGCTGGATCGTACCTATCGCGCCGTAGCCGCTCGGTTGCCCGACAACCCGGCGGTACGTTTCGATCAGGTTGGCGACAAACAAGAGTTGGTACTCAGTCCATTGGACAAGCTGGATGAACCGGCTTCGCTGATCGCATTGCGGGAGAGGGTCGCCGGCATGCTGCCGCGCGTGGACTTGCCCGAACTGATTCTTGAGGTAGCTGCGCGAACCGGCTTCACCGACGCCTTCACCCACCTCTCGGAGCGTACGGCCCGCGCCACCGATCTCCCTATCAGCTTGTGCGCGGTGCTGATGGCCGAAGCCTGCAATACCGGGCCGGAGCCGCTGATTCGCGGCGACATCCCGGCGCTCAAACGCGACCGCTTGTCCTGGGTAGACCAAAATTATGTGCGCGACGATACGCTGACGGCCGCCAACGCGATACTGGTGGCGGCTCAAAGTCGCATGGCGTTGGCCAACCTGTGGGGCGGCGGGGAGGTGGCATCAGCCGACGGTATCCGTTTCGTGGTGCCGGTGCGCACGGTGCATGCCGGCCCGAATCCCAAATACTTTGGCGTCGGTCGCGGCGTCACTTGGTACAACCTGATCTCCGACCAGTTCTCTGGCCTGAACGACATCACCGTACCGGGCACCTTACGCGATAGTCTGATCCTGCTGGCCGTGGTGCTTGAACAACAGACGGATCTTCAGCCTACCCAGATCATGACCGATACCGGTGCTTACAGCGACGTGGTGTTCGGCCTGTTCCGCCTGCTCGGCTATCGCTTCAGCCCGCGACTGGCCGATGTCGGCGGCACGCGCTTCTGGCGCATCGACCCGCAGGCTGACTACGGCCTGCTCAACACAATTTCGGCGCACAACCTTAGCTTGCAAAAGATCATTCCCCATTGGGACGACATGCTGCGCCTGGTTGGATCACTCAAGCTCGGTCTGGTGCCGGCCACCGGCATCATGCGCACTCTCCAGGTCGGTGATCGGCCAACCCGACTGGCGCAGGCTATCGCGGAATTCGGTCGAATCGACAAGACGTTGCACACGCTGACCTACATCGATGACGAAGCCAAGCGCCGGGGTACGCTGACACAGCTTAACCGGGGCGAAGGGCGCCACAGCGTTGCGCGGGCCGTGTTTCATGGCAAGCGCGGCGAGTTGCGCCAGCATTACCGCGAAGGGCAGGAAGACCAATTGGGTGCGCTCGGTTTGGTGCTGAACATGATCGTGTTGTGGAACACGATCTACATGGAAGCCGCCCTGGACCAACTACGCGCTGACGGCTACACGGTGAAGAATGAAGACGTGGCGCGGTTGTCACCGCTGCTGCACGAGCACATCAACATGCTGGGGCGGTATTCGTTCTCGGTGCCGGAAGCCGTTGCCAAAGGCGAATTGCGTCCCCTGCATGATCCCGCTGATAACGATTAGAACAAACGCTTAACTGCTTCTGCCGTTCCTCTGCACCCCAAACCCCAACTTCAGAACCGGCAGCAAAGCAGAGAGTACCGGGCACATCAACCCGAAATATGGAAGCAGTCCTGGGCGGACGTTCTATACCCATATCTCGGACCGATACGCGCCCTTCAGCGCCAAGGTAGTCAACGTCGGCCTGCGCGACTCGACCTATGTGCTCGATGGCCTGCTGTACCACGAGTCCGACTTGCGCATTGAGGAGCACTACACCGACACGGCGGGCTTCACCGATCATGTTTTCGCCTTGATGCACCTGCTGGGCTTCCGCTTCGCACCGCGCATCCGCGACCTGGGCGACACCAAGCTGTTCATTCCCAAGGGCGATACTGCCTATGATGCGCTCAAGCCGATGATTAGCAGCGACAGGCTGAACATCAAGGCCATTCGCGCCCATTGGGATGAAATCCTCCGGCTGGCCACTTCGATCAAGCAGGGCACGGTGACGGCCTCGCTGATGCTGCGCAAGCTCGGCAGCTATCCGCGCCAAAACGGCTTGGCCGTCGCCCTGCGCGAACTGGGGCGCATCGAGCGCACGTTGTTCATTCTGGACTGGCTGCAAAGTGTGGAGCTGCGCCGCCGTGTGCAGGCCGGACTCAACAAGGGCGAGGCACGCAACGCGCTGGCCAGGGCGGTGTTCTTCAACCGGCTGGGCGAAATCCGGGACCGCAGCTTCGAACAGCAACGCTACCGGGCCAGCGGCCTCAACCTGGTGACAGCAGCCATCGTGTTGTGGAACACCGTCTATCTGGAAAGGGCGGCGAACGCATTGCGCAATCACGGCCAGGGCGTCGATGACGCACTGTTGCAATACCTGTCGCCGCTGGGCTGGGAGCACATCAACCTGACCGGCGATTACCTCTGGCGCAGCAGTGCCAAGGTCGGTGCGGGGAAGTTCAGGCCGCTACAGCCGCTGCCAAAGCCTTAACGTACTTTAAATTCCGTTTTCTGAGACGACCCCCAGTAGGGGAGGTCCTTCCAGGAAAGGTCTTGCTCCCAATTCCACGGAGGCGCGGAGATCGAGGATTTGAAATCCGAGGCCGGCGTCACGACATCCCATGACGATGGATCGGTGGAGTATTCGTGGAAGGCCTGCGGAACGAACCCCTGCCCGAGAGTCCGCTCCAAGACTTCGAGCCAGGCGAGGGTTTCCGGTGAGGCTTCTCCGGAGCACGCCGAAAGCAGGTCTTCGTCGGCGCCCACGAGGGCGGCCTTGGCAAGCTTTTCGGGAGAGGCGTCCTTCCTGAGCGTTCCGCCGCAATGGGCGGCCAGGTATTTGTGTCCGTCGGCGCTCGTGTAGCGGAACATGGTCCTCGATCGGAATCCGACCGGATGGAATTCGCACCGCCAATGGCAGCCGGACGGGGAGAGGTACGGCAGGATCGCGAGGCGGCCGTACCCGTTCCGGATGAGCCAGATGCCGGAGCGTAGGACTTTCTCGCACGCCCTGAAGAGTTCCTCTGCGGGATCCTCGATCTCGAAATCTTCTTCCAATTCGCTCGACAACGTCCGTTCCTCGTCTATTCGCACTTGGCGGCGGAATGTGCCATGGTAAACCATGATGTATGGATTGTGCCGTTGGTACAAAAACCGCCACTCCGGCCCCAGTGGGCGGGAAAAGCGGTTTTCGCAGACGCGACGACTCGGCGTCTTGGACTGCGGCTACCGGAGACTATGGGCCCATTTGTATCGGACCGGATCTTCCCTGATGAGGAACGCCCTGATTTCGTCCCTTTTCGATTTGTCGGCCCGCATATAGATGCCGCGCAGTTCGTCGTCGATCGAGCGTTCGCTCGCACCCCGTTCCGCCGCCTTGGCGTACCAATCCCGTGCCGATTCGTAGTTGCCCAGCTCGAAATTCACAGCACCGAGCAGCGTGCAGGGTCGGAAATCACTGTCCGTTATGGCATGCGCCTCGGTTCCGTAGCGGAGCGCCACGTCGAACCGGCCCAAATCGCGCATGACTCCGCCGTGGGTCGTACGGACGGCGGACTTCAGCTTCGGTGATTTCAGGCCTTCCAAGGAAACGCCCTCCAATAGCTCGTGAGCGGCTCCCGAGCGGTCGCATTTTCGGAAATGGCCGCTGGCGTTGACGGCGTTCCAAGGGTCGCGGGTTCGGGCGAATTCAGTCACGAAGAACGCGGCTTCCCTGGAGTGGAACTCAAACCTGAGTTCGTCGGAATAGTAATCCGAGCCCTCCGTTGTTAGCCACAGCACGTCCTCGTCACTGAATCGAGCGCCTCCGTCGATCCGGTGGAGGATGCCCATGAGGCGGTTGAACGATTCCTTCTCGATGAATTGGTCCAGGCCGTATCGGGCCCGGAGCCGTTGGTTCTTCATCTTGGCGACGTATTTCGGATCGCTTTCCTGGATCCGTCGCTGGCGCTCGTACTCCGCCGTCCGGGCGGCTTCCTTGGCCGCAGATTCCGCAATGGCCCGCAGACGTTCGGCTTCTTCCTTCTGCCTGACCTCAGCGGCGGCGGATTCCCGCCTTCCCTGTTCGACGCGGGCCAGATTAGAGAATTCTTGATAGTTCGACTCGCCCGAAGCCAGGCTCAATAAGGCGAGATACCCCTGTTGCCGTAGGTATTCGAACGCATTCGCCGAAAGCTTCTTGTCCTGTTCGATATTTTCGAGGACGGTGCTGAGCCGGCTGGCGGGAACGGTCGCTCCCGGGACGTCCGACAAGAAATACTTGCCGGCGATCGCGGATCGTCCCGGATCTATGACTACCCGCTGTTGAGGACCCGCTTCGGGACGCCCGGAGCGTCTGAAATTCGGATTTGGCTGCCTAAGGATTCGTGGGGTTCTGCTCATGGTAAGCTCTTGTCGGCGCTCGTCGGCAGGCTGCCGAGTATTCCATGCGGATTCTAATACCAAAGGTTGCCGGCCGCGGCATCGGGAGCGCGCCGGTACCGACGCGGTTCGCCCTTCGCAATCTAGGTAATTTCGGGTAATGATGCACACTGGATAGTGTCGGTATAACAGGATCCATTGACATTTTGTTGAAAACTGCCGTTGCGTTTAAGGTATCCGTCTATTGTTGCGCACTCTATATTCGATTGGCGCAACAGTTAAGCCCCTAATTTTTTCAAGTTGCGCAACACCTGCAGAAAGGGGGTTGCGCTTCACACTTCTAGTGTCAATCAGCGGGCGGCACCTACAAGAACCGCGTGGGCGGCGCCATCTGCATCACCAACAAGGCCTCTTCGGTGGCCTTTGTCATGCAAGAGACTTGCCTATTGGGCGGCCTTGCCCACCTTCCGGGATGCCAGCGCCGTTGCCAATGGAAGGAAAAGAGTTAAAGGCGTACTGGGCAGGGCGACAAATCCGTGGTGGAGATAGAAGCCCGCGGCCTCCCCGTCCTTGGCATCAACCACCAAGGCATAGGCGGCAATCTCGGAGCAGGCCGAGCGATTCAAGGCATCGGCCAGCAACGCGCCGCCGAGCCCCATGCCCTTGAAATTCTGGGAGACTGCCAGCCGCCCCATGCGCACCGCGGGCACCGTTGGATAGCGTGGCAGACGCTTCCCGAGTTCGTGAGGGAGGTCAGCCAGAAGGATGCCGGCTGAGGCCAGCGTGTAATAGCCAGCTATCGCGCGTGAGTCATCCACCGCCACGAAGCACGCCGCCACGCGGCGCTTCACATCCTGCGTCGCCTGTTCCCGGAAATACCGATCCAGCGGATCCGACCCACTGCGGAAGGACAGTCGATCATGCCCGGCGTTGAGCGACTCGATGCCGAACGGAGCCTCGCTCATTCCGAACGCAACAGCTTGCTACGACGGGCGAAGGCGCGATCCAAAGCGGGTGAAGGGGATGGCGGGGACAGCAATGCCTGGGCAAAGCACTCCTGATCCGCCAGAGACATCCGCACCACCTCGGCCTGCTCAATGGCGGAGCGGGCGGCGGCCTGGACGGCGGTGACGACGAAATCAGTCATGGTACGCCCCTGAAGCTCGGCAGCACGTTTGAGCATCGAATGCAGATCTGCGCTGATGCGGGCTTCGAGGCGGGCAGTTGAAACAGCTGCTGACATGGGTGAATCCTCCTAGTCGAATTATACGGCCAACTGCCGTACAAAGCCAATCTATCATGGTGTTGCTGTGCACGTTGGAGTTGAGCTTTTCCGCTACTGTCAGCAACTGAGGTAGGCTGGAAAAAATTGATGTCATCGTTGATCAAGCCGCTGCCGCGTTCTCGGCCAGCCAACGATGTCCGGGGATGTGGCGAGTGTTGGCTGATGAAATTGATTGGTCATGGGGCGAGATTGCCGCCAGATTTCTAATCTGTAGCGGGGGCGAACTGGATCATCCAGTCGATGAAGCTGGACTATAATGCGCTTCGCATTCTGGCAACGAAGAGTCGCTCTGGCTCTTGGATGTCAGGCGAGGCCGTGCGGCTTCGTTCAACCAAACGAATCGGATTCAGCCATGGAAGATCCAATCATTCCGGACCAAGAGTTCGCCACTCCCCCTGCGGGCTCGTGGATTCGATTTTTGCGCTCGTATGGTCCGACACCGAACAACCTGAACTTGTTCGACGAATATGTGACCGGCGCGCTGAGTCGGGCCAAGGTCAAGCCGATTAGCCGCCCTTGAAACTGTTGAAGCTGAGCGATAGGCAAATCGCTCTTGCTCAATCGGCGGATGATGTCGCTGACGAATCGAAAGGCTGTTTGCCACTTCAATTGAGCTGCTTCGTTGATGTTCGGAAGATTCCGAATCGAAACGAAATAAGCTTTGAGGAGTTGGCCCAGCTTCTCGATATCGACACTGAACAATGCATCGTCAAGCATGCCGGGCCCATGCAAAGTTTCAGAGAACTGGTAGAGAGCCTCAACATGACTAAGTACTTTACGCTTGCTGGATGGCGCCAAGTCTGCGGTATGAAACATTGACCAGACCGTTGCCCAATATTTTGGTAATCCGGTCTTGTCGAAAAGAGCTGGCTCACGTAGAACACGAGGAATTTGGTGGCCCCAAATGTGTTTTAGCAACTCGTCACCATTCCCAAGAAAAAACCAATGCTCAAAAACGAGACCCTGTGGATTTGTGGACAGTCGGCTACGCCGATACCCGCCTAACCGCGCAAGCGCGGTTCCCTATGGACAAGCCGTGGAAAACGCGATGAACCATGCGTTTCCCACCACTTGCCCACAGGTCGGCAGCTGCCCTCTCGCTACGTTGATCGACCGCTTCTGGCCGGTTGTGTGAGTACGATCCGGCGCTCGGTAGCCGTTGCGCATCAATGCCAAAAGTATTGTCCATTACCATATGGACAGACTGGCAAAACCTTCTATCCCCAGATTTTGTGGATAAACCTGTGAGTGGGCTGGTGGCAGTCTTCTATAAGACCTGCCTGGCCAAGGATTTAGGCGACCTGCCTACAAACTAGGCACACCTTTTTTAGGGAATCGCTGCGTTGGCTGACACTCAGTCTCGTTGACCATGCAACCAAGCCGCCGCAGAAATCCTTGGCGGGAGCAACCAAGCGACCCCGCGCTGTTTTTCATCATAGAACATGACTTCTCCTAAGCCGGACGAGCCGGAACCAAACAGGTTAAAGTAAGAGCGCGCTGTGACGCGAAGTGGAGGTTGCCATGAACGCACCGCTTCTTGAACGCTATGGTGACCGGATCGCCGGCGTGTTGACCTGTTACGACCGGATGGTGATCACGGGCACACTGCCCGGCCCGTGTTATGCGGCGGGGATGACGAGCTTCCTGAATGCCCGTCAGATTCGTATCTTTGACTATCCGCGCTTTGCCGAACCGTTGCGTGACACTATCCGGGCGAATGCCGAGCAGTTGGCGGAAGCGGCAAGCGTGAAGATTGAGTACCTTGCCAAGGCGCACATTCGCAAGGAAGACGTCATTGCTGGGGTGATCAAGACGCGTGGCGATCATCCCGGGCTGGTGCATGTCATTTCGGTCATGGAAGCCTGCTCGACCTACAAGGCGTGGCACGACAAGCGCACTCACCAGACCTCCTTGCGCCCGACGACGGGCAAGTGTTTGCATTACTACTTTTACTTCATCGATGCCGAGTTGGGGCTCGTCTACCTGCGCGTGCCGACCTGGTGTCCGTTCCGCCTCCAGTTTTACTGCAACGGCCATCGCTGGCTGGCCCGGCAACTGACCGCCGCCGGCGTGGGTTACACCCTGGCCGACAATGCCTTCATCCGCATCGATGACTGGGATCGGGCCCAACAGTTGGCGGATCGCCTGTCCCCGGACGTATTGCACCGGATTCTTGACCGTTATGCCCAGGCCTGCTGTCCTGTCCTGGACGTCTTCGCTCAGCGTTACCACTGGAGCCTGATGCAGATCGAGTGTTCGACGGATCTCGCCTTCCGTTCGGACGCGATCATGAAGCCGCTCTACGCAGCCCTTTCGCGGGAGGCCATTCTTTCGGTCAAGGCCGAACAGGTGATGCACTTTCTGGGCAAAAAAATGACGCCGCAACTGGCGCAGGAAGTGGATAGCCGCCTGTCCACGCGCATCGAAGGGATCTGTATCAAGCATCGGATGGGCAAGAACTCGGTCAAGATGTACGACAAGTTTGGTCGCGTCCTGCGCATCGAAACCACCACCAACGATGTTTCCTTCTTCAAGCACCACCGCCAGGTGGAACACCGGGATGGCCAGGCCACCCGGGAACTGGCGACCGTCAAGAAGTCGATCTACAGTCTGATCGATCTGCGCGAGATTCTCCTCGGCTGTAACCGCCGCTATCTCGAATTCCTCTCCGCGCTCGATGACTTCTCCGCCGGCAGTCGCCGCCTCGACAAACTCACCGCTGCCAAAACGGTCGACGGTCATCGCGTCAAGGGCTTCAACTTCTTCGACAAGACTGAGCACACCTTGCTCTGCTCCCTGCAACGCCCGCAATTCAACATCAGTGGCGTGCGCCGTGCCGATCTCAAACCCTTCTTGCCCAACCTCTCCGTGGCCAGTATCACCCGCTACCTGAAACGTCTCCGTGTCTTGGGCCTCATCAAGAAAATCGCTCACGCTTACCGCTATTACCTGACCCGACTTGGCCGCAACGCCATCGCCGCCGCCTGCCATCTCACCGAACAAATCATCGTCCCAGCACTCGCCGCATGACAAAATCTGCTCAGAGTTTGTGAAGAGTTGAGTCATAAGGGACTAAATACGTACAGTAACGAAATTTGTACTCGATGCCATGTGGGGAATTCCCGAAGGGAGCAGGGCGTTTGGCAAGTGCCACACGCCCTGCGGGAAGTTTAGTGGAAATGCACCTCGTCATGTCCTTCGACTGGCGCCAGCAGATTGGCCCCCAGGACACGCGACATCAAAGTGACAAA
>Ga0116176_10001228_pt1 | contig 20388 bp, 14 predicted proteins | sample AD_STIC08_MetaG_FD_89803 | JGI IMG/M metagenome (GOLD analysis project Ga0116176, IMG submission 89803) | Active sludge microbial communities of municipal wastewater-treating anaerobic digesters from USA - AD_STIC08_MetaG | ecosystem: Engineered > Bioreactor > Anaerobic > Digestate | place: USA...
CGAATGCGCGCCCTACTTCGCCCCACTTGGCGTCGCCCACGCCGATCACCGCCACCTCGGCGACCGTTGGATGCTCGATCAGCACCGACTCCACCTCGCCGGGATAGACGTTCTCGCCCCCGGAGATGAACATCTCCTTCCGCCGCCCACAGATGCGATAGGCCCCGTCGGCATCGCGCACCGCAAGGTCGCCCGTGCGCAACCAGCCGTCCGAGGTCACCGACTCGTCGGTGCGAACGGGATCGTCGAAGTAGCCGGAGAACATCTGCGGACCGCGCAGCAGGAGTTCGCCCGCCTCGTCAGGCTCGGCCTCGCTCCCGTCCACCCGCGCAAGACGCATCTCCAGGAATGGGACCGGCCACCCGACGCTCCCAGGTCGTCGCGGCGCCTCGTCGAGCGGCATGCTGAAGCAGTTGGGGCCGCACTCGGTGAGCCCGAACCCCTCCTTCATCCCATACCCTGCGGCACGCACGCGCTCCATCAGCGACACCGGACACGGCGCACCGCCCGAGATGAAGCAGCGCAACGACGGGATCTCGCCCCCCCACGCCGGACTCTCGAGGAGCATCACGAGCTGCGTGGGGATCGTCAGGGCGACGGTGCACCGCTCCTCGGCGATGCCAGCCAGGTAGCCCGCAGGATCAAACTGGTCGAAGAGCACGACGCGCCCGCCGCGCTGCCAGAGCGGGGTGGCGAAGACGTTCCATCCCCCCGTGTGAAAGAACGGGGTTGAGACCGGTGCGATGTCCTGCGCGCCGAGCTCCCACGCGGTCGTCGTCGCAACCGCGTTGTAGAAGAGCTGCCGGTGCGGGAGGACCGCCCCCTTCGGCGCCCCGGTCGAACCCGAGGTGTACAGGATGAGCGCCGCGTCGTCCGCATCGACGCGTGCATCTGGCGGAAGGAGGACGCACGATGCGAACGATGCAGGGGCGTCGCTGTCATCGGCCATCTCGATCCAGCGCGCCCCCGTCGCGACCACTCCTGCCGACTCGGCCAGGGCGCGGAAGCGCGACTCGGAGATCACGAGGGCGGGGCGGGCGTTCCCGACGATGCGCGAGAGTTCGGGAGCGGCCAACCGCCAGTTGAGCGGGACGAGTGCGGCCCGCATCCGACCACACGCGTACAGGAGCGCCACCTGCGCCGCACGATTGCCGGCGAGTGTCGCGACGCGGTCACCGGCCCCCACGCCATGCGCAACGAGGAGGGCGCGCCACGACTCCACCAGGCGATCGAGCTCGCCATACGTGAAGCGCTGGTCACGCGCCCGATCCACCAGCGCCACCCGATCGGGCGTCACCCGCCCCCACCAGCGAATGGGGTCCGGTGATGCCGGGAAGGTCGGTCGTGGCATCTCGGGCATCACGTGCCTAACGGGCTCCCTGCGCGACGAAGAAGTCGACGACGAGCGCGCTCGCACTCGGCCCGCGCGGATCGGTGAACGTCCCCTCCGGCCCCCCACCCGACCAGGCGTGCCCAAGCTCGCGCACCATGACCAGGTACGACAGCGGCGCCCCATCCTTGGCGCGGTAGGTGGAGCGCGTGACGCGATAGCCGCCCTCCTCGGTCACGGTGCGGTCGGTGCCCCCGCTCGTCGTGTCGAGCGGCTGCCCCTTGGCGAGGGCATTGGTGAGGAACCACTGCTTGGCCGCCTGCGCCCCGTTGATGGGGGCGACCACGGCATCCGCCTCGCCATGCAGGACGAGCGTCGGGATGACGCGCGCGCGCCCCGCCATCGCCGCGAAGGCCGACTCGGCGAACGGTTCGGGACTCGGCACGCCGCGTTGCATGACGCCTAACGCATCCATCACGTTGCCGGCCGCCATGTGCACCAATCCCGAGTGAAGGGCGAGGGCCGAGTACTGCTCGGGATAGGCCGCCGCCACCAGCGACGCCATCGCCGCCCCAGCCGAGATGCCGGCAAGGTAGACGCGACGCGGGTCGCCGCCGTGGTCGGCGACGGCCTGCGAGGTCATCCCCGCGATGAGCGACGGCTCACCGGCATCACGCCGCTGGTGCGCGGGGTCGTACCAGTTCCAGCACTTCCGCGGGTTGTACTGCGCGGGTTGCTCCGGGTAGAGCACCATCCATCCGCGCTGCGTGGCAAGTTCGTGCAGGCGTGTCCCCTTGGCGATGTCGTCGGCGTCCTGCGTACAGCCGTGCAGCATCACCACGAGCGGTCGCCCGGTGGCCGGGGCGTCCGCGTCGGGCAGGTAGAGCGCCCAGGGACGCTCTCCCGCCGCGTTGCGAAAGACCCCGCGCACCACACGCGTTCCCACGGGGGCGGCGGCGGAAGCCGTCGCCGGCACCGCCCCGCCCCCTCCGGCGACCGGCGGGGCATCCAGCGCCCCGACGGCCGCCGCCAGGAGAATCATGTCCGTCATCGGCCTAACGATCGTACCGCACGCCGACGAACAGCATCGTCCCGATCGTCGGCATGTTGATCATCTCGAGGTGGCGCTTGCCGATGTTGCAGCCACGCTTCGGAACGAACGCGCCCGGCGAGGCCTGCCCCTGGCGCAGCTCGTAGCTCCCGCTGGAGCACGCCGCGATGTTCTGCAGCGATACGTTGACCTGCGCCCCCAACGACGGAATGCGCTTGCCCAGCGTGAGGTCGAGCGTCTCGAACGTCGGGATAATCCCGGCGTTGATCCCCGAGCGGAAGTTGTAGCCGGTCACGTGACGGATGGTGAAGCCGCCGAGCAGGTTGCGCTCGGGCGAGTTGAAGTCCATCCCCACGTTCCACTTGGTCGGCGTCGTGTTGAGGGCGGTCGCTTCCACCACCGCCGCCGGATCGGTCGGCTTCTTCTCCACGCGGCTGAGCTTCGTGAGGGAGAGCGTCCCCGACGCCGCCACCTTCTCGGTCAGCACCCAGCGCACGCCGGCGTCCATCCCCTTGAGCTTCGCCTTGCCGAGGTTGAGGTACGTGAGCACCGACTGCGCGCCGTTGGGCGACACGATGCGCTGGCCGGCCGCATCGTAGGCGAACGTCCCGCCCAGGTGCGAGTTGATCGTCACCAGCGGCGAGATGAAGTCCTTGTAGTCGGCCTGGTAATACGCGGCGTCGATGAAGACCTTGTCCTTCAGGATCCCCTTGTAGCCGACCTCGTACGTGGTGTTCTCCTCGGGCACCAGCGGCTGGTACGTGGCCAGCGTGGTGCCGGCCGCGTTCTTCACCGTGAATCCTTCCTTGTTGCCGAACACGCCGAAACCGCCGAAGCCCGCCGCCAGCTTCACGAAATCGTTGATCGAGAAGTAGTTGTTGAGGATCGTCGGCGTCTTGAAGGCGCGGTTGTACGTCAGGCGGATCGTCTGGTCGTTCACCGGCGTGTACAGGATCGCCGCCTTGGGCGAGAAGTTCGCGTCGTACGCGGTCGACTTGTCGTAACGCCCCGACAGCACCACGCGCAGCTGCGCCGACAGCGGCGTCTCGGTCTGCGCGTACACGCCCTGCTGGTTCAGGATGATGTTCTCGTTGGTCACGCGATCGGCGAGCCATTCGCGCTTCGAACTCACGTCGTCTCGACGCACCTGTGCCCCCCACACCACGCGCGTGTCCAGCAGCGGCGCGATGGTGAAGTTGTTCTGCAGCTCCGCCGCGTAGAGCCGGCCCTCGGCCGGCCAGTCGGAGAGCTTGGCCACCGAGTCGTCGCTGATCGTCGCCGGCGTCGTCAGGCGCGCGCTGGCATAACGATTGATCGCGTAGCTGTCACCGGAGAGTGACTGCGTGGCGTACGCGTTGGCGTACCAGCGCGGCGCCGTCCACTTGAGCTGCGCGTGGCGATACTGCCAGTTGACGAGCTGGTTGCGCCCGACGTTCGTCTGCCCCACGCCATTCGACTTGCTCATGCCGGCATTGGCCTCGAAGCGATTGGCCCCGGCGTAGTACACCAGCGCCCCCTCACCACGCATCACGTCCGTCTTCCAGTCGACGGCGCCGCCGATCCCCTGCTCGCGCACGTTGCCCGCGTAGCGCAGCTCGTTCTGGAACTCGTTGGCCGACAGGTACTCGCCGCTGAGCTTGTAGCCGATCTTCCCGCTCGAGGTGACGCCGGCGTAGCGCCCCTGGAAATCCATGAAGCCGCGCGAGCCGCCGGCCACCTCGACCGTCGTCCCCTGGAACTGCTTCGGATCCTTGGACTGCAGCGTCAACACGCCGTTCGAGGCGTCCGGTCCGTACAGCGCCGAACCCGGGCCGATGAGCACCTCGACGCCCGCAAGGTCGACCTTCGGGATCGAGGTGAAGCCGCCGACCGGGAGGCCGTTCTCGGGGAGGACGGCGACGCGCCCGTCTTCCATCATCAGCATGCGGTTATTGAACGAGGAGTTGAAGCCGCGCGCATTGATCGCGACGGCCGTCATCCCCACCTGGATGTAGTCGATCCCCTTCACTTCCTTGAGCGCCCCGGCAAACGAGTTGCCGACCGAGTTGGCGATCTGGGCCGCCTCGAGGCGCGTGACCGTCGCCGGCGCGTCGGTGATCTTCTCCACGCGGCGTGACGCCGAGACCACGACGCCACCCAGCTGCAACGCCGCTGCATTGAGCGACACGTTCACCTCGGCGGTCGCACCGGCCGTCACCACGACGTTGGGCACTTCCACCGCCTTGTTCCCGATGCGCTGGACGCGCACCGTGTACGTCCCGGCGGGGACGTTGTTCACCGTGTAGCGGCCGCTGGCATCGGAGATCGCGCCATACCGCGTGCCGACGACGCTCACGCTCGCATTGTCGAGCGGGCGTTTGGCCGAGTCGGACACCGTGCCGGCAATGCGCCCGGCCTGACCCTGTGCCGCCAACGGGATAGCCAGCAACGCCACCAGCGCCGCCAGTCCCCGGGCCGCCTGCTGCATCCTACGTGACACACTCATCGTACGTCCCTCCCTTGAGGAAATGAGATCCTGCATGGATCGCCGGCGCGGCACATGCAACGCACCAGCTACAACTTCACCGGCCTGTGCCGGCGGCTTCGTCAGGCACCATCACCAGTGCCTCGCCATCGATCACCGTCTGGTCGTCCTGGTTGCGGCACGTCGTCGCCAGGCGCGCGCGCCGCTTCCCTTCGTTCCACTCCAGCACCTCCACCCGCGCCGTCACGGTGTCACCGATCTTCACCGGACGGGTGAACTTGAGCGACTGCGAGAGGTAGATCGTCCCCGGACCGGGGAGCTTCATCGCGATGCACGCCGAGATGAAACCCGCCGAGAGCAATCCGTGGGCGATGCGACCGCCGAAGCGCGACCTGGAGGCCTCCACCTCCTTCACGTGCGCGGGATTGAAGTCCCCCGTGATCCCGGCAAAGAGCACCACATCGCTCTCCGTCACGGTCTTGCTGAACTCCGCGAACTGTCCCACCTGCAGCGTGACGGACATGATCAGACCTCCATGACGAAACGAACGTCGTCGGACAGCGTGGACGCGGCCGTATGGCGCGTGAACCACGAGACGACGAAGAACACGAGCAGGGAGCTCACCAGCGCGAGTGCCGTCGCGGTGACGCCCGCCGGAAAGCTGAACACCTTCATGAAGGCCAACGTCTCGAAGACCAGCGTCACCACCAGTCCGGTGGAGATCGAGGCGATCGCGCCAGCGCGCGTGGCACCTGTCCAGTTGAGCCCGATCGCGAGCGCCGGGACCAGCGTGGAGGCAAACAGTCCCCAGCCGAAGATCCCAAGGAAGGCCACCAGCGTCCCGACATCCCCGCCACGAACGTCGCCACCAGCGAAATCGCCACGGTCGAGATGCGCCCCCACAGCAACTCGTTCCCCACCTTGCGCCCGAAGGCAATCGGCAGGTCGTGGGTGAGCGCCGCCGCTCCCACGCTCATGAATGAGTTGACGGTGCTCATGATGGCCGCCGCGACGCCGGAAAACACGATGGCCGACAGCAGCAACGGCGTGAACCGGAGCAGGAACGCGGGCGTCGCGTCGTCGGCACGGGCCAGCGGGGGCAGCTCGCCACGCACCACGAGCGCCTTCACCGCCAACCCCACGCCAATGAACAGGAGCTGCGAGATCACGATCGCCGCACTCATGATCATGGGGTACCACTTGAGCTTTCGCGGGTCGCGCAACATGTAGAACTTGTGCACGACATGGGGTTGGCCTAACGACCCGATCCCGAAGACGAAAAAGAACGACAGCGCCGCCAGCGGCGTCATCTTCCCCCACGGGGCCAGGAACGGTGCGTCGGCCGGGAGGATCGTTCCCGCGAAGCCCGCCGGTCCGCCCCCGACCTTGATGGTGTAGATGAAGACGAGGATCGACGCCAGCGCCATTACGCCCCCCTGGAAGAGGTCCGTGTAGACCCCCGCCAGGATGCCGCCCGAGACCGAGTACGCCAGGGTGATCGCCATCCCGATCCACAGCCCGGCGGTGAGCCCCGTGCCGAAGATCGCATCGATCACCAAGCCGAGCGCCAGGATGTTGGTGGCCATGTAGCCGACGATCGCCACCAGCATCGCCACCGCCGACAGGCCGCGCGCCGCACGCGACTGGAAGCGCGCCGCGATCGCGTCGGGGACGGTGATCAGGCCGCGCACCTCCCCGAGTAACCGCAACCGCTTGGCCATGGTCCAGGCGCCTAACGTCCCCGTCACACCGATGGGGAGGATGATGAAGACGGCGCCGAGCCCCACGTTGTACAGCAGCCCGGGTCCGCCGATGAAGGCGAATCCCGAGAGCGTCGCGGCCATCGCCGCGATCGCCATGGTCCACAGCCCAATCCCCTGCCCGGCGACGAAAAAGTCGCTCGCGCTCTTCGTCTGCCGCGTCGCCCACACGCCGATGGCGGCGACCACGGCGAAGTAGAGCAAGGCCACCCCGATGATCATCGGTTGCGCCAGCGGCGGGAGCGATCCCGCCTGCAGCAGCGGCCACATCGCGGGCGCCATCAATGTCCCGCCCTCCCCTGCTTCGCCGCATGCGCCGCCCCCAGCGCCTGCACGCGCCTGAGATCCTCCTCGCTGAGCGTCATGGCGTCGAACGTGAGGGCATAGCTCAGCGGGAGCACCAGGATCGGCAGCAACCCTACGCCGTAGAGTACCAGCGCCGCGCGGAGCGGCAGACCGAGGTAGACCCGGGCCCCCGCCGTTTCTGACGGCAGCAGCAACGCGGCGGCGAACCCCCCAACCAGCACCACGAAGGTGAAGGCCAACGGCACCGCCAGCGCCCCCACACCACCGCCGCGGCGCGACACGCCTAACGCCATGAGGGCGACGACCATCGTGGCCAACCCCAGCACCATGCACCACACCCCCCAGCGCGTTCCCCCGTCGATGAAGGCGGAGAGATAGGCGAGCGCGATGCAGCACGTCGCGAAGACGGTCGCCCAAATGGCCATCCGTTTGGTCATGCCGGCTCCAGGTAAAGGGACTCGAGCAGCGGACGATAGCGATCGATCACCACCGACCGCCGCACCTTGTGCGTGGCCGTGATCTCGTCGGCTTCCACCGTGAGGTCGTCCGGGAGGATGGCGTACTTGCGTACCTGCTCCGGTCGCGAGACCTCGGAGTTGGCGCGCCCGATCTCCGCGTCCAGCGCGGAGCGCAGCGCCGGATGCGCCACGAGCTCGGCCCGCGAGGCGTGGATCCCCATCGTGCGCTGCCATCGCTCCACCAGCGACCAGCGCAAGGCGAGCAGGGCCACGAGGTACGGATGCCCCTCGCCATGCACGACGGCGTGCGCGACCAGCTCCGCCGCGCACAGCCGCGCCTCGAGCGCGAGCGGCGCGACCTTCTTGCCGTTCGACAGCGCGATCAACTCCTTGATGCGTCCCGTGATGCGCAGGAATCCTTCGGCATCGAGCGTCCCCAGGTCGCCGGTGCGCAACCACTCGCCGTCGTCGGTGAAGGCCGCACGCGACTCCTCCAGACGCCGATGGTAGCCGGAGAAGGTGAGCGCCGAACGCTGCAGCTGCACCTCGCCATCCTCCCCGATGCGGAGCGTCGTGCCGGGCATCGCCATCCCAACCGAATCGTGCCGGTAGTGACCCGGGCGATTGAAGGCCGCGCACAGGTGCTCGGTCTGCCCGTAGGCGCCCAGGACCGGCACCCCGCACGCGTCGAGGTACTCAGCCACTTCCAGCGGCAGCGTCGCGCCCCCCGAGGTCGCGAGCCGCAGGCGTGCGCCGAAGTGACGGTCCAGCGTCGGTCGGATGACCGAGAGGTCGTGGCGCCACGCCGCATCCACCGGCGCCGGAAGCGCGATCCCGTCCTGACGCAACCGGGAACGCTCGCGCCCCACGGCGACCGCACGATCCCACCGGGTGGCCACCTCGGGCGACGCGTCGCTGCGCGCCGCGAGCAGCGCTTCATGCACCTTCTCGAAGAAGCGCGGCATCCCGCCGAACAGGGTCGGAGCCGCGGCGACCTGCGCCTGCCAGATCTCCGACGGATCGCCCACCAGCGTCGCCGACATGCCGCACAGGATGCGCGTGTACAAGCCGAAGAGGCGCTCCCCCGCGTGGCAGTACGGGAGGAACGAGAGCGACGAATCCTCGTCGGTGAGCGCCAGCGTGTCTCGCACCGAGCGCGCCGACTCGATGACGCAGCGCTGCGAGATGCGGGCCCCCTTGGGCTCGCCAGTCGAACCCGAGGTATAGATCAGCATCGCGATGTCCTCCTCCGCGATCGACCCACGCCGCGCCTCGAGCGCCTGCGCCGCCGACGCCCGCGCCGCGCGCAGGCGTGCCCCGTCAGCCGCAAATGCCGCCCAGCTCACCTCACGGACCGCTCCGACGGCAGGGCGCAAGCAATCGTCCGTCACATCGGCGACCACCAGGAGCGGCGTGTCCCATTCCGCCGTCGCCTCGCGCACCTTCGCCAGCTGCTCGACCGAATCCACCACCAGCAACGACACCTCGGCGTCCTGCAACAGCGCCCGCACCTGGGTCGGCGCCGACGTGGGGTAGATCCCCACCGTCACCAGTCCGGCCAGCGCCCCCCCAAGCTCGGCGAGTGGCCAGAGCACCCGGTTCCCCGCCAGGATCGCCAGCGCGGCGCCGCGTGCTCCGCCAGCCGCAATGATGGCGGTTGCCGCGTCGAGCGCCGCCGTGTGCCAGGCGCGCCACGACAGCTCCCGCGCGAAGCCGCCCGTGCTGGCGTCGAACTCGCGAAGCGCCAACGCATCACCGCTGGCCGCCACGCGCGCCTCGAAGAGCGCCGGAATCGTCGTGCCGGACTCGATCACCGCGGCTCCCGCGCCACGTCGCGCCACGTCAGCGCCACGCACCCCATCGCCAACCCGGCGCCTGACCCCGTCATGACGACCAGGTCGCCGTCGTGCAGGCGCCCCGCGCGCCGCGCATCGTCGAGCGCCATCGGCAGGCAGGCGGCCCCCGTGTAGCCCCACTTCTCCATCACGGTGTGCGCCTTGGCCATCGGCTCGCCTAACGTCTCCATCACCGCCTTGATCGTCGACAGGTTCACCTGCGTCCAGAGCCACAGGTCCACGTCGGCGATGGCATGGCCGGCGCGCGCCGTCACCGACCGCACGATGCGCGGCCACCCCGCCTCGTTGATCTCCTTCGGGTACTTCTCGACGAAGCGCAGCCGATTGCGATAGCCCGACGCAAGGACGTCCTCGGTGATCGGCTCGGCCGTCCCGCCGGCGAACACGCCCATCCCCTCGCAGTAGCGCCCATCGGCAAAGAGCTCGCTGGCCAGCACCCCCGCACGATCGCTCACTTCCACCACCGTCGCGCCAGCGCCATCCGCGAAGATCGTGGCCGTCTTCTTGTCGTGCAGGTCGAGGTATTTCGTCATGGCGTACGCCGCCACCACGAGGATGCGCGAGTATCGCTCGTCGGCCCGGATGAACTTCGCGGCGATGTCCAGCGCGGTGACGTAGCCGGCGCAGCCGCAGTTCACGTCGAACGTGCCGGCCCGCAACGTCCCCAGCCGGCCGTGCAGCACCGATGACGTGGCGGGGGAGATGTACTCCGGCGTGTCGGTCGCCACGATGAGGAGGTCGATGTCCTCCGGTCCCAGTCCCGCCGCCGCCAGTGCCTGGCGCGCCGCCGGTTCGCACAGGTCGACCGTAGACTCGTCAGGCGCACAGAAGCGGCGCTCACGGATGCCTAACGTTTCCGAGACGAACGGTTCGACGGACGTGCCGAGCACCCGCTCGAGATCGGCGTTGGTCACCACGCGGGAGGGGACGAAGCTCCCCGTGCCGGTGATGATGGCATGTCGCACGGCACTCATGCGGCCTCCGGAACCACCGCGGTCGTCCCGCGGGCGACGAGTCGGACGGGGAGCGGGCGCGTCGGGCGCACCGCCGCACCTGCGGCGTCGCCCGCCAGCTGCCGGATGAGCAATCGTGCGGCCCGGGCCCCCATCTCGCGCGCCGGGATGGCAATCGTCGTGAGTTCCGGCGTCACGAGCTGCGCCAGCTCGATGTCGTCGCACCCGACGATCGACAGGTCGCTTGGGACCACGACCTTGGCCATGGCGCACGCCTTGAGCGCTCCGATGGCCACGAGGTCGTTGGCGCAGAAGACAGCCGTCGGGCGGGGCCGGAGCGCCAGGATCGCCCGCATCGCCTGCATCCCCCCCGCCACTGTCGCGGGGGCCCGACGCCAGGCCGCCGAGTCGATCGCTATGCCGGCACCGCGCACCGTGCGCGTGAAGCCACGCTCGCGCAACCTGAACGCACTTGCGTCGACCGCCGGGCCAATGAAGGCGAGGCGTCGATGACCGAGCGAGAGCACATGCCGAGCCGCGAGCTCGCCCGCCTGCTCCGCATCGCTGACGATTCCCGGGTAGTCGTCGAGCGATTCGTCGACGAGGACCACGTTCATCCCCGCGAGTGATTCGGCGGAGAGCGCCGCCGCACCGACCGCGTCCAGGATCACGCCATCGATCTGGCGCGACTTGAGCGCGTCGAGGTGCTGCTCCGCGGAGGTCTCGCCAGCCTCGCACAGGAAGACCGCGTACCCTTCCCGGGATGCGACCTTCTCGGCGCCGCTCACCACCGCGGCGAAGAACGGGTTGCCGAGGTCGGGGACCACGACGCCCAAGGCGAAGGAGCGGCGCCTGACCAACCCCTGCGCGAGGATGTTCGGGCGATACCCCAGCTCCTCGGCGGCGCGCATCACGCGGGCCCGAGTCTCGGCCGACACTCGGGCCTTCGGATTGCCCGAAAGGACGAGGGAGACGGTCGGCTGCGAGACTCCGGCGCGCGCGGCAACGTCGTGCGCGGTCGCGCGGGCGGTTGGTTTCGGCGTTGGATTCACGGGGTGCTAATACGTATTAGCACAACCGTTCTGTCAAGATCTTGTAGAGTGCCGAATGCGGTGCTGAAAAGTCGCTGTCAATCGGCGACGGTCGCGGAACCCCTGACGTCGGAGTGGACTCGCGACGGGACCTCAAGCACTTTCTCGCCTTCGGAATGGGCCGTTGAAGCGGATTGTACCGGCGCTTCTGGCCCAGCTGCCGGCGACAGTTTCGCTCACTTGACCCACATAAATGGCGCCACTAACAAGTATTCGTGGCGCCATCAACGAGATAGTGTGAGATCCTCTTGCCGTACCGAATCGCGAGACACCTTCCGCCCGCTCCGGGACGCCCAGACCCGCCATCCGAGCAGGAGCGCGAAGACTATTCCGAAGACGGCGGGCTCCGTGATGTCCTTCTTCACCGACATCCAGTAGTGCACAAGCCCCAGCACGGCGCTGGCGTAGACCGCTCGGTGCAGCGTGTTCCACCGCCGATTCCCCAGGCGCCGGATCCACCCCTTGGTGGACGTCACGGCGAGTGGAAGCATGAGCGCCAGCGCCGTCATCCCGATGGTGATGTAGAGGCGCTTCGCCACGTCCTCGATCATGTCACTCCACGTCAGCTCGACGTCGAGCACGCCGTAGATCGCCAGGTGCGTGCACGCGTAGAAGAAGGCGAAGAGCCCCAGCGTCCGACGATAGCGGATCAACCACCCCTTCTTGAGGAGCCGCACGGCCGGGGTCACGGCAAGCGACAGCGCCAGGAATCGAAGCGCCCACTTCCCGGTGAAGTGCTCCGCTTCCTTGATCGGGTTGGATCCCAGGTAGCGCGTTCCCTGAAAGAAGTCGCTGGCGATGGCGCCCGCCACGTAGACGAAGGGGACGAGCGCGAGCGCGAAGACGAGCGCCGGGAGCCAACGCGGCGATTTGCTACGGTCCGCACGCTTTCGATCACGCCCCCCGCGTCGGGCCGGGCTATCGTGTTCATTGGGGGGGGCCCCCCGCGTCACGTCAGCCGACGTCACGACCACCTCGACTCGGCAACGTCACGCCAAAGGTCGGCACCCACCGCCATGCCGACCTCCCCCCACGCTTCCCCCCTTCGCTGCCCGCCTCGCGCCAGCCGAACGTTCCATGCCGTCGCCGGCACCCTAGTACGACTTCCGCAGGTCCATCCCGCTGTACATCGACGACACCTGCTGCGCGTACCCGTTGAACATCAACGTGTCACGACGGCGGAACTCCCCGATGCGGCGCTCCTTGCCCTGCGACCAGCGCGGATGATCGACCTCGGGATTCACATTGGCGAAGAAACCGTACTCGCTCGGATTCGCCACGCTCCACGCCGTCCTCGGCATCACGTCGGTGAACCGGATCTTCACGATCGACTTGCAGCTCTTGAAGCCGTACTTCCACGGGATCACGTGCCGCAGCGGCGCGCCGTTCTGGTTCGGCAGCATCTTCCCGTACACCCCGACGGCAAACAGCGTCAGCGGGTTCATCGCCTCGTCCATGCGCAGCCCCTCGACGTAGGGCCACTCCAGCACCGGCGAACGCTGCCCCGGCATCTGCTGCGGATCGAGCAGGGTGGAGAACTCGATGTACTTCGCCGAGCCTAACGGCTGCATCCGCTTCACGAAGTCGGCCATGGGAAAGCCCAGCCACGGGATCACCATCGACCAGGCCTCCACGCAGCGGTGCCGGTAGATGCGCTCCTCGAGCTTATGCGGCTTGAGGAAGTCGTCGAGGTTGTAGCTCCCCGGCTTGGCCACCATCCCCTCGACCTTCACCGTCCACGGCTTGGCCTTGAACTTCTTCGCGTTTTCCGCCGGGTCGGCCTTGTCGGTGCCGAATTCGTAGAAGTTGTTGTAGCTCGTCACGTCCTCCCACGGCGTAAGCTCCGGCTTGAGCTCGGCCCCGCCAATCGAGGTCCCCTGCTGGACCGGCTGCGCCCCCGCCCGCGTGGCCCCCAGCGCCATCCCCGCCACTCCGAGGCCGATCAGCCCCACCTCCTTGAGGAACTGACGCCGATTCTCGTACTGCGCTTCGCTCGTGATCTCGGAGGAGCGAATCGGGTGCTCGGGCGTGATGCGAATCAGCATGAGGGGGCCGACGGGTGAGAAGGAGAGGGGGACGCCGCATCGTGGCGGCAATCGGATGTAGTACGGCAGCGGCCATCCGGTTCCTGAGAGTATACGCCCACGAGCGCCGGTCGGTTCTCCCGACCTGCCGACCCCGGGCCCTTCGAGCCAGACCGGGACGGCGACGCAAGCGCGCGAGGGCCCGCCGTTCCTCCCCGGCGCGCCCTCGCGTTCTTCCCGTCATCCCGCCCTCTCCCCTTCCGCCCCTACGGCGTGGGACGCTTGATCTCGAACCCCGCCGGCGGCACCGCCCCCATCAGGTTCCGCACGAAGTAGTCCCACGTGCGCCGCACCATGTATGGCTCCCCCGCGAAACCGTGGTTGCGGTTGGGCATCACCAACAGGTCGAAGTCCTTGTTGGCCTTGATCAACTCGTCGATCACGAGCTGCGTCGCCACCGGGTGCACGTTGTCGTCGAGCGTCCCATAGGCCAGCAACAGCCGCCCCTGCAGGTTCTTCGCCTTTCGCCAGTTGGATTGCGAATCGAACGAGTCGGTGCTGTCACTCAACTTCTTGAGCAACCCCTGGTACTTCTCCCCCCACGTGTAGTCGTAGCTCCGGTTGTCGTGATTCCCGGCGCTCGACACCGCCACCTTGAAGAAATCCGGGTACGTGAGGATGGCGTCGGTCGACGAGAAGCCCCCGCCCGAGTGCCCGAAGATCCCAACCTTGTCGAGGTCGATCTGCGGGATGCGGCCGGCGAGCTGCTTGATCGCCGTCACCTGGTCGGGAATCCCGTTGTCGGTCATGTTGCCGTAGTACGCGTCGTGGAACGGCTTCGAACGCCCGGGCGTCCCCATGGCATCGACCTGCACGACGTAGAAGCCGAGTTCGGAGAGCGCGGCCCCGTTGCTGGCCGAGCGCCCGGCAAACTGCCGCGAGCCCACCGACCCCACCTGCGGTCCCGGGTAGATGTAGTCGATGATGGGATGGCGTGTCGTCGAATCGACGTGCCGGGGGCGCCAGAGCAACCCGCGCAGCTCGGTCACCCCGTCGCGCGCCCGCACGGTGAACGACTGCGGGGGACGCCACCCCGCGGCCACCAGGCGGGAGATGTCGGCCGCTTGCAGCTGCTTGACCACCGTGCCATCGATGCGGCGCAGGATCGTCACCGACGGCTGATCGGGACGGGCCACGTTGTCCACCACGAACTTCCCGCCAGGCGCAACGCTGATGTCATGGTCCGCGTCCTCGGGGGTCAGGAGCTGCACCGCCGACCCATCGAGTTTGGCGCGATACAGGTGGCGAAAGTACGGGTCGCGCCCCGGCTCGCGCCCGACCGCCGTGAAGTAGGCCCACCGCATCGTCTCGTCGATCCACAGCAGGTCGGCGACCAGCCAGTCGCCACTCGTGATGCGGTGCTTGATCGCACCGGTCGCGGCGTCGACCAGGTAGAGGTGCCCCCACCCGTCGCGCTCCGACCACCACACCACCTCGTTGCCGCCGGCGAGCGGGCGCCAGTTGGGGACGCCGCCGGAGAACTGGTTGGTCTCGACGTAGGTCTTGCCACTCTCCTTGAGGATCGCGCGCGCCGAGCCTGACGAGGGATCGGCGCTCACCAGCGTGAGTTCATGGTTGCCGCGCTTGGGAGCCGTGAAGAACAGCCGGTCGCCCGTCGGCCCCCACTTCACGTCCTTCAGCACCGTGTCGGTCGTGAACCAGCAACACGTCGTGTTCACCGCATCCATCGTCGGCCAGTCGATCTTGACCCCCTTCCCCGACGTGACGTCGAAGACGTGCAGGTCGAAGCGCGGGATGACCGAATCCCCAGGCAATGCATAACGATAGGAGTGCAGCACCGGACCGGGATTCTTCGTCTCCAGCAGGTGCATCAGCCGCACGTTCCGCTGGTCGAATTTCGTCGTCACCAGCCGCTTCGAGTCCGGCGACCACGACAGGATCGGGCGAAGCTCCGTGCGATTCCGCGTCACCGTCACCTGCGTGCAGCAGCCGATGTTCGCGAGCCCGTATCCCCAGTCGCCATTCCCATCCGTGGTGAACTGCCGCTCCTCCCCGCCGGCGCTCGCGCGCACGAACAGGTTTCCGCCGCGCTCGAAGGCGACCCACTTCCCGTCCGGCGACTTCACCTCGTTCGGTCGATCGACGGGAAGCGTGTCAGGCCCCGTGCACGCGTAGGTAGTCACATCGCACGTCCAGCTCTTCTTGCGCGCGACGCTGAAGCGGATCGCGCGCTCTCCGTCGACCCAGGCAATGCCCTGGAAGGGGAGCTTGGTGGCGTCGTACGTGGTGTCGGCCGCCAGCGACAGCGCGGAGGCCAGACGCACGTGGTCAAAGGCAGGGCGCCTGACGCCAGTCGCCATCTCGACCACGAGGAACTCCCACCCCTTCGCGCTGCGATTGCGGTACCAGAAACGATCGCCTGGCAGCCACCGCGGTCGCACGGCATCGTCGACGATGAGGTCCTGCACGTTCCAGGGGAGGAGCTGCTCGGCCCGCGCGTAGTCGCCGCGAGTCGGTTGCGCGCTCGCGCGCTGCGGCGCCCCGGCCGTCGCCAGCGCGGCGAGGACCAGGGCGATGCCAGGCGTCAGGCGTGGAGAACGATGTGGCATGGTGGGAATGGAGTGGAGGAACTCGTCAGGCACTGCACGGAACTTCGTGGTCGTCTGGCACCCGGCACTTCGTCGTAAGGCACGACCGATGCACCGAACCCCAATGGGAAACCCCGGACAGCTCGCGCTCCCCGGGGCCCCCACTCGTCCCCAGCCTTCGCTGGGACATGCGTCTCGTCTTCTCGTCTTCCCGTCTTCCCGTCTTCCCGTCTTCCGCCGCCTTACCAGGAGATCAGGAACGGCTTCCAGTACGGGAACCCGTCGTCGAAGTCGTCCCACGCCGGCCCCTGCCCGCCCTGCCCGCGGCTCCACGGATCGTCCGGCTGCTTGATCTCGTAGTTGTCGGGAGGCGTGAGCCCCAGCAGGTGCTGCACGAAGTAATCCCAGCGACGGCGAATGAAGTACGGCTCGTTGAGCCCGTGGTTGCGGTTTGGCGCCCACACCGTCTCGAACGACTTGTTCGCCTTGATCAACTCGTCGATGACCTGCACGGTGTTGGCTGGGTGCACGTTGTCGTCCATGTCGCCGTGCATCAGTAGCAACTTCCCCTTCAGGTTCTTCGCCATCGTCTTGTTGGCCGACGTCTCGAAGTTGTCGGTCTTGCGCAGCGTGTCCTTCTTCATGAGCCCCTGGTACTTCTCGGCCCAGTAGATGTTGTACGTGCGGTTGTCGTGATTGCCGGCGCCGCTCACCGCCACCTTGAAGAAGTCGGGATAGCGCAGCATCGCGTCCGTGGAGGCGAAGCCGCCCCCCGAGTGGCCGAAGATCCCGACCTTGTCGGTGTCGATGTACGAGTACTTCGCCCCTAACTGCTTGATGGCGGTGATGTGGTCGGGGAGGCCGTTGTCGCCGAAGTTGCCGTAGTAGTTGTCGTGGAAGACCTTCGAGCGGAGCGGAGTCCCCAGGTGATCGAGCTGGATCACGATGAAGCCCAACTCGGCGAGCGCGAACGGCTCACCACCATTCTTGAAGCTCCACGCCCCCACCGAGCCCACCTGCGGCCCCGGGTAGATGTGCGAGATGATCGGGTACTTCTTCGTCGAGTCGATGTTGGGCGGGAGGTACAGCAGGCCATAGATGTCGGTGACACCGTCACGCGCCTTGACGCTGAAGACCTGCGCCGGACGCCAGCCGATCCCCTTGAGGCGCGAGACGTCCCCTTCTTCCAGCTTGCGGACGACGGCCCCCGTGGCCGCGCTCCGCAGCACCGTGACCGGCGCGTTCTCGACGCGCGAGTACGTATCCACGAAGTACTTCCCGCTCGGGCTGAAGTTGATGATGTGGTGCCCGTCCTCGGGTGTCAGGAGCGTGAGCCCCACGCCGTCGTAGCCCGTGCGGTACAGCTTGGGATAGTACAGGAAGCCATCGCGTCCACGCCCCGTGAAGTAGACCTGCTTCGCCGTCTCATCGACGTACGAGATCTGCCCCACCTGCCACGGACCGCTGGTGAGCTGCGCCTTGGGCTCGGGTGCGAGCGACATGCCGCCGTCGCCATCCGACGCTGCGACATTCGCGACCCCGGCCCCGTCAAAGCGGTACAGGTGTCCCCAACCGTCGCGCTCGGACCACCAGAACGCGTCCTTCAGGTCCTTCGTCACGTAGAACGACCCCGGATCCTGCGGATTCGAGATCTCCACATACGTCTTGCCGGTGTCGCGCGCCACGATGCGCGTGGCCCCGGTCGACGCGTCGACTTCGGCGAGATACGCCGCCTTGGAGCCGCGCATCAGCCACGAGAGGTGCACCTTCTGCGAGTTCTCGGCCCACGCCGAGTCACGCACCGAGCCGCCGAGCGAGAGGTTGTTGGGGCGCACCGGGAGCTGCGCAACCACGTTGGCCTTGCTGGCCACGTCGACGATGTGCACGCGCGGATACGGCACCGCGGTGTCGCCGGGGAGCGCGTACGGCTGCGAGTAGTGCTTGGGGCGCTGCGGCGTGTACGAGATGTAGTGCATGTGCTCCACGTACCGCTCGTCCTGTCGCATCACCGCGATCTTCTTGCCGTCGGGCGACCAGCGGAGCTGCGGGCGCTGCGGCTGCGGGCGCTGCAGCTGGCTGGGGCGCGGCATCGTGATGCCGTAGGCGTTGAAGTCCACCCCGTCGGTGGTAAGCTGCACCGAGTCCTTCTTGGTGGCCCGGTTGCGCACCCAGAGGTTGTTCTTGGAGATGAACGCCTCGAGCGTCTTGTCGGGCGAGGCGACGAACGGCACTTCGCTCGGCAGGGTGTCGCTCGCTACGCACTTGTAGGTCGTGATGTTGCACGAGAAGCGCTTGCGTACGGCGCTGAACTCGATCTCGCCCTCGTTGGTGCCGTCGTTGCCGAAGCGGAAGGTCGCGAACGGGAGCTTGTTGCCGTCGAACGCCGTGTCGGCCGCGGTGGTCAGGGCCTGGGCGAGCTTCACATGATCGAACAGCAGGCGCCGCGCGTTGGCCACCGGGTCGATGAGGACGAACTCCGCCCCGTTCGCCGTCTTGTTGCGGTACCAGAAGCGGTTGCCGTCCTTGAGCCACTGCGGTTGCACCTGATCGCCACTCATCAGGCGATCGGTGTTCCAGTTGAGCAACTGCTCGGCACGAGAGTAGGTGACCTGCGCCGCCAGCGGTCCCGCGAGGAGCAGGAGTGCCGGTACGGCGAGTCGGACGACTCTGGGGGGCATGGGGGGTCTCCGAGTGAGGGCAAAACCACTACGCGACGGCGCGGCGCTCCGTTGTCGCGCGCGCCGGGTGTCTCGACGGCGCGCTACGGGATGACGCGAAGCGTCGCCCGCATCGCGGGTTGGTTGTACTTGCACTGGTAGGCGAACAGTCCGAGGGTGTTCGCCACCCAGATATACGATTGCGTCTTCTGCAGGTCGCCCGAGTCATTCCACGGCCCGCCGGTCACCGTGTGGATCTTGAGCCCGACGTTGTACCAGCAGACGATCGTCCCCAGCTTCACCACCGTCTCGCCGTTCTCGGCACCGTCGGGCTGGAGCTGGTAGAAGTCGTCGCCGCAGTAGATCTCGACCTGGTTCTGCGCAAAGGAGCCGCGCTGGATGCGCACGGTGAGCTGCGTCGCCTTCCCTGCCTGCACCGTGAACTTCATGGGATGCTGGTACGGCTCGGGGACGATCGCCTGCCCCGCGGCCTGGAAGCGCACCTGGTAGTCGCCCGCCGGCATGTCAGTGAAGCGGAACTTGCCGCTCGCGTCGGGGGTCACCGTTTGTCCCACATGCTGCCCGTTGGGATACATGAGGATCAGGGTGCCGAAGTTCCCCTGCGGCACGCCCTGCACGTCGGTGACGATTCCTTCCACCTTGCCTAACGCATCCGGCGGCGCGATTGCCCCGCCCCCGTCGCCCCCGCATCCCTCGGTGCCGATCGCCAGAATGGCCACGGATACGCCCATCACGCGCACGAACTCCCGGCGTGTGCACGCATCGTGCGCCGCGCCGGGAGTCAACGGCCGCGATCGTCCTGCGGCCTGGTCGTTGTCGTCAGCTGCATTCATCGGTGGTGTCCTTCCGCCCATGGGACGGATGGTTCGACGGGGAACGGAGCGTCGCCGCCCGTTCCCCGTCCAGGTCCTACCCGGCGATCAGGAGATCTTCGGGCAGGTCGCTTCCCCTTCCTTCATGCTCGTGTTGGCCAGGATCTCGTTCCGCGACAGCGGAAGCATCGTGGCGCGCCCCGTGCCCAACACCGTCCCCACAAGGTTGAAGCGATGCAGGTCGTATGCGCGGAACCCCTCGACGAAGAGGACCGCCATGCGCTCGTTGAGCAGCGCATTCTGGGCGGCCGCCGCCGAGCTCGGGACCGGAATGGCCGCCAGCCCCACCGCGGTGCGCAGGCCGTTCAGCTTGGCCGCCATGTTGGTGTAGTCAGCCTTCCGCATGTAGACCTCGGCGGCGATGAGATCCATCTCCTTCGAGGTGATCATCGGCTGGTCCGAGCCGCGATCGCTGTACTTGGTGATGCCGAAATAGGCGAAGCGGTTGTTGACGCCCAGTTCCCCGGTTTTGCGCGTCACCGCCATGCGCGGATCTGGCTTGGTCGGGTCGAACCAATCGGCGAGGTAGCCGGTGCTGTACGCCGTCCCGAACGTGCCGAGCACGCGGTTGTGATACATGCGGCGCAACCCGCCCGAACGATTGCGGTTCTGGTGCAGCTGGTTCCCGGTCCAGCTCTGCTGCACGGCCGCCGCCTCTGCGTAGACCGCGTTCTTCACGAAACCGGCGGGAACCGTCAACGCGTCGGCGAGCGCCGCGTCGTAGTTCCCCGCGTACAGGTTGGCCCGCGCGCGGCTGGCACGAATCAGGGGGACCCACTTGGCCTGGTCGGCCGCCGCGAGTCCGTTGGCCAGCGTCAGCGTCGCCGTCAGCTTCGTCACCGCCTGCGTGAAGAAGGCGGTGTTGGGCGAGCGCGGCCCGCCTTGCGTGAGCGGTCCCTCGCAGAACGACATGCCGAGGAAGAGATCGGCGAAGCC
>Ga0116176_10001231_pt1 | contig 20346 bp, 22 predicted proteins | sample AD_STIC08_MetaG_FD_89803 | JGI IMG/M metagenome (GOLD analysis project Ga0116176, IMG submission 89803) | Active sludge microbial communities of municipal wastewater-treating anaerobic digesters from USA - AD_STIC08_MetaG | ecosystem: Engineered > Bioreactor > Anaerobic > Digestate | place: USA...
GGACGGACTGTTCCAGAAGAAGCGCCCGACGCTGATGTTCAACGGCTACGAAGCCCAGGTGGCCCAGCTCTACACCGGCCTGGACCTGCGTAAGAACTACTGAGTCCGGCCGACCGACGCTGCCCGAACCGCGCGATCGCCACCATGTCCGCCACGATGACCCATCCCGGCCCCGCCGCACGACCCGCCCCGGCGCGGCGGCCCCCGGTGCTGCTGCACCCGTCGGCCAAGCCGCTGCTGTTCGTGGCCTGCCTGCTGCCGTTCGCCTGGCTGCTCTACGGCGCGCTGGCCAACCGGCTGGGCGCGAATCCGGCCGAGGCGCTGATCCGCGCCACCGGCGACTGGACGCTGCGCTTCCTGTGCCTGACGCTCGCGGTGACGCCGCTGCGCAGCTGGACCGGCCAGCCGGCGCTGGCGCGCTTTCGCCGCATGCTGGGCCTGTTCACCTTCTTCTACGTCGTCTGGCACTTCCTGGCCTACGCCTGGCTCGACATGGGTTTCGACGCTGCGGCGATCGCCACCGACATCCCGAAGCGGCCGTTCGCGCTGGTCGGCTTCGCCGCGCTGCTGCTGATGCTGCCGCTGGCGGCGACCTCGTTCAACCGCGCGATCAAGGCGCTGGGCGCGGCGCGCTGGCAGGCGCTGCACCGCGCGGTGTACGCGATCGTGCTGCTCGGGCTGCTGCACTTCTTCTGGATGCGGGCGGCCAAGAACAACTTCGGCGAGGTCGCGGTCTATGCCGCGGTCGTCGCGCTGCTGCTCGGCTGGCGCCTGAAGCGTCGGCTCCAGCGTCGCGACTGAGGCGCGGGGTCAGGCGCCCAGCGTCTCGATCACCACCGGCCCGGCCGGTGCCGCGGCCTCGTCCCAGCTCAGCGCCGCGGTGTAGGCGGCGATCGCCGCGTCGGCGGCGGCCGTGTCGGCCGCGTGGACCCGCGCGATCCCTTCGCCGGCGGCCACCCGCACGCCCGGCGGCAGCACGTCCGAGAAACCCACGCGCAGGTCGACCGGATCGGTGGCGCGGCGGCGCCCGCCACCGAGCTCGACCACCGCCATGCCCACGGCGCGCGTGTCGAGACCGGCGATCACGCCGGCGCGCGGCGCGGGCACCACGCGCTGCACCGGCGCGGCGTGCCGGTCGAGCACGCCGGCGGCGAACACGTCCACCGGGCCACCGAGCGCTGCGACCATGCGCGCGAAGCGTTCCGCCGCGGCACCGCTGTCGAGCGCGCGGCGCACCCGGGCCCGGGCCGAGGTCTCGTCGCCGGCCAGGCCGCCCAGTCGCAGGAGGCGCACGACGAGCGCATCGGTCAGCGCCAGCAGCCGCGGCTCGCGGCGCGTGCCGGCAAGGAAGTCGATCGCCTCGCGCATCTCGAGCGCGTTGCCGGCGGTGTCGCCGAGCACCTGGTTCATGTCGGTGATCAGCGCCACCGTCGGCAGCCCGGCGCCGCGCGCCACCTCGACGAGGCTGGTGGCCAGGGCCCGCGCGGTCGGCAGGTCGGCGCAGAACGCGCCGTTGCCGACCTTCACGTCCATCACCAGCCCCTGCAGTCCGGCGGCCAGCTTCTTCGACAGGATGCTGGCGGTGATCAGCGGCACGGACTCCACCGTCGCCGTCACGTCGCGGATCGCGTAGAGCCGACGGTCGGCCGGCGCGAGGCGCGCGCTGGCCCCGACGATCGCGCAGCCGGCGTCGCGCAGCACCTGCAACAGGCGCGCCGGTGCCGGGGCGATGTCGTAGCCGGCCAGGCTGGCCAGCTTGTCGAGCGTGCCGCCGGTGTGACCGAGGCCGCGGCCGGACACCATCGGCACCACCGCCCCGCAGGCGGCGGCCAGCGGCGCGAGCATCAGGCTGACCTTGTCGCCCACGCCGCCGGTCGAGTGCTTGTCGAGCACCGGGCCCGGCAGGCCGGCGCCGCGCCAGTCGAGCACCTCGCCCGAATGCGTCATCGCCCGCGTGAGCGCGACGCACTCGTCGCGGTCCATGCCGCGCAGCACGATGGCCATCGCCAGCGCAGCGGCCTGGCCCTCGCTCCAGGTGTCGTCGACGAGGCCGCGCACGAAGGCGTCGACCTGCGCGGCATTCAGCGCGCCGCCGTCGCGCTTGGTGCGGATCACGTCCTGCGGCAGCATCGGCGGGGCCTTCAGTAGCCGGTGCCCGCCGGCGCCGGCGCGGCACCGCCGAGCACGGCTTCGATGTCGCCCAGCAGCCCGCTCGCGCCGAAGCGCAGTCGCGCCCGCCCCAGCGCCGCCTCGCCCAGCGCGCTGCGCACCAGGTCGATGTAGACCGCCGCATCGGCCACCCGGCGGATGCCGCCCGAGGCCTTGAAGCCCACCGTCGCGCCGCGCCCGTGCGTGCGGATCGCGTCGAGCATCACCCGCGCCGCCTCGGGCGTGGCGGAGTGCGCGGTCTTGCCGGTGCTGGTCTTGAGGAAGTCCACGCCCTCGTCGAGCCCGAGTCGCGCGGCGGCGCCGATCAGGTCGGGCTGCGCGAGCTCGCCCGATTCGAGGATCAGCTTGAGCGTGCGGCCCGGCGTGGCACGGCGCACGGCGGCGACCAGCGCATGGCTCTCGCGCACCTGCCCGGCGGCCAGCGCGCGCCAGGGCAGCACCAGGTCGACCTCGTCGCCGCCGGCGTCGACGATCTCGGCGGTGTCGCGCAGCGCCCGCCCGGGGTCGAGCGCGCCCTCCGGGAAGTCGGCCACCGCGGCGACGCGGATCGACGCCGGCAGCGCCGCGCGCGCCTGCGCCACGAAGCGCGGCCACACGCAGACCGCGGCGACGTCGCCGTGGCGGCTGCGCGCCCGGCGGCACAGCGCCTCGATGTCGGCCGGCGTGTCGGCGTCGTTCAGGCTGGTCAGGTCCAGGCAGGCCAGAGCCAGGCGGGCGGTGTCGGCCGCGCCGCTCATGCCGCCTCCAGCGCCGGCACCAGGCCGGCGAGGAAACCCGCCGCGCGCGCCGCCGAGGCCTGCGCCGTGGCCAGCGTGTGGGCGTGGCTGAGCTTCTCGGCCTCGAGGCCGCAGCCCATGTTCGTGATCAGCGACAGGCCCAGCACGCGCAGCCCCGCATGGCGCGCGAGCAGGGTCTCGGGCACCGTGCTCATGCCCACCGCCTGCGCGCCCAGGCGCTGCAGCATGCGGATCTCGGCCGGCGTCTCGAACTGCGGACCGAGCATCCAGGCGTAGACGCCCTGGTGCAGCAGTTCGCCGGACTGCGCCGCGTGGCGCAACGCGGCCTGGCGCAGCGCGGGGTCGTAGGCGTCGGCCAGGTCGACGAAGCGCGACGAGCCCGTCTCGCCCACCAGCGGCGAGCGCTGCACGAGGTTCAGGTGGTCGGTGAGCAGCATCAGTTCGCCCGGGCGGATCGCGAGGTCGAGGCTGCCGGCGGCGTTCGTCAGCACCAGCGTGCGCACGCCCAGCGCCGCGAGCGTGCGCACCGCGACCTTCATCGCGTCGGCGCGGCCGTGTTCGTAGGTGTGTTCGCGGCCGGCGACGAGCACGACCTCGGTGCCGCCGAGCCGGCCGAACTCGAGCGCGCCCGCGTGGCCGGCGACGCCGACCCGCGGGAAGCCGGGAAGTTCGCCGTAAGGCAGCGTCAGGCGATCGGCCAGGCGCTCGACCAGCGGGTTCCAGCCCGAGCCGAGCAGCACGGCCGTCGTCGGCCGGCGGCCGGTGTCGGCGAGGTGGCGCGCGTTGCGCGCGACCTGCGCGGCGGGGTCCATCGTCGTCACGGCGGCTCCTGTCGAAGGTGGTCGGGGCCGAAGCTGGCCGGCAGCAACTGGCCGAACGTGTAGCGCGCGCGTTCGGCGTGCAGGTCGGCAATCAGCACCGGCACGTCGTCGGCGGTGAACTCGCGCAGCTTCTGTCGGCAGCCGCCGCAGGGCGTGACCGGCGACGGCGCGTCGCCGACCACCGCCACGGCGCGTACCTGGCGGCCGCCGGCCATCACCATCTGCGCCAGCGCCACGGCCTCGGCGCACAGCCCCTGCGGATAGGCCGCGTTCTCGATGTTGGCGCCGGCGTGGATGCGGCCCTGCGCGTCGAGCACCGCGGCGCCGACGGCAAACCGCGAGTACGGCGCATAGGCCTGCGCGCGCGCGGCGCGGGCGGCGGCGACCAGGGCGTCGGCCAGCAGGCCGGGCAGGGGATCGGACATCAGCGCTCCTTCACGTAGGGCACGCCCAGCGCCGCGGGCGCGTAGGCTCGGCCGATGAAACCGGCGAGCAGCACGACCGTGAGCACGTAGGGCAGCGCCTGGATCGCCTGCACCGGCACCGCGCCCAGGCCCGGGATGACCACGCCCTGCAGGCGGATCGACGCGGCGTCGAGAAAGCCGAACAGCAGGCAGGCCCAGAGTGCGCCCACCGGGTTCCACTTGCCGAAGATCATCGCCGCCAGCGCCATGTAGCCGCGCCCGGCGGTCATGTGCGGCACGAAGGACGGGTTCTGCGCGAGCACCAGGTAGGCGCCCGCTAGGCCGCACAGCAGGCCGTTCAGGCCGAGCGCCGAATAGCGCAGGCGGGTGACGCCGACGCCGGCGGCGTCGACCATCGCCGGGTTCTCGCCGCAGGCACGCAGCCGCAGCCCGAAACGCGTGCGGTACAGCAGCCACCACACCCCGCCGACCAGGGCGAGCGCGCCGTAGACGACGAGGTTGTGGCCGAACAGGCCGATGGCCAGCGTCTTGCCGACCAGCGGCACGCCCTCCACCGCTGCGCCGATCGCGCCGAACCAGGGCGACAGGCGCACCGCGTCGGGCAGGGGCGGCGTCTGCCCGCCCTGGTGGAACCACGCGATGCCCAGCACCACGGTCAGGCCCGCGGCCGTCATCGTGATCGCCATGCCGAGCACGACCTGGTCGCCTCGGTGGCTGACGCAGGCGTAGCCGTGCACCATCGACAGCGCCACCCCGACGGCGAGTGCGCAGCCCAGGGCCAGCACGAGGGAGCCGCCGAGCGCGCCGGCGCTGCCGGCGGCAAAGGCGGCGAGCAGCATCTTGCCCTCGAGGCCGAGGTCGATCACGCCGCTGCGCTCGGACAGCACACCGGCCAGCGCGCACAGGATCAGCGGCGTCGACACGCGCAGCGTCGACGCGAGCAGCGTGCCGAACAGCACCTCATCCATGCGGCGCTCCCGAGGCCAGCGGGCCGCCGGCCGCGCGCCGCCCCGCCAGCGCCTGCAGCAGCCGCGACAGCGGCCGCGCCGCCACCTGCGCCATCGCCCCCGAAAAGAGCACGATCAGGCCCTGCAGCGTGAACACCATGTCGCGGCTGAAGCCGGCGATCTCGAACGCGATCTCGGCGCCGCCCTGGTAGAGCGCGCCGAACAGCAGCGAGGCCAGCAGGATGCCCACCGGATGGTTGCGCCCGATCAGCGAGACGGCGATGCCGGTGAAGCCCGCGCCGGCGACGAAGTCGAGCAGCAGGCGGCCGTGCACGCCGGCGATCTCGTTGATGCCCACCAGCCCGGCCAGCGCACCCGACAGCATCATCGCCGCCATGATCTGTGCGCGGGGGCGGATGCCGGCGTAGTGCGCCGCCTCGGGCGCGTGGCCCACCGCGCGCAGCGCGTAGCCGGCGCGCAGCCGCCACAGGTAGAGCTGCACGCCGACCAGCGCCAGCGCGGCGACGAACACGCTCAGGTTCAGCGGCGAGCGCGGCCAGTCGATGCCCAGGCCTTCGAGCACCTGGTGCACGCCGGGCATCAGCGCCGAGGGGGCGAACGAGCGGCTCTCGACCGTCATCGTGCCCGGCGGCTTCAGCACGTTGACGAGCAGGTAGGCCATCAGCGCCGAGGCCATGAAGTTGAACATGATCGTCGTGATGACGACGTGGCTGCCGCGCCAGGCCTGCAGCGCGCCCGGCACCGCCGCCCAGGCCAGGCCGAAGAGCGCCGCGGCGAGCACCATCAGCGGCAGCATCGCCCAGGCCGGCAAGTGCTCGCCCAGCGCCAGCGCGGCCAGCGCCGCGCCCAGGCCGCCCATCATCGCCTGGCCTTCGCCGCCGATGTTGAACAGTCCGCCGTGGAAGGCGACCGCCACCGCCAGGCCGGTGAACACGAAGGTCGTCGCGTAGTACAGCGTGTAGCTGACGCCCACGCGGCTGCCGAAGGCGCCCTTGACCAGCAGCGCCAGCACCTGCGCCGGGTCCTGGCCGACGAGCATGACGACGAGGCCGGCCACGAGCAGCGCGACGGCGAGGTTGATCGCCGGCAGCAGCACCAGGTCGGCCCAGCGCGGCAGCTCGATCGGCGCGCTCATGTCGGCCCCTCGTCCGACGGGGACGCCGGACGATCCCCCGCGGGGAGGCGGGCCGGCACGGGCCGGCCCGCACGCGGCGGTGCGGCGCTCACGCCGCCACCTCGTCGGGCGTGCCGCACATCATCATGCCCACGCGCGCGGTGTCGAAGCGCTCGATCGGCATCTCGCCGGCGATCCGGCCGGCGGCCATCACGACCACCCGATCGGAGATCGCGACGATCTCGTCGAGCTCGGACGAGACGACGAGCAGCGCTGCGCCCTCGTCGCGCAGCGCGCGCAGCCGGCCGTGGATGAATTCGATGGCGCCGATGTCGACGCCGCGCGTGGGCTGGCCGATCAGCATCACCTTCGGTGCCGCCATGGCTTCGCGCGCGAGCACCAGTTTCTGCTGGTTGCCGCCGGAGAACTTGGACGAGCGCAGCAGCGGGTTGCGTGGCCGCACGTCGAAGCGCTCCATCATTGCGTCGGTGTCGGCGCGCATCGCGGCGCGGCGCATCCAGCCGCGGACGGTATATCGCAGCAGGTCCTGGTAGCCCAGCACGGCCGACTCCCAGGCGAGGAAGGGCAACACCAGGCCGCGGCGGTGCCGGTCCTCGGGCACGTGGGCGATGCCCAGCCGGCGCGCGGTGGCCGGATCGAGCCAGCGCCGGGCGGCGAAGGCCGTGCCGCGCACGTCGAGCGTGCCGGCGTCGGGCGCGACCATGCCGGAAAGCACGTCCAGCAGCTCGCTCTGGCCATTGCCCGAGACGCCGGCGACTCCGACGATCTCGCCGGCGCGCAACGCGATCGACACGCCGTCGAGCCGCTTCACGCCGAGCGCGTCGGTCAGGCGCAGATCGGTCGCCTCGAACAGCACCTCGCCGGCAGCGGCCAGCTTCGCGCCAGGGTCGCGGCCGAGCTGCACGTGGCGCCCGACCATGGCCTCGGCGAGTCCGTCCTGGCTGGTCTGCGCGATCGGGCAGTCGAGCACCACGGCGCCGGCGCGCATCACCGTGACGGCATCGCACAGCGCCATGATCTCCTTGAGCTTGTGGGTGATCAGCAGCAGCGTCGTGCCGCGGTCGCGCAGGCCCCGCAGCGTGACGAACAGCGCCTCGGTCTCCTGGGGCGTGAGCACCGCGGTGGGCTCGTCCAGGATCAGGATGCGTGCGCCGCGGTACAGCGTCTTCAGGATCTCGAGCCGCTGGCGCTCGCCGACCGGCAGGTCACGCACCAGCGCATCGAGGTCGACCTTCAGGCCCGACTCGGCCATCAGCGCGTCGAGCTTCGCACGCACCTGGGCGCGCGCCGCGTCGAGCCGCCACGAGGGCTCGGCGCCGAGCATCACGTTGTCGAGCGCGGACAGCGTCTCGACGAGCATGAAATGCTGGTGGACCATGCCGATGCCGCGCGCGATGGCATCGTTCGCGCTGGCGATCCGCGCGGGCCGGCCGTCGATCGCGATCTCGCCGCTGTCGGCCTGGTAGAAGCCGTACAGGATCGACATCAGCGTGCTCTTGCCGGCGCCGTTCTCGCCGACGATGCCGTGCACGGTGCCGGACGCGACCTCGAGGTCGACGTCGCGGTTCGCCTGCACCGCGCCGAAGCGCTTGTTGATGCGCTTCATCGAAACAGCCACCGGGCCGGTGGCTGCCCGGGTCGCGGACATCAGTACTTACATGCGTTGTCGGCCATGTAGTCGGCGACCTTGATCTTGCCGCCGATGATGTCGGCCTTGGCCGCGTCGACCTTGGCCTTCATGTCGGCGCTGACGAGCTTGGCGTTGTGCTGGTCGAGCGCGTAGTCGACACCGCCTTCCTTCAGGCCGAGCACGCTGACGCCGGGCTTGGTCTGCTTGCCGATGTTGTAGACCGCGACGTCGACACGCTTGAGCATCGAGGTCAGCATCGTGCCGGGCTGCAGGTGGTTCTGGTTGCTGTCGACGCCGATGGCGAGCTTGCCGGCATCCTTGGCCGCCTGGTAGACGCCGATGCCCGTGCCGCCCGCCGCGGCGAAGACCACGTCCACGCCCTTCGCGAACTGCGCCTTGGCGAGCTCGCCGCCGCGCGTCGGGTCGGCCCAGGCCGAGGGCGTGGTGCCGGTCATGTTCGCCACCACCTCGACCTTCGGGTTGGCGTACTTCGCCCCCTGCTCGTAGCCGCACTGGAACTTGCGGATCAGCGGGATGTCCATGCCGCCCACGAAGCCGACCTTGCCGCTCTTGCTGGCGATCGCGGCCATCATGCCGACGAGGAAGCTGCCTTCGTGCTCCTTGAAGACCACCGACTCGACGTTCGGCAGGTTCACCACCGAGTCGATGATCGCGAAGTTGAGCTTCGGGAACTCCTTCGCGACCTTCTCGATGCTCGAGGCCTGCGAGAAGCCGATGCCGATCACCGGGTTGGCGCCGCGTTCGGCCATGCGCCGCATCGCCTGCTCGCGCTGCGTCTCGTTGGCGATCTCGAACTCGAGGTAGGGCTTGCCGGTCTCCTTCTTCCAGCGCTCGGCGCCGTTGTACGCGGCCTCGTTGAACGACTTGTCGAACTTGCCGCCCATGTCGTAGACCAGCGCCGGCTGGCCCTGCGCCCCGGCCGACCCGGCGAGTCCGGCCCACAGGCATGCGATCAGCGTGGCGGAGGGGTGCAGCGACATGGTGGGCGTCCTCGTAGGGGGTGGGCGAAGGGGATTCCGGTAGGCGGAAAGCCCGCGAAGGATAGCAAGACAGATGCCCGTGCCGCCACCGTGAAAGCGAGCGCCGCTACGATGGCGCGATGCCCGTTCCCGACCTGCCGCGCGACGCCGCGCTGGCCCGTGCCCTGCCCAAGGTGCTGCTGCACGAGCACCTCGACGGCGGGCTGCGCCCGGCCACGCTGCTGGCACTGGCGCACGAGCTCGGCGTGGCCCTGCCGGCCGGCGACGCGGCGACGCTCGAGGCCTGGTTCCGCGTGCGCTCGAACAGCGGCAGCCTGCCCGCGTTCCTGGAGGGCTTCGACCTCACGATCCCGGCGATGGCGCGGGTCGATGCGCTCGAGCGCGTGGCCTTCGAGGCCGCCGAAGACGCGCTCGCCGACGGCTGCGTGCTCGGCGAGTTCCGCTGCGCGGCCGACCTGTGGACGCCCCAGGGCATCTCGATCGACGCGGCCATCGAAGCCCTGGTCGCCGGCCTGCGCCGCAGCAGCCTGCCCTCGGGGCTGATCGTCTGCGCGCTGCGCCAGCGCGATGCCCGGGCCAGCGAGGCCGTGGCGCGCGCCGCGGTGCGCCACCACGGGCGCGGCGTCGTGGGCTTCGACCTCGCCGGGCCCGAGGCGGGCCATCCGCCGGCGCAGCACGCGACCGCCTTCGCGATCGCGCGCGCGGCCGGCCTGCCGATCACCATCCATGCCGGCGAGGCCGACGCCGCAGAGCGCGTGCTCGAGGCCGCCGACCAGGGTGCGGTGCGCATCGGCCACGGCGTGCGCCTGGTCGATGCGCTGGGCACGCCAGGGTTCGATGCGGTGCTCGCAGGCGGCCTGCACCTGGAGATCTGTCCGACGAGCAACGTGTGCACCGGCGCGGCGGCATCGATCGCCACGCACCCGATCCGGGCGCTGTGGGACGCGGGCGTGTCGCTGTCGTTCCACACCGACAGCCGGCTGATCACCGGGGTCAGCCAGACGAGCGAGGCGGGGGTACTGGTGCACGAGGCCGGGTTCACCTGGGACGACCTGGCGCGCATGGGCCTCGCGGCGGCCCGCGCGTCGTTCCTGCCGCAGGCCGAGCGCGAAAGGGCGCAGGCCGCGATCGAGGCGTGGCGGGCCGCTCAGGCGGCCGCGGGGCCCGGCGGGAACAGCAGCGCGTCGACGCCGTAGAGCTTGGCCAGCGCCGTCAGCTTGGGCGGCGGCTGGCGCAGCGAGAAGCCCTTGCCCCAGGCCTGTGCGAGGCGCTGGCATTCGAGCAGCACCGACAGGGCCGAAGTGTCGAAGGTCTGCAGGGTCGAGGCGTCGATCACGACGCCGGTGTCGGGCTCGTTGCGCAGGGCCTGCGACAGCAGGCGCTGCGCGTCGCGCGCCTCGCGGATCGTGAGCGTGGCCGGCAGCAGCAGCATCGCGCTCAGGACTTGGCGGCCGCGGCCTTGTTGCGCTCGGCCAGCTTGCCGATCAGGCCGTCGATGCCGTTCGCGCCGATCTCCTGCGCGAAGCTGTTGCGGTAGTTCTCGACCAGCCACACGCCGAGCACGTTGACGTCGTAGATCTTCCAGCCGCTGTCGGCCTTCTCGAGGCGGTAGTCGAGCTGGATCGGGTCGCCACGGCCGCGCACCTCGGTCTTGACGACGACCTCGGTGTCTTCGGGAGCCGATCGCATCGGCTTGAGCTGCACGGTCTGGTCCTTCACCTGCGCAAGCGCGCCGGAGTAGGTGCGCACGAGCAGCAGCTTGAACTCGTCCTGCAGGCGCTTTTGCTGCTCGGGCGTGGCCTGGCGCCAGTAGCGGCCGACGGCCGACGAGGTCATGCGCTGGAAGTTGACGTAGGGCATCACCTTCGCATCGACCAGCGCGTTGATCTTCTGCAGGTCGCCGGACTGGATGCCCTTGTCGGCCTTCACCGCGTCGAGCACGTCGGTCGAGACCTCCTTGATCAGCACGTCGGGGGTCTTGGGCGCTTGCGCCTGCACCGGCGCGACCACGCAGGCCAGGGCCAGCGCCGCGGCATTCAACCAGCTCAGGATTCGTTTCATCGACATTCGGGGGTCCTTTCGTCTCTCGGCCCTTGCGGGCCGCCACGCATCAACGCGGCAGGTGCCGCCATCGTTCACCGGATCCAGGCCGGCGGCGTATCCATCGGTATCAACGCGGGTTCGGCGCGTCGTCCGCATCGTCCTCGGGCAGCGGCGGCGCATCGCCGTCGTAGACCAGGCTGCGACGGCGCTGCAGGTAGGCGTCGCGCACGAAGGTGTACTTGTCGAGCGCGATGTCGTCGAGCACGCGGCTGGCCCCGAGCAGGTTGGCGCGGGTGTTGATCAGCTGCAGCGTGGTGATGCCCAGAGCCAGCGTGCCGTCGTTGATCAGCAGGGCCGGGGACGCGGCACGGTCGAGCGGCAGGCCGACCGAGTCGCGCAGCGTCGACGCGCCGAACAGCGGCCAGACGATGTAGGCCCCCGGGCCGACGCCCCAGCGGCCGAGCGTCTGGCCGAAGTCCTCGGACTGGCGCTCGATGCCGAGGTCGGTGGCGACGTCGAAGACGAACAGCCCGAACAGGGTGTTCGCGACGACGCGGAACAGGCTGTCGACGGCCGGCGCGAACTTGCCCTGCAAGGTGTTGTTGACCGCCGACCAGGCGTCGGAGGCCACGCCGACGAAATTGTCGACCCCTTGCCGGATCGGCTGCGGCACGACGTTGCTGTAGGCCGTGGCCACGGGCTTGAGCACCTTCTCGTCCAGGCCTTCGTTGAACGCGAAGACCTTGCGGTTCCAGTTCTCCCAGGGATCGACCCGCTGGCCCGGGCCGCCGCGCGCGGCCTGGATCGTCGAGCAGCCCGGCAGCACCAGGGCCGCAGCCAGCAGCCCCGACGCCAGGCGCGAGAGGCTGCGCGAGCTCACTTCTTCGCTCCGTTGGCGGGCGGCGCGCCGGAGTCGGCGGCCTTGTTGAACAGGAACTGGCCGATCAGGCTCTCGAGCACGACGGCCGACTGCGTCTGCGTGATCGTGTCGCCGGGCGAGAGGTTCTTCTCGTCGCCGCCCGGCTCGAGCCCGACGTACTGGTCGCCCAGCAGCCCGGCGGTCAGGATGCGCGCCGACGAGTCCTTCGGGAAGACGATCGACTTGTCGAGTTCCATGCGCACCAGGCCCTGGTAGGTCTTGGCGTCGAGCGTGATCGACGCGATGCGGCCGATCGTCACGCCGGCGCTGCGCACCGGGGCGCGCACCTTCAGGCCACCGATGTTGTCGAAGCGCGCCATCACCGTGTAGGTGTCGCCGTTGCTGAAGCTGGCCAGGTTCGCCGCCTTCAGCGCCAGGAACACCAGTCCGGCGATGCCCAGCAGCACGAACAGCCCGACCAGCGTCTCGATGCCTTTCTTGCCCATGTCTTGTGCTTTCCCGCGACGCCCTCAGGGCGTCGAGAACATCAGCGCGGTGAGCACGAAGTCCATGCCCAGCACGCTCAATGAAGAGATCACCACGGTGCGCGTGGTCGCGTAGGCCACGCCTTCGGGCGTGGCTTCCGTCTCGTGGCCCTGGTAGAGGGCCACGAAGGTGCAGATCACGCCGAAGACGGCGCTCTTGACGATGCCGTTGCCGACATCGCGCCAGACGTCGACCTTGCTCTGCATGATCGACCAGAAGTTGCCGGCGTCGACGCCGATCAGCAGCACCGCGACGACGTAGGCGCCGAGGATGCCGATGGCCGAGAACAGGATCGCCAGGATCGGCATCGACACCATGCCCGCCAGGAAGCGCGGCGACAGCACGCGCGACTTCGGGTCGATGGCCATCATCTCCATCGCGGCCAGCTGTTCGCCGGCCTTCATCAGGCCGATCTCGGCGGTCAGCGAGGTGCCGGCGCGACCGGCGAACAGCAGCGCCGTGACGACGGGCCCGAGTTCGCGCACCAGCGCCAGGTTGACGATCAGGCCGAGCGACTCGGCCGCGCCGTAGGCCACGAGCGCGTAGTACATCTGCAGCGCGAGCACGAAGCCCACCGCCAGGCCCGAGGCGAGGATGATCACCAGCGACAGGTTGCCGATCGCATGGATCTGCGCCACCACCAGCGAGAAGCGCCGCAGCGAGGCCGGCACCGCGCGCAGCAGGTCGACGAAGAAGAACGCGGCATGGCCGAACGCACGCAGCACGTCCAGCACGCGGCGGCCGAGGGCGGCCAGCGGGTTCACGACGCGGCCTCCGCGCGCACGCCGAAGTCCTCGGCCAGCGACGGCGCGGGGTAGTGGAACTTCACCGGCCCGTCGGGCTCGCCGCGCACGAACTGGCGCACCTCGGGATCGTTCGAGGCCATCAGCTCCGCCGGCGTGCCCTGCGCGACGATGCGCCCCTGGGTGGCCAGCAGCACGACGTGGTCGCTGATCGCCATGCACTCGGGCACGTCGTGCGAAACGACCAGCGAGGTCGCGCCGGTCACGTCGTTGAGCGTGCGGATCAGGTTCGCGGCCACGCCCATCGAGATCAGGTCGAGGCCGGCGAAGGGCTCGTCGTACATGATCAGTTCGGGGTCGAGCACGATGGCGCGCGCCAGCGCGATGCGCCGCGCCATGCCGCCCGAGACCTCGCCGATGCGCAGGTGCGCCGCGCCGCGCAGACCGACGGCGTTGAGCTTCATCAGCACGATGTCGCGGATCGTCGACTCGGCCAGGTCGGTCTGCTCGCGCAGCGGGAAGGCGACGTTGTCGAACACCGTCAGGTCGGTGAACAGCGCGCCGAACTGGAACAGCATGCCCAGGCGACGGCGCAGTTCGTACAGGCCGGCCTTGTCGCGCGTGTCGACCTTCCTGCCGTCGAAGCGGACCTCGCCCTTCGACGGCGCGTGCACGCCGCCGATCAGGCGCAGCAGCGTCGTCTTGCCGCAACCCGAGCCGCCGAGGATGGAGGTGACCTTGCCGCGAGCGAAGTTCAGCGTCACGTTGTCCAGGATCGTGCGGCTCGCGTCGTAGCCGAACTCGACCCGATCGATCTCGATCAGGGCATCGGTCTTCACGCTGTCGGGCTCGCTCGGCATCGTCGGGATCGGGGGGGTCGGAGTCGCGCGGGATGCGCCGGAAGGGCGCTGCGACGGGCATCGGCCGGGGTGACCGGTCGGGCCGGATTGTCGCATGTCGGCCCCCGGCGTGCAGGGCAAACCCGGAGAAGGCGGGCGAAGGATGCCGAACCCGCGGCCGCAGTGCCCGGGGGCGGCCCCGGCGGCGCTTCAGGTCTGGCAGTGCGCGCAGTAGTAGGTCGCACGCTGCCCCTGCACGCTGCGGCGCACGGCTGCGCCGCAGCGCAGGCAGGGCTGGCCTTCGCGGCCGTAGACCTGCGCGTGCTGCTGGAAGCGGCCCTCCATGCCGTGCGCATCGCGGAAGTCGCGCAGCGTCGAGCCGCCCAGCTGCAGCGCGCGCGCCAGCGTGCCGCGCACCGCGTCGGCGAGCCGCACGCAGCGCGGCAGCGAGATCCGACCGGCGGCGCGCGCCGGGTGGATGCCGGCCTCGAACAGCGCCTCGCACGCGTAGATGTTGCCCGCGCCCACGACGATGCGGCCCGACAGCAGCGCCTGCTTGATCGACACCCGCCGGCCGCGCAGCTGCCGGTGCAGCCAGGCCCCGTCGAAGCGCTCGTCGAAGGGCTCGAGGCCCAGCGCCGCCAGCAAGGTGGCGGCCGGCGGGCGGTCCAGCGCCTCGGACCAGACGACCGCGCCGAAGCGCCGCGGGTCGGTCAGCCGCAGCGTGCCCAAGGTCGTGACGAGATCGAAGTGGTCGTGCGCCCCGGGTGGCGGTGGCGTCTCGCTGAAGGCCAGCGAACCCGACATGCCCAGGTGCATCAGCAGCCCGCCGTTCCCGAGCGCGACCCACAGGTACTTGCCGCGGCGCACGACCTCTCCCACCGGCTGGCCGACGATGTGCTGCGCCTCGCATCCCAGCGGCCAGCGCAGCGGCTTGCCCAGGCGCACGCCGGTGACCCGCGCGCCGCGGATGCGTTGCGCGAAGCTCTGTCGGGTGACTTCGACCTCGGGAAGTTCTGGCATGCAGGGAATTATCGTGACCCCGGGGGGTCGGACCCCCGGACCTAGAATGACCCGAAGCCCCAGGAGCCGTGCATGACCGCCCCTTCCTCCCACCGTGCCACGCCGCGCCGGACGTTCGCCGCGCTCGCGTCCGCCCTGGCACTGGCCGGCGGGCTCGCACTGCCGCCGGCATCGGCCGCGGTCGACAACTCGGCCCTCGACGCGCAGTTGTTCTATCAGTTGCTGATCGGCGAGATCCAGCTGCGGTCGGGCGAGGCCGTCGTCGCCTACGAGGTGGTGCTGGATGCCGCCAGACGCAACAAGAGCGAGGAATTGTTCCGCCGCGCGGCCGACATCGCGCTGCAGGCGCGCTCGGGCGATCAGGCGCTGGCCGCGGCGCGCGCCTGGCGCCAGGCGCTGCCGCAGTCGCTGGAGGCGCACCGTTACCTCGTGCAACTGCTGGTGGCGACGAACCGGACCCCCGAGGCCCAGGAGCCGCTGCGCGCCCTCGTCAACCTGGTGCCGGCGGGTGAACGCGCCGCGGCGATCGCGACGCTGCCGCGCTTCTTCGCGCGTGTCGGCGACCGCGCCCAGGCCGCGCAGATGCTCGAACAGGCGCTGCAGCCCTTTGCCGAGGCGCCGGCCACGCGCGGCGCGGTGGCGCTGGCGACGGGCCGGGCCTGGCTGGCCGCACCCGACCCGGCCAAGGCGCTCGAGATCGTGCGCCGCGCGCACGCCGCCGACCCGGTCGACGAAGGGCCGGTGATCGTCGCGGTCGAGATGCTGCCCAGCGCGCCGGAGGCCGAGGCGGTGATCACCAGCCACCTGAAGGCGCGGCCCGACAGCCACGGCATCCGTCTCGGCTACGTGCGCGCCCTCACCGGCGCGCAGCGCTTCGTCGACGCGATCGCGCAACTCGAGGTCGTGACGCGCAGCGCGCCGAACCTGGCGCCGCCGTGGCTGACCCTGGGCGCGCTGCAGCTCGAACTGCGCCACCCGGCCGAGGCGACGTCGGCGCTGCAGACCTACCTGAAGCTGATGGAATCGAATGCGGCCAAGGGTCGGGCCGCGCCGGCCTCCGAGCCCGAGATCGGGGCCGAAGACGACAACGACCCGCCCGAAAACGACCTGACGCAGGCCTGGCTGATGCTCGCCCAGGCCGCCGAGCAGCGCAACGACTACGCGGCCGCCGAGTCGTGGCTCGCCAAGGTCGACAGCCCGCAGCGCGCGCTCGAGGTCCAGTCGCGCCGCGCCGCGCTGCTCGCGCGCCAGGGCAAGGTGGCGCAGGCCCGCGAGCTGATCCGCAAGCTGCCCGAGCCCTCGGCGGCCGAGGCGCGCGCCAAGCTGCTCGCCGAGGCGCAGGTGCTGCGCGACGTGAAGCAGTGGCGCGAGGCCTACGCGGTGCTCGCGCAGGCGAACCAGCGTTTTGCCGACGACGTCGAGCTGCTGTACGAGCAGTCGATGGTTGCCGAGAAGCTGGATCGCCTGGACGAGATGGAGCGGCTGCTGCGCAAGGTCATCGCGATCAAGCCCGACCACCACCACGCGTACAACGCGCTCGGCTATTCGCTCGCCGATCGCAACCAGCGCCTGCCCGAGGCGCGCTCGCTGATCCGCAAGGCGCTCGAGCTGAGCCCGGGCGAACCCTTCATCACCGACAGCCTCGGATGGGTCGAGTTCCGCCTCGGCAACCGCGACGAGGCGATCCGGCTGCTGCGCGCGGCCTACCAGTCGCGTCCCGACGTCGAGATCGCCGCGCACCTGGGCGAGGTGCTGTGGGTGGCCGGCCAGCGCGACGAGGCCCGCAAGGTCTGGCGCGACGCCACCGGCCGCGATGCGAGCAACGAAGTGCTGCGGGCGACGCTGGCGCGCCTGCGCGTGGACCTGTGAACCGTCGGCAGCTCGCGGTCGCGCTGGGGGTCGCCGCGCTGTCGGGCTGCGCGATCACGCCGCCGGCGATCGACCGCAGCGCCGGCGAGGTGCTCTCGGGGCGGCTGGCGGTTCAGGTGGCGGCCGGTGACGGCGTCGCCGCGCGCCACGTGAGCGGCCAGTTCGAGTTGCAGGGCAACGCCGACGCCGGCACGCTGAACCTCGTCACGCCGCTGGGCACGATGATCGCGCAGGCCCGCTGGCAACCGGGCGACGTGCGCCTGACCACGCCGCAGGGCGAGTCCGCATTCACCGACCTGGACAACCTGTCGCGCGAGGTCCTCGGCGAGAGCCTGCCGCTGGCGGCGCTGTTCGACTGGCTGCGCGGCCGGCCGTGGCCGGGCAGCACCAGTGCCGTCACCGTGCCGCCCGAGGAGCCCGGCTTCCGGCAGCTCGGCTGGACGGTGAGCCTGGCACGCATCGGCGACGCCCAGGTCAGCGCCCGCCGCGACACGCCGCCCGCCGTGAGCCTGCGCGCGCGGCTCGACCGCCCCTGATGCATTCGAAGCTGCGATGAGCCTGACCGCCCTCTTCGACGTCGCGGCGCCGGCGAAGCTGAACCTGTTCCTGCACATCGTCGGCCGCCGCGCCGACGGTTACCACCTGCTGCAGTCGGTGTTCGTGCTGATCGACTGGTGCGACACGCTGCACTTCGAGCGCCGCGGCGACGGCCGCCTGGCCCGCCACGACCTCGGCCCGGCGCTGCCGGCCGACGACCTGTGCCTGCGCGCCGCCCGCGCGCTGCAGGCCGCCAGCGGCACGACGCTGGGCGCCGACATCGCCATCGACAAGCAGCTGCCCTGGGGCGCCGGCCTGGGTGGCGGCAGTTCGGACGCCGCGTCGACGCTGCTCGCGCTGAACCGGCTGTGGGGGCTGGACTGGCCGCGCGCCAGGCTGGCCGAGATCGGCCTGGCGCTGGGCGCCGACGTGCCTTTCTTCATCGGCGGGCACAACGCCTTCGTCGAGGGCATCGGCGAACGACTCACGCCGCTGGACCTGCCGGCGATGGGGCTGGCGGTGGTCAAGCCCGCGGCGTCCATCGAAACGCGTGCCTTGTTCCAGCACCCGGCCTTGGTGCGCGATACCGAAGCTGTTATACTCGCAGGCTCACTTGCAGGCGTAGACGCGTTTTCGCGGCAGGTGGCATCGGCAAGCCCGGTGTACGGCCGCAACGACATGCTGCCGGCCGCCGAGGCGCTGTGCCCCGAAGTGAAAGACGTCTCGCAGTGGCTGCAGGCACGCTTTGGCAACAGTCGCATGACCGGATCCGGCAGCGCGGTGTTTGCCCGGGTCGCGCCTCGGCAGGGTGAGAAGACAGATTCAGGCACCGTCGCCGCACTCTCGGCGACCCCGCTGGCGGAGCTTCCGCCGGGGTGGGTGGGGCGGTGGTGCCACAGCCTCGCGCTGCATCCGCTGGCCGGGTGGGCGCGCGACTGACGAGGGTTCGGTGGGTGGCGCGAGCCGCCTTCCTGTGTAGGGGAGTCGCCAAGTTGGTTAAGGCATCGGATTTTGATTCCGACATGCGAGGGTTCGAGTCCTTCCTCCCCTGCCAAACCTTTTCGACGTGAAAGTAGCTTCCCGGTGCACCGCCCGGTGCGTGGGGTGAAAGTCGGGCCGAGGCGAGCGGCCCATTCAGCCTCGACGGAGGGAACGTGCTTTTCAACACCGTGCTGTTCACCGGGAATGCGAACCCTGCCCTCGCGCAGGAGATCGCGTCCAACCTCGGCATCGAACTCGGCAAGGCCAAGGTCGGCCGCTTCTCCGACGGCGAAGTCGACATCGAGATCCAGCAGAACGTCCGCGCCCGCGACATCTTCGTCGTGCAGCCCACCTGCGCGCCGACGAACGAGAACCTGATGGAGCTGTGCATCATGGTCGACGCGCTCAAGCGCGCGTCGGCGCGCCGCGTGACGGCCGTGATCCCCTACTTCGGTTATGCGCGCCAGGACCGCCGACCGCGCTCGACCCGCGTGCCGATCAGCGCCAAGGTCGTCGCGAACATGCTCGAGGCCGTGGGCGTCGAGCGGCTGCTGACGATGGACCTGCACGCCGACCAGATCCAGGGCTTCTTCAACATCCCGGTCGACAACATCTACGCCTCGCCGGTGCTGCTGTCGGACCTGAAGACCAAGCGCTACGACAACCTCGTGGTGGTCTCGCCCGACGTCGGCGGCGTGGTGCGTGCCCGCGCGCTGGCCAAGCAGCTCGACTGCGACCTGGCCATCATCGACAAGCGCCGCCCGCGCGCGAACGTCTCCGAGGTGATGCACGTCATCGGCGAGATCGAGGGCCGCAACTGCGTGATCATGGACGACATGATCGACACCGCCGGCACGCTCGTGAAGGCCGCCGAGGTGCTCAAGGAGCGCGGCGCGAGGAACGTCTACGCCTACTGCACGCACGCGGTGTTCTCCGGCCCGGCGATCGAGCGCATCAAGGGCTCGGCCCTCGACGAGGTCGTCATCACCAACACCATCCCGCTCAACCCGGACGGCAAGATCTGCCCGAAGGTGCGCCAGCTGTCGGTGGCCTTCCTGTTCGCCGAGACGATCCGGCGCATTTCCGACGGCGAGTCGGTCACTTCCCTGTTCGCGGAGCAGAACGCGAACTTCTAGAACCCATGCCGGGGTCGCCGTCGGCGACCCCGGCTCGGTGGCGGGGCCAACCGGCCCCACCCTCATGAAGAGCCTGGTCGCGGGCCTTCGTCAACGTTTGGAGTCAACATGAAATTCGTCGCTTTCGAGCGCACGCTGCAGGGGACCGGAGCGAGCCGCCGCCTGCGCAATGCGCAAAAGGTTCCTGGCATCGTCTACGGTGCGGGCGAGCCCAAGATGATCGAGCTCGATCACAACGCCCTGTTCTTCGCGCTGAAGAAGGAAGCCTTCCACTCGAAGATCCTCGAGATGGAACTGAACGGCCAGTCCGAGCAGGTGCTGCTGCGCGACTACCAGATGCACGCGTTCCGCCCGATCGTGCTGCACATCGACTTCCAGCGCGTCGACAGCACCACCAAGGTGACCAAGCGCGTGCCGCTGCACTTCGTCAACGAGGAGCAGTCTCCGGCCGTCAAGACCGACAAGTGCCTGGTGAACCACGTCGTCACCGAGCTGCTGATCCAGTGCCTGGCCTCGCAGCTGCCCGAGTTCCTGACCGTGGACCTGTCGAACCTGACCAAGGGCCAGTCGCTGCACGTCGACGACCTGAAGCTCGCCGACGGCATCAAGGTCGTGACGCACGGCAAGAAGAACCCGGTGATGGTGTCGGTGTCGATGCTGTCGGCCGAAGAAGAAGCCGCGCCGGCGCCGGTCGTCGCCGCCCCGGCCGCGAAGGCGGCCAAAGGCAAGAAGGACGAGAAGCAGAACCGCAAGTGATGGCCGCCGGGCCCACCGCCCGGCCGCACCCCACGAGCCCCGCCCCGGCGGGGCTTTTTCATGCTTTCGCCGATCGCGCAGACCGGAGCGGGCCGGACGCGGCCGCGATAATCGGGCCCATGATCCGA
>Ga0116176_10001233_pt1 | contig 20337 bp, 25 predicted proteins | sample AD_STIC08_MetaG_FD_89803 | JGI IMG/M metagenome (GOLD analysis project Ga0116176, IMG submission 89803) | Active sludge microbial communities of municipal wastewater-treating anaerobic digesters from USA - AD_STIC08_MetaG | ecosystem: Engineered > Bioreactor > Anaerobic > Digestate | place: USA...
CACTATCAATCCGATGGGCAAGCTTTTCTTTTGTCATCGTCTCACCCCCAAGTCCTACGAGTTTACTCCGGAGTTCTCCGAGTACTACGGGGATATTTACCAAGGGTACTACAACACCGACTACTACCATCGCATGGTAGAGTGCAGAGTCGGTGGATCCAATATGTTCGAAGATTGCAAGACATGCAAATATGTCAACATGTGTCGTCAAAATTGCAGAGCCGTAGTTTGCTAACGGCGGTAAAGTTAATAAAATCATGTGTAAGTATATTCAAACGTACTTCGATCTTCTAGAACAACACTACGGTCGGGCACTAAATGAGAAGCCTAATAGAGGAGATCTCAATGCCAACCTGTGCACCTAACTATTTAAACGTCGGATATAAGGAATATTTTAACGCCACCGGAGCAAATTGTCAGCAGTACACAAATGGTGGCGGAAACGCTTGTGTTCAATATTGCCCTGCGAACGCAACTACCTACAACAGATACGGAAATGCTTATACTCCAGCCTGTACAGAGGCTCGCTGCGCTCAATCATATATAAACGCCTTTGACGATTGCGCGCAGTACTACAACTATTCAAACTATCTGAATTATACGCGAAACGTTTCTGGAGCCGGAGCGTATTCTCTTGGACTTAATACTACGCTCATCGATAGTGTTACGACTGTAGACGCTACTGCTATCAGCGCAATTAAGCATATGCGAGATAAGCTAGTAGAGCTCATTAACAATAAGCCCCAGCAATCTACAGTTCCTGAAACCGGGCTTACTGCAGTCTCTGATGCTACTTTTGACGACGGCAACCCGTCGACGATAGAGAAAACTGCCGCAGCCCAGTACAATGCTCTTCAATCTAAGTTTGCCGCTCTCCGGAATGCCATCAATACCGGGGTAGCCGTTAGTTCAACTCAAGTCGCACCCGGGGATACTCTTACTAAGAACCACCTAACAGCTTTGAAAACAGATCTAATAAACTTAGCGGCTGCCTGTTATCAGACATATGCTAATCAGCAAGTAGGTGCAGGGTACGCTAACGCCAACAGTGCATATACTCGCGCTGTTTATGGCGCTTCGGTTGCGTACACAAATGCATACTGCGCAGAGTATATCTGTACCAACACGGGCTCCGGCTGCGGGCAATACAATTACTCGGATTATTCCAATTGTACGAATACATTGAGTTGCGGCAACTGCCGAAATTCGGGTTACTATAACTATAGTAATTACTCGAATCATGCGAATCATTCAAATCATTCGAATTATTCAAATGTTTGCAGAAGAGATTACTAAAGAGGTAGTGAGATATGCCATCCTGTGCACCAAACTATGCTAACGTAGGCTACAAAGAATACTTTAATGCCGCGGCTCCGGGAGTACAATACTCGAATTATGCAAATCTGTGTATACAGACATACTGTGCAGACTCTCGTGTAGCCTACTACGGTAACACAGGAGCTGGTGGCGGAGGTATATGTAACCAAGGTGTATGCTATCAAACCTGTACGAACTTCAATCAGTACGGTACCACGTACCCAGCAAATAAAGATGACTGCTCTCAGTATTCTAATTATAGTAACTGTACAAATTATGCCCGAAACGGTGGCGGAGCGGGCACAGTTCTTCCTGCACTCAGCCTCGATCAGTCTGTCATTGATGGAATAACAGACATACCAACGTCAATTACAGCTGTAACCCATCTTCGAGATAAGTTAGCAACCTTAATTAGCCTTAAGCTAAGACAGGACACGGTCGACGACGCGATGCCTTCGACGATCAGCGATGCTACGTTTAATGATAGTAACTCAGCTACTGCTGAAATAACTCTAGCTACTCAGTATAATGCTCTGAAAACTAAAATGGACGCTTTTTGGAATGCATTAAAGGCTGGAGGAACTACTCTCACTACTCCTAGCTCGGATGCGGTAAAATCTTCTGGAGATACCCTTTTTAAGAATAGTATACTGGCTCTTAAAACGGATCTGGTGACTATAGCAAATGCATGCTCGCAGACATACGCTAACTATCAGAATGGTTACGCAGCTGTTCTTGCTGATACCTATACGAATAGCGTCGCTACATATACTAGAACGACAGTGTATAGAGATGCGTTCTGTAGCCAGTTAGTTTGCACAAACACAGGTGGCGGTTGCGGCCAGTACAATTATTCGAATTATAATAATTGTACAAATACTGTCTGGCACAACCGATACATGAATACTCAGGATTGTTGGAATTACGCTAATCACAGTAACCATTCGAACCATTCAAATTATCGCGATACCTGTAGACGAGATAACTAACTAAGAGGAGAATAGCATGACTTGTGAACTACAGTGGGATATTAAAGCTCAGGCTTTTAAGGGTATAGCCCAATTTACATATGCAGAGGACCCATCTAATCTTCCATTTGACGAACACGGATTCTACTATGGCGTTAAGTATGGATTTGATGGAGTAGTTACCGAGCGGTATTACGCTCTTCAACCCGGGGATATCTTCGTGAACGAGGATGCAGAAGATCCGGACCGTATCACTACCTTTAAGAGTATCACTAGGCGTACAGTGACTCCTACCGATTTCTACATATCCTATAGGTCCCGACCCTTTACTTATCTAGATAATCATCCAGAGATTCAGGTGGATAGCAGGCTTCTCGCTGCAGCAAACGGTCTCGGAATTCGGTATAACGCAGAATCGAAGGAAACTCTCGTATACTATGTACATGCTGTAGATCCTCGATGTCGGATGTTGATTGAGGGAACAGACGATGCGGCTTATCTGCGAGAAGATGCGGATTTCTTAAAGTTTACTCAAGAGCAAGCCGCTGCATTAACAGAATTCAAGTCTGCCGCAGGCGTTTCGTTCCACGGATTTGGAATAACCCATCTTGCAGAGATTATTATTGTTCCAGGTATTTATCGATATGTAGCTTTTTGGAACAACGATATTCTAAAGGATTATCTTAATTTCTGGGAGGGAGAGTATGCACTTCCTGGTCAGATTTTCAACGTGTAAGGAGTCGAAATGTTCCAGTTTAATAATCAACTCGTCTTAAAGGTAACGAAGGGTTGCAATCTTCGTTGTGAGTACTGCTATGTAATGAATAAGGACCTTCATGAAGGTCAGTTTATAGATTTTGAGCTCTATAAAAAAATTATTGATGCTGTTGTTCTAGATAGACTTAAGTCTACTCAAGGTAAGAATGAAGACTTTAATTTAACCTTTCATGGTGGCGAGCCTACCACTATTAACAAAACTAGATTTTTCCAGATGTGTGAGTATGCCCGGGATAAGTTTTTCAAAGCCGGGCTTCATTTGTCGCTATCTATTCAAACAAACCTCACCCTCATCGATGAGGAGTGGTGCCAGCTTTTTAACCGCTTTAATGTAGCTGTCGGAGCTAGTTGGGACGGAACTGGACCGGCTAACGAAGCTCGTACAGACAAGTCTGAAGACTTCTATCATGAGAAGACTCAGATGTTTAAGAAGTATAATGTTCAGCACGGGTTTCTACTCGTAGTAAATCGGCATAGTGTAGACTATATCCCAGAGTCGCTAGAGATCCTAAAAAACAAATTCCATAAAAACCAAGGTCGACTCAACTACGTAGAGGATGTGATTACTCCCTTTGGGCAACCGAGTAGTATAGAAGTACCTGGAAAGGAATTTTTTGAAAAGGTGACAAAAGCCCAGGTAGATCAGTTCATCGCTACCGGCCAGTGTTTTGATGGTAATATTACAAATAGCATAGAAAAGTTTATGATTGACTACCTGACGAATGTAGGTAGCTTGTACCCGGAAAACGGTAACTGCTACGTCAAGTATTGCGGCTCTGGAATCAACGTATTGGAAATGGACCCTGACGGTTCCGTTCTCTTTTGCGGCCGATACGGGGATGCTTATGAAGATGCCATTCTCATGCACGGGCTTGATGAAGACTTTCTCTCTATGAAGCAAATACTAAAACATCTAGAGTTTCAGAAAGCTAAGATTGCAGCAATGAAGCGATCTCATTGCGACGACTGCAAAGCTCAGAATATTTGTGACCACGGTTGCATGGCATATCACTATACGAAGCCGCAGGCGGACGGAACCCACAAGTGGGGTATTCGAAATGATCTAACGTGCGCTATGTTTAAGCCTCTATATGATTATATGTTTGAGCATGCTAACGATATTTTTGAGTCATATTTTAAGAACGACGTCGTCCCAGCCGGACAGACTCAACTTAGCCTACCAAAGTCTTCTAATTTCTATCCAGAGCTAAGTGTTTCTAAGATTCAAGATAGACTCCAGAAGTACGGGATAACAGTCGAAATTCGGGATTCGCGAATTATATTTAATGCACAGCGCCAGGGGTCATATGACCATACGGCTCATTGTTAGGAGACTCAATGTCGAACGTCATTCTTACTCATGCATGCAATAAAGGTTGTTCATACTGCTTTGCTCGTGAAACTCGCGACTCTCACGTAACTGTTGGAGCATGTGCAGACGATGTGCATATGTCAATGGAGATGTTTTCATCTATCCTTGACAAGCACGTAGCCAATCTGCCTCCGGGTCGAGCAGGTCAGGTTAAGCTTCTCGGTGGTGAGCCAACTCAGCATCCTAAATTCGACGAGATCCTTGCGCTCTGCTATGAGAGGAATATTGAAGTAACTCTGATCTCTAATTTTCTCTTCTCTAAGGAGAAGCGAGATATTATTCTAAAGTATCTTGAAGCGCGCCCCATGCATTTTCTTATCAACTCTACGGAGCTTGATCAGAAGAACCGTATGGAGATCTTCAAGGAAAACTATAATGAGATATATAAGTTTCTATATGCACGAAATGCTGAAGACAATATGTCGTGCGGGCTGACGCTTGATCAGGATGTAGGAATTGAATATTACATAAACTATATTGATTACTTGAAGGATAACCTCATCGCAATTGAGCATATGCGAGTAAGCTTATCCTTCCCTGGCGATACGGATAAGAAGAATCAGTTTTTCTTTATTAACAATACTAAGCTTGGCGATAGCTTGGTGTTCATTACAAAGAAGCTTCTAGATGCTAATATCCCAGCTAACCTCGATTGTATTAACTTCCCGTGTATGTACGAGTCTAAAGAAGAGTCTAAGTTTGTAAAGAAATTCTTAGCTGGATCAGATAAGTATATCTGCGGAACCGGTCCCGGCCCTACGGACTATATGCCCGACGGAACAGCCATCTATTGCTATCCAAATGCTAACACCGTAGTAGACGCTACTAGACTAAAGTCCGATACCGCAGTTCAGGAATCTCTTCGTATGAAATACCAGATTGCTAGAGCTACTCTAGTACTACCCGATGCCTGTCAGGAATGTAATGCTAGAAAGGCTGGGCAGTGCGACGGCCCCTGCTTAGGTTTCTTTAGTTATGATAAGATCTGATGTTAATTTAACATATGTTACACTTCTGGTTACAGAGAACTGCAATCAGAAGTGTACGTACTGTTATGATAACTTTTTTGCAGGCGAGCGTGTTAACAGTGATAAGCCAGATGCCTGGCTATCTGTAGATATGCTTCCGAGTATTGTATCTTTTGTAGACAGCCACAGAGACAAATCTAAACCTATCCGATTTCATTATATCGGTGGCGAACCTCTTTTGAATTTCGAATTTGTCAAAACCAGCGCTAAGCAGCTGTTCTTACATTACGGTCCGTCTACAAAATTCTATATCAATACTAATCTTACTATCCTAACAGACGAGATGATTGATACTTTTGTAAAGTACCACTTTACAGTTACCACGTCGATATATGGTCGTAGAGAGGCTCACAATAGGTATAGAGCAAATTGGGATCTCGTAATTCAAAATCTGATCTGACTAACAACGCGGTATATAGAAGCTTTCGGGCCTGATCATAATAGTATCCGGTCTAACTGCGTAGTTAGCGCTGCTAACGTGTCGACTCTATTAGAAGATTTTTTAGCAATCAATCGTTTTTGTCCATTACAGCATCTAGACTTCAATGCAGAGGACCCGGACTGGACTCCAAACAAGCTAGAGGAATTAAAGAGAGTTATTCAAACTATTGCAAGGTTAGTCCCGAGCTTCTTAAACGAGAACGGGGTGTATCAATCCGCAGTTAAGGCTCAAACAGATTCTAAGTATTGCTGTAACCCTCATAGAACAGTAACAATAGGTCCCAGGGGTCGTCTTTACTTTTGCCACCGCCTCGTTCCTAAGTCCTATGTATTCACTCCCGGTTTCACAGAGTACTACGGAGATATATATGCCGACTACTCTAATACAGAGTATTTCGAACGAATGGATACGTACGAGAAAAATATAGGTCCCGAGTGTGCCGCTTGTAAATATCTTAAGTACTGCAAAGGTGGCTGCAGAGCCTTAGATTGTAGTCCGAATCCGTTACCGAAAGGTATTGGGGTTCACCCAGATTGTACGTACCAGGGTATCATCTACGACATATACGAAGAACTTAATAGTAAGTCTCTTAGTTCAGAATCCTTACCGTCTTCACCGGCGCCATAGCAGAATTTGCAACCTGCTGTAAATTCTCTATTCCAGATTTGATGAGCTATATCGCGAGTGCGTTCTGTACCTAGCATTTCAAGCACCGGGGTACTGAACGCATTCCCTATGTAAGTGCCATCTTCGCGTAGCGGCTGGCATACACAAAGCGAAACTTCTCCGGTAGTTAAGACAGATACTTGAAACGGGGAACAGTGTTCGAGTTTTGGAACAGTAGACCAATCCCGGATTGCGGGGTCTTGTAGAGACGGAAGACCTAGTCTTTCAAGGTAGTTCTCAAAGTCATATTCCGGGTCGATCAGCCATTTCATAAAGCCTTAAGAGTAGACATCGATAGTTGTACCAGACTGCATTTCCGGTACAACAGCAGGACCCATATTAGGATGATAGACGCGCTTAGCCTGCACCTGTGTTGGAGCGATAGCTTGGAGACGTCTATAGTTTTCGAGAGTAAGGTCAAGAAGAGACTGAGGGATTGCATAATCGCTAAAGTCAACCGCTACGTATTGAATTTTAGTTAGCGTGCGGAGGTTTTCATCTGTCAATTCTGTAGCTAAGTTAGTTGCGATATAGATGAGGTGAAACCCTGCCGTGGCGAGACGATCTACAATCTCAAAGAAGTTCGGATTCATTAAAGACTCGCCTGCGGGAATAAAGAAGATACCTAGTCGATCCTTATCGTGTTGATTCAGAACAATAAAGCGTTCGATATCGGGAACGGTCATTATGTGGGTACCGTGCTGAGCTACTCCGGGGATAATGCAGCAATGCGGACATCTCTTTTGACAGATACCATATACGGCGTGAAGGTTTATATTGATCATTTATGCCTCTACGAGATTACGAAGTAGCTCTTGAAACGTCGGATCATCCTCACGTCCACAGCCTTTGCAACCTTTACAGGGAGCGAGCTTCCGGTTGTAGACGACGTCGTATGCGCGCTTAGACTGTTCAGTTTTGAAGAGATCGAACAGCGGAGTAGTGAATGCGTTCCCTGCATTAAGCTCCTCATGTCCCAGCGGCATCAGTCCGCAGTACGCTACCATTCCGGTCGGGAGAACTACCACTTGGCTCGGAATACAAGTAGCGTCAGTTACATCGGTGCTGGTAAATATCATCTCTCGATTATTTACTATCGTGGGGTCGCTCGGATGAATATCGATCTGTTTGAGGTAGCGAAAATAATCGAACTTCGGCATTATATATTTGACCATGTCCCGAGAGAATATCTCCACCGGTTCCGGTTGTAAGTTTATGCGGGAAGCTATGCGATCAGGAAGGACATACGAGTCTCTCGGATGGTACACCTTCTTTAGATGCACGTTGCTATTCTTAGCGATTCCTACTAAACGCTCCCAGTTGCTCGCTACTAGATCAGATTGCCATCGGGGAACCCGATATGAGCTAATATCTACTGCGATGTCTTTAATTTTACTAAGAGTTTGGAGCTGTTCGTCGGTGAGATTAAGTGCAAGGTTAGTCGACATATGAAGGAGATTGAAGCCCGCTTCGTCTAGTGCATCTATAATTTTGAAGATATCCTTATTGATGAGAGGCTCTCCCATAGGAATTATGAGAATGAGAAACTTATCAGCGTGAGCTTTGTTCAGTCGAATGAATGCCTCAATATCGGATAGCGTAATGTACTGAGGCTCTGCATATTCTCGCATGTATGGGATAACACAGTGACAGCAAGGACGCTGGCATGCTCCGTATGTTAGATACAGATTAACTCGAATCATATAATATTAGTACTATACTACTCCGCACACAAAAAGAGAGCGGCTTGCGCCGCTCTCAGATGTCGATCCGTTTTGGGTTACTGGACGAACCAGTTGAAAACCAGAGCTCCGAGCCCCCAAGCCATCAGGTAGGCGAGGGTCTTGGCAGTCAGGCCGTAGAAGAGGTTGAGGAAGGGATGCTCCTCTTTCTCTTCCATCTTCGGGGACCTGGCCATCAGAACACCGACGATGTACAGAAGGCCGAACGCCTGCCAGAACGTGATCTGGAACCCGATGTCGGGAAGGTACATCGCCCAGAGCGAGGTGATGACCTTGGCTCCGAGGAGATCGACGGGCACTGCGAATAGCGCCACGAAGGCGATGGCTATCGGCACTCCGATGAGAACGCCTATCAGGGTGGATAGGGCAGACGCGTTGGATTTATCGGTCACTAGAAGTTCTCCTTTTGAAGGTTACTGAATTTCCCAGGGGAAAGAAGGCATCTCGTCTTTCTCATACGCAGCGTGGAACGTTGCCTTGAGATCGTTGAGGGTGACCCTCTTTTCGAAGAAGGCGTGAAGCCAGTGCGCCATGCGCTCGTTGACTTCAGGATCCGCATCGTGAATGCGCTCGGAGAGGACGTTCTCCTCTTCGGTCATCTCGTACGCTTCGTCCATAGATACTCCTTTAGAACCGAGGTACGTACTTATACATCCCGTTGTGACGCATCTTACGGTATACGTCGCAAACGATCGTCCCGCGCTGACTAGTCATAGGATAGACTCTTACCATATCGACGCCCTCGTCGACGAGTTCCCATTTTTGGTGTTTGAATAGGCTCACGATAGCTCCCTTGTGCATGTATCATATCAGAGTTCTCCATCGGGAGTCAAATAAAAAAGGATCCGTGTTAGTCGTAGTCAGTTTCGTCGTAAGATGCCGCGATGACGAAGGACTCTAGGAACTCCATGATGCGCTCCTCTACGATCTTGATGCGAGCCTGTTCGGGAACGACGTGGAAGTCGACATGGACAGAGGAGAGAAGAGCTGCTCAAGCGGAACGGGCTCGAGCTCTCTGGGTCGATCCGGAACATAGAGCGCGTGTATTAGCTACTCGTTCCGCCACTTGCGAAGCCCGTCTTGAAGCTCTTCCCCTCGATGAAAAAGAGAAGCGGCTAAAAGATAGAGAGAGATCAGCTCGGTGGAAGCGCGGGGACCCTATTCCAGAGGACAGTTATATCTATAAAAAGCCTCCTGAGTTTAGTCAAAAAGTCTCCGCAGCTCTAAAGGGTCGTCCTAAAACTGTGGAACATAAACAACATCTTTCAGAAGCCCGAAGAGCTAACCCGCGAGAATATTCTGATGCTGAACGACAAAGTAAATCTGCTAAAATGACTGGCCGTACTTGGATACATTTTGAAAAGACATCTAAGATGTGTACTCAAGAAAATCTGCCAGACTATCTTGCTGAAGGCTGGCAGATTGGTCGAGCTCCTAAATATCCCACTTCAAAAGGTAACGAGGGTTAATATATTTCATCGAAATGCTCGGATTGTCCTTAGCACGAAGAACGATACCCTCACGAACCTTGTCCGTGATGATGAATGTCCCCTCGGAGAGCTTTGCGACATCCTCCAACGTCTTGAGAGGAGGAACGTCGATGACCCATGGAACCATCTGGAACAGCTCGCAGTTGTCATCCTGGGTGAACGTGTCATCGAAGACGTGGCTGAGCTCATCGAGTACGAAGGCGATCTCGCTATTATCGAGACGCGTAGCGGTGTCGAGGTTCTGGACGGTGAAAACGAACAGCTTCACCTCAGTGAGGCCGATTCGGTTGCTCTGAATGCCAGGACCAGCCACCTCACCCTGAATGGCGAAGTTGGTCATCCTGCCAGTAGCAGCGTACTTACGCATGCGCTTCTCGATGTTGTACTTGCGAGCCATCTTCCAGAAGATGTTGCTCTCAGTATCCTTCAGCTCCTGGTTGCGGCTGCAAACTCCGAAATCTCCGTTGAAGAGGAAGTAGGTGCCGCTCGACCCGTCCATCTTGACAGTGACGTCGAACTCATGCTCAGCGAGCATCTTCTCGAGAACGTCCTGCTCGAACCCCTGAGCCCTCAGCTCATCAGTCTTCTCGATGAAGCCCGGGAATGGACCCTTGGTGTCGCCACCGATCTGAGCAGTCTCCGGAATCTCGTACTTGACGACTCCGAGAGCGTCAGTAACGTCGGCACCTTCGAGAAAACGATTTGCATCGATAGCATTCTGAGGAGGGTACTTAAGCACGTCTGCAAAGTCTTCCAGAGGCATACTGAGACCCTGGCTTACCTGGCCGCGGAGCTTGATAGTCTTGACACGGTAGTTGTAGGGTGCCATGAACTCGAAAATCGGAAGCTTCGGAAGAACCGAATCAACCTCGAAGTAGACGCGCCTATCGCCAGGCTGCGGATTGGTATCTTTGTTGGTGACGCAGACCCAACCCATCGACTCGAACGTGATCTTAACAATGCTGTCAGCGTTCGGGATAGGCTCGACCGTCTTAATAGTCCTGATTGTTGCTAACTTACGCTTAATATCCATATACCTTCCTTTTCCACCAGAGAGCCTACGCTCTCGTTAATAATATCAGAACGACTCTCTTGAAAGCAAAGCGAGGATGTATATTAGATATACTATAAGGAAGCAGCATGGTAGTACTTGACATAGATCAGGACTTTATGTTTAACTGTCCCTCTCAAACTAAGCGAATTGAAGACTATGTACGCCTATATTATCTTCGTGAAATCTTAGATAGCTTTAACGTAGGTAAGGGAACTCCGTATCGACTCTTTATTGATCACGATGAAGTTCTTTGGGATTGCCGCCAGCAAAACTATAGAAATATTGAACTTATACATGTTGATCGTCATGATGATATCCCGCTAGGTCCAAAGGCTATTAAGCATGATCAAGAGACAGGAAATAAACCTCATCTAGGTAATTGGATCTCTCATCTTATTGATGATGGTCGCTGCTCATATGTAGAGTGGATAGGACAGCATACTAAAGGAACGTACGAGATGGAGAGATTGGAAACTCCCTTTAATCACACTCCGTTTACGCTTTGTCAGTCTACTCTAGCTTCGACGCAATTTTCTAAGCCAATCGACTTAGTTTATTATACTGTAAGCCCGGGGTTCAGTCCTACGAATATAGATGTACTTGAATTTATATCGATCTTCTCTGGGTATAAGTTGGAACCGGGGTCTCAACTCTTTCTATAAAAATAAACCCGCCGAAGTTGGCGGGTTTCTTTTAAGTATATAGACAATGTAGGTTGTTATAGAGGACATGGTAGTGTCTGTCCCCCACTAAAGCGGATCGATCAATATGGAAATGCCCGCAGTACCAGCCTTTGAACTTCAACCCGTTCTTAACGTATTCACCTAAGAAGCGAACCGCTGTATCATTCTTCTTAAGCTCGTAGTACCTATCTTCCTCCGGATCGAGATGACCGAAAGGAAGGGTATGCTGAAATGTATTGATCGCTTCCTGAGGACAGGTATGGCTGATTACATAATCGACTTCATTGCCAATCCTTTGGAGGTTCTCAGTACCTCGCATAAAGTCGCCCTGGGTAGGATTCTCTTCTTCCCACCAGCTGATGCGATTCTGCCGACGAGCCTTATCAATAGATACCGCTCCCCCGAAATTGAAGAATGTTTTACCCTCGATAGTGAAAATATGTCCATGTTGGAGAATATAGATCTTATCGGATACCTTGTAAGCTTTTCCTCCATAGAGGTCAACTAAAGGTAGCTGATAGATACGTTCGTAGTTTTCATGGTTACCAAGTACGGCGAGAGTGATCCATGGCTTATCGTTGAACCACTTCGTCCAGTACATTTCTTCCTCATTCGTTGGATTCAGGCTCCATATGAGTCCGAAATCGCCGAGAATGATAACGTGCGAAGGGTACTCTCCGTCGCAGACGGACTTGACATTGTGATTATTTAGTTTACGCACATCAATCGGACAGTGCGTATCGCCTGAGAGAACGATCATATAGTAGTCCTTATTCTATTGTTTGCCTAGTCAGAGGAAAGCCTGGTGTTCCAAATTCTTGTAGGTTCATCCATGCCGTCCATATCAAGGGCTTCGTTATCACAAAAGGCTGCCTGTTTCACTTGCATTGATACCGCGACGCGGTCCAGTGCTTCAAGTATTTCACCATCTGAAAGAAGTAGGCCGACGTACTCATATCCAATCGGTCCTTCGTGCTTCTTCGTCCACGTCATCATCGCTTGTTCGAGTGATTCACGTGTGAGGGTGAGAGTGTCTGGAGAGATATTCTTAGGTGCAGTCAAGACTCCGCCCTCCTTGTCTCTAATATACTTAGTATACTTGAGGATGGGAGAGCGGATATAATAGGAGAGGGGCGGATCGCCCCTCTACCTACGTAGTTCGTTTTGTTATCAGCCCCTGCGAGCGTGTAGTCTGAGGTACGCTTCCTGAAGCGTGATGCCAGTCTCCTGGTGGAGCTTGGCAGCGATCGTGGAGCGTGCCACAGTCGGACGATCGGCCTTGACGTTCCAGGTCTTGCGACCGGCATCGAAGGCCATCGGAGCGTTCTCTCCGGCGAGCGGGTTGGAGAGGGTTACGAGATACTTCTTCATTCGGACTCCTTGTCTTCATCATGGAACTGTTCGAAGAAGGCCTTGATCTTCTCGTTGTCTTCTGCCGATGCACGGCTCTGGAAGAGGGGACGGAAGTCCTTCATTGAACGTTTTTCGATCTCGGGATCGGTGATCAGGACGTCACCCTTGATGACCATCTCGACCTTGAATCCGGTCTGAGTATCGATGTTGACGAGTCGAATGAACTTGTCGATCGCCTCGTCGGTCCAGCTCTTGGGAGCCTCGACCAGGAACTTCTTCACCGTCACGTACGTCCAGATCGGGTAGTACGTAGTGGCGGTTGAGCCCCAGGAGTTGTAGCCGTAGCTGGCGGTACTCTGACCAGTGCTAGTGCCGTTCCAGCCATCCCAGTATGTGCTGGACATACTAGATCCCCAGCGGGTTGTCGGACGTGTTGTACTTCATCCGGAAGGTGCGGTAGTCGAGACCGACCTCTTCCAGGGTTTCGCGGCCGAGCTTGCCGTTGACGACGACGGTGCCGTCATCGCGGATCGAGTGGTCCTTCGCGTTGTACGCGCCGTACTTCTTCGAGTACGTCTTGTTGTACTCGTCGATCATGTACTGGGTCCAGACCTTGCGAATGAGCTTGTGGGTTACCTTAGCATTGTACGCCATGTAACTCTCCTATTGAGAAAATCACCCCTCGTACGAGGAAGTGTTAGATGACTGCGAGGCCCTCGCGCTTGAGGGTGCCGTTGTAGATGAAGTATTGGATGTTGGAGGGGGTGGAGGTGCGCTTCTTTTCCGCGGTGAGAATGCTCTTCTCATCGCCCTGGCTCTTGAGAGCGGCGATGTAGTCGTCGAGCGCCTTCTGAGCGGTGTCTTTGTCCCAGTTCTGATTGCCGTACTTCTGGATGACATCCAGGGCGATGTTGGACTGAGCTTTCGGCATGTGAGCCTCCTAGCAGAGGAAAATAGCCGCCCCATGCGGAGCGGCTTTAGTTCTGTTACTTACGCCTTGCGGATCCTGACGTCGGTGAAGTCGACATCGAACTCCTTGGCGAACTGGTACTTGGCCTTGCCGGCGGTCATGTTCGAGTAGTACTCGACGCAGTCCGGATCGTAGGCGGAGCGGCACTCCCAGTTCCCGGTAGCCGGAGCCTTCTTCTCGGCCGAGGCAGCCTTGGGCTCGTCCTTGGCGTAGCTGTAGTCGTCGGTGCTGTACTTGTCCTTGATCTCCTCACCGTTCGGGATCTCAGAGACGACCTCGTACTCGCACACGCGCATCTTCTGGTTGTTGTAGTCGACGGGGACCGCGACCACGTTCTTGGGGTTGACCTTGCAGACCACGGTGCGGGCACCGCCGAAGGAGGCGAGGTAGCCGTAGGAGCAGACGTGAAGGCCGTTGGAGCAGGTCTGCTCGGGGTTCTCGTCGACCATGTTGCGCGGCATCTTGACGACCTTGCCGATGGAGTTGTCGAGGTGCGAGCCATCGGGGTTGGCGTGGATGGAGGTGTAGTCGTTGTTGACCCTCTTGTAGGTGAGGAAGCAGCCGTCGGCGGTGATGGGGAGCGTGCAGGCCTCCAGGAAGCCGTAGAGCTCGTTCACGGCGCGGTACGACGGGTTCTCCATCAGGTTCTCCATGAACCTGATGAGGTTCTCGACCGGCTTCTGCTTCTTGAGCAGATCGAGGATCCTGGTCGTGAGGGCGTTGTGCATCGGCATGCCATCGTACTTGAACTCGTCGTTGTCGATGGTGATGCGACCGTTCGAGAACTTGGCAACCGCCTTGGGGATGTTGACCAGGGACTCGATCTCAGTCTCGGTAGCGCTGCCGGAGAGAAGGGTGTCGACGATGGCCTGGTAGTTGGGGTGATCGTTCGCGACCGACTCCATCTTACCATCGAGGTAGAGATTGATACCGCTCTTGGTCATCACGAACGGGACGGACATGTTCATAAGTGCCTCCGAATCTTCCTATTTGACGTTGTATAGACTGTTACGTCTATAATATCGAATTGCCTCTCTAAAAATCAACCAATTCCATTCGACTTATCAACCATCTTGACGTAGTCGATAGCGTCGTTGATCGCCTTTACGTGATCCTTGTCTACCGTGCTGAAGTTCTGAGTGCCGACATCGACGCGGAGCGTGTTGCCATTGAGGCTGAAGTTGTTGTAGCGCTGGTTGCAGCTCGCCAGCATGTACGAGAGCATCGGGTAGTTGTGGTACACCTTAACCGTATCGATCTTCTTTTCGCTATTGCGAGTCTCGATGATCTTCTGAGACCCAAGTCCGAGTCCGAGATACTGATCGATGCGTACCACGGTGTCGAGCACAGCCTTGGACCTATCGTACGCCTTCGTATTCGACTTGCAAGTCGTCCTCAGTTCCTTGAGAAGCTCAATACTAGCCTTCATCGGGCTTCCAGCCGCGAAGTCAGCCCTCTCGAACTCGGCCTGGTACTGCATCAGGCCATTGTAGAAGGAAAGCGTCTCTTCATCCTTACCCGACGCCACGAAAACGTCCGAGTGCCTCTTCAGGTACATTTTGCAAACGTTCTTCACGAACATCTCGAAGGACATCCATTCCTTGTTCTTGGCAAGATTGAGCTCGTCGAAGAGCTTCCAGGGCACCACGTAGATCTTGAACTTGGCAGCCCTCGGAACGAAACCGTCACGGAACAGGTACGACATCGCCCTGCTAATTTCGTCATTCTTCTTACCGAAGAGCTTAGCGTTGCTACCGCGATAGTTCTCATTGATCGCGAACTGCTTGCGATAGTCGACGAGGTAGATCTTGACCTTGTCCGTAATCAAAGCGATATCCATCTCGTTACCGGCGACGTAGCTGCGAACCCTCCCCTTAAGAGCTTGGGTCCGCTGAACATATTCGGTCTTCGGAAGATTTTCGTACTTGACGACCGGCGGATTGCCGAGCTCGGCCAGAGCCTTGTCGCTGATCGAGGTCACGATACGGATAACCGTTTCGGACAGCTTCTGCTGCTTGCAGTAGAGCTTGATCCTCGTGCGCAGGTACTGGCTGTTGACGTCCTTGGCGCCGGCGATGACGACCAGGTAGTTGTGACCGAGCTGAGCCTCCAGCTTGCCTATCGGGTTCGAAGCGTTACTGACCCTGACGGTCTTGTCGCCACCACGACGCCCGGACTCGTAGTTGCACATGAACGCGTACGCATCGGTCGTCATCGGCTGGCCGTACGTGTACGTCGTGCCCTTGTAGGTGAACTGGATCTTCGCGTTACGATCGCGGAGGATGGTGCTGAAGTATTCCTTAGCGGTCTTCGCAGCCTCCCAAACCGTCGACGACCCGTTGATCTTCTCGGACGCCTGCTTTTCCAACTCCCTGTGGATGTTCACGAGAGCCTCGTGGATGTTGTCCTTGGTGAGCTGGTCGTACGAAAGCTCCTCGCGAGAGGGATTGATGTCGCACGAACCAAGCGGCATGTCGATGATGAGCGGGTTATTGAGGTACGCGATCACGTCCTGGAACTGCTGATCCTGAGCGAGGCTATTGATCGGATAGACGATGTTACCCATCTTCACCAGCGCGCCAGCATCGAAGCGATACTTGCGGTCGACCACGTTGGGGTACTTCTTATAAATCTTCCAGCCCTGACCTTCGAAGGTCGAAATCGCCGAACTGTAATCCTCCGTGTATTCCGCGAAAGACTTTACAGCGCCGGTAATCTTGGGGCGGCTAGCATCGAAGGGCCACAATACCGTAGCAGCCTCGATCACGAACTCCCTGAAGTCCTTCTCAGGAACGGGGAAGGTGATCCGGACACCGGAGTGCTGAGTAGATGCCTCGGATTTGATGAGCATGTAGGTCGGCATGCCAGCCTGATCGAGGAAGGCGCTGTAGGTCGACTTGATGCCGTCCTTCACGCTGTCGATGGTGAACATGTCAGTGTAAGCGAAGGGGCTCTTGGAGCCGAGACCCAGAGCGCCGATCTGGTCGTTGCGCTCGGTCTTGGAGGACGCGAAGTAGCCGGTGTAGAGCTCCCCGATCTGCTCAGGGGTCATTCCGGTGCCGAAGTCCTCGACCGCGAAGTACGGCTCGATCTGCGTGGGAAGGTGAACGACGAAAGGATCGCTGTTGCCAGCGTCGACGTGGCTGTCCAGCGCGTTGCAGGAGAGCTCACGGATGATAGCCGCGATCTTGTACTTGTACATGTTGCTGGAGAGAACCTTGAAAGCCTTAGCCGAAGCATGGATCGTGAAGGTCCTAGCCTGGGTCTGAAGGTTAGTAGTTAGCTGATTATTTTCGCTGTGGAGCTGCATTTGACTCTCCTTCCTAATGTCCTGCTATCGTTACGTATATCATATCTAGCGAACAAGGGAAGAGTCAAATAAGAAGGAAGAAATTGTTTTGAGCTAATTCCTTATAGAGCGTAGAATTAGAATTTCCTTGCTCTACAAGAAATTATAAGGTCATGTATTGCTTGGAGGCTTCCGTGATCCTCTTTAGAGCGTCCAGGAAGTCCCGCACGTACGCGAGGTTCTGAAGGTCGAGGTAGTTGTTATCGAGGGAGTTGCAGTGGAAGAGGCTGAGACCCTTCTTGATGTAGAAGTGATCGCGAAGCAGAAGGTCAAGCTTCTTCCTCTCACCGAATAGAGATGTTTCCTTGACCTGCCGGTATAGTGAGAATTCGAATACTTTGACCTTGGACTTCTCGGTGTCGTAGTACAGACCATCGTCGCTCAAGGAAGGCTTGCAGCGACGGATTCGGACGGTATATCCACCGACAGAGAAGTCATCGACATCTCCGACGGAAACTCGACCGTGAAGAGCTGAGGAATATAGAGAGGATGCGGTAATAACATATTCGATGAACTTCTGGGTCTCGTCGTAGAAGTCACTTATAGCTTTAGCGGTCTTGTGAGCGTTGTCGACGAGAGGAGTATCGGTGTCAGACATATATCGGTGCTCCTTTGTACCGATATTATCGAAACGCCTCTCAGGAAGTCACAACTCCGGAATAGTTTCAAGAACGAGATGCACATGTATATCGGGGAAGCTAATATAAGAGATTCAGAGTAATGATCCATATAGTAGTTACAAGCGTACTCAAAATCACGTGAAACACAGCGGATCTCTCGGGATGGTGGGATGTTATATCGAAGGTGTAGTGCTGCCTTGTAGGTCTCGGTTAAGTGCTCTCCGTAAGAGTCATCGTATAACACTCCGGTTTTCCACAAGTTGTCACTAGCAAATGCATTTAGTAGATAGTACGGAGTTCCAAATGGATAGTCTGTTTCAAGTTCAGCAGAGAGATTCAAATTAGCTAGATCCGATAGTAGACGTGGTCGATTTTCGAAACAGGCAATCTGCAATCACCTCTAGGATTGCAGTTTCAAGATCCTTTTGATCATCTGGAGTTATTTGATAGGTTTCATATAGTCTATAACATGAAACCCAACATAAATCATTTTACTGTCTTTATGTTGGGTTTGGTAGATGAGGTAGTACATACTAATATTAGTATACTTTTGGTTTTTGAAAATATTCCAACATGGTAGATACCAGATAGGTATTCAGGTATTCTCTATCTGGTTCTTCAGGAAGAGTTGTAGCTGCATACGCAGTATCTACTCGTACCCGAAGAGACTCAACCAACTTCATAAGCTCATCAAGCTTCATTCCTCCGAGCTTGACTTTCATGATTGTATCTCGAGTCTTTCCCATAAAAGGAAAAGAAATACGACCAGTTTCGAGAAGTTCCTCTGCTTCAAAATACAGCCGCACTAAGTGACAAGCAAACTTAGTATCGTATCCGAGAGACTCAAACGTGTCGGTCTTTACTCTCCATCCGTACGTGTCTCGCTCTTCCTTCATCTTCTCGTAGATAACCTTCATCGGAAGACCTACATGGAAGGACTCATCGTGCTGCTTTGCACCGCGGTAGTGGCGAAGAGACCTGTTGAGAAGATCAGCAAGATCAGCGCTCATCGCTGCCTTCGGATCTGCGATCTCTTTAGCAAACGACTTCTCAAGGAAGTTAGTAGTGTTGACGAGCTCCGTAAATCGAGCCCTCTTCTCAGTGAGCTTATGCTCCTGGCTCTTTGCATAGCCTCCGAACGACTTATACGAACGCTTGCAAACGACACGCTCAGGGTGCTCAAGAAGCGGCATCATGACCGGGTCGCAAACAACCATCACGTCGGTAGGCGTGAAGAGCGTCTCAAGGATATTCGGGTTGTTAGCAAGCAAGAGCTGGAGATATGACTGAAGCGTGTAGCGAGCATCGTCAACGTCATCAGCCGTGTTCCGGCGACCAGCCCCAGACGATTTGGTCGAAGCGTCTACGATATCTACGGCTTTGAGACCGAGAACGTCCTCGGGGGTTGGAAGAAAGACCTCCATGTAGTCTACATCCGATTTCGGCGTAGCAAGTCCATACATGTGAGATCCGTTGCGAAAGCGGTAGACTGTTTTGCGGTCCATAAGGACCTCCTTATTTAAGTGCATCCCACGGAGGCGGGAGGTATGGTGGAGTAAGTACTTTCTCTCCCTTTGCGTATGGCTTTGACAGTTCTTCAAGCCAGGCACAGTAGGCAAAATAATCCTTTTTGGGAAGAAGCATATAGCAATAGTCGGTAGAGACTAGTTTCACTTCTGCAAATAGTATCTGATTGCCTCTTACATTGTAGAAGGAAAAGCTTGGTTGTTGTTGAGCTCTACTCGTTTGAGGCAGCTTGCCGGATTGCCAGAGAGACCGAGTTCTTTGAATGTGGCGGTGTAGGCATGAGCGAGGTGATTTAGCTCTTGCCAGTTTCGAAGGAAGACCTTATCAAGGTACCCACGGGGATATGCTTTGAACCATGCTTGATGAGCATTCTGGGTACAATGCAGCGCCCCGAGGGCCTTATTGATTACAGTCCTCTGCGACATCAGAGCAGATCCTCGTACGAGATGTCCTTGATCAAAGCCTCCACGTTCTTGCCATCCCACGCGGCAAACATATACTTGCGAAGCTTTACATCCTCTGCGAGAACCTTCATAGCGAAGTCCTTCTTCGTGGGAAGGATCTTCTTCCACTCATCGGTAGCTGCCATCGCCGCAGCGATTGTAGCCAGCGTGTGGTTGTACTTATCTCGGACACGGTCGAAATACTCCTTGTACTCCGGGAAGTACGAGATGAACTCGTCTTGCTCGTTCGTCTTGATCAGCTCAAGCACACGCTTAGGGTTGACGTTACCGTTATCCTTCAGGTGGTGAGCCTGCAGGTACGCCTTCGACTTGACCTTAACACGGTGCCAGTCCTTATCGACTACAACGTAGCCCTCCTGCGAGAACGGCAGGGCAGCAGCGTTAGCAACCGCCTCGTCGAACGTTCCGAACGAGTACTCTTTCGGCTTCTTGATACCGAGATCGATAGTCTCCTCCAACCCGGTGATCAGGTTACGAGAACCGAGATGCGTGATGGTAGTATCACTGTACGGAAC
>Ga0116176_10001252_pt1 | contig 20154 bp, 19 predicted proteins | sample AD_STIC08_MetaG_FD_89803 | JGI IMG/M metagenome (GOLD analysis project Ga0116176, IMG submission 89803) | Active sludge microbial communities of municipal wastewater-treating anaerobic digesters from USA - AD_STIC08_MetaG | ecosystem: Engineered > Bioreactor > Anaerobic > Digestate | place: USA...
ACAGAATTAGTGAGTTTAATCGCAAAAGGTAAAGCGGCCCCCCTGCATTTCTATACAAAAGATTTGTTCATTATCAGCATCTGGTTTTTTGTAATTAATGGCATTTACCTCGGCCTTCATTTTTATCGACTTTATCAGGAATCTGAAGCAAGGCGCCAACACGAAAACCAAATCAAGGCAGATGGAATTTTTGCAAAACTGGGCAAGCAAGACATCCGGCTATCGTATAACGAACTGGAAGGCTTTTATGTGGACGAAGATTATGCGGTGGCCAGTCAACTCGGTGGGAAAAAGTATTACCTCACACAATCGCTCGACAAAATTGAAAAGACGTTACCAGCAGGTTTGTTCTTCAGATTAAGTCGTCAATACATTGTTCACCGACAGATCGTATCAGGTTTTAAGCGTGGCGACAACGGGAAGATTTTGGTAACGCTACAAGGAACCTCCAATTTTCCAGCTGAGATACCGGTAAGTCGACTCAGGGCACCTGCATTTAAGGGTTGGTTTCAGCCAGCATAATTACACTTCGCAGTAAAATTTGCCACAGCTTGGGGGAAAACCTCAAAATTATACGGCTATAGCATATACGTTCGCGTAAAACTTGCACATATAACTAGGGGTCTACACCACGCTCAAGTGTTGGAAGCCCGTGAAACCAAAAGATAAAATATGAAATCGAAAGCTTTTACAACCCTGCTGGCTATTTGTATGGCTGGCTCCTTGCTGGCACAAGAAACTCAGAATGCTTACCGCAATTTTCCAATTATCGTTATGGTCCAGTTTCATAACCTTTCTATGCCTTTTAAAGACATGAAATCAAACTTCTCCAATGTTGGGTTTGGCCTGGGTACAGAGTTGAGCTACAATGGCAAAAGCAACTGGGTGCAGCAGGTTAGTGCCACCTGGCATCATAACAAAACGGTGGGCAATGGAATTTTACTTTATTCACAAGCAGCGTGGAGGCCCAATATTGCCTCAGGTGTATACACAGAACTGAAAGCCGGGGCCGGGTATATGTATGCATTCCGCCCGGTGGAATCCTTTGAACAAAAGAGTGGGACCTGGGAGTCGGTGGGACATAAAGGAAAGGGCATGCTGACGATCCCTTTGGGAATTTCACTTGGGTATCAATCTTACTCTAGCAAAACCTACATATCACCATTTATTTCTTATCAGTTCATGTTAATCAGTGGATATAATCAGAGCATTCCACTCGTACCGGAAACCCTTATACAGGTTGGTTCTCGAATTCATCTCGGAAAATAGTAATCATAAATACAATGAAAAAGATTCTCACTCTTACACTTATATCAATCCTGACATTTGGTTGTGAAGAATACATGCAGGATTTAGAGGTCACGACCTGTACACCGGTAATCAATGGAAACTATTCCAAGGCACAGGAAATTCAATCGGTGATTGAGACATTGGTCACTCAGTCAATTCCGGGAGTGGCCGTGGCTATCTATTCCGATGAAGGCTGGTGGACCTCTGCGGCAGGAGTAGCCAAGATTGAAAATAACCTTGCCATGCAATCCTGTCACCTGCAGTACCTTCAAAGCATAGCCAAGACCTACATGGCTGTAGGTATTTTAAAATTATATGAGCAGGGTAAAATCGATTTACAGGCCCCAATGACGAACTACCTACCTGAAAAATTTGCCCGGTACATCACGGATGGCCATCGTGTAACCATTGAGATGTTATTAAATCATACCTCTGGCATTCCGGAGTATAACTCGCAAACAGACTATGTCACCAAATTACTTCAACATCCTGACTACGCTTTTGTACCAGAAGATTATCTAAGGTACATCGGGGGAAAGCCCCTGGATTTTGAACCCGGAACAAAATACTCGTATCGCAATACCAACTATGTTTTGTTGGCACTAATTGCCGATGCCATTACCGGAGATCACACGGCTTACCTTTCAGAAACAATCTTTAAACCATTGGGATTAACCAGCACATTTTACCGGCATGAGCCTGGGTACCTAAACTATCCTCAGCTTGTTAACACATATTGGGATCGGTATAGCAACGGTATTCTTGAAAATGTTTCGCAAATGCAACGAAACAATGTAGCCTCGTTAATTGGTGATGATGGCATTGTGGCCACACCGGTAGATGCAGTTAAGTTTTTGCGTGGCCTCATGGAAGGTCAACTGCTGGAACCTTCAACCCTGGAATTAATGAAGACATGGGTAAATGACAAGAATGGAAATCCAACCTATGGATTGGGTTTGGACTACGCTACCTTTTTAGACGAAGTGGGCTATGGACACAGCGGGGGAGGTCTCGGAGCCGGATGTAATCTCTATTATTTTCCGAAACAAAATGTGTATGTGTTCATTGGTATTAATATTGGCACCGTAACAGATAGTCCGATTCAAAAGACAGCCGAAAAGACATTGGATAAATTTTATGAGGTCTTACTAAAATAAGAGATACTACAGGCTATTATGTGGTGCAATGGTCACTGCCCATAGCGGTGAAGTTGTTGGCGTTGATCGTTCTTTGTTTCGGCAGTGTTTATCTCCTGTATGAGTTTCTGATAAAACGGTTCATGCTCACACGCCTGCTTTACGGCCTGAAATTGAGAAAGTGAGTTAACTTAGAATTTATTCTGTAATCTCGAGCACTAATGTTTTTTCAAATTCCCTGAACGTCTCACGTAAAAAGGTCTCACCATTTGTTCCATAGTTCACGAAGAAAATCATCAGGCGATTATTGCGAGTCGGAAAAACGAATAGATCCGCGCTATAGCCCAGATCGCGCCCCGAGTGCCCGAAACCCTGATGAGGAGAAAACCTTTCAAATTTTTGCAGAGTACCCACGCCAAGATTGTCACCAGTATCACCGTCTTCAGGTAAGAAAGTCATCATCGTGGCCATACTCTCATCATTTACAAGAGTTTTATCAAAGTAATAAGCATTCATAAATTTCTGCAGGTCATCCACGGTACTATATACCCCGCCATACCCATTGCCGCTTCCGGTAATCAGGTTCGAGACGTTTACGATTGTATTATTGTTGTACAAATCATAATATCCTTGTGCTACCGTGTTGGGTAATTTGTCGTGCGATTGATAATACGTGTCATTCATGCCAAGAGGCTCCCAAATCATGCTGTGTAATGCCCGTGAGTGAGAATACCCAAGGACCTTATCCAAACACATGGCAACAAAGATGGTATTGGAGTTACTATACAATACCCCCTCGTTGGGAGCGAAGTTGGGGTCTTTTCCATGCATGAATTTTAAGAGTTCAGTTGCACTCCAGTCTTTATTGGGATTGTTGAGCACCGCCAGGTAAAACTCTGAGTCGGAGGTGATATCATAAAAGCCTGTAGTGTGTTGCAGACAATTTTTAATTGTTACCTGATTGGCATTTTCAATTTTTGATAAAATGTCTGCATTAATGTATTTCGAAATCGGATCATTGATATTGATGAGTCCTCGTTCCTGCAACATGAAGGTAAGCGTTGCAACCATAAACTTAGTGATGCTGGCTGCCTTGCTTGGATGACACGGAGTGAAGGGGATATTTCTCCCGATGTCTGCTTTACCGGAATAACCAACCCATAATCCATCTTCATCTCGAACTAACGCAGAGATGCCAGGCAATCCTTTTTTTACGTAGGTATCCAAAATAGACTGTAATACCTGCGCTTTTGGATGAGCAGCAAAGGAAGGTTGTTGATTATCGGTACAGCTATTTGTGGCGACAACATTGGCTTCCTCGCAAGAAAGTGTTGATAGAATAATCAAACTGACAAGCACAAAAGAAACAAGACACTTTTTCATCGTAAAATATTTTTAGCGATGCCCAACTGAATAGTATTGTAAGGCAACAAAGGCACATACGATTTTACAAAGGGCAATTGACCGAGTACACCATAGTTGACTGAAAGCCGGATACCCTTACTGAGCGCATAGGCCGCAGAGATGGAAAACTTTACACTCGCCTGTGCACGACCAATGTTTTTAATTTTTTCATATTCGCCCTGATCATTGAGTTCAAAACGTTCTGTGCCAGGAATGCTATGCAGATAACCCACGCCCAGATGAGCGCGCATGCTAAATGATGTATTGAAATCATACCGGTAAATGGTTTCCGTAAAGAGGGGTATGCTATGTTGTACGAAGCGGTGATAGATGTACCCCAGGTTAAAACTTTGTTCCCAGGCATGGTTTCTTTTCTCCCTCCAGACAAGCCGTGCACCCAACGTAATAAATGGATGATAGTTAGTGTAAAAGAGTTGTGGCGCTCCGATAAATGGCAAGGCAGTTACAGCATTTCCGGTTTCGAAAGTGAGTTGAGTGATTTTTCTCTGTGCAGTGGCAGAGTCGGGATACAAAAATATTGCAACCAACAGGAAATGCGTAGTTAAAATCTTTTTCATGATTGCAAGGAATTTTAATGAAATAAAGACTTGCGTGATCAAACCGTTAATGTAATATAATGGTTGGCCTCAAAGAATGATAACAATCAGGTTATTATGTTTTTGATATCTTCGCGACCGTTAAGATTAGATTAAGCTCAAGATAAATCACCATGAAAAAAATTTTTCTGTTTCTGTTAGCTGGGTTGGTTTTGCTGGTTTCAGTAGTTCTTGTAAATACGTTTAGAATGGAATCGCGACAGTTACGTGTTGATGTGGTTCCAGCGCCTGAAATAAATCCTCAATCCCTTCAGCACTTTCAGCTAGCGGTTGGATATAAAACAATTTCGTATGGTGATCCTTTGCTATTTGACTCATCCCAATTCATTGGCTTTAGGAAATTCCTTGAAACCACCTACCCCCATTTTCACAGCAAGCTTACACGTGAAATAGTAGCCGGCTATAGTTTGCTCTTTAAGTGGGAAGGCAGAAATTCTCAATTAAGACCTGTGATCTTGATGGCTCACCAGGATGTAGTTCCTATTGAGGAAGCGACCAAAACCATGTGGACTGCGGATCCCTTTGCGGGAGCAGTGAGAGAGGGATTTATCTGGGGTCGTGGCACGGTTGATGATAAAATCAACCTTATCAGCATGGTGGAGGCAGCAGAGAAATTGCTCGCAGAAAATTTTCAACCGGAGCGCACCATTTATTTTTCATTCGGCCATGATGAGGAGATTGGTGGTAAAGGAGCTGTAGCCATTGCTGCATTGTTAAAGTCGAGAAATATTGAAGCGGAATTTGTATTAGACGAGGGCGGTATTGTTACACTAAATAAAATGCCAGGCATAACAAAACCCCTGGCGCTGCTGGGTACTTCCGAAAAGGGATATTTGTCAGTAGAGTTAACAGTAGAAGAAGCCGGTGGACATTCATCGATGCCGGCAGAAGAAACATCGATCGATATTTTATCAAAAGCGCTTGTTAACTTAAGATCAAAACCTTTCCCCTCAGAACTAAAAGGCTCTACCCTGGAAGGCACGGAATACTTAGGTCCTGATATGCCTTTCGTTCAGAAGATGGTGTTTGCCAATCAATGGTTGTTTAAAGGCATAATCATCAGCACCTATGAAAAATCTCCGCAAAGTGCTGCTATGGTGCGTACAACGATGGTACCTACGATTATTGATGCCGGTATAAAAGATAACGTTGTTCCAACCGTAGCCAAGGCAACTGTAAACTTACGCTTGTTACCCGGTGATTTATCAGAAGTGATAATTGAAGAGATTAAAAGAAAAATAGGCGATGAACGCGTAAAAGTCCAACGCCTCAATATCAACGCAGAGGCTACTCCGGTAACCTCCGCTGCGAGCAGTGGCTATAAAAATATTGATGCAGCGATCAAGAAAAGTTTATCCCAAACCATCAGCGCCCCCTTCCTGATGATAGGCGCTACGGACTCGCGCTACTTTTATGAGGTATCTGAAAACATCATTAAGTTCAGCCCGATGATTGATCCGATTGGGTTTCATGGCATCGATGAACGCGTAAGCCTGGAAAGTTATAAAACTGCGTTATGGTTTTATGAGAACCTGATCAGGGATTCGAAATAATATCAGAGGCATAGGATTTTGTTTTGCTAAGAATTAACGGCTTTGCCACAACGGTCGTCACCATCAGACTTGAATAAATTTATTAAAAGTATTCTTTCGGCCCCCAATTGTCGTATGTTTAATACTTTGAGCATCTGTGGAAAATACAGTTGAAATGAGCCTACAGTTAAAAACAAATCAAAAACTACTCATAGCTACTATATTAATTGTTTTAGTCTGGGCCTGGAGTAGATATGGTAACTTTAAGGAGGTTGTGCGGGAATATGGCATTGAGGCTCTTCAGATCATTTTGTTACTAAGCTGTGTATACACTTTGTTCATGCTTCGTAAATTAAAATGGTACTATAGAGGATTACCTGTAATGCTAATTGGTATTTTAGTGGCGAATATGACAGGATTTATACAATTGTCAGATCGTTATCTGATTATAATTCCTGTTTTCTTTACCTTTTTTCTGTTTTATTACATTGAGTGGGTTCGGACTAAGTAAAAGTCAGAATTAATATTATTTTTGGTGAAATGGTTTGCATTGGTCACTCACTCTTCAACGATTTCACTGGATCACTAGCAGCTGCCTTGAATGACTGAAAACTCATGGTAGCCAGGGCGATTAGAAAAGCGACTAAACCCGCCATTAGATATAATCCAAAACCAATATCTGTTTTGTAGGTGTAATCCTTCAGCCACCAATCAATTCCATACCACGCCAGGGGTGCGGCCAATACAAAGGCAATCAATACAAGTTTTCCCAGCTCTTTTGAAAGCAACACAACAATGCTGCTGATGCTGGCGCCCAGCACTTTTCGGATGCCTATTTCTTTCATGCGTTGTTCTGCGGTAAAGGCGGTGAGTGCAAATAATCCAAGGCATGCAATCAAAACAGCCAGCACAGAAAATATTCCAAAGATTTTTCCAAGCCGGGTTTCGGCTGCGTACATGCTGCCAAAGCGTTGATCTAAAAAGTAATAAGCAAAAGGTTGGCCAGGGGCCAGCTCTTTCCATTTAGCTTCTACCAGCCGAATAACTTCTTGTGTGTTTTGTGATTGAAACCGAAACGAAATAGGTCCTTCCGATTTTTCGTTCAGCTCCATCATCAAGGGGCTCACGTTTTCTTTAAGAGATTCAAAGTGAAAATCTTCAACAATGCCAATTACCGTAAGAGTAATCAGTTTGTTGCGATCAGGTTCACCATTGCCACCATCACCGAACGTGGCGATCTTACTGCCAATAATATCTCCATTGAAATTAAATCTTTTCACAGAAGCTTCGTTAATAATGACAGCCGATGAATCGGACGGAAACTCACGTGAAAAACCACGACCCTCCTTAATAGTCATCCCCATCGTATTGATATAATCATAATCCACACGCCAGTCCTGAATGCTCACCATGTTTTCCTGCACGGCAGGATCTCGCCCTTCCACCCACCAGGGATTATCACTTCGCCAGGAACCACTTACCGGCAAGTAGCCTGTCATCGTAGCATTTTCCATTTTGCCACTACGCATGATTTCATCTTTAAAGGGCATCCGATTGTTGCCAAGTGCATAGGCATCTTCAATCACTATCACCTGATCTTTATTAAAGCCCAGTTTTTTGTTCTGGATATAATTCAGCTGTCGATTAACGGCTAAGGTGCCAATCACCAGAAAAATGGAAACGGTGAATTGAAATACCACCAGGGCACTTCGGATAAATCCGCTCTTCATACCTAGCGCCACATGTCCTTTCAACACACTCACAGGTTTAAAAGCAGACAAGAAGAAGGAGGGATAAAGGCCCGCTAGTAGTCCTACAGCCAAAGCGGCCAGTATAATGATTCCATAAAGCATCGGTTGCTGGAATGGAATGGAGAGGGTTCTTAATGAAAGTTGATTGAAGAGAGGCAGCAACAGATAAGCCAATAAGAGTGCAAGAAGAATGGAAATGAAGGTTAGTAATATTGACTCGGTAAGAAACTGTCGCATTAAATGTGAACGGAAAGAACCCATTACTTTTCTGATACCCACTTCTTTGGCGCGATTGGCGGAGCGGGCTGTAGAAAGATTCATGAAGTTGATGCAGGCAATGATGAGAATGAATAGTGCAATCGCCACAAAAAGATACACATAGGCGATGTCGAAGTTAGGTTCGAACTCTCCCTGCAGAGAACTTCTTAAGTGAATATCCGAAAGCGGCTGCAGCGTAAATTCCATTTTGTTTCCGGCTGCAACAAATTTTTCCATGGTTAAATTGTCACCCAATACTTCGGCCAGTTGCGGCATAGCACGCTTCACAACCAACTCCGGGAATTTACCTTCCAGTTGCTTTGCATCCGCCCCCTGGCGTAATAGAATGTATGTCTGAAAATTATTACTGTACCACACTTGCCGCTTTGCTTCCTCCAACCCCTCCATGGCAATCAGAATGTCGAAATGAAAATGCGTATTGGTGGGTATTGGCTTATAGATGGCCGTAATCTTCATGTTCCATTTATTATCGAGAATCAATGTCTGACCCAATGCATTTTCGTTGGGAAAATATTTATGGGCAATGGTTTCACTGATCGCGATGGAGTTGGGCTCAGCGAGGGCAGTTTCAGCATTGCCGGCAACGACAGGAATAGCAAACACCTTGAAAAAATCCTTGTCGGTCCAGATCACATGATCTTCTTTGATATTATCAATGTTTCGCTTAACGAGATACGATCCGCGCTCACGAAACCGGATAGCAGCTTCAACTTCGGGATATTCGGTAGCAAGTGTGCTTGCCATTACCGGGGGAGCGTATAACATGTTATAATGATTGCCTCCGAATTTTATCTCGCTTTTAATACGATAAATTCGATCTGCATAGGCAAAGTGTTTATCGTAACTTATTTCATTAATCACAAATAAGATAATGATAAAGCAAATGGCCAGTCCTATCGAAAGACCCGCCACGTTGATGAATGAATAGAAACTATGCTTGCGCAGATTGCGAATGGCGACCGTGAAATAATTCTTTAACATATTCTTAGGCTTTGTATTTTCTAATTGAATTGTTTGTTTTTGGGTTTCGCGTAAACCAGCGGTGTGCCCGAATGACTTTAATATGTGATGATAGGCATCAATGAACCGTGTTCCATTGACCATTTCCGTTTCTACAGCTGAACAGATGTGATCAATTAATTCGTCCTGTATGCCCTCGGCTACAATACCACGGTAGTTCAGGTCTTTGATGATGTAACTGATATGATCGTCTGTCAACATAATTGCCAATTGTTCATTGTCAACTGAGTTCTACCTGTAACACATTCCCCATCGTTCTGATAAAGTCAACAAATTCGCTTACGCGTTCTTTCACCAAACTCTTCCCTTCAATAGTAAGTGAATAATACTTTCGCACCCGTTTGCCCATCATCACAGTTTCTGTTTTCAGTAGTCCTTCGGCTTCAAGCTTATGGAGTGAAGGATACAAGGCACCTTCCGTTAGAAGGATGCGGCCGTCCGACAATTCTTTTACCCGTTGGGTGATTTCGTAACCGTACATCTTGCCATGATCCTTCAATACCTTGAGCAGAATGGTCTGAAGCGTTCCTTTTAATAGTTCGGGAGAATGCATAAAAGATTAATACATAAGTGAATTATGCATATAAGACGCCCTGTGAGCCAAGGAGGTTGCACCATCTTCGCCTTTTTTAGTTATTAGCAAGGAATGCAGGAACGGATAATGCCTTATCAGCCAAAGCATATCCTCCTTTTTGTCTAATTTCACAGATCGTTTGATATGAGGTCTGTTTATATTATTGTCGCGGTATTTTTTATTTGGTGCCTTGCAGCATCCTTTTGGTTTTTATTTTGGGTAAAAGGCCTCAGCCCGCAACCAGACAACATCAATCCCCATGAGTCGGCCCTTGCGATTGCAGAAATCCTCTTAATGATTCTTATTTCTGTTTTGATCGGCTTTTCTTTAGCCTGGATGCTTAGGCAGGAATTGCTGAATAATAAGGAGCAGGACATTCAAAATTTACTAACTGACCGGGCAACCCACCAGGCTTCTGCGCGAATGTTACAAGAACAAGCACACAAGGCCGAGAACACACTGGCACGCGCTCGCGAAACGTTTCGCGAAGATTTTCTAACTGTTTCGCGCGACAACGAACGACTTAAGACTGAACTAGAAGATGCTCTCCGCGCTGGCAACCAGGGAGAAGAGCTAATTCGAATTCAACAACTCGTTCAGTCGTTACAGAGCCAACTTGATCAAAGTAAGAAGGAAACGAGCCTGCTGGAGGCTACCCGGCAAAAGTTGCAGACAGAGGTTGAGGAATTGCAGAAAAGTAAACGTGAAGGCAAAAAACCGACTGATGGTACGGAAAAGCAACTCAGTGCTAAAATTATTGCTGATGAAAAAGATGACCTTAAGATAATCAATGGTATTGGACCCGGTATCGAGAAGAAGTTAAATACATTGGGTATCTACAGCTTCAGGCAAATCAGTGAACTCACGGAAGAATCTATAAAGCAACTTACAGAATCAATCAAATTTTTTCCAGGTCGTATTGACCGCGACCGGTGGGTGGAGCAAGCCTCCAAGCTATACCTAGATAAAATCAGAAAGTAGTCTATGCTGGCTGAGTTACCTCTGAGGAAAGAGTTTTAGCCAGAGTAATTACCTGACGTTTCAATTCAGGCAGAGAACGTTCAATCTCAGGAGACAGCAGCGTGCTTAGGGGCTGTACCTTTTCAATCGACATGATGAAGAGATGGATGTCGGGTAGCTTACCCAACAGCAACAACCCTTCCACTAAGTCTTTCAATCCAATTTCGTGTGTGCTCATCGCGCTTGGAAAATCTTTTGAGAAGCGCGGCTTAATCTTTTGAATGGTGCCGGCCGGTCTTCCATCCAGCGTGGCGTCAATCAAAATCACATAGGGATACGATTCTAGATATTCCATCAATTGAAACCCGGCCGTGCCACCATCGATGATGTCGGCAAGACCGGGCTCTATTTCTTCCTTCAATTGATTAACAAAATGAACACCCAGGCCCTCATCACCCATCAGGTAATTGCCAATACCAAGAATTAAAACAGGCGATGAAGTCATGGATTTATTTTTTTTCGATCTTCTTAAACGTTTCTTCTTCGATAAACTTCCAACCACCACCCATGCTTGAGATTTCACCGTGACCTTCTACGTAATCATGATAAAACACAAGGTAAACATGCACCACTGCGAATAGAATAAAGAACCAGGTAGCCCAATGGTGAACGGTACGCATCATAAAATCTCCACCAAATAATGTAGGCACCCAGGAGAATAAATTTGGCAACCACCAGTCACTCATGGCAGAATACAATCCGAAACCAGTCAGGCACTGAACGCCAAATGCAATAAAGGTTAAGAAGTAAATGAATCCCGCCAGACGGTTGTGTCCTATTGTGTGAACATTATATCCTTTTGTCATAAAAATGTCTGACTTCAGAATATTCCACATGTCTTTAAAATACTGGCGATTGGTTGGAATAAAATTTTTCCAACTCGCATACTTATTACCGACAAAGCCCCAGTAAATGCGGAACAGGAAGTTGAACAGAAAAATGTAAGCCGCCACGAAATGAACGAAGCGCGTAATACCAAACCAATAACTTGAAAACGCTTCTTTGCTGGTCATGATAGCCGGTGGGTTGCCAATAATGAGACCTGTAGCGATCAAGACTAAAATACAGCCGGCATTAATCCAGTGATAATAGCGTACCGGTAACTCCCACACAAAAACTCGCCTGAGCAAGTGGGGTTTTGATGATATCGTTGTACTGTTCATAATCCGGAATTATAATACCTGAACTTTACTAACATGTTTGCCCTCTTCATCATACAAATGCACCGCACATGCCAGGCATGGATCGAAGGAGTGAATCGTGCGCAGAATTTCAACCGGCTTATTGATATCAGCAATCGGGGTGTCCTTCAATGCAGATTCGTAAGCGGATGATTTTCCTTCCTGATCGCGTGGCGATGCATTCCATGTGGAAGGCACGACTAGTTGATAATTCTTAATCTTCTGATCTTCAATTACGATCCAGTGTGCCAACGCACCACGTGGAGCCTCGGTATGACCAACGCCCATCGCGCTTGCCGGCCATGTTTCCGGTTTGAATTTTTCCATATTGGCCATGCGGGTATCACCGCTCTTGATATTGCCAATTAACTGATCATAAAATTCAAGTGCCCACTGAGCTACCAGTATTGACTCAAGCCCACGTGCGGCTGTGCGACCTAACGTTGAGAACAGAGCTGCGGCCGGAACATTCAGTTTGGCGAGCGTGCTATTTACTACTTCTTTAAAATCTTCGCGACCGCTGGCATAACCAACCAATACCCGGGCTAACGGACCAACCTCCATAGCATTGCCTTTCCATCGTGGGGTTTTCAGGAAGCTGTATTTCTCTTCCACATTGAGATGATCGAATGGTGGCTTAGGGCCGGTATAATTAAGTTTCGTTTCGCCTTTCCAGGGATGCAAACCTACACCATCACCTCCGGCATATTCATACCAGCTGTGTGGAATAAATTCTTGTACCTCTGAATCATTACGTAAATCCACTTCATGAATTTTACTAAGATCTTTATTTAAGATAGCTCCAGCCGGGAATTTATAATTCTGCACGTCCGAGTACGAGGAGGTAGAGAGATCACCATACACTAAGTAGTTACCGAGCCCGCCACCGATAGCACCCCAATCGAGGTAGTATGGAGCGATTGCTAATAAATCAGGAATGTACACTTGCTCTACAAACTCCTTCGCTTGTTTCAGAAGTTGATGAACATACGCTAAACGCTCCGCATTGATACCACTCGAATCATCCAGACTGATAGAGCACGCCATTCCCCCTACCAGAAAATTAGGGTGTGGATTTTTGCCTCCAAAGATGGTATGAACTTTTACAATTTCTTTTTGCCACTCTAAAGCTTCCAGGTAGTGAGCCACACCGATCAGATTTATTTCTGCGGGAAGCTTGTACGCAGGATGGCCCCAATAGCCATTGGCAAAAATTCCGAGTTGTCCACTTTCAACAAACTTGGTTAACCGTTTTTGCAAATCAGAGAAATAGCCTGGTGAACTCTTTGGCCAATTGGAAATACTTTGAGCAATTTCTGAGGTCTTTTTAGGATCTGCCTTCAAGGCACTAACAACATCTACCCAATCCAATGCATGAAGGTGATAGAAGTGAACCACGTGATCATGAATATTCTGAGCACAGAACATCAGGTTGCGTACTAATTCTGCATTAGGGGGTATCACTATTTTTAAGGCATCTTCAACGGCCCGTATGGAGGCCAGCGAGTGAACCGTAGTGCAAACACCACACACACGACCCACAAAAGCCCAAGCATCGCGCGGGTCGCGGCCACGTAAGATTTCTTCAATCAAGCGCACCATGGTGCCCGAGCTATAAGCCTCTTCAATTTTTCCGTCTTTTATTTCTGCTTCGATCCGCAGGTGCCCTTCAATACGGGTAATGGGATCCACTACAATGCGTGCCATGGTTAATCTTTTTTAAGTTCGTGTTCCGATTGTTTTCCTTCTGCAATTAGTTCGTCAACTATTTTATGCTTGCGCAGATTAGTTGCAATGGCATGTGCCGCTAGTCCGGCTGCGGTAACACCAAGTGCCACCATACCAACCTTGTCTGCATTTTCTTCTATGCCAAAGCCACCGGCATTTACCATGCGCTCATAAATAGGACCATTGTCCCAGAAACTTTCTTCACTGCAACCAAAGCACCCGTGTCCCGATTGAATCGGATAGCTCGTGCCATTATTCCACTTCATAATACCGCAAGCATTGTAAGTGCTTGGGCCTTTGCAGCCCACTTTATATAAGCAGTAACCGCGTCTGGCATTTTCATCATCAAAGGTTTCTACAAACATACCCGCATCGTAGTAAGGTCTGCGATAGCAACTGTCGTGAACACGTTTTGAATAAAATGCTTTTGGTCTTCCAATACCGTCAAGAGCCGGGAGAGTATCAAATGTTAAGATGTGAACCAACACACCTGCCATAACCTCGCCTATAGGAGGACAGCCCGGCACTTTTATGATTGGTTTTCCTTTTATGATCTTATGAATCGGTGTTGCCTTGGTTGGATTAGGTTTGGCGGCTTGCACGCATCCGTTGCTTGCACAACTTCCCCAACAGATAATGGCTTTCGCTCCAGCGGCTGCTTCATGTAAAATATCCAGGGAAGATTTACCACCAATCATGCAATACACACCATCGGCACCAGCCGGTACCGAACCCTCAACACACAATACATATTCGCCATAGTAATCCTTCATTGTCTTTTGCATGGCCTCCTCAGCCTGATGTCCGGCAGCAGCCATCAACGTCTCCGTGTAGTCGAGCGAAAGCTTATCTAAGATGATATCGGCAACAATAGGATGCGAGGATCGAATGAACGATTCACTGCAACAGGTACATTCCTGAAAGTGAAGCCAGATAACAGGTATCCTGGGCTTCGTTTTCAAAGCTTCGGTTACCTGGGCAACACCACTTGATTGCAAACCCATATAGGCTGCCATCATGGTGCAAAACTTCATGAAGTCTCTGCGCGAATAGCCTTTATCCTGCAGTTCTTCAAAGTAAGTTTTGCGTTGAGTAGAAGTTTCGGTAAGCATGTCAGATTTTTATTTAGAAAGTTTCTATACAGCCTTAAAATATTTTTGAAAAAACGTTAACAAGCTTAGTTCTTATAATAGTTTAATAGGATGATATAATTCATGCGTCTGAATGACTTTGATCAGGTTTAACCTTGAGAGGATATGGTAGTTTAGAATTCACAAATCATCTCTATTATGAAAGCGATTACCAAAAAACTGATCCTGATTGTTTCGACTGTTATCCCTGTTTTTGCTTCAGCGCATCCAGGCCACGGTCATGAGAGTCCGTTAAGCCCTGGTCACTACCTGGCTAACCCAGAGCACTACATTCCGCTTGCGCTTACTATTGGGGCCGTGCTGCTTGCATTGAGCGTTCGGTACTTATTTATTCGATCGAAGGAGAGAACAAAAAAATAACCTCTAAACCCTAAGAAAATGCATGAGTTTTCTATCGTGATGAGTATTGTTGAAACGGCTGAAGAGAAGGTGAAAGAACATCACGCCCATTCAGTTGAATCAATCGATTTAGTTATTGGGGACTTAGCCGGTGTTGACAGCCATGCACTGGATTTTGCATGGGACTCGGCAGTAAAAGACACGGTGCTTCAGACAGCAAAGCGAAACATAATTCATGTTCCCGCAAGGGCTAAGTGTTTAGAATGTGATTGCGAGTTTGAAATAAAGGAACTGTTTGATGTGTGTCCATTGTGTGGTGAGCCCTTATTACAAATTGTGCAAGGGAAGGAATTACAGATAAAGTCGATGATATTGAATTGAGGCGTGGGGCTGACCAAAAAGTCAAAATATGAATCAAAGTGTCATTCCGGGCTTGACCCGGAATCCCGAATTGTGTGTACTCAGCGGGATCGCGGCTCAAGGCCGCGATGACAGGTTGACTTTTTGGTCAGCCCCACGCCTAACTAATAAATAATAACAGAACTATGTGTGCTACGTGCGGATGTGATAGTGAGGCCAAAGTAAGTATTCATCGGGTGACGGCAACCGGTTTACTGAACGTAGAGAATTTAAACCTGATCCCTTTAAAAGAGTCCATCCCAAATGTGGCCGTGAAGCGAGAGCGTAAGGAGATTACTCTTGAGCAGGATGTACTATTAAAAAACAATCTGCTGGCAGAACGCAACCGGGGCTACTTTTTGGCAAAAGAAATTCTCGCGCTCAACCTGGTTAGTTCACCGGGCTCGGGTAAAACATCCTTGCTTGAACGTACATTACAAGATCTAAAGAGCGAGGAGAATTTTTTTGTAATAGAGGGGGATCAGCAAACCTCCAATGATGCCGATCGCATAGCATCCACAGGAGTACCCGTTGTGCAAATTAATACCGGAAGAGGATGCCACCTTGATTCTGAAATGATCTCCCATGCGATTAAGCAATTGAATCTGCAAAACAACAGCATACTGTTCATTGAAAATATAGGCAATCTTGTGTGCCCAGCTATGTTTGATCTGGGCGAACAAAAACGCGTTGTGATTATCAGTGTAACGGAAGGTGAAGATAAACCCATCAAATATCCGGACATGTTTCAAAGTAGTCAGTTGTGCATTATCAATAAAATTGATTTGTTGCCCTACCTGAAGTTTGATCTGGAGGCGTTGAAAAAATATGGTCGGAAAGTAAATCCTGCTATGGAGTTCATAGAGCTTTCATGTACTTCGGGCGAAGGACTTACACAATGGTATGATTGGTTGAAAAAGGAAAAACTTCAGGAGCAATCCCTGTTGGTATGAAATGGATAGGCATCCATATTGAAGGAATGGTGCAGGGCGTGGGCTTTCGTCCTTTTGTCTATAAGTTGGCTAATTGGCTAAACATTAAAGGTACCGTGTGCAATGGGGTAGATGGGGTGCATATAGAAGCCGGGGGCACTCCTGAGCAACTTGAAATGTTCACCTATTTGCTCAACGATGATGCCCCTCACGAATCCAAGATTACAAGATTTTCGTCTGGAGAAATTGAAAAACAAGAAACTGAATTATTTCAAATAGTAGAAAGCAAGGCACAGGGATCTCCTACCTTATTGATCACGCCCGATCTGGGTTTATGCGAGCACTGCCGCAACGAGATACAGGATCCTCAAAACAGAAGATATAATTACCCTTTCACAACGTGTACTCATTGTGGCCCACGATATTCTATAATACTATCCTTGCCGTACGATCGCCCGCTCACTTCCATGAGCGTCTTTAAAATGTGTGTGGCATGCGAAGCGGAATATAACAATCCATTAGAGCGCAGGCATTTTTCACAAACGAACTCATGCCCGGATTGTACAATACCGATCCGGCTTCTGAATAATCAAGGGGCTCAATTAGCCTTTTCGTGGCCGGATGCATTAAAGCAACTTGTTGATAGATTGAATGCTGGAGCGATAGCAGCTGTAAAAGGAATTGGCGGATATCTTTTGATGGCCGATGCAACGAATGAAACAGCGATCAGAAAACTACGCGAACGAAAACACCGGCCCTCTAAACCTTTCGCGCTCATGTATCCGGATTTGGAAACGCTTGAGGGTGATGTAGAATTAAGTGAGGCTGAAAAGAAATCATTTAATAGCATTCAATGCCCGATTGTTTTAACGAAGATTAAAGCAGAACCACTCTCGGGTATCTGTGCAGATGATATTGCTCCCGGCCTGGAACATATCGGAGCCATGCAACCGTATACTGCGCTCTTTGATTTACTTTTGAGAGCTTTCGGCAAGCCCATGATTGCAACCAGCGGCAACGCAGGCGGCTCACCCATTTTATTTGAAGACGCGAAAGCATTAGAGAACCTAAAAGATATTGCAGATGTATTTCTTGTAAACGATCGTGAAATACAGATCGGTCAGGATGATAGTGTGGTGCGGTTTACAAAGAGAAATCAACAAATTGTTATTCGCAGATCCAGAGGCTATGCACCTAACTTCATTAATAATTTTTTTACAACACAAAAGGAATGCGTGCTTGCCATGGGGGCTGATATGAAAAGCTCTTTTGCTATACAAGCAAATGGTCGTGTTTACACAAGTCAGTATCTGGGCGATCTTGAAAGCTATGAAAGCCAGGAAAGTTTTCGCAAGGCACTAAGTCACATGCTAGATTTGTTACGGGTAAAACCTGAACGAATTGTTCTGGATCCGCACCCAAATTATTTTTCGTCCCGCTTAGGAAGAGAACTCGCTCAGCAATGGCAGATACCAGTTGAGGAGGTTCAGCATCATAAGGCTCATGCCTATGCAGTGCTGGCTGAGAACGACAGGCTCCACGATCCAACACCGGTTTTGTGTGTGGTGTGGGATGGAACCGGCTTTGGCGATGATCGTCAAATCTGGGGTGGCGAATTTTTCACCTATGAAAATCATCAGCTGAAGCGGTTAACCCACTTTAACAACGTTCCTGTATGGCAAGGTGATTTAATGGCTCGTCAACCGCGCTTATCCGCGTTGTATTTGTGCAAAGACTTTTTGCCAGAAACAGACCTGCACATACATTTTACCGAAAGTGAATGGAGTTACTATATGAAATTGGTTGAAACCCGAGCGCCTCTTCACACCTCTTCTGCAGGCAGGTTATTTGATGCTGTAGCTGCTTTATTGGGCTTATGCACACACAATACGTTTGAAGGTGAGGCATCCATGTTATTGGAAACACTGGCGACTACAGGTCAATGCGAAGCGCACTACCGGGTACATTGGAAGGGCGATACCATTGATGAGAAAGATTTAATTAAGCTGATCATCGCAGATCTTAAGCACCATGTATCTAAAGATGAAATAGCCTTTAAGTTTCATTCATACCTGGCTGATGTGATTTCAGAAGTGATGAATAAATACAAATTTCACCAGGTGGCATTAAGCGGTGGCGTGTTTCAAAATGCCTTGCTCGTTGACTTGATCTGGGAGAAATTGCACCAGCACAACAGGATCTTTATTCATCATGAGCTTTCGCCTAATGATGAAAACATTGCGGTTGGGCAGTTAGGGTGCGTTGCGCTTGGCAGGAAGAAAGAGAATTTGACGTTGTCGTATGCAGTTAATTTAAATTAGAATCTATGTGCCTTGCCATTCCCGGAAAACTCACCGCCATCACTGGCCAGCTCGATGAAACCTTTCGGTTTGGCAAAGTTTCTTTTGGCGGTATTATGAAAGATGTAAACCTTTCCATGGTACCGGAAGCCAAAGTGGGTGATTATGTTTTAGTGCATGTAGGCGTGGCGATTAGTCTGGTGGATGAAGAAGAGGCACATAAGACGTTTGAGTACATTAGGCAAATTGGTGAGCTCAATGAGTTGAAGGCCGATGAAGTACCATTAACAAGCAACAGGCGTCAGACTGCTTTGAGCGGTCAGACGCCTAATAAAATAAATTAAGATGCGACCTCAGATCAAAAAAGCAATCTTCTGGACACCCCGCTTGTTGACAATTCTCTTTGCCATTTTCATCAGTGTTTTTGCATTAGATGCATTTACGGAAGGTGAGGGTTTTAAGAAGACACTTATCGCTTTTCTAATTCACATGATTCCAACAGCTATTATTGTAACGATTCTTGTTCTCTCCTGGAAACGGGAATGGATTGGGGGCGTTGTTTTCCTTTTACTCGGGATTGCTTATACTATTTTTGCCGTCAGTCACCTGTCATGGATTCTTGCTATATCAGGGCCGTTATTTGTAATCAGTGTTCTGTTTTTAATAGGATGGTTTCGTAGAAAAGAAATCCGAAGCAAATGAAATTTCTTTCTGAATACCGCGATGCCGAAGTTGTTGAAGAGCTGATCAACGACATAAGACTTGTAGTTACCAAACCATGGACCATCATGGAAATTTGTGGTGGACAAACCCACAGCCTGGTGAAGAATGGAATCATGGACATGTTGCCTAAAGAAATTACGATGGTGCATGGTCCGGGCTGTCCCGTGTGCGTTACTCCATTAGGGATCATTGATGAGGCCATTTATTTGGCCGAAACCAAAAATGTAATTCTGTGTTCATTCGGAGACATGCTGCGGGTGCCAGGCTCAACCAAAAGTTTACTCGAAGTTAAAGCTACGGGTGCCGATGTTCGCATTGTGTATTCTCCTCTGGAGGCCGTTAAGCTTGCGCAAGATAATCCTTCGAAAGAAGTTGTCTTCTTTGCTGTAGGGTTTGAAACAACTGCCCCGGCAAACGCGCTCTCTGTAGTACAGGCGCATAAATTGGGGGTAAAGAATTACAGCATACTTGCTTCGCATGTGTTGGTACCGCCAGCCATGGAAGCAATCCTCAGCGATCCTGAAACCCGCATTGATGCATTTCTGGCAGCGGGCCATGTATGCACTATTATGGGTACCGAAGAATATGATCCGATCGTGGAAAAATATAACGTGCCTATTGTAGTAACCGGCTTTGAGCCCGTAGATCTGTTGCAGGGAATTTTGATGGCCGTGATACAATTGGAAAAAGGGGAAGCCCGGTTAGAGAATCAATATGCACGGGTAGTGCAACGCGAAGGAAATCGATTGGCACAAAATACCATCACTGAAGTTTTTGA
>Ga0116176_10001257_pt1 | contig 20070 bp, 15 predicted proteins | sample AD_STIC08_MetaG_FD_89803 | JGI IMG/M metagenome (GOLD analysis project Ga0116176, IMG submission 89803) | Active sludge microbial communities of municipal wastewater-treating anaerobic digesters from USA - AD_STIC08_MetaG | ecosystem: Engineered > Bioreactor > Anaerobic > Digestate | place: USA...
TCGCTGGCCTGCACGACCACGACGCCCCATTGCTCGAGCAGCGCCACGGCGATCAGCATGTTCACCGGGTTGTCCTCGGCCATCAGCACCTGCGCCCCGCGCAGCCGGGCGAGGTCGACCTCGTCGTCTTCGCCCGGGGCCTCGGGCGCGGGCATCACCGGCAGCGGGAGTTCGGCCCAGAAGCGGCTGCCCAGTCCGGGCCGGCTGTCGACACCGACCTCGCCGCCCATCAGCCGCGCCAGCTGGCGGCAGATCGACAGGCCCAGGCCGGTGCCGCCGTAGCGCCGCGTCGTCGATTCGTCGGCCTGCGAGAAGGGCGTGAAAAGCCGCGCCTGGGTGGCCTCGTCGATGCCCGGGCCGGTGTCGTGCACGGCGAGCACGATGCGCCCGTCGCTGCGGGTCGAGGCGACGATCGCGACGGTGCCGCGGTCGGTGAACTTCAGCGCGTTGGTGACGAAGTTCGACAGGATCTGGCGCACGCGCAGCGGGTCGCCGCCGACGTGCGAGGGCAGCGCGTCGTCGACCGCCAGCGTCATGGCCAGGCTCTTGGCCGCGGCCAGCGGCAGGTAGGCGTGGTGCACCGCGGCCAGCAGGGCCCGCAGGTCGAAGGCGGTGTTCTCGAGCGAGAACTTGCCGGCCTCGATCTTCGACAGGTCGAGCGTGTCGGAGATGATGCCTGCCAGGCTCTGCGTGCTGTCCAGGATCTGGTGCAGGTACTGCGTGCGGCGTGCCTCGGGCACGTCGGGCTGCAGTGCCAGGCGCGCCAGGCCGAGCAGGCCGTTGAGCGGCGTGCGGATCTCGTGGCTGGTGTTCGCGAGGAAGGCGCTCTTGGCGCGGTTGGCCGCCTCGGCGGCGTCGCGGGCGGCGGCCAGCGTGCGCGCGAACTCGCGCCGTTCGGTGATGTCCTCGGCCGACCAGATGGTGCCGCCGTCGATCGGGTCGCGCGGGTCCACCGCCTGCGCCTGCACGCGGCACCACAGGACGCTGCCGTCGCGCCGGCGCATCTGGCACTCGGCGTCGAAGGGCTGCCCGGCCCGCAGCGCGCTGCCGGCGCGTGCGCGCATGCGCTCGAACTCGTCCGCGTCGGCCCAGAGCACCGCCAGCGTCTCGCGCTCGAGCTCCTCGGCGCTCCAGCCGAACACGCGCTCGTGGCGCGGGTTGATGCGCACGATGCGGCGGTCGCGCACGAAGGCGATCGCCAGCGACACCGTGTTCAGGATCGCCTCGACCTCGAGGCGGCTCTGCTCCCGGGCCGACACGTCGCGCGCGTTGATGACGACGAAGTCGCGCTCCTCGAAGTCGAAGCGCGCCCCCGACACCAGCATCGCGACGCGGCTGCCGTCGCGGCGGCGGAAGGTGACGGGCAGGTCGCGCACCTCGCCGTCGCGCTGCAGGGCCTCGACGAAGCGCAGGCGGTCCGCCGGGTCGTGCCAGATGCCCAGTTCGATCGAGGTCCGGCCGATCACCTCCTCGCGCGCGTAGCCCGTCGTGCGCAGGAAGCCCTCGTTGACGAGCGCGTAGCGGCCGGTGGCCCGCTCGGTCAACGTCATGCAGTCGGGGTTGGTGGCGAACAGATGCGACAGCAGCGCTTCGGAGCGCCGCACCGAGGCTTCGGCCGCCTTGCGCTGGGAGACGTCGAAGATCAGGGTCAGGATCGCCGGACCGCTGGCGGTGTCGACCCGCACCGCGGTGGTCTGCACGCTCAGCGGCCGGCCGTCCAGCGCCTCGAGCTCCCAGTCGGAGGGGGGCAGGCCCTCGCCCAGTGGCAGCGACTCGAGGTGCGTGATGCGCTCGACGAAGCCGGCACGCACCGCCCCCGCCGGAAAGCGCTTGATGAGGCTGGTGCCGCGCAGCGACGTGGCCTGCGGGTAGCCGAACAGGCGCGCCGCCGCCTCGTTGGCGTCGATGACGATGCCCTTGCGGTGCAGCAGCAGTGGCGAGGGCGAGTGCTCGAAGAGCTCGCGGTAGCGGTGCTCGCTGGCGGCCAGCGATTGCTGGGCGCGGAACTCGGCGGTGACGTTGCGGCCCACGCCCCAGTAGCCGAGGAAGGCGCCGTCCGGCCCGAAGCGCGGCTCGCCGCTGAGACTGACGTAGTGCGTGCGGCCCTGCGCGCCGACGCGCCGCGTGACCAGGCCGCGAAAGCGCCGATGCGCCTCGAGGTCGGCGCGATGGGCGTCGAGCTGCGCCTCGTTCAGCCCGAAGTCGGGCAGCTCCCAGGGCGTGCGGCCGAGGCGCGGCACGACCGGGTCGTCGTTGCGCGTCTCGCGCGCGTCCTGGAAGTGGGTGAAGCGGAACCGGGCGTCCATCTCCCAGTAGCGGTCGGCGGCGATGGCCAGCAGGCCGCGGAAGCGCTGTTCGCGTTCCGAGGCGGCCTGCAGGTAGTGGTCGAGCACGCGCGAGATCAGCAGCCCGCCGGCGACGGCACAGGCGATGTTCAGCAGGTGCATCGCCACCGCCAGCGCCAGGCCGGACGGCGGCGCCGGCGCCAGGCCCCACGCGCCGCGCGCCTGGGCCTGGGCCAGCACCCCCACCTGCACGAGGCAGGCGAGGGCGACCAGCAGGCCCGAACGGGTGTGGGCGATCGCGCACAGCATCAGCACCAGCAGGGCGCCGAGGCCCAGTGCCGGGTCCTGCACGCCCAGGCCGAGCGCCACGCCGGCCACGCCCACGAGCAGCACCGCGCCGAGCGCCATCGCGAGCAGGGCGGCCTGCATGCGGAACGCCGGCCGCCGGCTGCCGACGCCCATCAGCCCGCACACCCAGGCATAGAGCGCGAAGGCCGTGACCAGCCCCACGCGCAGCGGCAGCGCCATCTGCGGGGGCAGCACGCACAGGCTCAGCGCCACTGCGCCGGCGACGCCGGCGCAGGCGCCGAAGTAGCCGCGGCCGATCAGGCGGCCGACCGCGTCGGGCAAGGCCGCGTCGGCCGGGGTCGGCGGCGTCGACGTCATGGCGAGGACGGGCTCGACCTCGGCGCAACGGCCGGTGTCAGGCCTTGGCGCGGTTGAGCTCGTCGCGCGTGGCCAGGGCGACCTCGCGCGCGCGCTCGGCGAAATCGCTGCCGCGGCTGGCGTACAGCACGGCGCGCGAGGAGTTGACGACGATCGGCCCGGTGGTGCGGCCGTCGGCCTGGCGCCAGCCGGCGCGCACCGTGGCGGCGGCATCGCCGCCCTGCGCGCCGACGCCCGGGATCAGCAGCGGCAGCGTCGGCGCGAGTTCGCGCACGCGCTCGATCTCGCCGGGGAAGGTGGCGCCGACCACCAGGCCGAGCTGGCCGCCGGCGTTCCAGTCGCCGGCGGCGCGGCGGGCGATGTGTTCGTACAGCAGGTCGCCCGGCCGGCCGTCGGCGCCTGCCAGGCGCTGCGCCTGCAGGTCCGAGCCGCCCGGGTTGGACGTGCGGCACAGCAGGATCAGGCCCTTGCCTTCGTACTTCAGGTAGGGCTCGATCGAGTCGAAGCCGAGGAAGGGCGACAGCGTCAGCGCGTCGGCCTGGTAGCGTTCGAAGGCCTCGACGGCGTACTGCTCCGCGGTGCTGCCGATGTCGCCGCGCTTGGCGTCCAGGATCACCGGCACCTCGGGCGCGGCGCGGTGGATGTGCGCGATCAGGCGCTCGAGCTGGTCCTCGGCGCGGTGCGCGGCGAAGTAGGCGATCTGCGGCTTGAAGGCGATCACCAGGTCCCGGGTCGCATCGACGATGGTGGCGCAGAAGTCGAAGATGCGCGACGCATCGTGCTGCCAGGCACCGGGAAAGCGGGCCGGGTCGGGGTCGAGCCCGACGCACAGCAGCGACTGGTGCGCGCGTTCGGCGCGGGCGAGGCGGGCCGTGAAGCTGCTCATCGTGCGCCCCTCAGCCCAGCCGCTTCGCGAGCGCCGCCGCCGCGCCGGTGTAGCTGGCCGGCGTCAGCGCGTGCAGGCGCTGGCGCTCTTCGGGCGGGATCTCGAGGGTGTCGATGAACTCGCGGATCGCCTCGCGCGTGATCGTCTTGCCGCGCGTCAGCGCCTTCAGGCGCTCGTAGGGGTTGGGCAGCGCGTGGCGGCGCATCACGGTCTGGATGGGCTCGGCCAGCACCTCCCAGGCCGCGTCGAGGTCGGCGGCCAGCGCCTCGCGGTTGACCTCGAGCTTGTCGAGACCGCGCAGCAGCGAGTCGTAGCCCAGCACCGCGTAGCCGAAGGCCACGCCCATGTTGCGCAGCACGGTGCTGTCGGTCAGGTCGCGCTGCCAGCGGCTGATCGGCAGCTTCTGGCTCAGGTGCGTGAGCAGCGCGCTGGCCAGGCCGAAGTTGCCCTCGGCGTTCTCGAAGTCGATCGGGTTGACCTTGTGCGGCATCGTCGACGAGCCGATCTCGCCCTCCTTCGTGCGCTGCTTGAAGTAGCCCAGGCTGACGTAGCCCCAGACGTCGCGCGACCAGTCGATCAGGATCGTGTTCGTGCGCGTCATCGCGTCGAACAGCTCGGCCATCCAGTCGTGCGGCTCGATCTGGATCGTGTACGGATTGAAGCTCAGGCCGAGCTGCTGCTCGACGACGCGGCGGCTGAACGCCTCCCAGTCGAAGTCGGGCCAGGCCGACAGGTGGGCGTTGTAGTTGCCCACGGCGCCGTTCATCTTGGCCAGCACCTTGACCTCGGCGATGCGCTCGCGCGCATGCGCCAGGCGCGCCACGACGTTGGCGATCTCCTTGCCCACCGTGGTCGGGCTCGCGGTCTGGCCGTGCGTGCGGCTGAGCATCGGCACCTCGGCCAGCGCGTGCGCCATCGCGCGCAGCTTCGCCACGATGCGGTCGAGCGCGGGCAGCAGCACCTCGGCGCGGGCGGCCTGGACCATCAGGCCGTGGCTGGTGTTGTTGATGTCCTCGCTGGTGCAGGCGAAGTGCACGAACTCGCCCGCGGTCTTCAGCTCGGCATGATGCTCGAAGCGGCTCTTGAGCCAGTACTCGACCGCCTTCACGTCGTGGTTGGTGGTGCGCTCGATGTCCTTGATCGCCTGCGCGTCGGCCTCCGAGAAGCGCACGACCAGGCCGCGCAGCAGCCCGCGCGCGGCCTCGGTCAGCGGCTTGAACTCGTCGAAGCCGGCGTCGGACAGCGCGATGAACCACTCGACCTCGACCTGCACGCGGCGGTGCATCAGGCCGAACTCGGACAGCAGGGGGCGCAGGGCCGCGACCTTGGCGGCGTATCGGCCGTCGAGCGGCGACAGGGCGGTGAGGGCGGACAGGGACATGTCGGGGCGCGGCGTTCGGGGCGCCGGGGTCGGCGAGGGCGGGCACGCGCCGGCAGCGCGTGGAAGGCGGGCGGCGCGCGGGCAGCGCGCGGGCAGGCCGGATTTTAGGCGCCGCCGCGCGGGGGCCTCAGCGCCAGCGCAGCTCGAAGCGGCAGGCCGGGGCGCCCTGCGCCTCGCAGGCGGTCTCGGACACGCGGGTGTCGCGGTGCACCAGCACGCGGAACAGCCGCTCGAAGGTCGCGGCATAGAAGTCGCACACGGGCACCGGGCTCGAGACACCGGTACACAGCGGGTTGCCGCGGATCGTCAGTACCACCGGGTGGCCGGCGCGCGCCTCGAAGCGCCCGCTGCCGGCGAAGGTCCAGGCGTGGCGGCCGATGGCGGCCAGCAGAACGCGGGCCGCCCAGGGCGCCGGCAGCCGCTTCAGCAGGCCCTGCACCGCCGCCGGGATGCGATGCGCCAGCAGGTAGTCGGCCGTGCGCTGGCCGGCGTCGCGCGCGACCGACGCGGCCTCGCCGCCGGCGAGGCGATCGCGCAGCGCACGGTGCAGCCGCGCGACCTCGGCCTCGTCGACCATGCCGGTCGGCGGCTGCCGCAGATGGCGCGCCACGCCTGCCGCGCCGAAGACCTCGGCCGCGACCGCCGGGCCATGGCGCGCGTGCAGCGCCTCGGCCAGCCGGTTGACGGCGTTCGGCCCGATGCGTGCCGGCGTGCCGCCGGGCGGCAGGGCGCGCACCGGGCGCGTCCTCAGAACGACGCCGCCTCGGCGTCGTCGAGCTGTTCGCTGCCGCCGCCGCAGGCGGCCACCGCCATCGCGGCGTTGAGCTCGCCCTGGCGGCGCCGGTGCTCGATCTTCGGTCCGTGCATCGTCACCCAGCCGGCGTCGGCCTCGGCGATCGCGGCCTGCGAGGGCCGCTCGAAGGTGCGCGCGGCGTCGAAGGCGAAGTCGACCTTCCTGCGGCTCTGCGGGCCGGTGTAGCCGACGCGCCCGAGGTCGTAGAACTTGCGCTCGAAGCCGCTCTTCAGGAAGGCCTTCAGGCAGCCCATCAGGTACCTGCGCCTTGTCTTGTCTTTCGTCCAGGGGTACTGGAACAAGGTCTTGTTCATGAAGAAGCGGCGGTAGTTGTGCATCACCCGGTCGAGCAGCTCGGCGCGGTCCATCGCCTCGGGCTTCATGATCGGCGTGACGAAGTTGTACTTCTCGAAGTCGAACACCTCGACCTTGTCGCCGAGCTCCTGGAACAGGTCGCTGAACGGCCAGGGCGTGTACATCGCCCAGTTGGCCATGTCGGGGTTCCAGTCGCGCGCCATCCGGTAGGTCTCTTCCAGCGTCTCGCGGGTCTCGTTCTCGAGGCCGACGATGAACTGCGCCTCGCTGACGATGCCGTTCTCGCGCAGCAGCTCGATCGCGCGCTTGTTCTGCGCGATCGTCGTCTCCTTGTTGAAGCGGTCGAGCTTGAGCTGCGCGGCCGCCTCGGTGCCCAGGCTCACGTGGACCAGGCCGGCGCGGCGGAACATCGGCAGCAGCTTCTCGTCGCGCAGGATGTCGGTGACGCGCGTGTTGATGCCCCACAGCACCGGCAGCTCGCGGCGGATCAGCTCCTCGCAGAAGGCGATGAACTTCTTGCGGTGGATCGTCGGCTCCTCGTCGGCCAGGATGAAGAAGCCGACCTGGTGGTCGCGCACCAGCGCCTCGATCTCGTCGACGACCTTGATGGGATCGCGCACGCGGTAGTCGCGCCAGAACTTCCACTGGCTGCAGAAGGTGCAGGTGAACGGGCAGCCGCGCGCGAAGTTCGGGATCGCCACGCGCACGCCCATCGGGATGTAGATGTACCGGCCCCAGTCGAGGATGCCCCAGTCCGGCGCGATGCGGTCGAGGTCCTGGATCGTCGGCTCGGCCGGCGTGGCCACGACCTTGCCGCCTTCGGTGCTGCGGTCCAGGTAGGCGATGCCGCGCGCGCTGCTGCGGTCGCGCGCCCAGTCGCCGTTGTCGACGGCGGTGACGAGGTTCAGGAACACCTGCTCGCCCTCGCCGCGCACCACCGCGTCGATCCACGGCGCTTCCGTCAGCACCTGCGGGTACATGAAGGTGCCGTGGATGCCGCCGAGCACGGTGACCACGTCCGGCTTCACCTCCTTGGCGATCTGCAGCAGGCGCTCGGCCTTGTAGATCGCCGGCGTGATCGCGGTGCAGCCGATGACGTCGGGCTGCAGGTCGGCGATGCGCTGGCGGACCTGGTCGTCGCTCAGGTGGTTCGTCATCGCGTCGACGAAGACCACGTCGGTGTAGCCGCCGGCCTTCAGGTAGCCGGTCAGGTACGCGACCCAGGCGGGCGGCCAGTTGCCGGCGATCTCGGCACCCCCGGAGTGGTAGTTCGGGTGCATCAGCAGAACGCGCATGGCCGCCTCCTCGTCGTGGTTCCGGCCGCCAAGGTACGGGGCGACAGCGTGCTCGGAGTTGCGATGTGTCAAACAAAGATGACAACATAAATGTCATCACAACATGACACTCGCGCCGCCGCCGCCGCCGCCGCCGCCGCCGAGCGCCGAGCGCCGAGCGCCGAGCGCCTGCCGCCTTCCGGTGGCTCAGCGCCGCGGCGGCAGCAGGCGCTGGACCAGCGGGTGCAGCACCTTCTTCTGCGCACCGATCGCGAAGAAATGCTCCTCGACGCCTTCGCACGGCCCGACGCGCTGCACGCCGTATCGCGCGACCAGGTCCTCGTGCACCCGCTCGGCCGCCGGAAACACGCCCAGGCCGCCGGCCCCGAAGGTCTTGAGCAGGGCGCTGTCCTCGAACTCGCCGGCGATGCGCGGTCGCACCGCGTGGCGTTCGAACCAGGCGTCCAGCCGCAGCCGCACCGCGGCGTGCGGCGTCGGCAGCAGCACCGGCAGCCCGTCGAGCGACTGCGGAAAGCCGCGCACGGCCGCGGCCTGCAGCGCCGGCGCGGCATACCAGGCCAGCGTCGAACTGCCCAGCGGGTGGCTGTAGACCTTCAGGTTCGGGTTCACCGGCGCGGCGCGGTCGGCCAGCACGACGTCGAGCCGGTGCAGCGCCAGGTCGGCCAGCAGGTCGTCGAACTCGTCCTGGTGGACCAGCAGGCGCAGGTTCGGCTCGGCCAGCACCGGCTGCAGGAGCCGCCGCACCACCAGCTTGGGCACGGCGTCGGACACGCCCACCGCCAGCCGCGGCGCCGGCGCGCTGCCGGCGTCGCGCACCAGGCCCGGCAGTTCCTCGCCGAGCTGGAAGATCAGGTCGGCCTGGCGCATCGCCGCCACCCCGGCGTCGGTGAGCACCAGGCCCCGGCCCGCCGGCTTGAGTAGCGCGTGGCCCAGCGCGCGCTCGAGCTCGCGCACCTGCGCGCTGACGGTCTGCACCGCCATGCCGAGCCGGTCTGCCGCGCGGCTGATGCCGCCTTCATTCGCGACGACCCAGAAGTAGTACAGGTGGCGGTAGCTGAAGTTCAGGCTCATGTTCTGCTTTTTGCGAAGCAATGCTTCGCGATTGTCTGCTTTCAACGAAGCCCTTGCCCACCTATCTTCGGTGCTCGTTCCACCCTCTCCCGGAGGTTTGAGATGCAAGTGCTCTTCGAGACCCGAGACCCCGAGGCCGCCCGGCTGCGCGAGCTGGCCGAGCGCCGCGTGCGCTTCGCGATGCGCCGGCTCACCTGGCTCGTGCCGCGGGCCCGCGTGCAGCTCTCGGACACCAACGGCCCGCGCGGCGGCGTCGACAAGCGCTGCCGCGTCGAGCTGCGGCCCGACGGCGTGCAGCCGGTGGTGATCACCGCCGTCGCCCGCGACTGGCGCAGCGCGCTCGACAGCGCGCTGGCGCGCGCCGCGCGTCTGCTGGTGCGCCTGTGGCGGCGCAGCCGCGGCCACGATCGCGCCCGCGTGCCGGCGCTCCACTCCGAACGATGAAACCGAAGGACTTCACGACCATGAAAGACGACTACTCTCGAAACGACCGCAGCGTGGCGGCCACGCTGGCCCTGGACGCCGCGCCTGCCGGCACGGCCGCGCCGGTCACGTCCGAACGGACGCAGCGCGTGCTGCGCAACACCTATGCGCTGCTGTCGATGACGCTGCTGTTCAGCGCCGGCGTGGCGGCCGCCGGCGTGGCGCTGCGCTGGCCCGCGCCGGGCCTGCTGCTGTCGCTGGCCGGCATGTTCGGCCTGCTGTTCGCCGTCCACCGCCTGAAGAACAGCGGCTGGGCGCTGCCCGCCGTCTTCGCCTTCACCGGCTTCATGGGCTGGACGCTGGCGCCGGCGCTGTCGCAGACGCTGTCGCTGCCCGGCGGCGCGCAGACGATCACGCTGGCGCTGTCGGCCACCGGCGTGACCTTCCTCGCGCTGTCCGCCTGGGTGCTGGCCACGCGCCGCGACTTCAGCGCGATCGGCGGCTTCCTGTTCGCCGGCATGGTGGTCGCGCTCGTCGCCGGGCTGGCGGCGGTGTTCCTGCAGGTGCCGGCGCTGGCGCTCGCGGTCTCGGCGATGGTCGCGCTGCTGTCGGTCGGCCTGATCCTGTTCGAGACCAGCCGCATCGTGAACGGCGGCGAGACCAACTACGTGCTCGCCACCGTCGGCCTGTACGTCTCGATCCTCAACCTGTTCACCAGCCTGCTGAGCCTGTTCGGCTTCGGCGGCGGGGACGAATGAGCCCGGAGCCCGCCATGCGCAGCTACCCCCGCAACAGCCCGCAGGCCGCGGCCCGCATCGTCGTGCTGGCGATGCTGGCCGACGGCCACCTCGCGAAGGCCGAGCTCGAACTGCTGGAGCGCCTCGGCGTGGCCCGGCAGCTCGGGCTCCCGGAGGCCGAACTGCATGCCGTCCTGCACGCCTTCTGCGAGGACCTGCTCGCCAGCGCCCACCTGACCTGGGCCGACGCCTGCCGGATCGACCCGCGCACGCTCGCCGGCCTGATGGCCGAGGTCGACGATCCGGCACTGCGCCGCACGGTCCTGAACCTGTGCGTCGCGGTGGCCGAGGCCGACCAGCAGGTCGACGAGGCCGAGTCCATCGTGCTCGCCACGGCCGTCGAGCAATGGGGCCTGCACCGCGAGATGTTCGAGACCGAGGCGACATCCGGCTGAGGGGCCCGGGCCGGTGCAGGACCTGCTGGAGCCGGCGATCCCGTTCTTCGCGTTCGGGCCCGTCGCCGGGACGTCCGGCGTCTGCCCTGCACGGCCGGTCGGTCGATGCCGGCCGGGTACCCGGTCGTGCAGCGACTGCTCAGTTGAGGCGCCGAATACGCGCGGCCCCCGCCGAGACCGGCGCGCCGGTCTGGAAGTAGGCCTCGAACGCGTCGATGTCCATCGCGCCGGTGCGCACCTCGGTGCCCTGCTTGAAGGCACCGAAGCCGTCGCCGCCGGCGGCGAGGAAGCTGTTGACGGTCACCCGGTAGCGGCGTGCCGGGTCGATGGGCTGGCCGTCGAGCGTCAGCGAGCCGGGCACGACGCGCTCGCCCACCGGGCGGTTCGCGTCCCAGGCGTAACCCAGGCCGCGCGAGACCTGCAGGATGCGCGGCTTGGGCTGGTCGATCCACTGCTGCTCGAGCACGGCGAGCAGCTGCGCGCCGGTGAGCGTCAGCGTCACGAGGTTGTTGTAGAACGGCTGCACCGCGAACAGGTCTTCGTAGCGCACCTGTCCACCGGCGTCTCCGGTGAGCGCGGCGCGCACGCCACCGGGGTTCATCAGCGCGAGCTGCGCGCCGCCATCGGCCGGCGCCTGGGTCGCGGCGAGCTGAGCGTCGGCGATCACGCGGCCCAGCGGCATCTCGCCGGCGGCGCTCTCGTCGCGCGACAGCGGCGCGTCGATGCGGCCGACCACACGCTTGGCCAGCGGCTGCGCGAGCTTCTCGTAGACCGCGATCATCCCGGCCAGCGCCTCGTCCTTCGCGTAGCGGTCGGTGCGCACGATCACGTTGTCGGCGCGCGCCTCGCTCACGTCGCCGGTCTTCGGGTCGAGCACGAGGTCGATCTCGGTGAGCACGGTGCCGTACTTGTCGCCGCTGGTGACGAGCCGGCCGTCGATGCGGCAGTTGTAGGCGCGGTGCGTGTGGCCGCTGATCACCAGGTCGACGGCCTTGTCGAGCTTCTTCACGATGTCGACGATCGGCCCCGAGATGCCGGGGCACTCGTTGTAGTCGCCCGTCGGGAAGCCGCCCTCGTGGATCAGCACGACGATCGCCTCGATGCCCTGCGCACGCAGCTCGGGCACGAGCGCGTTGACGGTCTGCGCCTCGTCGCGGAACTCGAGCCCGGCCACGCCCGTGGGCACGACGATCTTCGGCGTGTCCTTCAGCGTCAGGCCGATGAACGCCACCGGGATGCCCTGGAAGCGCTTGACGCGGTAGGCCGGCAGCAGCGTCTTGCCGGTCTGCGTGACGACCGTGCTCGCGGCGAGGTAGTCGAAGCGCGCGCCGGCAAAGGGCGCCGGGCCCTTGCAGCCGTCGCTGGCGCAGCCGCCACGCTGCAGCCGCAGCAGCTCGGCGGCCCCCTTGTCGAACTCGTGGTTGCCGACCGCGCTGGCCTCCAGGCCGATCAGGTTCATCGCCTCGATCGTGGGCTCGTCGCGGAACAGGGCCGACAGCAGCGGCGTGGCGCCGACCAGGTCGCCGGCGGCGACGAAGACGTGGTCCGGGTTCTTCGCCCGGGCGGCCTTCACCGCCGTGGCCAGGTGCGCGGCGCCGCCGGCCGGCACGTTCACGGTCTTGCCCGCATCCTGCGGATCACGGATGCGGATGCCGCCCTGCGGCGGCAGCAGGTTGCCGTGGAAGTCGTTGATGGCCAGCACCTTCACCGGCACCGGGCCGCTGGGCCGCGGTGCGAACGCCGAGCAGCCGGCCAGGGCCAGCGCGATCAGGGACGAGACGAGGGCGGACGAGCGCATGGCGTGGACCTCCAGGGCCGTGGCGGGCGGGCCCGCGACGCGCGAGATCTTACGTGCCGTCGGCACGCATCGTGCTGTCGCTGGCGTCGTTCCAGCGCTATGCTGTTCCGATCGACCCTCGGAGTTCCCCCGCATGCCCCAAGAGCCCGCCGCTGCGTCGGCCCCGTCCACGGCCCGGCACATCCGCCTGACCTCGCACCCGGGACAGGGCGCCACCGGGGCGCCGCCCATCCGCTGGGGCGCGGCCGACCCGCTCGAGCGCGGGCCGATCGTCGGCACCACCACCCACCGCAGCCAGCGCAACGTGGTCGGCACGCACAGCGGCAGCTACGGCGTCTACCGCGCGCTCGCGGTGGCGGCCGGCAACCTCACGCGCGGCCACCGTGCCGACCTGACCAACACCGCGCCCACCGACCTGATCGGACCCTACCCGCAGTGGGCCGACCCGGAGAAGATCGTCTCCATCGACCCCTGGGGCGCGTGTGTGCAGGCGGTGTTCGCCGACCACCTCGCGCAGGGCTACGACATCCGTCCGACCATCGCCGTGACGCAGGCGCACATCCACCTGCCGGAGATCCGGCAGGCGATCGCCTTCCAGCGCCTGCAGGTCGACGGCCGCATCCTGCTCGACGACGGCTCGGCCACCGTCACCAAGGTCGCGATCGAGCCGGTGTGGTGGCTGCCCGGGGTCGCGAAACGCTTCAAGGTCGGCGAGGCCGACCTGCGCCGCGCGCTCTTCGAGGAGACCGGCGGCATGTACCCCGAGCTCGTCACGCGCAGCGACATCGAGGTCTTCCTGCCGCCCATCGGCGGACAGACGCTGTACATCTTCGGCAACCCGCGGCACCTGGCCGATCCGGCCGTGACGCTGACGGCGCGCGTGCACGACGAGTGCAACGGCTCCGACGTCTTCGGCTCCGACATCTGCACCTGCCGGCCCTACCTGACGCACGCGATCGAGGAATGCATCAAGGGCGCGCAGCAGGGCGGCGTGGGCCTGATCGCGTACAGCCGCAAGGAAGGACGCGCGCTCGGCGAGGTCACGAAGTTCCTGGTCTACAACGCGCGCAAGCGCCAGGTCGGCGGCGACTCGGCCGACAAGTACTTCCTGCGCACCGAGTGCGTGGCCGGCGTGCAGGACATGCGCTTCCAGGAGCTGATGCCCGACGTGCTGCACTGGCTGGGCATCCGCCGCATCCACCGCCTGGTCTCGATGAGCAACGACAAGTACGACGCCATCACCGGCAGCGGCATCGAGGTCGGCGAGCGCGTGCCGATCCCGGATGCGCTGATCCCGGCCGACGCCAAGGTCGAGATGGAGGCCAAGATCGCCGCCGGCTACTTCACCGACGGCGCCGTGCCCGACGCGCAGCGCCTGGCCGCCACCAAGGGGCGCGACCTTGTCTGACCCGATGGCCGCGGTCGCGGTGCTGCGCGCGCCGGCGACGATCCGCGCGCGCTGCGCGGCGATCGGTGCGGCCGTCGACGCCGGCCGCTCGGCGCACTTCACGCTGGACCGCTCGCGCCTGCCCGGCGTCGCGCAGCGCATCGCGGCACTGACGCGCTCGCGCTTTCCCGAGCTGAAGATCCCGTACCACAGCCGCTGGCGGCACTTCGAGGCCGGCGGCCTGCACCGCAAGATCGAGCTCGACGCGCGCCTGGCCGGCCGCACGCACAGCGCGGTGGCGCGCGCGCAGATCGACCTGGCGCTGATCAGCGTGCTGCTCGACGCCGGTGCCGGGGCGCAGTGGCGCTACGCCGAAGCCGAAAGCGGCCAGTCCTTCGGCCGTTCCGAGGGCCTGGCGGTGGCGAGCTTCCGCGCCTTCATGGCGGGGCGCTTCTCGTCCGACCCCGGCGATCCCTGCCGTGTCGACGCGGCCGCGCTGCGCCGCCTGGACGCGGCGGCGCTGGCGGCGATCTTCCAGGTGCGCGACGACAACCCACTGGTCGGGCTGGAGGGCCGCACCGCGCTGCTGCACCGTCTGGGCGAGGCGCTGCGTGCGCAGCCCGAACGCTTTACGTCGATCGGCCAGCCCGGGCACCTGTTCGACGCGCTGACGCACCACCCGCATGCGCCGCGCCTGAACCACCACCACCCGGCGCCTGCGCCGCACCACCACCAGGTGCGCGCCGCGCGCATCCTCGGCGCGCTGCTGGAGTCGTTCAGCGGCATCTGGCCGAGCGGGCAGCACTTTGCCGGCGTGCCGGTGGGCGACGCCTGGCCGCACCCGCTGGCCGGTGGCGAAGGCGTCAGCGCGGGTTGGGTGCCCTTCCACAAGCTGTCGCAGTGGTTGACCTACTCGCTGCTCGAGCCCTTCGAGTGGGCCGGCGTCGCCGTCGACGGGATCGACGACCTGACCGGGCTGCCCGAATACCGCAATGGCGGGCTGCTGCTCGATGCCGGCGTGGTGGTGCCGCGCGACGCGGGTTTCGCCACGCGTCCGTACACGCCGGCCGACCCGTGGGTGATCGAGTGGCGTGCGCTCACCGTGACGCTGCTCGACGAACTCGCGCCCGCGGTGCGGCAGGAACTGGGCGTCGGGCCGGCGCAGCTGCCGCTGGCCTGCATGCTCGAAGGCGGCAGCTGGGCCGCCGGCCGCCAGATCGCCGCCGAACGACGCCCCGGTGGCGCGCCGCCGGTGAACATCGTCAGCGACGGCACGGTGTTCTGACCGGGCGGTCAGCCCTTGGGGGGCGGCAGCGGCAGGCCGCGCAGCGCGCGGGCGATGTCCACCGCCTGCCAGACCGCGATGCCATGCTCGGCGGCATAGGCGCGCGCCGGCTCGCTCAGTTCGCCCAGGCCGATGTGGATCGCCTCGCTCACGTCGTCGGCCTCGCGCGCCGCTTGCAGTTCGCGCAGCGGCTCCAGCCCGGTGCGGGCGGACTTCCAGCGCCGGGCGCCGACCAGCGTGCGCCGGCCGGCGCGCTCGAGCTCGAAGTCGGCGGCGCCGCCGCTGCGGCGCGTCACGGCCTGGCCGTCGCGCCGGAAGCCCTGCTCCAGCAGGTCGGCAAAGGCCGGCCAGGCCATCGCCGACACGGCCAGCGTCGTCTGCGCGACGCGCGCCTCGCCGGGCTCGTGGCGCTGCCGCCACGCGGCCATGCCCGCGATCACGACGAACGGAAAACAGCCGAGCACGCCGGCCGCGCGGTACTGCGACGGCAGCAGCACCCAGGCGAGCGTGGCCATCACCGCGGCGACGAGCGCGCTGACCCACCACGCCGAGCGCAGCAGCACGGCAAACAGCGAGTTCTTGGCCATCTTCAGCTTCACGTCGGGTCCCGTGCAAGGCGCGCGGCACGTGCCGGCGCGCGCAGTCTACGGCGTGCCGCCGCGCTGCGGCGCCGCGGCGCGGCTATGCTGCAGCCGAGGAGGAACGCCCACCCATGACCGCCGAAGTCCACCACCTGAGCCACCCGCTGATCCAGCACAAGCTGACGCTGATGCGCCAGCAGGACCGCAGCACGAACAGCTTTCGCCGCCTGCTGCACGAGATCAGCATCCTGATGGCCTACGAGGTCACGCGGGACATGCCCACGCAGATGATCGAGATCCAGACGCCGCTCGAGTCGATGCAGGCGCCGGTGATCGACGGCAAGAAGACCGTGTTCGTGATCGTCATGCGCGCCGGCGCCGGCCTGCTAGACGGCATGCTCGAGGTCGTGCCCGGTGCGCGCGTCGGCCACATCGGCCTGTACCGCGATCCGAAGACGCTGGTGGCCGTCGAGTACTACTTCAAGATGCCGGCCGACATGCACGAGCGCGACGCGATCGTGCTCGACCCGATGCTGGCCACCGGCAACTCGGCGGTGGCGGCGGTCGACCGGCTGAAGGAGACGAAGCCGAAGTCGATCCGCTTCGTGTGCCTGCTGGCCGCGCCCGAGGGACTGAAGCACTTCCAGGACGCGCACCCCGACGTGCCCGTCTACACCGCCGCCATCGACCGCGGCCTGAACGACCACGGCTACATCGTTCCCGGCCTGGGCGACGCCGGCGACCGGCTGTTCGGCACCAAGTGAACCGGGCTCATCCCTAGAACGCAGGGCCTGCGTGCGGGGGCTTTAGCAAGGTTTAGGACGCGGCTCAGGCCGGCCAAGGACTTGTGCGATCGATCCTGAAACAGTGAGCCCCGTGGACTCCGGCCCGCCGCGTGCGGGCCGGCCACGGCACACCAGGAGAAGCGTATGTCCGAAGAATCCTTCCTGCCGCCGCGTGCGGCTCCCGAGGGCGGAGCGGCCCCGCGCGCCGGCACCGCGATCGACTCGATGCTCGCACTGCTCGTCGACCAGATCGACGCCGGGCTCGTGGTCTGCGACCCGCAGGGCCGCATCCTCGTCGGCAACCGCGCCGCGCGCGACGAACTCGCGCGCCAGCGGCTCCTCCAGGGCCTGGACGGCCGGCTGCGCTGCGCCCGCGGCGTGGACGCGCCGCTGGACGCCGCGCTGCAGCACGCCGCGCGCGGCCGGCGCCGCCTGCTGCTGCTGGCCAGCGCGACCGACCAGCTGATGGTGTCGCTCGCGCCCTTGACCGACGCGCCCGGCGCCGAGTCGCCCGTCCTCGTGCTGCTCGGGCGGCGCGAGCCCTGCTCGGCGCTGTCGCTCGAACTGTTCGGCAGCCTGCACGGCCTGACGCTGGCCGAACGCCGCGTGCTGCGCGACCTGCTCGCCGACACCAGCCCGCGCGAGATCGCCGACACGCAGGGCGTGGCGCTGTGCACGGTGCGCTCGCACATCGCGTCGATCCGCAACAAGCTCGGCGTGCGCAGCATCGAGGCGCTGCTGCTGCGCGCGGTGGGCCTGCCGCCGATGTCGGGCGCGCTGCGCGGCAGCGGTCGGCCGGCGTTCCCGCCCGACGACGACCCGATGCCGCTGGCGGCCTGAGGCCGGGCCGGCTTCCCCTGAGCGATGAGATGCGCGGGCGCCGGCTTTGCGACACCATCCGCGAGCCCGAAGACGTGGAGGCCTGACGATGACCACCCGCACTGCCAGCGCCGAGGCCGCCCCGGCGGACGGGGCCGCCGAGCCCGCCGATCTTCATGTCGAAACCCTGCTCGACGCGGGCGGTCGCCGCCGCGTCGCGATGCTGCGGCACCCGACGCACCCCGTCGTTGCCTGGCGGGTCGCCGACGGGGACGCCGGGCTGCAGCGCCTGGCCACCGCCCACCTCGAGCGGCTGCTGGCCGGCGCGACGGCCCGCGCCGATGCCGAGGCCTGGGCCGACCTGGCCGCAGCCGTGCGCAGCCTGCAGGCGGGTGCGGCGACGGGCTTCGGCTGGCTTCCGCTGGCCTGGGGACACGGCATCGATGCCGCGCAACGACATCCGCACGGCTCGTTCTGGGTCGAGCGCGTTCACGGCGACCGGGCGTCCGAGCGCACCGCCGTGCTGCTGGCCGCCAACCGCCTGGGCCGCGGGCCGTGGGACGCGATGCAGGGCACGGCCTTCGGCGCCGGCCTGCGCGTGGTCGCGCACGTGGCGGCGCCCGACGCGCAGGGCGTGTCGAACGTGCGCATCACCGGCGCGAGCTTCGCCGGGCTCGAGCACGCGTGGCCGCCGGCGCCCCCCGGGGCGGCGGAGGCCGCCGCCGCGCTGCTGGACGACGGCCTGGCGAGGGTGGCCCGGCAGTACGACCTGCACCCAGGCTCGATGGCCCTGGACTGCGCCGTCTGGGGCCACGACGCGCGCGGCGCCCACGTCGCGCTCACCGGCGCCGCGCGCCGCGATGCGGGCGGGCCGGTGTGGGCCTGGGGCGTCCACCTGCGCTTCGAGGAGGGCCGCGAGCCCTGGCTCGAGCACGACCACCTCGTCGAGCAGACGCTGAAGGCCGTCAGTGCCGGTGCGCTGCCGCGCCCGACGGGGGACAGCGCGGCGCTGCTGCAGGCGCTGAGACCGCTCCCGGCGCGCGGTCGATCCCGCGCGCAGGGTGGCGCCCCAAAGGTCACGGTGCTCCGGGGCAGCGCCCAGGACGCCGATGGCGACGAAGAGCTTGACATCGCTGCACTGGAGGCCTCGGTCGCGCAACTGCAATCGGCGCGTTCGGACGACCTGTCGGCCTGGCTGGCCTACCAGCGCGGTCAGGAGTTCTTCGCCCGCGTCGAAGGCGCCGGGTTCGACCCGACGCTGCTGTTCCGGCAGGCGCGGCTGCCGCTGCGGCTGCGCCACCGCGCACGGTTCGCGTCGGCGCCGGACGGCCAGGCCGTCAACGCGCAGGTGCGCGCCGTGGCCGGCGACCGGCCGACGCCGCCCTATGGCCTCGAAGTGCACTTCGGGGTGACGGCGCTGACGCACCGCGATGTCCGCACCGGTCCCGACGGACGGCCGCGCAGCGAGTACCTCGGCCTGGCCGCCGACCCGCACTGGGCCTGGCACGAATTCGGCCACGTGCTCGCCTTCGCCAGCACCGGGCGGCTCGAGTTCCCGTTCGCGCACAGTGCCGGTGACGCGCTCGCGGCGGTCATCGCCGACCCGGCGATCGACCTGCGCGACACCGGCGGTGCCGGCGGCGACGCGCGCGGCCGCACCTTCCCGTGGGTGCGCGTCCAGCGCCGCCACGACCGCGACGCCACGCTCGGCTGGTGCTGGTGCGGCGGGCGCAACCGCCGCCGCCTGCGGCTGCCGACCCGTGAGCCCGCCGCGGCGAGCGACTACTACGCCGAGCAGCTGCTGTCGAGCTCGATCTTCCGCCTCTACCGCGCGATCGGCGGCGACGCCGGCGATCCGGTCCTGCGCCAGGTCGCGTCGGACCGCGTCGTCGCGCTCGTCATGCGCGCGATCTCGCTGCTCGGGCCGTCCCAGCTCGTGCCGGCGCAGTCGGCCGACCAGTTCGTCTCGGCGCTGATCGACGCCGACCTGGCCGTGCACGAGGGCGGCCGGCTGCACAAGGTGATCCGCTGGGCCTTCGAGCAGCAGGGCCTGTACGCCAGCGCCGAGCCCGGCGACGTGGTCGAGGGCGTGGGTCGGCCGCCGCGCGTCGACGTCTTCATTCCGGGGCAGGGCGAACGTGCGCGCGGTGCCTATGCGCCGGTCGACCTGGCGTCCGACACCGCGCCCTGGCACGTCGGCGACGCGGGCCTGTGCCTCGTGGACGCGGGCGGGCTGGTCCGGGTGGCGGTGGGCAACCGCGGGGACCAGACGGCGCGCGGCCTCGTCGTCGAGGCCTGGGCGCGCCGATCGACGGCGGGGTCGGACTGGGTTCGCCTGGAGCCGGTGGGTGGTGCGCCCGAGGCACTCGAACCCGACGGCCGCGAGGCCGCCCGCGCGCGGGTCGACTTCGTCCTTCCGGCGGCGCTGCGTCCCGATCGCGGCAGCGTCGCGGTGCTGGCGCGGGCCGCGTGCCCGGCGGATCCGGCCAACATCGACGTCCGCACCGGACTGCCCTGCGCCCGGGGCGCTGGCCCGCCGGCCGACGCGGACGAGGACGCGGTGCGCGACCTGGTCGCGAACGACAACAACCACGGCCTGCGCGTGTTCGCGGCCTGAAGGTGTGAAAGAACCCAAGGTGCCCGCGCCGGGGTGGGCAAGGGCTGTGGGCAAGGCGCGGCGCGCATCCGAATTCGCGGACCTCGGCAAGCGGCGCAACGCCGCCCACGGCCCTTGGGTACCCCGGCCCGAAGGGTTGCCCCCGGGAAGGCGCCCCCACGGCGTTGCAAATGCTCGACGGGCGATGGACCCGTCTGTGCTTTGCGCCTTGTCGGGGCGCCTTCTCGGGGGCAAGGCGGGCATCTTGGGTTCTTTCACACCTTCTGAGACGAGCCGCCTCGCCGGGCCGATGCCCGGGCGCGGCGCTCAGTCCCACTCGGCGCGTGCGCGCGCCAGCACCCGTTGCAGCGTCGGCACGTCGAGGCGCCGGGCGGCGTCCGTGCCGTGCAGCAGCGCGTGCCAGAGGCCGGCGGCGAGGTGCTTGCTGGCCGACGAGTCCGACGGGTAGTGCACCCCGATGCGCTCGCGATTCGTCGCAAGGCGGTCGGCCA
>Ga0116176_10001260_pt1 | contig 20029 bp, 26 predicted proteins | sample AD_STIC08_MetaG_FD_89803 | JGI IMG/M metagenome (GOLD analysis project Ga0116176, IMG submission 89803) | Active sludge microbial communities of municipal wastewater-treating anaerobic digesters from USA - AD_STIC08_MetaG | ecosystem: Engineered > Bioreactor > Anaerobic > Digestate | place: USA...
CGGAGTTAGGACTTCACATTCTTAATTGTGCGGTGGGAAAAATTTTAATTAAAAAAGATTATGAGCAACATAGCTTGTTTGGAAGCGGAATGTAGCAGCTTGCTTATAACGTATCTAGTATTTGCGTTCGGTTTGCATTATTAACGATAAACTAAATTAAAAAGACAATGATAAATTTATTTGAAAAACTTGGTGAAATACTGAAACCGCAAACTGACGCAAATACTGTGTTAGCTGCTGGCTGGATTCCAGTAGAACAATTACCAACTGGCAGTATGAAAGTAAAATGGCTTTGCGAAGATGGTGTTGAAGATGTGGGATTTTATTACAGCGAACAAAAGGAGTTTACCAGTTGGGATTTGCGTAGTGAAAAGCCAATTACACATTGGAAGCCATTAGAGGACGTTCAGCCAGCTTGCACCTAACGTTTTGCAGCTATATTTAGTTGCGGACTTTGAAACACAAAACTTTAAATTTAGATAAAATGAAAATAGAAGCAGAAAACTTAAATGAAGCAGAAACTCCGCAATTGAATATAGGTGCTGTTAGAAGTAGTAATTATATGATGATTGATGTGGATTGGATTGATTCTTCTATTCAAAATTATATTGAATTAAGACAAAATATTAATAAAGATGGTAATGACCCTATTATGACACAAGATTATAATGCGAAAATAAGAATTTTGAAAGAAGTTAAGAAACAACTGAAACCAATCATATAATTATTACTTCTAACGGTGGCGTGTATGGGAAGTGCGGGATAAAATAGTACTGATGTTTCAGTTTAAGACTGATTTTACAGATACAAACCGACATTTAAATTTAGCCTTAAACCCGCATTTACTATACACGTTGTTAGTGGCTGATGCGGATTTTTAGTACTCATTTTCAATTAGTTAGAAAATAGTTTAAAAATAGTTGAAAATAAATTTGGTAGATGTGTTTATTTGTGTTATATTTGTAGTATAAATAATTACAAACACTAGAACTCGATTAAACGTTCGGCAATTGCTCATACTAAAATGCACAACTTGAAATAGTAGTTGGATAACAGCGACTATGAGCAGTTGCCCTTGTAGAAATACTCACAATCGGTAGGTTAAGCCGATTATTTTTAAAAATAAAACTATGGCAAACGAAACAATAACATTTAGACCATCGAAAGAAAATAGCGAAATGCTTAATCAACTTTCAGAACTGGCAAAACAAGATAACAGAAGTTTGAATAATTACATTGAAACTATCTTATTGTCGTGGCTTAAAAATAACCCTGTAAATAAAAAGAAATGAAGGTTTTAATATATAAAATATGTTGTCCAATAAGTCTTGAGATAAGATACATAGGTCAAACAACATCTACTTTAGAGAAAAGGTTAAAACAACACTTATCTAAACCAACAGGAAATGCTATGAATGATTTTTTCAATTGGTGTAAACTTGGCGGATATAGTCCTATTATAGAAAGGATTGAAGAAGTTGGCTATGACAAGGCAAACGAAAAAGAACAGTATTGGATAGATTTATACAGAAAAAATGGTGTTACTCTTTTTAATGGAAACAAAAAAGTTAATACCAAAATAAATTTATTTGAGAAAAAACGAGATGTAAGCCTTCCGAAAAGGTTTAATTCGGAAGATGTAAAAAAGTGGCAAAACGAAGCAAATAAAACAACAGGTGGTAATCTTACCTTATGGATGGAAAACGCTTTGAATAACGCTGTAAAGAAGCAGAATGTCAAATCGAATCAGTAACGTAGCATTTGCCACTAACGGAACTGGGCTTGGCGAAGTTGCCGAACACAAAACTTCATTAGTAGTACAAATTTTAAAACTTAGATAAAATGTCAAATAGTAGCACAGAACGGCAACTTCGCCAAACCGATGTTAGCAGTAGTTACATTGGTAAAGAGTGTTTTTGGGTGGATAAAGTAACTCATAAAAAAACATACGATGGTAGAAAATTAGGTAAATGCGTAGATGAGGGAATACACTCTTTACATAAGTTACCGATAGTTTGGTTTGAAAGACCATTTTTAGGATTTACTTGGCAATATAAATCGGATGTTCGTCTGTAATTACTGCTAACGGTGGCGGTATGCGGTCGTTGCCGATGTATCAAATTAGTAATAACTTAAATAAAAGCACAAAATTATGAGTACAGAAAAAACTATCAACGAAGCGGAAGGCAATGCCGTATTACCGCTTGTTATGCCACGTATTTCTCATTTTCGAGATGAAAACGGAAACACAGTAGATATAAATGCTGGTGGTGTAAATGTAAGGCTAAAACGAGATGGAACTCACGAATATTTCAGAAACTACGGATTTGCAGGTGTAATTAAACTCACTCCTGTATATGTGGCATAACTACATAATATGTGTATGTTTTTTATTAAAAACAAATTGATTATCAACATAAATCTAATAATGATAACAGAAATTAAAATAAAATATTGGTCAGATAAATTTCAAGCAGGACTTAATTCTATTAAAGAATGTTATGCTATTGTTGACGGTGAATTTGTAAAAATGAATGCGGAAGTGTCAGCGGCATCTTTGCGTTATCGTTATAAAAAGAAAGTAATTTACTATTCAAATCTTAAGAAAAATCTAAATATAAAAAACAAAATAATTCAAGAATATTCTCCATTTTAAATTCAATAATAGCATATTAAGATTTTAAAAAGTTAGTTTATTTAAAATATTGATTTTTAATGGCTTATAGATTTGTTTCTCATTTCTTTTTGTTATATATTTACATTATAATTAAAAATAACAATGTACAACAAATTAACACTACAAGAAAAAGAAACACTTTATTTAGAGGCAAAAGATGCTTATTATAACTCACAACCTATAATGTCTGATTTTGAATTTGACGAATTAGAAGAACAGTTAAAAAAAGAAGGCTCTAAAATTACATCAATTGTAGGGGCAACTGTAGGTGAAAGATTTAAGAGAAGACATTTAATAGAGCAAAAATCTTTAGCTAAGATACAGGTCAACAATGAAGATTTTAATTCCGAATCATATTTGGAATCTGAATTAGCAGTTAATAAATGGTTTAGAGAACATAAAGCAAATTATTATTTAACAGAACCTAAATATGATGGTAATGCCGCAACAGTTTATTATGTTGATAGTGTTCTTGATTATGTTTTGTCTAGAGGTGATGGTTTAGAAGGCTCAGATATAACCAATAAAATAAAACATAATTTACCTACAAAACTTAATAGGTTTGTGAGGGGCACTTTAATTGTTAAAGGAGAAATTTGTATTAAAACAAAAATTTTTAATGAAAAATATTTACCATTAGGTTTTAAGAATCCAAGAAATTTTATTGCAGGTAAACTTAATCCTGAGAATAATGAAATATGTTTAGAGGCAGAATTTATTCCTGTGGAAATGACAATAATACAAGATGGTAAACAAACAAAATTAGAAGATACAGAAATTTTAAATCTTAATTTTCAAACATATCCTAAAATCATTAAAACAGAATCTAACTGTAATTTTAAACAGTTGTTCACACAATTAAAAAAGTATAGAGAATCAGAATCTGAATTTCAGTTAGATGGTTTCGTTATAAAAACAGATTTGGTTTATAGAGAAGTATATGGCGAAAAATCACATCATCCAAATTGGGCTGTAGCAATTAAATTTCCTCCACAAGAAAAAGTAACCACAATTATTGATGTCGAATGGCAACTTGGCAAGACGGGTGAATTAACACCCGTAGCAGTATTAGAGCCAATTATGTTAGATGGCTCAGAGGTAACAAGAACATCTTTGCATAATTTAGGATATATTTTAGAGAAAGAAACTTATATTGGCTCTTCAGTAATCATTGCAAAGAAAGGAGATATTATTCCTCAAATAATTAAAGTTGTTTCAACATCAAATAATTTTGATAAATATCGTAGAGAGCCTAAATTATTATATCCTAAAACAGTTAATAAGGTTGATGTTAATCCTGATGATTTATCAATTGATGGTGTCCACTTATATTGGGATAATGAAGATGGAATAAATATTAAAAAAATGCAAGTTGCTATAAAACTTCTTAAGGTTGATGATTTAGGTGGTGCAACAATTGAAAAATTATATGAAGAAGGATTAAAAACGGTTTTTGATTTATTTAATCCAGAAGTATTCAATAAAAAAATGTTGCAAAAGGTTTTCACAAATGATGATTCTTCAATGCCGGATAAAATTTACAATAACTTTATAACTCTACAATCAATTGATTATTGGAAAATATTTAACTTATTGCAAGTTGAAAATTTAGGAGAAACATTATCTAAGAAAATGGCAGAACATTATGCGGGTATAACAGTTGATTTTAAAGGGATGAATAAAGAATTAACAGAATTATTAACCAATAAAAATTCAATTTTATCTCAAAATGTGAAGGAATTAGAAAAATTAGTTCTTGATTGTGGATTTACAATTAACTACCCGGTTGCAAAAGTAAAATCATCAAATATTATAACTTATGAGATGACCGGAAGTTGGTCAGAAGGAACAAAATCTGAATTCGAAGATGCTGTTAGAACATTTGCCGAAGCAACAAAATTAACCAAAGAAACAAATTATTTAGTTTGTGAAAATACACAAGGTTCAAGTTCGAAAATTGCTAAGGCAAATAAATTAGGTGTTACTGTTATTACTTATGAGGATTTTTTAAAACTTAACAAATGAAAATAAGAATTAAACCAGAGAGATATGGTATAACAGCCGCTCCAAGCATAACAAAAAATATGATGGAATATTTTTGGGAAAAGAAATATTTTATTATTGACAGACAATTAGGACATCATTTCCCAATAGAATCTATAAATATTAGAATTAATCAAGCTTTACCTTGGATGGATTATCATTTTTATGTAACAATCAACAATGATGTAGAATCCGAAGACAATACTTTTCATATACAATTTAATAAATCAGAAGTAGAAAGATATTTTGAAGATAAGAAAAGCAATTCTTATCTTCAATCAGATTATAATAAAGGATATAAAAATACTAAATGGAATTTCTTATATTTTTGTTTGGGTTATAGCGTTAAAGAATTAAATATGATGTTTGGCTTAAATTAATTATAAAAAATAAAATTTATGAAAAAATACAATGTACAAGAAGTTTTTGACAGATATACAGAAAATGAGAAGCTAGAAGAGGCAGATATTTTTCATCTATATGATACAAGAGAAGAGTGTATCATAAAAAATAATGGGTATCATGATAGTAGACTTTTTAGACTGGTTGGATTTAATACTCAAACTATAGAGAAACGTGAACTTGGTATCCACGATGGTTTAGAAAGCTTTTCTAATAATTTATGTGTTAGAAAAATTAGAGTATATGCAGATGGTTCATTTTTCATTTCTTTATCAAGACCCGCAAAGCTTCATTTGTTTCAATGTATTACTCTTGATTAAAATTTAAAATAAAAAATATGAAAAATAGTACAACTTGGTTTGATGCAACAAAAATATTTCCACCATTTGATAAAAATGTGTTGTGTTATTATACATTACCCACAACTGACAGCAAAGGTAAAAAAGAAGGTAAAATTTATGAATACTTTGTTATTGCAATATGTGAAAGTATAACAGAAAGCTTAAATAATAAGAGTGCTTTATGGAAAGATTCTAATTATAATAATATTGAACCACTATATTGGTGTGAATTACCATGTCCTCCTAAATTTTAAAAAGTAGAATTAATCTCTAATAACATTTCTATCTTCTTTTCTTTAAATTGTTTAGATGCTTTATTAAGGTCTAAATCTACCCAATCTTCATATTCTAAAAATTCTATAAATAAACTTTCTGGATTATTCACAATAATTTCTTTTTCATCACAATCTACACGATAAGGAGCAACCAACTCTCCTCTATCTAATAATTTTTCCTTTATTTCACCTCTTATAAAAGGTTTCTTTATAAAGAATTGATTGTTTTTATTTGTTATAAAAAAAGTACTATAAATAGCCCTCACAACATTATCTTCTTTAATGTAATACAAATATAAACTTTTCTTTAAAACTTCTTTAATGGCGTTGTTTGGTGTGTTATTTTCGATTTTACTATCTAGGGGTTCTATTATTGTATGGAATCCAGCGTGTTCGTTCATAAATTAAATATTATTTTGATTCTAAAACCTTTCTCTCTTCTTCTAAATCTCTATTAAGAGCCTTTATCTCTGAAAATTTAGAGCCAAATCTCTTAGCTAATTTTAAGATATTTTTTGTTAGAGCATCCAATACATTTATATCTAATCTTTCTGCAATATAAAATAAATAAGAAACATACATAGTCAAATAATCTTTTTTAAACATCGCCGAGTTTAAAATTCTTATTGATTCTATTCCGGTTAATTGAATATTTGTTTTGTTTTTTAAAGTTCTTCTGAAAAAATCTAAATAATTTTGTTCAGGTTGAAATCTGTAATTTTTATTCAAAGACTCATTTGCCAGATACCACATTTGGTCTGCCCATTCTTCTATAACATTAACAACATCTACCTCTTTTTTATAAGCTAATTCTTTCTTATAAATATCATTTAATTCACCTATCTCTGTTATGATTCCAGAAATCATATGGTCGGTATTTAAATCTTTGCTCCCCATATCTGCATTCGTCCTACTTGCAAATGTTTTGTATTGTTCTAGAGAAATTATTTTAAATTCTTCCTCTATAATGTTTTTCTTTGCCATTATTTTTTTATTTTATTAATTAATAAATCTGAAAAAGGTATTTCTTCGTTAAATATACCAATTATATTCATATATCCCTTGCCATTTGTTTGACACCAAATATTAGCTTCATCAATAGACTCGCAATTTAAGATACTAATTGTATCAATATAATGTGCTATTTGATTCGTCATTGGATTTTCTGCTATTATTCTAGAAACAAACACCATTTCTATAGAGAATTTAAAAGTTCTTCTTTTGTGGCAAAAGTCTCTATTGAATCTTTTTCTATTTTATTATTTGTGCCAGGTATATCAACTATATATGTCTCTTTGTAAACATAACCCATATTAAAACCTTTAGAAATTGATTTGGTATTTATTGTCAAAATATTTCCCTTGGCCACTTTGTTCTCATGTATAAAATAAACCTCTTGGTCTAAGTTAAATTTTGTTTTTAATTGCATCTTATATTAAATTTATTAATTGTTTATAACTTTGTTCTAAGCTTCCTCTATGATGTATAAATATTCCGCCATTTTTCTCCCAAACATCTTTTTGTAGAATAAAATCATCTATTAAAATGTTTTTATTATTTTCCGAATCTATAATATAACAATGTTTGTCTTTCCATGAATCTGAAAATAAAACATTAAAATCATCTCCGAAATTCCTTATAATCCATAATTGTTTTTCTGCAATAACTCTTCTCTTATTTGTTTTATCAGCAGAAATAGAAGTTAAAAAAGAAATATTTATATCTTCTCTCTTATTTAATCCCAACATAAGCAAATAAAACTGTTTTGACCAAGGCATAATCTCTAAATCTAAGAAAAGATTTATTTTAGAATCTGGTTTTGTATATTTTCTAAGAGAATCATTCCAATCATCTTTTGTGAGTGATTCCATAGGTTTATTTAAAATTTCAGAAAGCTTCTTCTCTAGATTAGCAAAAACTCCATCTAAGTCTAAATATATATTATAATTCATGTTACAAATGTAATATTTCTTTTTTAATAAAAAAAAGGTTTTAGAAAATAAAATCTAAAACCTTTTTTTAGTAGCGGGAGAAGGATTCGAACCTCCGACCTTCTGGTAATGCTTACTACTATGATTTTCATCACCACATAATTAAATGTGTTTGTAGTCTGGACTTTCTCTTCATCCTTATTATTTTTAATAAGGAGCCAAACATAAAGTCTCTACACCTTCCTAATTTCTTAGGCTTGGCTCGGGATTAGTATGCTAAAACCTTCCCCGAATTTGAATGGTTTCTTTTAAGAATTACTCCTTAAAAAGCCCTATAATAATAAACTAAGCAATTAACATTTAATATTATATTTTTGAGCCAGGCGAGCTACCTCTGCTCTATCCCGCGATATAATTTTAAATAGTATTAAATAATTTATTATCCTGCTAAAAATTTATTATCTTCTTTAATTTCATCATCAGAATTATCTTGTGTGATAGGTTCATCTTTAACATCTCTCTTAATAAAATTTAAATTCTCAGAATCTATCTTTTTTATTATTTCTCCTGAGTTATATTTTTCAGTAAAATCATTATATATTTTGGAAGAAAAGAATAAATCACAATAAAAATTATAGAGAAAACTATTTTCTAATTCTTCTTTAATTTTATTGTGATTAAGGTATTTCGCAAAAAACTCTATTGACATTTGGTCTGTTGCTTTAGAAATATCAAGACAATTATATTGAATCAATGTCATAAAGCTTTTTAATGGTAGAAAGGTTTGTTTAAAACCTTTATCAGAGAAATCAAATACTTTATGAGCGATTTGTTTCTTTACTTTATCTATTTTCTCTATACAAACTAATTCTTCTTTCTCAGATACTGTTATTTGTATAAATTTTTTTTCTTCACAATATTTTAATAATAACACTTTTGTTATAAAAGGTAATTTTTTAAATTTCAATATAAATTTTTTTATCTCACAACCATAAAACCAGAATTGTAATTTTAATTCTGATTGCAATAATGATTCTATATTAGATATTTCTGCCGCCTGTTTATAAAATGTATTATAAATTATTTTTGTATTCTTTAATTCTTTAACAAATTCTGCATTCCTGCAAAAATAAACAAGCTTTTCTTGAAATTTCTTCCAAGAATCTTTATTAAGGTATTCTGATTCTAAAATTTTATCCATTGAATTTTTTTAATAATTGTAATTCAGCTTTTCTTAAACCTTTTTCATAAGATTCACCCGCTTGTTGTCTTTTTTTAACAACTTCATTTAATTTAATTAATGCATTTTTTCTCTTCCCGGTTTTCATAGCCTCAATAAAAAACAATAGATATTCAACACCATCATTGTAACCTGTTGTTTCATTTCCGACATTACCTTTATTGTTTAAAACAGAAGAAAAAGGGTCATCTTTTAAAATGTTTTGTTTCATAGAAGGTTGTTTTATGATAGGTTGTTTTATATTATTTTTTTGAGGAATTCTACTTATTTCTGCATAAGCATTCTCATTTATTGTTCCTAATATTTCACCAGAATCATCCATTAATTCTGTTTTTTGATTAGATGCTCCTAAATCTTCTTCTTGATAATTATATTGCTTTGGGACTCCATTAAGATATTTATAAACATCTTCTTCATTAAGAGGATTATATCCTTTAATTGCCATGTCTCTCTTTTGTTCTTTTGTTATATTCATAATAATTTAATTTTCCTACAAAAATAAATAAATTTATTTAATAATTATATCTATTCTATTATCTTTATTCGTTATAATAATTTCTTCTAATGTATTTATATGTATAAGTTTAAAGATACAATTATAATTCCCTATTTCAAGTGTATCAAATTTATCCCACTTGTATTTTATAAACCCTTTCTCTCTATTTATAAAATCACATTTTCCTCTTATTTTCAATAAATTATTTTCATTATAAATATAAATAAATACATTAAAATCTGTTAAATCCATATAAGAATTATCTCCGAAGAAATCTTTCTTCTGCATAATAATAAAATCTAAATTAGGAGACATATTGCCTTGATTGATTATATAAGGAGCGCAAATCTTATCTACCCAAGGCTCATCACAATATTGTATCTTATTAATACAAATATTCTCCTCTCCGAGACAACCATTATAATAATTTGTTGTCTCTATATCATTATCAATAATGATAATTCTTTCTGGCGCAAACAAATTAGGGTATTCAGCATCGGTGTTGAATTGTTTAGATATACTCCAGGTGCCATTAACAAATGTTTTTATAGAATTATCTGGAAATATTATTTTTATTTCAAAATAATATGTTTTGATATCCCAATCTATTAATGTATCTTTCAATAAAATAAATTTACCAGCTGTTGGCTCTAGAACTTCTACACCATCATTAATAGTCAATGTCTTAAATAATGTTTCATATTTATCGCTATAAAAATAACAATTGATAATACAATCAGTTAAGTCTATAGGCTTTGGATAGATATAATGAATACCATCTATAAGTTTAGAGGTTAACTCAATAATTTGACCATCAAATGTATCTCCTTTTATATGTGTAGGTATCTTTATTAACATTATTTTATTTCGAATGTTATCTCATTATCGAAAAACCATTCTGGAATCTCAAATATTTCTGGTTCTTCTTCATCATCACTTAGGCAATTTTGATTTTCTTCTATACCCTCATATTCTTTTGGGTCTATTTTCTTGTCATAATTAAACTCAGATTCTTTTATTATTTTCTTCATTATAGAAGCATTTTCTTTATAAGTTAAATCATAAATTCCTTTTGTATCAACAACTTTCACACCTAATTTATCAAGCCAATCATAAATTAATTTTGGGTGTATATAACTTGTCTTGGACATATTTGGGCTATTATTTAAAACATCAGAGGCTCTCTTGAATGTGATTGCTAATTTTTCTTTAATTTGTTTACTTCTTTCTTTAGGGTTTTTTGCTAATGGTGGAGGTAATATAGATTTATCATTTAAAGTTTTTATTGTAGACTCACAAGCCTTAATAGTTCTTAAATCTTTAATTTTCATACCTAGAGATTTATCAGTTATATTTTTCAATAAATTAACAACATTACTATAAGATGCATCTGGGAAAACTCTATCCTCTGAATCTTTATTAAAGATTTGTTTTTGTAAATATTTTGCTAATTTTTTATCTGTAATCTCAGATTCATTTTGATGATTGGATTTTCCTATAAAATCAAAAGAAATAACATCACCTTTTATTTTAATGTCTCTTTTCTTTAAAGTACGAATACCAACATTTCCAGTATCTGTCTTATCTTCACTACCTACTCTTAAACCTGTTTTTTCTAAAATATTTATAATAGCAGCTGATTGATTTGTTTTTGCATCTTTGCTATCTATTAATTTAATAGATTTTTCTTGTATGTTTTTTACTTGAGAAATAACCTTTTCGATTCTTGCCCATTTTTTATGTGATTGCAATTGATGATATCTCTCTGTATAAACAGTTTTTATTTCTTTTTGCCCTTTGCCATTTATCATCGGTACTTTATAGGCAAAAACTTTATCTTTATTATCTTGATTATAATTTTTATTAATAATTATATCTCTTATTGTTAAACCTTCAGGTATCCCAAATTTTGTTCCTGGGAACTTTTTAGCCATCTCCGCACTAAATTCTTTATTAATTTTATTTTTAGCTACCTTTACTTCTTCACCTTTACCATTTAACTTTTTTACTAATGCTTTAGCTTTTTTCTTTACTGCCGAACCATCATCATATCCTAGAGCAGATTTAACTTTTACTTTTCTTCCTGTTTCTGGATTCATGATACTTTGGTCAAGTATATTAGAATCTTCTACTTTTTTTTCAAATAATATTTTTTTTAGTATGTTCATTCTAATTCTTATCTATAATTTTAATATAAACCTTATCTTTTTTTAATTCTCTAGATAACCATGGCATAAAGATACTCATTGCGTCTCTACTTTCTGTTATCATATTAGTTTGTTTTCCTAAACCTAATAATATGCAACCATATGTATTTGCCTTTGTGTTACCTGCATGAATTCTTATACCCTCAAACCCTCTCACATTTAACAATAAAGGTAATGGTTTTTTAAATCGGTTGCTATATGTGATAACAATTTGATAAGTTCCAGAAGGAATAGCGGTTTCGCCATATACTTTTTCTTCACCTTTATCTAATAAATCACCGTCTTTATTTATATCTCTAACTTTATCTTCAAGTGTGAAAACTTTTTTATCTCCAAATGTGAGTTCTCCTATTGTCGAATCATTTGTGTAGATATTACTCTCTAATAATATTTCCATCGTAATTTTATATTTAAATAGTAAATTTTTTATACTAATTAAATATAAAGTAAAAGCATATGAAGAGCATATTAAGAAGAATATTGGAAAATGAAGATACATTTAATTCTCTATATCATAAAAAGAATAAATGGATTGAAATTGAAGGTATTGAGAAGAAAATATTATCAAGAGAATTATTTGATTTAATAGAAAAATCCTATACAGATATTGGTGGACATTTTGAAATTAGAAGCAGCGACGATATTATGAATTTCCCTATTATTAAGTCAATAGATTTAGACGATGATAATTATTCAGATGTGGTGAAATTATCTAAGATGACAAAATATGGGGAAAAGTCTCTTGCTTTAGGCTCAGATGGCAATACTGAATCTAAGAGGGAGTTATTGAGAATGAAAGCTAAGGAATTATTTCATAGAGGACATTATGCAGAAGTATCAGGTAAATTTGCTGAAATATTATTAAATAAATTTAATGTTCCTTATGTCAATAATAAACAAGATGTTGAAGCTGTCTTAAACAAAGATGTAGAATGGATTGGTGATGGATGGTATAAGAGGAATATATCTGGTGCAGGCAATCATAAGAAAATATTAGTTGGTATTCCTAAAGGGATATAAATGTATAAAAAGATAAATAAATTCCAAAGTTTAATTTCTTCTTTATTATTTTTTATTGTTTTTGTTTTATTTGCTTCTATAACAGAATTTAAAATCACCGAAATACAACTATCATATTATGGCACATATACTGAATACAATATAATATGGAACACAATTATAATGATTTTATCAATATCATTACATCTTAATTTTAAGCAATATATTGAGAGTAAAAATAAAATATTTTTTAAAGATTTATTTTTAGGTTTATCTTTCTTCTTATCTCTTTGTTTATTTATTGTAGGATTAATTCCAATGCCTAGTTTGATACATACAATAAGTGCATATTTTTATTTCTTTTTCTATCCTTTGTTTATATATCTATTTACATATTTTAATCGCTCAAACTTAAAAGAAACATGGGTATTGTTTATTATATCTCTATGTATGATAATATTTCCTTTGATATTTATTCCTATTTTTAAAGGAAAGGCATATTCTGAAATTATCCACTCAATATTTATAGTGATATTTCATAATTTTATAAGTAAAGAACAAGATAAGAAATAATTGAAACCATAAGTACCCTTAACTATTTAAAAGAAATAACTTATCATAATAATGTATTTAAGATTATATCCAAAAAAAAATAATACTATTTTTTATACTCAAAAAGGCTCTTTAAGCTATACAGAAGGATTAATAAATACAGGAGGAAACCCTATTATGCAACTTATGGAAGGTAATTTTCAATCTGAATTAGTTTTCCAATTTGATATAAATGCTGATTTATATAATAAAATACAAAATAATAATTCTAATATTAGGTTATATATTTGGGATGCAGGGAATTTGCCAGATATGAAACAAAGTGACCCTAAGACATTACAATTATTTAAAAATGATGATGATTTTATAGAAGGAATTGGTTATGAATTCAACGGTAGATTTATTAAAGTATCAAATTCTTGTTATAAATACAGAGATGATTTAAATAATGTTTGGAGTACTAAGAATTTAGTTATAGAAAAATTGATTGATAGGTGGCATGATGATATTATATTTAATATCGATAAAACATTTATCACACAAGGTTTAAATACATTCTTTGTAAAATATAAAAGCCCATCTGTTGATACCGAAAAAGAATTAGCTAAATTTCTACACTCAAATAAAACAAGAACTATTAAAATACCATACCTAGAGTTAGATATAAATGATGAAATAATAGATAGTAGAAATAATTTTTATTCTAATAAGATAAATAGAATTTATTTATTAAATGAATTTGGTTTAAATTTTTCTTCTACACCTACTTTTAAATTATTGGATGATTTAAAAACAGATACCGGCAATACTTATAATGTTGTAAATGAGAATGCAGGAGTTTATTATGTAGACATTGATGCTAATGCATTAACAAATGAGTTTTATTATGATAGTTGGTATATAGGAGCAGAAGAGGTTTATAGAAGTTTAATAACAGTTATTGATACAGATAAACCTAAATCTCAAATTAATAACATGGAAAATATTAATTTTTATCCAACAACAAAATATCAGCATGATTCTGTGATGTGGGGTGATGTTTTATTTATGAGAATAATTATTAATAGTAGAAGCCAAATAAATACACAAAATTATCAAAACTTTGAATGGAGATTAATGTGTGATAATGGTTTTGAGATGCAACCTTGGAGAAAAGTAGAGAGTTATAAAGAAGAATTGTTTTTTAAATTAAATTCTGTATTTTTGTTTCCTGAGTTAGGATATGAAGTTCAATGTAGATTATCTAATAATGGAGCTATACACACATCAAACCAAGTATATAGATTTAAAGTTAAATTTAATTCTTCGACACAATTAGAACATATAAATGCTTCTCCTTACTTTAATAGGGATTATTATTTACCAAAACAAATGAAGAGAATAATATGATAGTTAAAAATATAACTAATAATGATGTAGATAATTGGGTTTTAATCAATCCGACAAAACCTATATATGCAGAGTTGCCAAAAGAAGAATCACAAATGTTCTTTGGTAAAGAATATAATTATAATCCTTCGAATGATGATAAATCTATTAGAGGTATTGATAATAAAAATATTGTTATTGCAAACTCAAATAATATTTATAGAATTAACTCTTCAATTTCAGAAACCGATTATTCAGGTATAATCAACATGAAAGTTCCAACATTAGTTGATGAAGATTTATGTAAGGTTACATTTTTCAAAGAAGATGTTTGGGAAGTAAAAACTTTTTTTGAAAATATTTATATTACTAAATTCAAAAAAGTAGGAAATTTACAGTTTATTAATATCCCATCTAACATTTTCAAAAAAAATTCGGCTGAATCTAATACAGATTTTGAGAATTTTATTAATGATTATGGGTATTTTTATATACAAATAGAACCTCTATACATAGAGTCAGAAATTATAAATATAAATACTAAAGAACATTATAATTATGATTCTGATTTATCATCTTTAACAAATGAGCAAGGTAATAGAAGAAATATTTACACATTAGATATTCTTAATTTTAAAAATACTCCTTTTAATTTTGAGAGAAGCTATGATATTAATATTTTAAAAGCTATATGGTCTAATAGATTATTAGGTAGCTTAGTATATAATAAAGATTTATTTGATAATGACAAGAATATTAAAATCATTACAGGCGATTATTTTAATTTCAACACAGATGAAGCTTATATAACCATCTCACCTGATTATATGGGTGTTGATAGTCCAAATGGTAAATTTAGTATTGGAGATAAGTTGAAAATCTATCCTGCAGAATCTTATTTTGAGCCTATAACAATACAAATTAATTTCACAAGAGAAATTAATGAAAATGAACAAATAAAGAAATTTTTATTAAATGATGCAGTTCGTGATTTTTCTAATAACATCATAGAGGTATATGATGATAATGGGTTAACAATTGAAGAAAATGGAGAGGTAAGCGGTAAAGTTTATTTATCTTTTCAAGTTTCAGAAAAACAAGGAAAAGAAATTAGAAAAAAATTAAATTAAGTTATGGAAAATTATTTTCAGTTAGGTTCACAAGCTATAAAAGGAGGTATATTATTTGGTAATCTGACACCTGCAGGAATATTTTCTAATAAACCTTATCAGGAAAATTTAGATTTATTTCTTGAACAATTAAATAATAATAATTCTTCAAGTAATAATATTAATGAAGATTGTGATAAAAAATATTTATTAACATTAGGTAAATTAAAAGAATCATTACAAAAGGAATTAGATAAAGATTTAGAAATATCAGATAAATTATTTAAGAGCTTCCTCACAAACTCAATACAACTATTAATAGATTATGATGATGCTAGAAATTATATTTTTTATGGTTCATCATATTCTGAGTTAGCTTATAACATTTTATTTCTAATAGATAATTATCATTATAAAGCTTATTTAGCTAAAAAGAATTCAAATATAACTTTAAATTATTTAACAAATAATAGAACTGAAATATTAATTAAAAAATCAGAAATTGTATTAGGTGGTGATGTTTTTAATTTACAAGAGAAAGATAATTTGGATTTCACAAAATTTGTTATAGAAGATAAAGAATTAAATGAATATAAAATATTAGATTATGAAACACCTCTCTACCAAGAAATATCCTCTATTGCATTTAATACATCAGATACAATAATAGATACAATATTGCCACATAATTTAATAACAGGTGATAGAGTTAAAATTAAATTATCTAATAATAAAAAATTAAATAATATATTCTATGTAGAAGAAATTTCACCAACACAAATCAAAATATTTTCTGACAAGATAAGATTAAACAATGTTATTGTTCCTAATGCTAATTTATACGACAATGAGGCTCGTTTAAGAAAGTATGTTGAATTATATACATATACAGGAGATTATGATATAAGATTTGTTGTGCAAGGAAATATTCCTATTGCTAATTTATTACAATATACAGAGGGTGCCGATATTTTTTATGGCTTACAATTAAAGAGAAATAAGCAATATTATTTTGATTTTGAAAATAAACTTACCGATTTACAAAAGAGATTATTAAATAAAACAATTGCTAAACCTTGGCCAAGACAACCTATAACAAACAATATTTTGTTTCAAGGAGCTTTATTTGAAGAGTGGATAACAGATGCTGGAAACTTCCAAAGTTCTTTTAATTATGAAGATGATGGTTTTGGCTCTTATAATAATGAGTTAGCCCTAGAATTATCTATCACAGGAGCTCTTTATTTAGATGAAGAATGGACAAACCAATTATTAAGGAAAACAGTACCGCATTATCTTATAGATGAGTTAAGAGATTCAGAAGGTTTATTTAAGAGGTTTATTCTAATGATGGCTTGGTTTTGGGACCAAATAAGATTATATATAAATTTTCTTACTTATAATCATCACCTTAATTACACTCAATATAATCAATTAACCTATAAATTTTATGATTTATATTCTAAACATTTTGGGTTTAATTTATTTGAAGAAGATAATATAGAATTAAGTAGGTTGTTATTAAGGACAGAGCCTGGTTTAATTTATCAAAATAATTTAGCTGAATTTTCAGATGATGAAAATAGAAAAACTCTATACATATTACAAAAAGAAAAACAAAAGAGATTATTAATAAATTTATTATTCTTATATAAAAAGAAAGGAACATTAGATGGCTTAAATAAATTAATCAATTTATTAGGTGTTCCAAAAGGTTTGGTTATAACAAATGAATATTATTTAGACTTTGTTAATAAAGATGAATATGGTGTACCTCTAGATAATAATAAACAAAAGAAAATTAATAATGATAAAGTTTTCTCTAAAAAAATATTATGGACAAAAAATTACGATTCATTAAAAAATAAATCTAACATTGATACAATAGAGAATAATCCCTTTTTTTATGATATAAAATCAAGAGAAGAATTTAATATTAATCTTAGAGAATTAGATTTATTAACTTCTCCGCAAGATGCATTGCTTTCAGATATTGAATATCTGAGTAATAAAAAATATGATTTTGTTGAGATGCAACCTGGTAGTTTTTTTAATTTACAAAATTTAAAAGAAACCTATTATATGCTTCCTCTATCAATTCCAGATAAATATATTCATTTTTCTGTGAATTTCTTATTAGAAAAAGAAAGTGCGTTAAAAAATAATAGAGTAGATTTATGTTCTTTATTTTTATCTACAGCTATAAGCCCTGGAACGACTCCAATACTTCCTAAAGGGAATCAATATAATTATTTTATTGAGAGATTTGGATATTATAACATGGCTTCTTTTGATTTAGTGACATCTACACAAAATGATATTATAGAAATTGTATGTGGTTCAGATTCTATTTTTAATGATATATTACCTAGCGATTTTCTTGAATCAAATGCTAAATATATTTCTAATAAAATAAATATTGAAAATAAAGATTATAAATCTACTGCCGAAGGTAATAGGATTTTTATTTTCTCAAAAAAATTATCTTTAAATTCTATTACCTTGTTGGTAAATTTTAATCCTGGTAATATTGATACCTCAATATTAAATATAGAAGATTTCACGAATACATTATCTATATTGCAAAATGATTTTATAATATGCAGGATAGAAAATAGTAAATTAGTTTTTAGAATGAAGATGCATGGTGATTTTTCTTCATCATTTTTTGATACTGTTTCTATTAGTAAACATATGGTTTTAGATGATGGATTACTTCATAATTATAAATTCTTATTTAGGCCTAGTGGAATAGAAATTTATAGAGATTTAAAATTTGTAGAGTTGATACCATATAGGGATGCTCTAAGTGCCAACTCTGCCGCATCAATACCTCAATATGATTCAAGAATAACACCTCTTAATGAAATAGAAGATTGTACAATTATAGAAAGCTTAAATAGTTTATATAAGAGACCTGATAATATAAATGAAATTAAATATTGGGATTTATTTATAGGAGACCCAAGAAATATTAAGATTTGGTTTAATAAGGTTGGGATATTTGAAGATAGAGAAATTAATCAAGAGTCTGATTTAGAATATAATCAATCTAATAATGATAACTTTAATTCAGAGGGGTATTTATTTAAACCAAATATTATTAATAAAAACTTTGATGCTTATTTTTCCTCAAAATATCCATTAATCAATGGCGAGAATTTAATTCATTATTTACCTTTTGATAATAATAATAAGATAAGTAAATTAAATCTTATTCCTTATCAAAATATTGAGAAAGAAATTTTGTTTGAAAAAAAAATACAAAGTTTTTTTGAAAATACACAAGATAAAAATAAATTTCCAAATTATGCTTGGGTAAAAGATTTACATTTAAGAGAAGAATATTCTATTCTAAAAAACATAATAGATAATTATTTTGAATTTAATACCAATGTAATTTATTATGAGAATTTATTACCTATTATAGATTTAATAGAGAGAAAATTTAAATTAACAGCACAACAATTTATTCCGGTTGTAATTAATACCAATAAGTTTGCTCAATTAATACAATCAGAGGTACCTGATAAATATAGATATATAAATCCATTTAAAAAATGTGATATTAATAACCTAGGTAAGAGAGCATCTCTTAAAATATTAATGTTTTGGGATAGAGATACACCTATTCAAGGAACAGATTTTATAAAATTAGATTTTGAAGATTTAGGTATCTTTACTCAACCTTGGAATCAATCATCATTTCACACATTATATCTAATTGGAGAACAAATAAAAAATATTTCACCGTCCAATATTTCTTATATAATAAATAATAATAACAAAATAATATTTTTTATAGAACAGAATTGGTATTTTACCACATACGGAAAAAAAATAGAAGATACCTCTATTGTAGCAAGCGGAAATGGTCCAGAAAATATAATATTAGCTTCAGAAGGTTGGGAGGCAGGTATTGATAAAGTTGTTGGTGGAAATTGTTTTGAAATAGAATATCAAACTCCTTTATCAAATCAATTAAATAATAATTTTTATATTTATTATCAAAATGAGAGGGTTATTAATAGTGAATATAACCTAGATGAAAATATGCCAAATGATATTTATTATGATTCTGAGTTAGGATTTAATAGATTCACAAATGATATAAATTAACAAAACTACACAATGATATTTTTACCTTAATAAAGATTAATGCACCATTTATATCTGCATTAATTAATTTACCTAAATTTGTTTGAAAGAAAACTATTTAAAATAAAAATTAAACGTGGCTAAAGAATTAATATTTGGGATTGGTGGGCATCCGGTGATGAAACATGATTATGAACAATTACAATCTTGTAATTCAGAATTTATGGAAGCTATATCGAATTTTATAGGTGAAGATGGCACATTTAAAGCGTTTGGATGTATTATCACAGA
>Ga0116176_10001265_pt1 | contig 19983 bp, 14 predicted proteins | sample AD_STIC08_MetaG_FD_89803 | JGI IMG/M metagenome (GOLD analysis project Ga0116176, IMG submission 89803) | Active sludge microbial communities of municipal wastewater-treating anaerobic digesters from USA - AD_STIC08_MetaG | ecosystem: Engineered > Bioreactor > Anaerobic > Digestate | place: USA...
AAGAGGGGCTTTAAGCAGTATCCTAACCAGCAATAGCTTTTATCCCGGGTAATACCTTCCCTTCAAAGTACTCAAGCATGGCGCCGCCGCCGGTACTTACATAGCTTACTTTGCTGGCCAGGTTGAATTTATTCACTGCCGCCACACTATCGCCGCCGCCCACCAGGCTGAAAGCCCCGTTTGCTGTAGATGCCGCCACCGATTCTGCAATGGCTTTGGTTCCTGCCTGGAATTTCTCCATTTCAAAAACGCCCATCGGGCCGTTCCACAAGATGGTTTTTGATTTACCGATCACTTCATTGAAGATGCCGGTTGCCTTGGGACCAATGTCCAGGCCCATCCAGCCATCGGGGATGGCATCGCTGGGACGAACATCTGTATTTGCATCGGCCGCAAACTTATCCGCAATAACCGAATCCTCGGGCAGGTGTATGCTTACATTCTTTTGCTTTGCCTGTTCTAAAATATCCAGGGCGGTTTGCAAACGATCGTCTTCACAAAGTGATGAACCGATCTTGCCGCCTCTTGCTTTTAAGAAAGTATAGGCCATGCCGCCTCCAATGATGATATCCGTTGCCCGTTGCAGTAAATTTTCAATGATGAGTATCTTATCCGAAACCTTTGCCCCGCCGATAATAGCCGTAAAGGGTTTTTCGGCGCCATGCAATACTTTTTCGGCGCTAAGCACTTCTCCTTCCATCAGCAGTCCAAACATCCGTTTTTCTGCCGGGAAGAATTTAGCGATCACTGCCGTGGATGCATGTGCCCGGTGAGCGGTACCAAAGGCATCATTCACGTACACATCACCCAATTTACTTAACTTTTCTGCGAATGCTTCATCGCCTTTTTCTTCTTCCTTGTGAAAACGAAGGTTTTCCAGCAACAGCACTTCACCCGGCTTAAGCATCGATGCTGTAAGCGCCGCCTGTTCGCCTATACAATTGTCTGCAAAGAAAACCCGGGTACTGTCGCCGCCAAATGTTGGGTTTGTATGTCCAACATTGAGTAACTCGTATAGATGTTTCACCAGGTGTTTTAAAGAATATTTTTCAACGGGTCCTTCTTTTGGCCTGCCCAGGTGACTCATCAGGATAACACTTCCGCCATCTGCCAGTATTTTTTTGATCGAAGGAATTGTTGCTGTCATCCGGGTGTCATCAGTAATATTATAATCCTTGTCCAACGGCACATTAAAATCAACACGGATGAGTGCTTTATGGCCGGAGAAATTGAAGCTGCTGAATTTTGACATAGGCCCCTGTCCCCTAAAGGGGAACTTAGTTTTAAAGATTATTAAATAAACAAAGCTTCCAAATATATGGAAGCTTTGAATTGAATACGTTGAACAAAGAACTAATTGTACAAGTGACCCGATAGCTATCGGGTGACACAACGATGATGATTAAAAATAAAATACCTGGTACAAAAATCAAAACATAATCTTCGTGTCATTCTCCTCCATTTTCCCCTTTAGGGGATAGGGGCTCTTACTTGATCAGTTTTGCAAAATGATGCACCGTACGTACCAGTTGGGATACATAGCTCATTTCGTTATCGTACCAGCTAACGGTTTTCACCAGTTGCTTGTCGCCCGTTTTGATCACCCTTGTCTGTGTAGCGTCAAACAAACTTCCAAAGCTGATGCCGATCACATCACTGCTTACGATCTCGTCTTCGGTATAACCAAAACTTTCGTTGCTGGCGGCTTTCATCGCGGCGTTCACTTCTTCTATGGTTACCTCTTTACCCAGAATGGAATAAAGTTCCGTTACACTGCCGGTAATGGTTGGGACCCGTTGGGCGCCACCATCCAGTTTGCCTTTGAGGCTTGGTATCACCAACCCGATCGCTTTTGCAGCGCCGGTGCTGTTGGGAACAATGTTCGCTGCAGCAGCTCTTGCCCTGCGCAGGTCACCTTTTGGATGTGGTGCATCCAGGGTGTTCTGATCGTTTGTATACGCATGAATAGTGCTCATTAAACCGGTAATGATGCCGTATTTTTCTTCCAGCACTTTTGCCATAGGCGCCAGGCAGTTGGTAGTACAACTGGCACAGCTGATGATGGTTTCGCTGCCGTCGAGTATGGCGTGGTTAACATTGAATACAACTGTTTTCAGGTCGCCGGTTGCCGGGGCAGATATCACCACCCTTTTTGCACCTGCGGTAAGATGTGCTTCCGCTTTTGCCTTATCGGTAAAAAAGCCGGTACTCTCAATCACTACATCCACATTATGCGCCCCCCAGGGGATCTGTGCCGGGTCTTTCTGGGCATACACTTTCACTTCATGACCATTAACCACTATTGCATTTTCGGTAGAAGTCACATTCTGACCAAAACGGCCTTGTGCGCTGTCATACTTTAGCAAATGTGCAAGCACTGCAGGACTTGTAAGATCATTGATGGCAACCACATCAATACCGTCCATGTTATAGATCTGGCGGAATACCAGGCGGCCGATGCGACCAAAACCGTTGATTGCAACTTTTACTGTACTCATAGCTTTAATTTGAATTTAAAATTGAGAGGCAAAATTACAGGATGTGAAAGATATTCTACGGATTATTTTTAGCCGTATATGGGTGTGAATAAGTACCGCAAAACCAATACAGGCAACGGTTTTGATCTGATATACCCATAAAATAATAAACTGATACAGTTGATTTAAAATATTTGGCTGAAAAAGGGTTAGATGTTATCTTTGCCGTCCTTTATTAAAACGCCGCGTTGGTCAAGGGGTTAAGACGCCTCCCTTTCACGGAGGAATCACGGGTTCGAATCCCGTACGTGGTACAAACGAAACCAGTTATTGGTCATTAGAAAAAGCCTTTCATTACTGAAAGGCTTTTATTTTTTCGATCTGTTTAATGTTGGAAAAAGGATCCGTTTATTTTTTTGCTCCTTCTTTCCGGTACGTAAAGGTTCGCTTTGTAATTTTTGTAGCCTTGCCTTTATCATTCCATTCTGTACGCTGGGTCCAGTTACCTTTATCGTCATGCGCTTCGTAGGTATATTTGGTAACCTTTGTTGTGCTGGAATCCTTTGTAATCGTTGTATTCGAAAACTCAATTTGCTCTCCCTTATCATTATATTTTGCCGAGCTGGTGGACTTCACTTTACCCACACTGTCTGTGGTAGTGAATCCCATAAAGGTGCTTTTATCGTACTTACCTTCTCCCGACTGCCTGAAAACACTGTCTTTATCATACTCTTTCCAGCCTAGCACCTGCCCGTATTCATTTTGTGTAATGTTTGTATAATAAGTACCCGGTTTGCCGGCAGAGTCAAATGTCTGGGCCTTTGTATACTGGCCCTTATCATCTACATCCACTTTCATAGCACCGCTGGGCTTGCCTTCCTTGGTATCTGTGGCGCCTGTCCACAAACCATTTTCATGCCTGGTAAAAACAGATTCGTTCTTTACCGTTCCTTTGCTGTCTTTAGATGTGTACTTAACCGCATTGCCGTTCTCATCAAACTGTGTAACATCAATACAGCAGGAGTCCATCGCACCAATCTTCCCGGTACTATCCACCTGGTAAGGCGTTTCTTCCATAGTTTCAATGTCCCCTTTCAGCTTGTCATTTACCAGGTCACTGTACTTCACTTTCTTTTCGGCCGACTTATCACCCGAATTGTTGCAGGCTGCCAATAAAGAAAGCCCTGCCAGAATAACTACGATTCTTTTCATGTTTGATTGTTTAATCGATTAATAAATGGTGGGGCAGAATTAAGCAGCTATTCAGGTATACTATTCAACAATGTAGTGATTAATTGCATCAGTTGCAAGTATTAACCAAAATGCCTCACCGTGGGCAGTGGTACAAAAAAGCCTCTCACTATTGAGAGGCTTTCGTTTTTGCCAATGAACCCTGCTGTTCTTATTTTCCAGTATCAAACTTTTTAAAGATCGTCCGCACATTCCGGTCTATCTCGGAACTGGTGATCCGGCTGCTGTTCAATTCACTGGTTGTCCAGCCCTGCCAAACAGTTTTATCCGTATTGTTATCGATCATGGTGATGGTAATGGTTCCTTCCTTTACCGTGGTGGAATAATTGTCGTATCCAATGAACCTTGAAGGATAATAATAAGTGATCATCCGGCCACTGTACCGGTTGTAATAGCTGCGGGTAAAAGGGTCTGAATACACTGCAGTTTGCTGTTGCTTCTGGTTTCGTTCCACCAGTAATTCATAATTCACCAGCACATCCGGGTTTGAACTCACTTCTTTCCAGCCGCTCTTTTGCAACTGTTCGTTCACTGCATTGCGGATATTCGTCTCTGCCAGCTCTTTTCTGCGGTTCTTTTTATTTTCTTTTTCATCCGGCTTATCTACCCATGCATACGTACGGTATTTACTGAAATCAGCGGATTTGTCTTTTTCGATATGGGCATTCCCGGCACAGCCGGAAAATAACAGTACAGCAGAAACAGCAACTGCACTGACCCAGTTAAATGATTTAGGTGCCATAGGTCCTCCTTTTTATTTGTTGTACGGAATACTCCATACTTACTATATACGCAAAAACTATGCGCTGGTTTAAACATGAATTGTGAAAGTTTAGTAAAAGAAAATACCGGGGGAATACGGGAAAAACCATACAAATTGTTCAAAAGCTGGTGTTAAATATCTATGAATTATCTTTAGCAAAAACTTAGTTTATGAGCATAGAATGGAAAGGTGTTTTTCCTGCACTCACCACAAAATTTACTGCAGACGACAAGTTAGATCTGCCGCTTTTTGAGAAAAACCTGAATGCGCAGCTTGAAGCCGGGGTGGCCGGAGTTGTACTCGGTGGCACTTTGGGTGAAGCCAGCGTGCTGACTACGACCGAAAAGGAACAATTAATAAAATTCGCCGTGGAAAAATGTGCCGGCAAGGTTCCTGTTGTTTTAAATATTGCCGAAGGCTCTACCAAGGAAGCATTGCTACAGGCCGAATATGCCAAAGCCTGGGGAGCCAAAGGGATTATGATACTGCCGCCGATGCGCTATAAAAGCGATCACCGGGAAACGGTTACTTATTTTAAAACGGTAGCCGATTCAACCGACCTGCCCATCATGATCTATAATAACCCGGTTGACTATAAGATTGAAGTAACCCTGGATATGTTTGATGAGCTACAGGCTTGCAAGAATATTAATGCGATAAAAGAATCTACCCGGGATGTAATAAATGTAACAAGATTAAAGAACCGTTTTGGCGACCGGTACAAGATCCTTTGCGGTGTGGATCCCCTGGCCATGGAAGAACTATGCCTGGGCGCCGATGGTTGGGTGGCCGGATTGGTTTGCGCCTTTCCAAAAGAAACCGTTGCTATTTATAACCTGGTGAAAGCCGGTAAAATTGCAGAAGCCACAAATATCTACCGTTGGTTCATGCCCTTGCTGGAACTGGACATTCATCCCAAACTGGTACAGTACATAAAACTGGCAGAAGCACAGGCCGGTATTGGCTCCGAAACAGTGAGAGCGCCCAGGTTAACACTGGTGGGAAAAGAGAGAGAAGAAGTTCTCAAAATCATCAACGATGGGATCGCTAACAGACCAGTACTTTAATTTCAAATAGTTAAGCTACAGCCTGGTTTCCATCAATTCAATTGTCCGGGCCTTAAGGCCCGGACAATGAAAAAAATTTACCGGGCTTTAGCCCACAATTAATATTTTATGTTTACAGACTCTACAATGCAGGAAATTGATTTGGCAATGCAGACAGCATGGAACGCCTTTCATGTGTACAGGAAATGTTCTTTGAAGAAACGGGCTGCCTTTATGAAAGCTATTGCCATTGAACTGGAGAATTGCGGGGATGATCTGATCCATACAGCGATGAGTGAAACCAATCTGCCTGAAGTACGGTTGCGTGGCGAACGGGCAAGAACTATTTTTCAACTGAATAGCTATGCCGATGCCTGCGAAAAAGGCGATTGGCTGGAAGCAAGAATTGATACCGCAATCCCGGATAAAACACCGCCAAAGCCAGACATCCGAAAGATGCTGGTACCACTTGGCCCCGTGGTTGTTTTTGGAGCAAGTAATTTCCCTTTTGCCTATTCAACAGGCGGAGGAGATACAGCCTGCGCCTTTGCTGCCGGCTGCCCGGTTATTGTAAAAGCACACCCTGCACATGCCCAAACATCGGAGATCGTTGCAAACGCCATTTTAACCGCAGCAAAAAAATGCAATATGCCCGAAGGAATATTTACGCATGTGCACGGCGTTTCTTTTGAAGTGGGCAAAGCATTGGTAACACATCCGCATACAAAAGCAGTTGGCTTCACCGGCTCCTACCTCGGCGGCAAACAATTATTCGACTGGGGTAACCAGCGAAAAGAACCCATTCCTGTTTTTGCAGAAATGGGAAGTATCAACCCGGTTTTTCTGTTGCCGGAGAAATTAAAATCGTCTGCCAGCGATATTGCTGCCATGTATGCCGGCTCCATCACCCTGGGTGTTGGACAATTTTGTACCAACCCCGGTTTGATCATCGGCATTGAAAGTGATGCTTTACAAATATTTGTTCATGACCTTGGCAAAGCCATACAGAAAATTGCACCGGCACCCATGCTACATGAGGGAATTGTAACTGCCTATAAAAAAAACAAAGGCAATGCGTTGTTGCAGGAAGATGTTCACCTGGTGGCAGAAAGCGAAAATGAATTTTGGCAAAGTTCCGAAACTTTGCCAAAGTTGGCAGCCATACCTACTATTGCTACTGCAAGCGGACAGGCATTTTTGAACAACCCTGTTCTGCACCAGGAAGTATTTGGCCCTTACTCCATTGTTATCCGTTGCAAAGACATGAAGGAGATGATTGAAGTGGCAAAGCATTTAGAAGGACAGTTAACTTCTACCTTAATGGCTACAGATGCCGACATCAAACAAAACGATGAGTTGGTCGAAGCTGTAAAAAATATCTGCGGGCGCTTTATCCTCAACAGTGTTCCCACCGGCGTGGAAGTTTGCCTCAGCATGCAGCACGGCGGGCCATTCCCTGCCAGCAGCGATTCAAGATTTACTTCCGTTGGTGCTGATGGCATCAAACGTTTTGCAAGACCCATTGCTTTTCAAAACTGGAGCAATGAATTGTTGCCGGATGAATTGAAGAATGAAAATCCGTTGGGAATATGGAGAGCAGTGAATAATGAATTGACAAGATCACTTCTTTAATTTTCCCGCAGACAGAGTCTTGAAACCATTGCATCCCGGTCGGAGACCGGGACGAGTGAGGCCGCAGTTTGAGATCTACACTGTTAATGCTACCTGCTGATCTTCTCTTCGGTGTTTCATCACAAACCATGCGGTTATAACAACAGAGGTCACAAAATATCCACCCAGGATAAATTTAATTGCCGGCGAATAAGTACCTGCTCCAAACCAGTCGTTTTGCTGAAAGAGAAAATAAAGCCCCAGTCCGGAGCGTATGAATTCCCAGGCAATGGCAGAAGTATTCCGGTCCATCAGGTCGGTGAGCGCATACACACTTAAAAAGATAAAGCCGCCATACCAGATGATGTATGTCTTATCGAGGTTGTTGATGAGGGCGATATTGCCAAACATGTAGCTCACAAACAGCAGAACCATCAACAATTGTATCCAACTCCAGGTATTGAGTGCCGGGGAAGCGGACGTATTGTATTTTTCGAAATGATACACGTCTTCAATTTTATATACCGGGTATTTGGCCGCTACGTCGGCTGGCCGGTAACCGGTATGCCGGAACCAAAGGGTGAATTTATCTTTCCAGCTATTTGTACGCCATGCGTCTTTTATCAATAACCAAACGTGTTGAAAATTTATTTTGATCGGGTTCCAGGTATGAACCGGCCTCGTAATTCCATAAACGGGTGGCACGTTGGGCAGTTCTTCCTGGAAAGTGCCGAACCATTTGTCCCAGAAAATGAATATCTGTCCGTAGTTCTTATCAATGTATTGCGGGTTAATGGCATGGTGAACCCGGTGATGCGAAGGCGTTACAATGATCTTTTCTAAAAATCCCATACGCCCGATATGCTGTGTATGATACCAGAACTGTGCAAACAAGTGAAGCGGCGCTACGATCGCAATCACTTCATAAGGCACTCCCAGCAATGCTGCAGGTAAAAGAAAAATGGCAAATGTTTTTACAATGGCTGAAATGCTTTGCCGCAATGCACAGGCCAGGTTGAACTCTTCACTGCTGTGATGAACGATATGTCCGTTCCAAAAAAAATTAGCTACATGCTGCAGGCGATGCACCCAGTAACCGGCAAAATCGAGTGCAAAAAAAGCGACCACATATACGATGACCGTATTTTCAATATGAGTGAGGGCAAGATTTCTCAGTAAGAACGGGTAGGAAATGATGACCAGGTAAAGCCCCACCACATCTTTGGTAACATTGGTAACCCCGCTGCTCAGGCTGCTGATCATATCCATATTACGCACCGTATCTTTTCCTTTGCGCCAGCCATACCATTTTTCAAAAAGCACCAGCAGTAAAAAGGCAGGCATGGCTATCAATAATATTTTTCCGTATGCTTCCATATCATAAATTTACAAAACTTCGCCAAAGTTTTTCACTTTGGCGAAGTTTAAAAGTTTGGATAAATTTAATCATGTTACCCAATGAGAAATACCATGTTTTCAATCATGCAAATGGCAGTGAAAATATTTTCGCAGAGGAAAAGAATTACGCTTTTTTTCTCGAAAAGCTCAGTCTATATGTATTGCCGGTTTGCAGGTTGTTTAGTTACTGTCTGATGCCAAATCATTTTCACCTGGTATTACAAATACGCTCAGAACAAGAGCTTTATTTACGCTTAAAAAAGCCAGGGTTAAAAGACAGATTTTCAGAAAAGGAGTTAGAATTAAAGATCAGCAGGGCATTTGGCAATTTATTCAGCAGTTATACTCAGGCATTTAATAAGGTTTACAACCGGAAAGGCAGCCTTTTTATTCCAAGTATGAAATCGGAATTAATCGGGGATGACAACTATTTTTGTAAGGCAATTCATTATACTCATGCCAATCCTGTTCACCATAGATTTACCCTGAAAATGGAAGAGTGGCCGCACAGTTCATATTATGCTTATCTAAGTAAAGGAAAAACAAAATTAGAAAGAGAGTATGTACTGAATATATTTGGAGGTCAAGATGCTTTTGTAAAATATCATGACCAACCAATTGATTTAAAATATAAATTTATCGAATAAAAAACTTCACCAAAGTGAAAAACTTTGGTGAAGTACTCAACCAAAATGAAGCATACATTCCATTGCATAGATGCCCACACCTGCGGCAACCCCGTTCGCCTGGTAAAACAGGGCGGCCCGCAACTGGCCGGCAATACCATGAGCGAAAAGCGTCAGCATTTCCTGAAAGAATATGACTGGATCCGGAAAGGCCTCATGTTTGAACCCCGTGGGCACGATATGATGAGCGGAAGCATCCTTTACCCACCACACGATCCGCAGAACGACGTGGCTGTTCTGTTCATTGAAACAAGCGGTTGCCTGCCCATGTGCGGACATGGAACCATCGGCACCATCACCATCGCCGTTGAAGAAGGATTAGTAAAACCAAAAACGCCCGGAGTTATACGGATGGAAGCCCCGGCGGGATTGGTGCTGATTGAATACACGAGTCACCCTTCGACTTCGCTCAGGGCAAAAGTTAAAAGTGTAAAGCTTACCAATGTTCCGTCTTTTCTTCATTCAACAGAATTAACTGTTGATTGTCCTGAATTGGGCGAATTGGTGATCGATGTTTCTTACGGAGGTAATTTTTATGCCATCGTGGATGTACAGAAAAATTTTGCCGGACTGGAAAATTACCCGGCCGATAAATTAATTGCCTGGGCAAGAGAATTGAGAAAGAACATAAATTCAAAATACGATTTTGTTCACCCGGAAAACGAGACCATACACGGATGCAGTCATATTTTATGGACCGGCGCCGTGATGGATAAAACGTCCACTGCACGCAATGCGGTGTTTTACGGCGATAAAGCCATCGACCGCAGCCCTTGCGGAACCGGCACCAGTGCACGTATGGCGCAGTGGTATGCAAAAGGGAAACTGAAGAAGGGAGATGAATTCATTCACGAAAGCATCATTGGCAGTAAATTCACCGGGCGCATTGAAGAAGAATTAACGGTGGATGGAAAACCTGCCATCAGGCCCAGCATCGAAGGATGGGCAAGGATCTACGGACAGAATATAATAACGATTGATACCGAAGACGACCCATATGCATTGGGTTTCCAGGTGATCTAAAACCAGCAGTATGAAAGTTAGCATTATTGGCGGCGGCGTAATCGGTTTATGCAGCGCTTACTATTTACAAAAAGAAGGATACGAAGTAACCGTTATTGAAAGAGGAGACATAACCGATGGTTGTTCTTTTGGCAACATGGGCTATATGTCGCCCAGCCATTTTGTTCCGCTGGCCAGCCCGGGTATTATCGCCGAAGGTATCCGGCATATGCTCAGCAGCAGCAGCCCGTTCTATATTAAACCCAGGCTGAACTGGGACCTCATGCAATGGGGTTTTCATTTTTGGAAGAACAGCAATGCTTCTACAGTAAAAAAACATGCACCGCACCTCAATAATATTTTACAGTTGAGCCGGCAATTGATAAATGATATGCGCAATGAGATCGGCGATACATTCGATATGGAAGAGATTGGTTGCCTGATGATGTGCAAACAGCAGAAAACACTGGAGCATGAATTTCATTTAGCCGATGACGCCGAAAAATTCGGGCTGAAAGTGGAACGGTTAAAACGGGATGCTGTACAGCGGTTAGAAACAGAGGTAGAAACAGATGTGGCAGGTGCTGTATTATTTAAAGACGACTGTCATTTCAACCCCGGAAAAATGATGACCGCCCTGAAAAATGACCTGGAAAAGAAGGGAATAAACTTTCAACTCAATACAACCGTTACCGGCTTTGAAAAAACAGGCAACAAAATTTCATCCGTAATAACTGATAAAGGAAAGTTTGATTGCAATGAAATAGTGATCGCCGCCGGAAGCTGGCTTCCCCTTGTAGCAAAAATGATGGGCATTAAATTATTACTTCAGCCGGGCAAGGGCTATAGTCATACCTACGATCAGGTAGAAAAGAATCTTAAGTATCCGGCTATTTTGGTGGATGGCCGCTGCGCCATTACCCCCTGGAAGCAGCAGCTTCGTATTGGCGGCACCATGGAACTCAGCGGAATCAATAATAAAGTGCTGGTAAAACGGATGCAGGGCATTTATGATTCAGCTAAGCTTTTTTACCCGGGATTAAAGATCGGTTTTCCTCCTGTTGATAAGATATGGAACGGACTACGACCGGTAACACCCGACGGCCTGCCTTATATTGGAAAAGTTTCAGACTATGAGAATGTCGTCTTCGCCGGCGGCCACGCCATGCTGGGCATTTCTGAAGGAACGGGCACCGGTAAATTAGTGAGTGAGATCATCCGGCATAAAACAACATCTATTGATATCACCGCATTTAAACCACAACGGTTTTAAATGTTGCTATTGCTTATTAACCGAATCTTTTTGTTTCTTCTTTAATAAATTATCGAACAGTCCTTTTACCGATTCTTTGGTTTTGTTCGCCGGGTTTTTAACCGGGGTACTGTCTTTTACCGCAACCGTATCTTTTCCACCAAACAGCTTTTTACGCAATTCTTCTTTGGCGGCATCTGCCAGTTGCTTTTTAACCGAATTGAGTGTGTCTTTGGCAGCATTTTTTGCACTGTCTATTTTAGCCTGTGCAAAATCCTTTACCTGCTGCTGCAACTGGTCGGCCAGTTTTTCGCCGCTCTGTTTCAGGTCTACCTTAATGGTGGGGTTTCTTATCGTTCCGGCAAGACCCAGCTTAAGGTTCACCATATCGCCCACACTCAATGGAACACCCTTACTGTTTACAGCAGTTACCAGGTTATTCACCAGCTGGTTTCCCTGCGTGCCCATCAGCGCCCTGGGCAGTTTAAGGTTGATGGCATAATTGATCGATTCATCAAAACCCTGCAGGCCGCCGATCTCCATCTCTATATTCTTCACTTTAACCGTAAAAGGTTTAACCAGCAATTTGCCGTTCGAGAATTCAAAGAAAGTCTTCACATCCTTCATCGACAACTGTTCAAGTTCTTTTACATTCAGCGTAGATGCAATCTTATCCAGTGGGGCAAACTTACTCAGGAATCCTTCAATCAAAAACAAAGTACCGTTGCCTGAAATGGTGTTCATATCCACGCTCATATTATCTCCCAGTTTTCCATTAGCCGATAACACAGAAGTAAGTTTACCCGCCAGAAATTTCCCGATCGGCATCAGTTTCTGTGCCGTATTGAAAGCATAAAATGTTTTTTGTATGTCCACGCCTGCCACATCGTAACCCATTGCGATCACAGGCTTTGCTTTACTTTCTTTTGTACTGTATGAACCATTGATCTTTATGGTGCCATCCAATGCATTGCCGCTGACATTGTTCAGCTTTACAGCCTCATCCGCTACTTTCAATGAACCTGTTAGATTTTGTATATCGATCTTATCATAAATCAGCCTGTCGATCTTTGTAGCCAGGCTTATATCCAGGTTAGCAGGTACGGCAAACGGCGCTGATCTATTGCCGGCAGATGTTACGGTATCTGCTGTTACACCCATCCAGTCGTTCAGGTTTACCTTATCTGCATTAAGGGTAAGATCAGCACGCAAAGGTTTATCGCTTAAAAGATAACTCAGCAGGTTATTGATCTGTCCGCCACCACTGAAATTCGAATTCATGTATTGGCCGCTGAGGTTGGATACATCAATTTTGGCGGGCGTGAAATTGGTATGCACCGTGTTTATCTTAACTCCCGTTGGATAATCCGGGGAAGTATAATTGAATTTATTTACTTCGATAGTACCTGCTGCATAGAAGTTGGCATACTGCTGATTTTCTATACCCTTCACATTGCCCCTGATGTTCACATCGGCATTCATAAGGCCTGCAATACTTGTTCCTTTTTGCAACTTTATATAATTGGCCACCTGCGACAGGTCGAGCTTTCCTTTTGCAGCCGCATCCACAAACATATTGCTGACAGGCTTTTTAACCAACAGGCGAAAATCGAAAGGATCCTTGTCTATTTCCAGGTGTCCGTTGGTAATATCCACTACGGTATTATCGGTTTGTCCATCGGCATTATCAACCACCGCATTGAAATTGATATGCTCTACCGCTTTGGGCAGATCGGTATATTTAAAAGAGCCTTCTTTTACCGTCATGACCAAATGATAACCCGGCATGGTTGAATCGCTGTACACTCCTTTTATGAATCCATCAAAGCCTGCATTACCGGTTGCTGTTACTTTATCAAACTCTGTTTTATAAATGGCCGGCACCAGCGACAGGATATTTTTAAAATCGGTGGAAGCCGACTTAAACTTCAGATCCATATCATACCCATTGGCAATACTTTTTAAACGACCGCTGCCGGCTATCTTCAATTCATTCAGCAGCATATCCATCGCATCAAAACTGTAGGTGCTGGTCTTATTGTCGATCTTAATATCCGTATCAACCCTGGTTTTTACTTTCGAAAGAAAAGGAATAGCCCCATACGTGTAGGTAACAGCATCCGCAGTGGTGGTTGTTTTCAGCACGAACAGGTCGGAAGTAAAATCACCGCTGCCGGAATGGTTGAGGTTTTCGACCACCGCACTCATATCGCTTTGTGCATCGGTATAATTAACATATCCGTTACTGATGGCGTATTTTTTCAGTTGCAGGTTAAAGGGTTTGCTTTCTGTATTCGTATTTGTTTTACCGGCTTCTTCTTTTACAATGTCCCAGTTGGCAAGACCTTCTTTGGTTACGATCGCATTGATCTTCGGGCTTTGCAGGTAAATGCTGTAAATGTTCATATTCTTGCCCCGGATAAAACTCATGATATCCACCGTGGCATCCAGCCGCTCTGCCTGCAATAAAGTATCGGCAGCAAAAACACCGGCACCAGTCACCTGCAGTTCATCCAAACCAATACTTACTTTTGGAAAATGACGGAAAAAAGAAATGTCCACCTCTTTAAAATCAACTTTTGCATTGATGTTCTTGTTGATCTCTGATTTAATGAGGGAGATTATCTTACCACGGAAAATATAGGTGGATGCTACCAGCAGGCCGATCAGCACAACCAGGCTTACCAGGGATATTTTAATGATCTTCTTCAGTTTTTTCATGGGGGCTAAACGTATGGTGCAGGCAAGGTACCCAAAAACTATTCCAAACCTATCTTGTAATGCATTTCGGGTATCTCCACGTCAGCAAAACCTTTGCGGATAAGCCGTTGCTGAAATTCCTGCTGAACATGATATTCTCCGTGAACCAGGAATAGCCGCTTCACCCGTTTGGGATCCTGGCAGGCCAGGAACTGGCACAGGTCATCGTAATCGCCGTGGGCGCTCATACTTCTTATAGAACCGATCTCGGCATTCACTTCATGCGCCACGCCATATATATTCACTTCCTTTCTGCCATCGAGCAATTTACCGCCCAGGGAATGGGGTTCGCAATACCCGGTGAATAAAATGGTGTTATGACTGTTCTCAATATTATTACTGATATGATGCTTTACCCTGCCGGCATCGGCCATCCCGCTTGCCGAAATAACCACGAAAGGCCCATTTCGGAAGTTCAGCAACTTTGATTCATCCACTGATTTAATGAACTTCAGTCCTTTAAATCCAAACGGATCACTATCACTCTGTAATAGCTTCTGAATGGTTTTATTAAAATACTGCGGGTAGTTTTTTATGATCTGGGTGGCTTTTACACTCAGGGGACTATCCACAAAATAATTAAGATCTGGCAGTCTTCTTTCCAGTTCCAGCTGGTTAAGTGCATATAATATCTCCTGTGTTCGTCCCACACTGAATGCGGGAATGATCAGCTTCCCTTTCTTTTGAATACAGGCTTTTTCTATCCATTTCAATACCTGGTCGGGCGTGGTGGTATTTACATCATGCAAACTGTTTCCATAAGTTGATTCCAGTAAAATATAATCGGCCTGTGAAAATACTGCCGGCGATCTTAAGATCACATCCCGGTATCGGCCCACATCGCCGCTGAATGTGATACGGGTGGTCTTTCCATCTTCTTTTACTTTTAAATGTACGGCAGCGCTGCCAATGATATGCCCGGTATCGGTGTATTGCACCTGTACGTTTTCATCAATGGTATACCAGTTATCGTAATCCACTTCCACAAAATAATCCATGGCTGCCATGGCATCGGCTGTATCGTACAAGGGTTTCAGGTATGGCAGTCCGTCCTGCGCCCTTCGCTTGTTCTCGTACTTTATCTCACTTTCCTGTATCCCGGCAGAATCTTCCAGCATTACTGCTGATAATTCTTTGGTGGCCGGCGTGCAGAATATCTTTCCATCAAACCCGTCTTTTACAAATTTTGGAATAAGGCCGCTGTGGTCAATATGCGCATGCGACAAAATAAGATGCGTCACTTCCGACGGCTCAAAGCCCCAGGCACGGTTCATGGCATCGGTTTGTTTTCCCATACCCTGGAACATGCCGCAGTCTAGTAAATACTTTTTTCCGTTCTTTAATGTAAGCAGGTGTTTGCTTCCGGTTACGGTACGGGCGGCGCCGTGAAATGCTATTTTCATACCCTTGTCCCCTAAAGGGGAACCTTAATTCAATGTCCTCTGCTGCATAGCACAGAAAATAATTGAATTAAGTTTTAAAATCTTTTAAAATGATTTCTATGCAAATCATAAAACTATCTGTTTATTAAATACAAATTCAATTCTTATACCCTTGCCTTTAGTTCCCCCTTTAGGGGGCCGCTCCCAGCCAGGCCATCATTCCCACTCCTATCTCAATGGCTCTTTCATCAATATTAAAGGTAGGTGTATGTACGCCACTGGTTATTCCTTTTTCTTTATTACCTGCGCCCAACCGGAAGAAACAGGCAGGTACCAGGTGTGAGTAGTACGCAAAATCTTCGGCGCCCATCCGCAGTTCTGTTTCTTCTACATTTTCGGCTCCCATGTATTCTTCGGCTTTTTTCCAGGCAGCATTGCCCAGCGCTTCGTCATTTAAAACAAAAGGATAGCCTACATCAATATGAATATCGGCTTCAGCGCCCATGGCGCTCACCAATTCCAGCGTTTGTTTTTCTATGAGTTCATGCGCTTTAAAACGCCATTCTTCATTCATGGCCCTGAATGTTCCCATCAGTTTCACTTCGGATGGTATCACATTCGTTGTTGTACCCCCCTGGAAGGAAGTAATGGACAGTACAGAAGGGTTGAAGGGGCTGTTGTTCCTGCTTACAATCTGCTGCAGGCTTACCACTAACTGCGAAGCAATTAAAATAGTATCTGCCGTGTACTGCGGCGCTGCCGCATGGCCTCCTTTGCTTTTTATTGTGATATAAAGTTCATCGGCGCTGGCCATTACCATACCGTTTCGGAAACTCAGTTTACCCGTTTCCAGCCCCGGGTGAACATGAAGCGCAAATATTTTTTCCGGCTTTGGATTTTCCAAAACTCCTTCTGCAATTAATAAGCTGGCGCCTCCCGGATTTTTTTCTTCCCCGGGCTGAAAGATCAGCTTCACCGTTCCCTCCCACTCATCCTTCAGTTCATTTAAAATTTTTGCAGCGCCTAATAAACAGGTGGTATGCACATCATGTCCGCAGGCATGCATCACACCAATGTTCCTTGATTTATAATCAACATCGTTTTCTTCGGTAATGGGCAATGCATCCATATCGGCACGCAGGGCGGTCACTTTCTTACCCGGGTTCTTCCCTTTAATAAGACCAACAACACCCGTTGTAGCTTTTACTTCAAACGGAATACCCCATTCTTTTAATTTTTGCTGAACAAAGGCAGATGTTTCAAATTCTTTATAACTCAGTTCGGGGTTTGCATGCAGGTGATGCCGGATATTGATAAACTCATTGGCGTAGGTTTTGGCTGATTGCTGAATGCGTTGTTTTATCATGCAATAAAAATAACGGTAAACCCGCAAAATAAAAAGGAGTTTCCCTGCTGAAACTCCTTTACACATATTTTAACGGATCTTATTTTGAATCCAGTTCTTTCAATTTATCGGGTTTCAGTTCCACCATTTCGGGAAGAAGATAAACGGCACCGGTTACTATGCCCGACTTCATGATGATGTCGCGGCATTTTTCTGCATCCTTCTTCTCTGTAAAATCACCAAACTTCATTTTAATGAACGGCGACTGGTAGGTCATTACCACTTTTTCTTCGGGGAATGTTTGCAAAAGGTAGGCCCGCACTTTCATGGCATAATCCCGGTTATTGGTCTTTAATACAAACAACCGGTACCCCTTGGTAAAACGGCTTGCATAGCTGTTTATCTCTGCCTCGGCCTTTGCCAGTATATCCAGCCGGGGATCTTTATTTACCACTACTTTAGGCCGGGCACTGTCAGCAGCAGCCTGGGCCAAGGCCGTGGCCGAAAAAAAGATCCATACCAATATGCCTGCTAGTTTTTTCATACAGCGTCGTTTTGCAAAAACCATTCCATGCAGCTTTATCATTTTATCACATATCCCGGTCAAAGCTATCATTTTATGCGCAATGCCCCGTTGTTTATCCACAAGAAGCTTTTTGTATCGTAAAATTACGCCATACCTGGGGCTAAATTATACAGGTGGCGGTTTTGGCAATTAATCATTTGTTATATTTATCGCCCAATCAAAAAATAACTGCATGCAAAAACTAAGACCCCTGTTGCTGCTGTTTGCTATTATGGCAGGCAGCATTCAACTCCTCGAAGCCCAGGCCACTTTCCCGGCTAACGATATAGCCAATCCCAAAGACGGATATTATGCGTTTACCAATGCCAGCATTGTAAAAGATGCCCAAACCACATTGCAAAATGCAACGCTCATCATCCGCCAGGGAAAAATAGAAGCCGTAGGAAATAATATTGCCATCCCAAAAGAAGCGGTGGTAATTGACTGCAACGGAAAATATATTTACCCGGCCTTCATTGATATTTACAGCGACTATGGAATTGCCTCAGCCGCTCCCCAGCAAACAGCCGGCTTTGGCGGCGGTGGATTCTTCCGTCCGCAGCAATTAACCTCAAACACCAAGGGCGCTTATGGCTGGAACCAGGCCATTAAAGCCGAAACAGAAGCATATAAAATTTTTACTGCCGATGATGCCAAAGCAAAAACATTAAGAGACATCGGTTTTGGCGCCGTTCTCACCCACCAGAAAGACGGTATTGCAAGGGGAACCGGCGCTTTTGTTACGCTGGCCAATCAACCCGATAATCTTGTAATGATAAAAGACAAAGCTTCTGCACACTACTCTTTCAGCAGGGGCACATCCGGGCAAAGTTATCCCAGTTCAATGATGGGATCGATCGCTTTACTACGCCAGACCTATTTAGATGCACAATGGTACAGATCCAATCCTGCTGCAGAAGGGGTGAACCTGTCTTTAAAAAGCTGGAACGATAACCAAACCCTGCCGCAGATATTTGATGCCAATGATAAATGGAATGACCTGAGGGCTGACCGTATTGGTGATGAATTTGGCGTACAATATATCATCAAAGGCGGCGGCAACGAATACCAGCGCATGCGGGAGATGGCTGAAACAAAAGCCTCCTTCATCTTATCATTGAATTATCCCGCCGCCATGGATGTGGATGATCCGAATGATCTTCGTTTTGTAGGACTGGATGATCTGAAACATTGGGAACTGGCTCCCGGCAACCCATCAGCATTTGAAAAAGCAGGCATCAATTTCTGCTTAACCACCGCTGACCTTACCAACTCCGCCGATTTTATGACCAACCTTCGCAAAGCCATTGAGTACGGTTTAACCGAACCCAAAGCATTGGAAGCATTGACAAAAACTCCCGCCAGTTTATTGGGTGTGTATGATAAGATCGGGAGCCTTGATGCCGGAAAGATCGCCAACTTCATTATTACCTCCGGCCCCGTGTTTGCTGAAAAAACAACCTTACTGCAAAACTGGACACAGGGAATTAAGAATGCAGTGAAAGACGAGAACTGGTACGATGCAAAAGGATTTTATAAACTGGTTGCCAATACAAACAGCGGTGCCAAAGCCTATTCACTGGAACTGAAAGATGCAGGCGTTGCCAGTTTCATCAGCAAGGATACCCTCACCGGTAAATATACGTACGACGGCAAACTGGTTAAGCTGAGTTATACCGAAGGACGTGGCCCCGGTGCAAGAGAAACCATACTAAGCGGCGCTGTTGCCGGTAATACATGGAATGGCTACGGATCGGATGCACAGGGAAATAAATTTACCTGGACAGCAACTTTTGACAAAAAAGCCGAAGTAAAGGCAGACAGCGCCCGGCCCAAACAACCCCTGGTGCTTGGAAAAGTAGTGTACCCCTTTCTGGGCCTGGGATCGGAAGAATTACCAAAGCAGGAAAATATCTTAATTAAGAACGGTACCGTTTGGACCAGCGAAAAAGAAGGCAAACTGGAAAACACCGATGTACTTATTAAGAACGGAAAGATAGCCGCCGTTGGAAAAAATCTTTCTGATGCAACGGCTAAAGTGATTGATGCAACAGGCAAGAATATTACGGCAGGTATTATCGATGAGCATTCGCATATCGCCTCTTCCTCTACCAACGAAGGCGGACAAAGTGTTACTTCCGAAGTACGCATCGGCGATAACCTGAACCCCGATGATATAAATATATACAGGCAGCTGAGTGGCGGCGTAACCACGTCACATATATTACATGGCTCTGCCAATACCATTGGCGGACAAACACAATTGATAAAACTGCGCTGGGGAATGGACGACCAGGAATTGAAATTTGCCGGGGCTGATCCTTTTATAAAATTCGCCCTGGGTGAAAACGTAAAAAGAAGTTCGGCCACGCAGGGGAACCCCCGTTTTCCCGATACACGCATGGGTGTGGAACAGGTTTTAACAGACGCTTTTCAACGAGCATC
>Ga0116176_10001267_pt1 | contig 19964 bp, 8 predicted proteins | sample AD_STIC08_MetaG_FD_89803 | JGI IMG/M metagenome (GOLD analysis project Ga0116176, IMG submission 89803) | Active sludge microbial communities of municipal wastewater-treating anaerobic digesters from USA - AD_STIC08_MetaG | ecosystem: Engineered > Bioreactor > Anaerobic > Digestate | place: USA...
GATCAACCCTGCGGCCAACACGGCGGAGGGCACGCCCATCTACGGGATGCCCATTCTCAACGTGCATCAGGCCAAGCATGTGGTCATATTCAACTACGACACCAAGCCGGGGTATGCCGGGGTGGATAACCCGCTGTACCAGCCGAGCGATAAGGTCACCTTGCTGCTTGGGGATGCGGCCAAGACAGTACGGGAGTTCATGGGTGAAGTCGGGTTGTAGCGCTCAGCCATGCGGTTCAACGCGGCACGATGTGCCATGATGTCATGAAATGAGCCCTTCGCTCGGGACCCCATTCGGTCTGGATGGTGTCGGGCGAAGGGCTTTTCGTTTCGGGCGAGCCGCACAGTCGCTTCGGGCTGCAGCTTCGTTACTCGCTTGGCCTGCGGAACGGTCCATCTAGCAGAGCAGATACAGCTTCGTCTGAGATGGCGAACGCATCGATCGACACTCCGTATGCGCCTGCGGCTCTGGCTGCGTCCACGAGCCCTGCAAGTGCAGAAGCCCAGGTTCTTGTCTTTGGTATGGATGATACGTCTATGCCGGCTACGATCGGTGTTTTGGCCCCTGCGAAACCTTGCGCGGCGCGGACCAGAGTGTCCACTAGATCCGCGACTCGGGTATTTGTGAGCGGAACCGCAAAATCCAGCCAACCGGCGGCGGCCCACTTGCTCCAGTCTTGCATTCTGACGAGCACAGAGTCGGGATATGGATACACAGATGCGGAGATGAGCGTGCCCGGAGATTCTGCGCGTATCAACGACACGAACCTTCCGGCGAAGTCGTTCAGATTGTTGCATTTCCAGTCGAGCCAGGCATTCCATTTGGCGATATTGAGCCCGATGGAGCGAGGCGCGAAGCCCAGGTCAGCCTGGGCCAACTCCAGCACGGTGGGGTTGAAATCGTACGGCGCGGCCTTGGCCGCGGGGTAGCACAAAGAGCTGAGATGGATTCCGCTCGGGGAGTAGCAGATGACCAGCTCGTGTGCGATATCCATGAGGAACTGCTGCACTTTGGGATGGGCCGGCGACAGGAAGTAGTGGCCGTCGGCGGCGGCGGCAGGACCCCGGTCGTCTCGCTTCATTGCCGCCCATCCCGGGTTCAGCTGAAGCAGGCGAGGCAGGGAGCCATCCTCCGCAGCCTGGCCGGCGTCGAAAGCTTCCACCCATGCGTGCACTGAAAGTCCCTGGAGTCTTCCTTCTTCGATGCAAGCCTGAAGTGGATCGAAGTCGCCGTAGACTGGGTTGCGCTCAGCTACTTGCGATGGGTAAAGGGCTTGACCTTGTGAGAAGGCCGATACGAACAGCATGTTGAAGCCGGACGCAGCAAGTCGCTGCAGATCTTGGACTATGCGTTCGCGGTCGGCGGGCGGGGTGTACCACGCGGCCTTAGTCTTGAGCTGGCCCAGGTTGAACTGGGCGCCGTATTTCACGTTCACAAGGTACGCGATGGTGTTTGTTATGAGAGCGGCCACTTCGGAAGTGGCGGCATTCGCTGCGCTGAACAGGTTTTCGGAGCAGTAGACCCCGTATCTTGTCTCGGTCATTGCAGGGCGTCCATCCGACCACTTCGCCAGCACCAGGGCATCATGGTTCACACGGTTTACGAGCCCTCGCTGGCGCGGGACGGGTATCGCCGCGTCCAGCCCGCGGAAGATCGGGTGAGATCCGGCCGATGCGATCATGGGATCTGGCGCGGCTTTTCCCGTGGATGAGTATCTTGCTCCCATGATATCGGTGAGCTCGTACTGGGGATGAAGACGCCAGAAGTCATCGCGCAGGGAAGTGTCGAACGTTGCGAAGACACGCCCGCCGGCCTCCGCGAAGCTGCCGATGTTCTCAGCCGCCAGCTTCGACATGCAGGAGGTGGACGGCAGCACCAGCGCTCGGTAGGACCGAAGAGCTCCTATCTCGAGGTCGTGGTCAGTGATCACCGCTGCGGATATCCCTGCCCGCGCCAGCGTGCTGATAAGCCAGTTGATATCGACGAACTCCGACCGATAGTCCCATCCATTGAGCGACGCGTAGTGGCGTGTGTATCCGGAATCGACTATGGCCACGTCCGCTCCTTGCTCCGACGCCCGCAGCGCCGCCGGACCAAGCCACAGCACGGCCAGAACAGACGCGGCGATGGCGAAGGCAATGCGAACAATGCGAGGCCTGTAGGTCATGATAGGTTTGCCGTCGATACGCATCAATGGTTGTTCACCCTCCTTGCGAAGTCTCATTCTTCGTTTCCGGAGGTTTTTCCTCCAGCTTCGGCGCGCGCGCGAAGGAATAGCGCCTTCGAAAAAGAACATACCAAGAAACGAGTAGAGCAGCGTTTGAGCGAGGATGGGGCTATATGGAGTACTACGACTACACACAACCTTTTGCGTCGAGGCGCAGCCCAGTGATGGGAATGCGCGGCGCGGTGGCCACAAGCCATCCATTGGCGGCGCAGGCGGGCCTCAGGATGCTACTTGCCGGGGGCAACGCCGTCGACGCGGCAATAGCGACTGCTGCGGCCCTAGTAGTCCTGGAACCAACATCCTGCGGCCTGGGCGGTGACGCATTCGCGATAGTATGGGACAGCGGCGAGATGCACGGGCTCAATGCCTCCGGGCGCGCGCCCGAAGGGTTGAGCGCCGACGAGTTCCGGCGGGTTGGCTTGACCAAGATGCCGACAGAAGGCTGGGCGCCTGTGACGGTGCCGGGTGTCGTATCGGCATGGTCCGCCCTCTCGCGTAGGTTCGGAAGCCTGCCATTCCGGGATGTCATTGCTCCCGCCGTGGAGTACGCCCGCGAGGGCGCGCCTGTTCCTCCGGTGATCGCAAGCTACTGGAGCGCCGCCCAGAAACGGTTCGGGGGGCGGGGCGGGCTTTTTGCGGAGCTTGAAAGCGCGTTTCTGCCAGGGGGCCGGGCGCCGCACCCGGGAGAGGTGTACCGCAATCCGGATCTTGCAGCGACTCTCGAGTCTATTGGCGAGTCGCGCGGAGAGTCGTTCTATAGAGGTAACCTGGCTCGCGCAATGGCTGCATATTCTGAGTCTACCGGCGGTTACTTAACCCTTCGCGACCTGGCTGAGCATCTGCCTGAATGGGTAGAACCGGTGAAGGCTCGGTACCGTGGATTCGACGTGTGGGAGATCCCGCCGAATGGGCAGGGGATTGTGGCGCTTATGGCGCTAAACATCATGGAAGGGTTCGATCTGGGCGATCTGCCCCGGCTTGCGCCGGAATCCCTCCACGTGATCATTGAGGCCATAAGGCTCGCATTTGCCGATGCCCACGCACGCGTGGGTGATCCCAGAGTTGTGACCGTTCCCGTGGATGAGCTCCTGTCGCCGGAATATGCTGCAGCAAGAAGAGCCCAGATCAGCATGTCGCACGCCATGACCACCGTAGCTTTGGGCCCGCTGAGCGGCAAACAGGAGACGTGGCGACCGAGCGATGGCGACACGGTATATCTTTCCACGGCAGACTGGGAAGGCATGATGGTGTCATACATACAATCGAACTACATGGGATTCGGATCGGGCGTGGTCGTGCCCGGTACCGGGATCTCGATGCAGAACAGGGGCGCGGGGTTCTCGCTCGAGGAAGGTCACCCTAACGAGCTGGCCCCCGGGCGAAGGCCGTTCCATACCATCATACCGGGCTTGCTCACTCAGTCAGGCATTCCGCTGGCCGCTTTCGGGGTGATGGGCGGCGACATGCAGCCACAAGGGCATGTGCAGGTGATCTCGAGCATCATTGATCATTCGCTGAACCCCCAGGCCGCCATAGACTGCCCGAGAGTGAGAGTCGTGGGCACCGACGGCGTACTGGCAGAGCCGGAGGTGGGGGCGGATACTGTGGCTGCCCTGAGGCGACTGGGGCATGACATACGCTTTGAAGAAGGTCGCGCCGGATTCGGCGGAGGGCAGATGGTATGGCGCGATCCGGATACGGGTGTGCTCATTGCAGGCAGCGAGCCAAGGAAGGACGGCTGCGCTGTTGCGATATGAAGTTCGCAGATATGCATGCACACGTGCATGAGGGAGGTATGAAGAGCATGCGGGGATCAATCGGCGCTCCAATGGTCTTCGGTATAGTCCTGGTGCTGTTGGGAGTGGCGCTTCTCCTGAACAACCTGGGCATTACGACCATTAGCATTGGCGAAATTGTGGAGACATACTGGCCCATCGTCCTGGTGGCTCTGGGGCTTTCGGCAGTGCTCAGGCCCCGTGAGGGCGAGCGGGTACGTGACGAGCGGGCAGTGGACGAGCGGGCAGTGGACGAGCGGGCAGGCGATGAAGGAGCACAGAGGTCCGCTCCGCCCGAACCCCATCGCGCTGCAGGCCCTAATGTGGGAGGATGGATCCTCATAGGCCTCGGCGTGCTGATGCTTGCGGCGAACACGCGGTTCTGGGGGTTCGATCTGAGCCGGCTTTGGGGGACTTTCTGGGCGGCCGTAGTGATCCTTGTGGGCTGGACGGTGCTGCGGTCGTCGTCGCCCGGCGGTGCGACCGGGCATACTCAGTGGGTGGTCATGAGCGGGCTGGAGCAACGGGCCACTGGTTGGCCGCTGCGAAGCGGATCGTACGTGGTGGTGATGGGCGGCGCCGATCTGGATCTGCGCGTGGCAGATATCCCCGATGGCGAGACGTATCTGGACCTTACTGCGATCATGGGCGCAATCGAGGTGATTGTCCCTCAAGACATGAGTGTGGAATGCGAGGGAGCTGCCATTTTGGGCGGGGTGACCGTGCTCGGTCAGTCGTCTGGCGGCGTTCTGGCCAGCCGAACCTTCCTCCGGGAAGGGCCTGAGGGCTCCGCAAAGCGGTTGCGGGTCAGGTGCAGGGCGATCATGGGCGGAGTGGAGTTCAAGTAGGGATTTGGTTCTCGGTGTCGAAATGTTCGAAAGTTGCCGATTACATTCCTCCGAGTCCCCTCGCCTAACGCTCGGGCAGCGCTGTTGCCTGAGGCTATGGTAGGTGGACCGATAGGGTGCGCCGGGAAACAGGCGCGCCTCCCAGTGCGGAAAGGAGGCTGAATGGTGTTACGTATCTGTACGCCGCAGGCCCAGGGGGTACACAGGCGACGCGATTTGCGCCGCACTGCCTTGGCGCTGGCGGCCTTTGCTTTCGTATTCGCTACGGTGGCTGCCTTGCCTGTCAATCGGGCGGAGGCACTCTTCGGTCGCTCGGGGTTGTCATTCGCGGCAGTCGGCGACAGCCAGGGGCGCAACGAGGTATGGGACAAGGTGATAGACGCGCTAAACACTGCGCGTCCGCAGTTCCTCCTGCACTGTGGCGACATGGTCGCATCGGGGACAAGCCAGCAATACGACGACTTTGTTGGAAGAGCGCGAAAACTCCGAATGCCCTTGTATACGGTGCTGGGCAACCATGACGTGAAGGGCGACGGAGAAGCTATGTACACCAGGCTCATCCGTAAGGACTCTTACTATTCGTTTGTCCAGAAGGGCTACAGGTTCATAGGCCTTGACAGCTCCTCCGGCAGTCTCGATGCGGCCCAGGTCGATTGGCTCCGGCGGGAGCTGGCAACTTCGGAGCCCAAATTCGTCTTCATGCACATCCCTCTTTTCGATCCCAGGGCCGGCGGCGACCATTGCTTTTCCGACACCAAGCAGGCTGCCGAACTACACAAGATGTTCAGCACGTCCAGGGTATTGGCGGTGTTCAGTGGGCATGTGCACGTCTTTGCCCAAGAGGTGAAGGACGGCGTTACGTACGTCACCACCGGCGGCGGAGGCGCTCTGTTGTACGCCCGGGCTGAACAGGGCGGGTTTCACCATTTCGCGATGGTGCGGGTAGATGGTGACCGCGTGCAGGTCGAGGCCGTGCCTGTGAAGGCCGAGATCGACGAACCGCGCCTTACGGTTCGGGGCCCGAAGGGACAGGTGGAGATGACCTTGGGCGAAATCGCGTCAATGCCCCGGTTCGAGGCCAAGACGGCCTTTGAGAACAAGTTCGGCAACTTGGGCGGGCAGGGGATGTATGCGGGAGTTCGCGTAGCCGCTCTCGTCGACATGGTGGGCGGGATGCAGCCTGGGCAGATCCTTGTGGTTACATCGAGCGACGGATACGCGCAGGACTTCGCGTACGAAAATCTGTATCCGCCTGCCAAATGGTTGCTCATGCAGGGCGAAATGCTCTTGGCCTATGAGAAGGACGGCGCGACTCATCCTGCCTGGGGAGAGTGCCCGCGTGTTGTGTTTGTGCCAGCCGACGGCGTGTACCACAACTCGGACTGCGCCGCGACGTCCGCTGCAGGACAGGGTTGGAATGTGTATGAATCGGCCGGGGCGCGCTGGGCGCGCTATGTACGTAGCATTGAAGTCAGGACAAAGTAATCGGGAGGTAGTCACGACATGAAGAAGAACAACGTTCTCAGGGTGCTGGCGGTCGTAGCATTTGCCTGCCTAGTGCTTGGCATGGGGCGCCTTGCCGCGGCGGGCGAGTGGAAAGTGGAAGTGGTTCATGGCGATAGGTCCGTAGTGCTTACCGCGGCCGACGCAGCGGCACAGGCACAGACGGTGAAAGCTGCATTCCTGAGGAGCACCGGGCGTATAGACGGCCTGTCGGCCTACGCCGTCATTCCCATGGACGCAATTCTCGACCGTGTAGGCGGCATCTGCCCGGAAGAGGCCATCCGAGTGACCGCACGGGATGGTTATCAGATGGTGTACAGCTTCGCGCAGGTCCAAGGGGGCGTCTTCACGTACGACGATAAGGGCAATGCGTTGCGCGTTGGCGGCCCATCCATGCTTCTCGCGTTTGAATCGGAGCGCGACCCCGCCGATAAGCTGCCTCGGATCATCTATGGGCGGCCCGACGGCGTTGTCATAACCGACGGCCATTTCTGGGCCAAGTCAGTTGCCAAGATAGAGGTCATCCCGGGTGTGGAGGACTGGCAGATCAGCCTGTCGGGAGTGGAGAAGGTATGGCTGGATAGAGCCACGTTCGAGAGCATCGTGACCTGCCCGGTTACGCCTCACCCCGCAGTCTTGTGGTCGGTCGCTGAGAAGGATGGAAGCACGTCCACTTACGAAGGCGCGCCACTATGGGTCATCCTTTCCATAATAGACGGGGGCGACGCTCCCGGCGGGCATTACATGTTCGACGACAGCTTGGCGGAGAAGGGCTACACTGTCAGGGTGATCTCCAAGGATGGTCTCGCAGCCGAGTTCGACTCGAAGTCGGTCGCACGCAACAGCGATATCATCGTGGCGTACCTGAAGAACGGCGAGTATCTCACGGAAGGCGACGCACCGCTTCGCTTGGTCGGCGATCTGCCCACCAAGAAGCATTCGGTTAAGGCGATCGCAGCCATCGAGATCGTCGGTAACTAGGATGTCAGCGCGGATGGCCAAGCGCCGGCGGGGCTACTATTTCAGCACACGCGACCTGGTCCTGATCGCGGCGGTGAGCGCTGCCGGGGGCGTGCTCAGCACGTACGTTGGGTATCTAGGCAACCTGCTGAACTCGGCTTTCGGCGTGCCGTTCGGTGCAGGCCAGTTCATGGCGGGCCTGCACGTGTTCTGGTTCGTGCTCGCCAGGGCTATTGTGGGCCGCACCGGCGCCGGCGCTCTGGCCGGCGTGCTCAAAGGCCTGGTGGAGTTGTTCACAGGCAGTACCCATGGGCTGCCGATAGTGGCAGTGTCGGCTGTAGAGGGCGTGCTTGTCGACCTGCTGTCGCTGCCGTTCGCGAGGCCGCCGGTTGGGGCCATGTGCTTCGCCGGTGCGGTATCGTCAGCATCCAATGTCCTTTTGTTCCAGGCCATGTACTTCTCCGGAGTCTCGTGGGGGTACGTGGGCCTCATGGTGCTGTTGCGTCGATATCCGGGGCGGTGTTCGGTGGATACTTCACCTCCGGAGTGCTGGACGTCGTAGAGACTGCCGGGCTGCTGCGGCCGACGGATGCGTCCGGCGCCGGTTCGGAGTCGCGGCACAGGCCCCGCCGGCGCGTTGCCCGTTTGGTTGTGACTCTGGTCATGGCAGCTGCGCTGGCGGGCGGGGCCTTGTACTACTACACTCAGGTGTTTGAGCCCGTCCCGGAAGGCCCCGCGTGCAGGATCGAAGGCAAGGTAGCGCGGGCCTACGAGTATACGCCCGCACTGGTGCGCGATGAGGTGGTAACCGTGCGGGCAGAACTAGTTGGGCAGGTTACGTATCTGCCGGAGGCCGATTACTCCGGAGTGCCGTTGGCGGTGATTCTGGAGCGGGCCGGAGTCGACCCGTCGGCGACGTCAGTGCGGATTGTCGCTTCCGATGGATACGAGGCCATCTTCAGCGTGCGAGACGTAACGGAGCATACAGACGTGCTTCTCTGCCAGGACCATGAGACTTTGCGAGTTGTTGCTCCGGGCTTTGAAGGCGCGTTCTGGGTGAGGATGGTGTCTAGGATCCACGTTGAGTAGCGAAATGGTAGAGCTTTCGGGGTTTGGAGCGCGTTATCCACAGAGCGCGTCGGAGGCGCTTGCGCAGGTGGACTTGTCGATCGGCGCAGGCGAATCCGTGCTTGTCACAGGGCCAAGCGGTTCAGGCAAGTCCACACTGGCGCTGTGCCTGACGGGCGTGATACCCAACGCTGTGTACGCGCGCCTTTCCGGGGGCATACGGGTGTGCGGAGTTCAGCCGACTGTGCAAGGCGTGTACGACATGGCCAGCCGGGTCGGGCTGGTTCAGCAGGACGCCGAGGCGCAGTTCTGCACCATGCGTGTTGCTGACGAGGTGGCGTTCGGCCCGGAGAACCTGATGTGTTCACAGGCCGAGATTGAGCGCCTAGTAGCACGCTCGCTGAAGCTGGCGGGCGCCGAGCATCTGGCGGGGCGTGCTTTAGATGAGCTGTCGGGCGGCGAAAAGCAGCGCGTGGCTATCGCATCGGTCTTGGCTATGCAACCACGGCTGCTCGTGCTGGATGAGCCGGCGGCACATCTTGACCTCCGCGCTACGAGGGCAGTAGCGGATTCGCTGCGCATGATCCAGCGCGACTCGGGGTTGTCTGTCATTATCATGGAGCACAAGCCGTGGCGATTTGCAGGTGCGGCCAGGCGCATGGTACATCTGGACGAGGGACGGGTCGTGTATGATGGCCCTGCCGTGTGGGATAGGCCCGGGCGCATGCATTCCCCCATCGAACGCAGGTCACAGACGCGTCCAGGTGAGCCACTGCTAGCTGTGCGCGGGCTCAGCTGCTCGTACGGCGAAAGGCCTGCACTTGCCGATGTAGGTCTGGATGTCGGGCGCGGCGAAATCGTGGGTGTAATGGGAGACAACGGCTCAGGCAAGACATCGCTTCTTCTGAGTATCATGGGCATACTCAAGCCTCAGGCGGGCCGTGTGACGCTGTGCGGCAGGGACATCACCGCGTTGCCGGTGTCTTCCAGAGCTTCTCACATGGGTCTGGTGTTCCAAAATCCCAATCACCAGCTGTTTACCGATTCTGTTTGGCGTGAGGCGGTGGTTGGGCCGCTGGCGCGGGGTCAGTCAGCCGAAAAGTGCGGCCCTGCTGCCATGAGTCTTTTGCACCGGTTCGGCTTGGCCGATATGCGCGACCGCCACCCCCTGACGCTCAGTTTCGGTCAGAGGCGAAGGCTCAATTTGGCTGCAGCCTTGATCGGCGATCCTGACCTTTTGATGCTGGACGAGCCCTTTGCCGGGCAGGACATGAAGCGGGCGGAGGACCTTGCCTCCCTTCTGGCTGAAGTGGCGGACGCCGGGAAGGGAGTCTTGCTGGCAGGGCATGATCCCGACATAATGGCCTGGTGCTGTCATCGAATCGTCTTTTTGGAGCGCGGGCGGGTCATGCTGGATGCCCCGGCCTCCCTTGCCATCGCCGAACTCGCGCGTAGGGGGTTGGCACAGGACTATGTTTCCTCCGCCTTACACACAGATGGGGCTTAATCCAATTGCACGTCTGGCGGTGCTGGTCTCCACGTGCGTCGTGGCCTTCCGTGCGCGAACACCCTTGCAGGCGGCTGTGCTATGCTGTGCGATATCGCACAGCATAGCACAGCCGCCTGCAAGGGTGTTCGCGCACGGAAGGCCACGACGCACGTGGAGACCAGCACCGCCAGACGTGCAATTGGATTAAGCCCCATCTGTGTGTAAGGCGGAGGAAACATAGTCCTGTGCCAACCCCCTACGCGCGAGTTCGGCGATGGCAAGGGAGGCCGGGGCATCCAGCATGACCCGCCCGCGCTCCAAAAAGACGATTCGATGACAGCACCAGGCCATTATGTCGGGATCATGCCCTGCCAGCAAGACTCCCTTCCCGGCGTCCGCCACTTCAGCCAGAAGGGAGGCAAGGTCCTCCGCCCGCTTCATGTCCTGCCCGGCAAAGGGCTCGTCCAGCATCAAAAGGTCAGGATCGCCGATCAAGGCTGCAGCCAAATTGAGCCTTCGCCTCTGACCGAAACTGAGCGTCAGGGGGTGGCGGTCGCGCATATCGGCCAAGCCGAACCGGTGCAAAAGACTCATGGCAGCAGGGCCGCACTTTTCGGCTGACTGACCCCGCGCCAGCGGCCCAACCACCGCCTCACGCCAAACAGAATCGGTAAACAGCTGGTGATTGGGATTTTGGAACACCAGACCCATGTGAGAAGCTCTGGAAGACACCGGCAACGCGGTGATGTCCCTGCCGCACAGCGTCACACGGCCCGCCTGAGGCTTGAGTATGCCCATGATACTCAGAAGAAGCGATGTCTTGCCTGAGCCGTTGTCTCCCATTACACCCACGATTTCGCCGCGCCCGACATCCAGACCTACATCGGCAAGTGCAGGCCTTTCGCCGTACGAGCAGCTGAGCCCGCGCACAGCTAGCAGTGGCTCACCTGGACGCGTCTGTGACCTGCGTTCGATGGGGGAATGCATGCGCCCGGGCCTATCCCACACGGCAGGGCCATCATACACGACCCGTCCCTCGTCCAGATGTACCATGCGCCTGGCCGCACCTGCAAATCGCCACGGCTTGTGCTCCATGATAATGACAGACAACCCCGAGTCGCGCTGGATCATGCGCAGCGAATCCGCTACTGCCCTCGTAGCGCGGAGGTCAAGATGTGCCGCCGGCTCATCCAGCACGAGCAGCCGTGGTTGCATAGCCAAGACCGATGCGATAGCCACGCGCTGCTTTTCGCCGCCCGACAGCTCATCTAAAGCACGCCCCGCCAGATGCTCGGCGCCCGCCAGCTTCAGCGAGCGTGCTACTAGGCGCTCAATCTCGGCCTGTGAACACATCAGGTTCTCCGGGCCGAACGCCACCTCGTCAGCAACACGCATGGTGCAGAACTGCGCCTCGGCGTCCTGCTGAACCAGCCCGACCCGGCTGGCCATGTCGTACACGCCTTGCACAGTCGGCTGAACTCCGCACACCCGTATGCCCCCGGAAAGGCGCGCGTACACAGCGTTGGGTATCACGCCCGTCAGGCACAGCGCCAGTGTGGACTTGCCTGAACCGCTTGGCCCTGTGACAAGCACGGATTCGCCTGCGCCGATCGACAAGTCCACCTGCGCAAGCGCCTCCGACGCGCTCTGTGGATAACGCGCTCCAAACCCCGAAAGCTCTACCATTTCGCTACTCAACGTGGATCCTAGACACCATCCTCACCCAGAACGCGCCTTCAAAGCCCGGAGCAACAACTCGCAAAGTCTCATGGTCCTGGCAGAGAAGCACGTCTGTATGCTCCGTTACGTCTCGCACGCTGAAGATGGCCTCGTATCCATCGGAAGCGACAATCCGCACTGACGTCGCCGACGGGTCGACTCCGGCCCGCTCCAGAATCACCGCCAACGGCACTCCGGAGTAATCGGCCTCCGGCAGATACGTAACCTGCCCAACTAGTTCTGCCCGCACGGTTACCACCTCATCGCGCACCAGTGCGGGCGTATACTCGTAGGCCCGCGCTACCTTGCCTTCGATCCTGCACGCGGGGCCTTCCGGGACGGGCTCAAACACCTGAGTGTAGTAGTACAAGGCCCCGCCCGCCAGCGCAGCTGCCATGACCAGAGTCACAACCAAACGGGCAACGCGCCGGCGGGGCCTGTGCCGCGACTCCGAACCGGCGCCGGACGCATCCGTCGGCCGCAGCAGCCCGGCAGTCTCTACGACGTCCAGCACTCCGGAGGTGAAGTATCCACCGAACACCGCCCCGGATATCGACGCAACAGCACCATGAGGCCCACGTACCCCCACGAGACTCCGGAGAAGTACATGGCCTGGAACAAAAGGACATTGGATGCTGACGATACCGCACCGGCGAAGCACATGGCCCCAACCGGCGGCCTCGCGAACGGCAGCGACAGCAGGTCGACAAGCACGCCCTCTACAGCCGACACTGCCACTATCGGCAGCCCATGGGTACTGCCTGTGAACAACTCCACCAGGCCTTTGAGCACGCCGGCCAGAGCGCCGGCGCCGGTGCGGCCCACAATAGCCCTGGCGAGCACGAACCAGAACACGTGCAGGCCCGCCATGAACTGGCCTGCACCGAACGGCACGCCGAAAGCCGAGTTCAGCAGGTTGCCTAGATACCCAACGTACGTGCTGAGCACGCCCCCGGCAGCGCTCACCGCCGCGATCAGGACCAGGTCGCGTGTGCTGAAATAGTAGCCCCGCCGGCGCTTGGCCATCCGCGCTGACATCCTAGTTACCGACGATCTCGATGGCTGCGATCGCCTTAACCGAATGCTTCTTGGTGGGCAGATCGCCGACCAAGCGAAGCGGTGCGTCGCCTTCCGTGAGATACTCGCCGTTCTTCAGGTACGCCACGATGATATCGCTGTTGCGTGCGACCGACTTCGAGTCGAACTCGGCTGCGAGACCATCCTTGGAGATCACCCTGACAGTGTAGCCCTTCTCCGCCAAGCTGTCGTCGAACATGTAATGCCCGCCGGGAGCGTCGCCCCCGTCTATTATGGAAAGGATGACCCATAGTGGCGCGCCTTCGTAAGTGGACGTGCTTCCATCCTTCTCAGCGACCGACCACAAGACTGCGGGGTGAGGCGTAACCGGGCAGGTCACGATGCTCTCGAACGTGGCTCTATCCAGCCATACCTTCTCCACTCCCGACAGGCTGATCTGCCAGTCCTCCACACCCGGGATGACCTCTATCTTGGCAACTGACTTGGCCCAGAAATGGCCGTCGGTTATGACAACGCCGTCGGGCCGCCCATAGATGATCCGAGGCAGCTTATCGGCGGGGTCGCGCTCCGATTCAAACGCGAGAAGCATGGATGGGCCGCCAACGCGCAACGCATTGCCCTTATCGTCGTACGTGAAGACGCCCCCTTGGACCTGCGCGAAGCTGTACACCATCTGATAACCATCCCGTGCGGTCACTCGGATGGCCTCTTCCGGGCAGATGCCGCCTACACGGTCGAGAATTGCGTCCATGGGAATGACGGCGTAGGCCGACAGGCCGTCTATACGCCCGGTGCTCCTCAGGAATGCAGCTTTCACCGTCTGTGCCTGTGCCGCTGCGTCGGCCGCGGTAAGCACTACGGACCTATCGCCATGAACCACTTCCACTTTCCACTCGCCCGCCGCGGCAAGGCGCCCCATGCCAAGCACTAGGCAGGCAAATGCTACGACCGCCAGCACCCTGAGAACGTTGTTCTTCTTCATGTCGTGACTACCTCCCGATTACTTTGTCCTGACTTCAATGCTACGTACATAGCGCGCCCAGCGCGCCCCGGCCGATTCATACACATTCCAACCCTGTCCTGCAGCGGACGTCGCGGCGCAGTCCGAGTTGTGGTACACGCCGTCGGCTGGCACAAACACAACACGCGGGCACTCTCCCCAGGCAGGATGAGTCGCGCCGTCCTTCTCATAGGCCAAGAGCATTTCGCCCTGCATGAGCAACCATTTGGCAGGCGGATACAGATTTTCGTACGCGAAGTCCTGCGCGTATCCGTCGCTCGATGTAACCACAAGGATCTGCCCAGGCTGCATCCCGCCCACCATGTCGACGAGAGCGGCTACGCGAACTCCCGCATACATCCCCTGCCCGCCCAAGTTGCCGAACTTGTTCTCAAAGGCCGTCTTGGCCTCGAACCGGGGCATTGACGCGATTTCGCCCAAGGTCATCTCCACCTGTCCCTTCGGGCCCCGAACCGTAAGGCGCGGTTCGTCGATCTCGGCCTTCACAGGCACGGCCTCGACCTGCACGCGGTCACCATCTACCCGCACCATCGCGAAATGGTGAAACCCGCCCTGTTCAGCCCGGGCGTACAACAGAGCGCCTCCGCCGCCGGTGGTGACGTACGTAACGCCGTCCTTCACCTCTTGGGCAAAGACGTGCACATGCCCACTGAACACCGCCAATACCCTGGACGTGCTGAACATCTTGTGTAGTTCGGCAGCCTGCTTGGTGTCGGAAAAGCAATGGTCGCCGCCGGCCCTGGGATCGAAAAGAGGGATGTGCATGAAGACGAATTTGGGCTCCGAAGTTGCCAGCTCCCGCCGGAGCCAATCGACCTGGGCCGCATCGAGACTGCCGGAGGAGCTGTCAAGGCCTATGAACCTGTAGCCCTTCTGGACAAACGAATAGTAAGAGTCCTTACGGATGAGCCTGGTGTACATAGCTTCTCCGTCGCCCTTCACGTCATGGTTGCCCAGCACCGTATACAAGGGCATTCGGAGTTTTCGCGCTCTTCCAACAAAGTCGTCGTATTGCTGGCTTGTCCCCGATGCGACCATGTCGCCACAGTGCAGGAGGAACTGCGGACGCGCAGTGTTTAGCGCGTCTATCACCTTGTCCCATACCTCGTTGCGCCCCTGGCTGTCGCCGACTGCCGCGAATGACAACCCCGAGCGACCGAAGAGTGCCTCCGCCCGATTGACAGGCAAGGCAGCCACCGTAGCGAATACGAAAGCAAAGGCCGCCAGCGCCAAGGCAGTGCGGCGCAAATCGCGTCGCCTGTGTACCCCCTGGGCCTGCGGCGTACAGATACGTAACACCATTCAGCCTCCTTTCCGCACTGGGAGGCGCGCCTGTTTCCCGGCGCACCCTATCGGTCCACCTACCATAGCCTCAGGCAACAGCGCTGCCCGAGCGTTAGGCGAGGGGACTCGGAGGAATGTAATCGGCAACTTTCGAACATTTCGACACCGAGAACCAAATCCCTACTTGAACTCCACTCCGCCCATGATCGCCCTGCACCTGACCCGCAACCGCTTTGCGGAGCCCTCAGGCCCTTCCCGGAGGAAGGTTCGGCTGGCCAGAACGCCGCCAGACGACTGACCGAGCACGGTCACCCCGCCCAAAATGGCAGCTCCCTCGCATTCCACACTCATGTCTTGAGGGACAATCACCTCGATTGCGCCCATGATCGCAGTAAGGTCCAGATACGTCTCGCCATCGGGGATATCTGCCACGCGCAGATCCAGATCGGCGCCGCCCATCACCACCACGTACGATCCGCTTCGCAGCGGCCAACCAGTGGCCCGTTGCTCCAGCCCGCTCATGACCACCCACTGAGTATGCCCGGTCGCACCGCCGGGCGACGACGACCGCAGCACCGTCCAGCCCACAAGGATCACTACGGCCGCCCAGAAAGTCCCCCAAAGCCGGCTCAGATCGAACCCCCAGAACCGCGTGTTCGCCGCAAGCATCAGCACGCCGAGGCCTATGAGGATCCATCCTCCCACATTAGGGCCTGCAGCGCGATGGGGTTCGGGCGGAGCGGACCTCTGTGCTCCTTCATCGCCTGCCCGCTCGTCCACTGCCCGCTCGTCCACTGCCCGCTCGTCACGTACCCGCTCGCCCTCACGGGGCCTGAGCACTGCCGAAAGCCCCAGAGCCACCAGGACGATGGGCCAGTATGTCTCCACAATTTCGCCAATGCTAATGGTCGTAATGCCCAGGTTGTTCAGGAGAAGCGCCACTCCCAACAGCACCAGGACTATACCGAAGACCATTGGAGCGCCGATTGATCCCCGCATGCTCTTCATACCTCCCTCATGCACGTGTGCATGCATATCTGCGAACTTCATATCGCAACAGCGCAGCCGTCCTTCCTTGGCTCGCTGCCTGCAATGAGCACACCCGTATCCGGATCGCGCCATACCATCTGCCCTCCGCCGAATCCGGCGCGACCTTCTTCAAAGCGTATGTCATGCCCCAGTCGCCTCAGGGCAGCCACAGTATCCGCCCCCACCTCCGGCTCTGCCAGTACGCCGTCGGTGCCCACGACTCTCACTCTCGGGCAGTCTATGGCGGCCTGGGGGTTCAGCGAATGATCAATGATGCTCGAGATCACCTGCACATGCCCTTGTGGCTGCATGTCGCCGCCCATCACCCCGAAAGCGGCCAGCGGAATGCCTGACTGAGTGAGCAAGCCCGGTATGATGGTATGGAACGGCCTTCGCCCGGGGGCCAGCTCGTTAGGGTGACCTTCCTCGAGCGAGAACCCCGCGCCCCTGTTCTGCATCGAGATCCCGGTACCGGGCACGACCACGCCCGATCCGAATCCCATGTAGTTCGATTGTATGTATGACACCATCATGCCTTCCCAGTCTGCCGTGGAAAGATATACCGTGTCGCCATCGCTCGGTCGCCACGTCTCCTGTTTGCCGCTCAGCGGGCCCAAAGCTACGGTGGTCATGGCGTGCGACATGCTGATCTGGGCTCTTCTTGCTGCAGCATATTCCGGCGACAGGAGCTCATCCACGGGAACGGTCACAACTCTGGGATCACCCACGCGTGCGTGGGCATCGGCAAATGCGAGCCTTATGGCCTCAATGATCACGTGGAGGGATTCCGGCGCAAGCCGGGGCAGATCGCCCAGATCGAACCCTTCCATGATGTTTAGCGCCATAAGCGCCACAATCCCCTGCCCATTCGGCGGGATCTCCCACACGTCGAATCCACGGTACCGAGCCTTCACCGGTTCTACCCATTCAGGCAGATGCTCAGCCAGGTCGCGAAGGGTTAAGTAACCGCCGGTAGACTCAGAATATGCAGCCATTGCGCGAGCCAGGTTACCTCTATAGAACGACTCTCCGCGCGACTCGCCAATAGACTCGAGAGTCGCTGCAAGATCCGGATTGCGGTACACCTCTCCCGGGTGCGGCGCCCGGCCCCCTGGCAGAAACGCGCTTTCAAGCTCCGCAAAAAGCCCGCCCCGCCCCCCGAACCGTTTCTGGGCGGCGCTCCAGTAGCTTGCGATCACCGGAGGAACAGGCGCGCCCTCGCGGGCGTACTCCACGGCGGGAGCAATGACATCCCGGAATGGCAGGCTTCCGAACCTACGCGAGAGGGCGGACCATGCCGATACGACACCCGGCACCGTCACAGGCGCCCAGCCTTCTGTCGGCATCTTGGTCAAGCCAACCCGCCGGAACTCGTCGGCGCTCAACCCTTCGGGCGCGCGCCCGGAGGCATTGAGCCCGTGCATCTCGCCGCTGTCCCATACTATCGCGAATGCGTCACCGCCCAGGCCGCAGGATGTTGGTTCCAGGACTACTAGGGCCGCAGCAGTCGCTATTGCCGCGTCGACGGCGTTGCCCCCGGCAAGTAGCATCCTGAGGCCCGCCTGCGCCGCCAATGGATGGCTTGTGGCCACCGCGCCGCGCATTCCCATCACTGGGCTGCGCCTCGACGCAAAAGGTTGTGTGTAGTCGTAGTACTCCATATAGCCCCATCCTCGCTCAAACGCTGCTCTACTCGTTTCTTGGTATGTTCTTTTTCGAAGGCGCTATTCCTTCGCGCGCGCGCCGAAGCTGGAGGAAAAACCTCCGGAAACGAAGAATGAGACTTCGCAAGGAGGGTGAACAACCATTGATGCGTATCGACGGCAAACCTATCATGACCTACAGGCCTCGCATTGTTCGCATTGCCTTCGCCATCGCCGCGTCTGTTCTGGCCGTGCTGTGGCTTGGTCCGGCGGCGCTGCGGGCGTCGGAGCAAGGAGCGGACGTGGCCATAGTCGATTCCGGATACACACGCCACTACGCGTCGCTCAATGGATGGGACTATCGGTCGGAGTTCGTCGATATCAACTGGCTTATCAGCACGCTGGCGCGGGCAGGGATATCCGCAGCGGTGATCACTGACCACGACCTCGAGATAGGAGCTCTTCGGTCCTACCGAGCGCTGGTGCTGCCGTCCACCTCCTGCATGTCGAAGCTGGCGGCTGAGAACATCGGCAGCTTCGCGGAGGCCGGCGGGCGTGTCTTCGCAACGTTCGACACTTCCCTGCGCGATGACTTCTGGCGTCTTCATCCCCAGTACGAGCTCACCGATATCATGGGAGCAAGATACTCATCCACGGGAAAAGCCGCGCCAGATCCCATGATCGCATCGGCCGGATCTCACCCGATCTTCCGCGGGCTGGACGCGGCGATACCCGTCCCGCGCCAGCGAGGGCTCGTAAACCGTGTGAACCATGATGCCCTGGTGCTGGCGAAGTGGTCGGATGGACGCCCTGCAATGACCGAGACAAGATACGGGGTCTACTGCTCCGAAAACCTGTTCAGCGCAGCGAATGCCGCCACTTCCGAAGTGGCCGCTCTCATAACAAACACCATCGCGTACCTTGTGAACGTGAAATACGGCGCCCAGTTCAACCTGGGCCAGCTCAAGACTAAGGCCGCGTGGTACACCCCGCCCGCCGACCGCGAACGCATAGTCCAAGATCTGCAGCGACTTGCTGCGTCCGGCTTCAACATGCTGTTCGTATCGGCCTTCTCACAAGGTCAAGCCCTTTACCCATCGCAAGTAGCTGAGCGCAACCCAGTCTACGGCGACTTCGATCCACTTCAGGCTTGCATCGAAGAAGGAAGACTCCAGGGACTTTCAGTGCACGCATGGGTGGAAGCTTTCGACGCCGGCCAGGCTGCGGAGGATGGCTCCCTGCCTCGCCTGCTTCAGCTGAACCCGGGATGGGCGGCAATGAAGCGAGACGACCGGGGTCCTGCCGCCGCCGCCGACGGCCACTACTTCCTGTCGCCGGCCCATCCCAAAGTGCAGCAGTTCCTCATGGATATCGCACACGAGCTGGTCATCTGCTACTCCCCGAGCGGAATCCATCTCAGCTCTTTGTGCTACCCCGCGGCCAAGGCCGCGCCGTACGATTTCAACCCCACCGTGCTGGAGTTGGCCCAGGCTGACCTGGGCTTCGCGCCTCGCTCCATCGGGCTCAATATCGCCAAATGGAATGCCTGGCTCGACTGGAAATGCAACAATCTGAACGACTTCGCCGGAAGGTTCGTGTCGTTGATACGCGCAGAATCTCCGGGCACGCTCATCTCCGCATCTGTGTATCCATATCCCGACTCTGTGCTCGTCAGAATGCAAGACTGGAGCAAGTGGGCCGCCGCCGGTTGGCTGGATTTTGCGGTTCCGCTCACAAATACCCGAGTCGCGGATCTAGTGGACACTCTGGTCCGCGCCGCGCAAGGTTTCGCAGGGGCCAAAACACCGATCGTAGCCGGCATAGACGTATCATCCATACCAAAGACAAGAACCTGGGCTTCTGCACTTGCAGGGCTCGTGGACGCAGCCAGAGCCGCAGGCGCATACGGAGTGTCGATCGATGCGTTCGCCATCTCAGACGAAGCTGTATCTGCTCTGCTAGATGGACCGTTCCGCAGGCCAAGCGAGTAACGAAGCTGCAGCCCGAAGCGACTGTGCGGCTCGCCCGAAACGAAAAGCCCTTCGCCCGACACCATCCAGACCGAATGGGGTCCCGAGCGAAGGGCTCATTTCATGACATCATGGCACATCGTGCCGCGTTGAACCGCATGGCTGAGCGCTACAACCCGACTTCACCCATGAACTCCCGTACTGTCTTGGCCGCATCCCCAAGCAGCAAGGTGACCTTATCGCTCGGCTGGTACAGCGGGTTATCCACCCCGGCATACCCCGGCTTGGTGTCGTAGTTGAATATGACCACATGCTTGGCCTGATGCACGTTGAGAATGGGCATCCCGTAGATGGGCGTGCCCTCCGCCGTGTTGGCCGCAGGGTTGATC
>Ga0116176_10001269_pt1 | contig 19951 bp, 14 predicted proteins | sample AD_STIC08_MetaG_FD_89803 | JGI IMG/M metagenome (GOLD analysis project Ga0116176, IMG submission 89803) | Active sludge microbial communities of municipal wastewater-treating anaerobic digesters from USA - AD_STIC08_MetaG | ecosystem: Engineered > Bioreactor > Anaerobic > Digestate | place: USA...
CACCGTCGAGCTCGTCATGGCCCTCGAGGACGAGTTCGGGCTGGACATCCCCGACGACCAGGCCGAGAAGCTGACCACGGTCGGCAAGGCCCTCGATTACATCGTGGGGCACGCGAAATAGGCCCCTCCGGTCCGCCGCTTCCCCATCGTCCGAGCCATGAGCAGGCGTAGCATCCCCGAACGGCGCGTCGTCGTCACCGGCATCGGCCTCGTCTCGCCGCTGGGCACGGGGACGGACAAGGCCTGGCGGGCCGTCCTCCGCGGCGAGAACGGCATCGGCCCCCTGACCCGCTTCGACGTCTCCCGCTACTCGACGCGCATCGGCGGCGAGGTCCGTGACTTCGACCCCCTCGCCTTCATCGACCGCAAGGAGGTCCGCAAGATGGACCTCTTCACCCGCTTCGCCGTGGGCGCGGCCGAGCTCGCGGTCGCCGACGCCGGCCTCGACCCGGCCGACCTCCGGAGCGACCGGGCCGGGACGTATGTCGGCTCCGGCATCGGCGGCCTCGGCTCGATCGAGGAGAACCACAAGGTCCTTCTCGAGAAGGGCCCCGAACGCGTCTCCCCCTTCTTCCTCGTCCAGACGATCATCAACGAGGCCTCGGGCCAGATCTCCATCCGCTTCGGGGCCAAGGGCCCCAACTGCGCCAACGCCACGGCCTGCAGCACCGGCAGCCACGCCATCGGCGACTCCTTCCGGATCATCGCCCGCGGCGACGCCGACATCATGATCGCCGGGGGCGCCGAGGCCCCCCTGACGCCGCTCTCCCTGGCCGGCTTCACGGCCATCAAGGCCCTGTCCGAGCGCAACGACGACCCGGCCCGCGCCTCCCGGCCGTTCGACGCCGAGCGCGACGGGTTCGTCATGAGCGAGGGGGCGGGCGTCGTCGTCCTGGAGGAGCTCGGCCGGGCGGAGCGCCGGGGCGCCCGCATCTACGCCGAGGTCGTCGGCTACGGCATGACCAGCGACGCCTTCCACGTCGCCGCCCCGGCCCCCGACGGCGACGGGGCCATCCGGGTCATGCGCCGGGCCCTCGAGGACGCCGGCCTCCGGCCCGAGGAGGTCCAGTACATCAACGCCCACGGCACCTCGACCGAGCTCAACGACAAGACCGAGACCCTGGCCGTCAAGACGGTCTTCGGGGACCAGGCCCGCCGCGTGGCCGTCAGCTCGACCAAGTCCATGACCGGCCACCTGCTCGGCGCGGCCGGGGGCGTCGAGGCCGGGTTCACGGCCCTGGCGCTCTTCCATCAGATCATGCCCCCGACCATCAACTACGAGGTCCCCGACCCCGAGTGCGACCTCGACTACGTGCCCAACAAGGCCCGGCCGGCGGAGATCGTCCACGCCGTCAGCAACTCGTTCGGTTTCGGCGGGACCAACGCCGCGCTGGTCCTGAAAAGATTCGACCGCGCCTGAACCGGTCCGGGCCGGGCGGCCGCCGCGCCGGCCCTTCGGAGGGAAGACCGATGAACATGCTCGTTTTCGTCAAGCGGGTGCCCGACACCGAATCGCGCATCCACATCCAGCGCGAGACCCGGGCCGTCGCCGAGGAGGGGCTGAGCTTCGTCCTCAACCCCTACGACGAGTACGCCCTGGAAGAGGCCCTCCGGATCAAGGAGGCCAAGGGCGGGACGGTCCGCGTCGTCTCGGTCGGCCGGGACGAGGCCGCGGCCGCGCTCCGCAAGGCCCTGGCCATGGGCGCGGACGAGGCCTTCCTGATCAAGGACGGGACGCCCGAGACCTACGACGGCCTGCGGACGGCCCGCGTCATCGCCCGAACCGTCGAGCGCCGGTTCGGCGGCGCCGACCTCCTTCTCTTCGGCAAGCAGGCGTTCGGGGCCGACAACAGCCAGGTCCCGGCCATGGTCGCCGAGCTCCTGGGCCTGCCCCAGGCGACGGTCGTGACCAGGCTCGAGGTCGGGGACGGCGCGGCCACGGCTTTCCGGGAGATCGAGGGGGGGATGGAGAAGGTGGCCCTGACGCTGCCGGCCGTCGTCACCGCCCAGAAGGGCCTGAACGAGCCGCGCTACGAGACGCTCAAGGGCATCATGGCCGCCAAGAAGAAGGCCGTCCCCGTCGTCACCCTCGAGGAGCTCGGCCTCGGGCCGGACGAGCTCCGGAGCCGGGTCAAGATCGTCGGGCTCGACGCGCCGCCCGCGCGCCAGGCCGGCAAGCTCCTTCAGGGCGACCCGGCCGAGGCGGCCCGCGAGGTCGTCCGCCTTCTCCGGGACGAAGCCAAGATCCTATAAGACAAAGGAGAGGGACGATGATCGCCGTATTCTGCGAGATCCGGGACGGGAAGATCAAGAAGGGCTCGCTCGAGGCCCTCTCCGAGGCCGGCCGCCGGGCCGGCGAGCTGGGCGTCGCCGCGGCGGCGGTGCTGGCCGGCGAGTCCGTGGCCGCCCTGGCCCCGGCCGCGTTCGCCGCCGGCGCCTCGAAGGCCTATGTCCTCGAGGACCCGGGCCTGGCGGCCTATTCCTCCGGGGCCTTCGCCGCCGCGCTGGCCGCGTTCGCCGAGGCGGAGAAGCCCCTCGGCCTCTTCTTCGCGGCCACGGCCATGGGCCAGGATCTGGCCCCGCGGGTGGCGGCCCGCCTCGGCGCGGCCATGGCCTCCGACATCATCAGGCTCGCCGTGAAGGACGGGGCGCTCGTCTTCACCCGGCCGGTCTACGCCGGGAAGGCCCTCCTGTCGCTCACCCTGGACTCCTCGCCGCTCGTGGCCACGCTCCGGCCGAACACGTTTCCCGTCGCCGAGGCCCCGGCGGACGCGGGCGAGACCGTCAAGGTCGCCGTGGCCGTTCCGGACGCGGCGGCCCGGGGCCGGGTCGCCGAGGTCATCAAGGAGGAGAGCGGGGAGATCGACGTGACCGAGGCCGACGTGGTCGTTTCCGGCGGCCGCGGGCTCAAGGGCCCGGAGGCCTTCGCGCTCCTCCGGGACCTGGCCGCCGTCATCCCCAGGGCCGCGGTCGGCGCCTCGCGCTCGGCCGTCGACTCCGGCTGGATCGGCCATCAGCACCAGGTCGGGCAGACGGGCAAGAACGTCTCGCCGGACATCTACATCGCCGTGGGCATCTCCGGGGCCATCCAGCACCTGGCCGGCATCTCGTCGTCCAAGGTCATCGTGGCCGTCAACAAGGACCCCGAGGCGCCCATCTTCAAGGTCGCCGACTACGGCATCGTCGGCGATCTCTTCGAGGTCGTGCCGAAGCTCACGGAGGAGCTCAAAAAGGCCCTGGCCGAATAGCCGGGCCGGGACATCGGCCTCCGGCGACGGGGACCGTCGAAGCGGCCTCCCCCCGGCCGCCTCGGAAGCGCATCCGCTCGACAAGAGGAAGGCGGGCTACCGGTACGGGTCCGCCGCGCCGCCGCCGGAGATGTCGAGAAGCAGCCGGTTCTTCGCCGAGCGCGTCTCGCCGACGCTGGTGACGAAGATGGCCGGGTCGTCCACGATCGGGCACTTGTTCTCGCAGATGCCGCAGCCGGTGCAGAGCTCGAGGTCGACGACCGGCGCCTTCTGGACGACGGCCGTGCCGTCGGGGAGCTTGGTCTCGACCTCGACCAGCTTGATGGCCTTGGGCGAGACGGGGCAGTGCTCCTCGCAGACGATGCAGGGCTTGCCCAGGACGTAGGGGATGCAGCGGCTCCGGTTGACCCAGGCCGAGCCCATCTTGACCTTGTTCTTCTCCTCGACGGTCAGCTTCCGGATGGCGCCGGTCGGGCAGACCTGGGTGCAGAGCGAGCAGTAGTACTCGCAGTAGCCGATCTTGGGCACCAGCTTGGGCGTGTAGATCCCCTCGGGCCCGGCCTCGGCCAGGACGGGCTGCAGCCCGCCCGTCGGGCAGGCCCGCATGCACTGGCCGCACTTGACGCACTTGGCCAGGAACTTGTCCTCGGGGAGCGAGCCGGGCGGCCGGATGAGCTTGAGCGGGGCCCTCTTGCGGGACGGGGCCAGGCGGAAGAACGGCGCGGCGACCAGGCCGGCCAGGGTCGTCAGGACGAGCTTGCGCCGGGAGAGGTCGACGTTGGAGACGTTCGTCAGCCTCTCGGGCCGGGCGCCGAGCGGGAAGCCGATGGCCGCCGTGGGACAGATCGAGGCGCAGTTCAGGCAATAGACGCACTCGCCGCTCTTCCAGGCCTCGTTCGGGTAGGGGCGGGCCTGGGTCTCGCAGTGCTGGGTGCAGAGCCCGCAGTCGATGCACTTGTCCTTGTCGATGCGGAGCTTGACCAGGTTCCAGCGGCTGAGCAGGCCGAGAAGAGCGCCGGCCGGGCAGAGGTAGCGGCACCAGAAGCGCTCTTTTTTCGCGTTGAGGGCGACGGCGGCGAGGAAGAAGAGGCCCACGGAGAAGCCCTGGAGGAAGGTCGTGTTGACGGCCCAGTTCTGGAGGGCCTGGGAGAGGGACCTGGCCAGGCCCACGGCCCCGATCGCGTAGAGCCCCCCGGTCAGGCCGGCCGCGGCCCGGGCCAGGGCCGGCAGGACCGACACGGCCAGCGACCGGGTCAGGAACGACAGGGGGTCGAGGTAGCCGGCCAGGTCGAGGCCGACGAGCGCGCCGACGAGGACGAGGAGGAGGATGTAGTATTTCGGGGCCAGGCTGGCCTTGTCCTGGCGCGGCGGCCTGAGGACCTTGGCCTTCTTGAAGGCGAACGAGGCGAACTGGTGGACGGCGCCGAGGGGGCAGGCCCAGCCGCAGAAGACTCGCCCGAAGAGGACGGTCGCCGCGACGGTGATCAGGGAGAAGGCGAAATAGGCGTAGACGAGCCGGGCCGAGACGACGGTGACGAGGGCCAGCAGCGGGTCGAAGTGGAAGAAGCGCTGGACGGTCGAGCTTATGTAGTCCTCGCCGGTGTAGCGGGCGCCGAGGAGGAGGTGGAGGAACAGGCCGAAGAAGGCCGCCTGGCTGGTCATCCGGACGAGCTCGAGGGCCCGGTACTTCCTAGAGCGCCCTTTTTTCAACGCGGACCTTCCCCAGATCGAATTCGCCCAGGCCCCGGTCGCGGGACATGGCCAGGTACGGCAGGTCGCGGGGCGCGAGGCCGAAGAACGAGCAGGCGTAGGCGTCCACGGCGACCGGGTCCGTCCCGGCGACGACGGTCTTGCGGAGCTCGGTGTCGGAGGGCCGGCCGCCCTGGGGGCCGTTGCGGACGAGGACGCGGTAGGCGTCGAGGACCGTCAGCCGCGGCTTGAAGAACGCGGCCAGATCGACGATGGCCTTGTCGAGGTCCTGGTGGAACTGGTTGCGGGCCCCGCCGACCGCGCCGAGCCAGTTCTTGCCGCCGAGGGTCAGGCGGCAGAGGGAGTGGTGCTTGGCGATGGGGACGTTGATGATCTTGTCCGACTCGACGACGTCGAGGAGGACCTCCCACTCCTTGAGCCACTCGCCCTTGAGGGCGGCCCGCTTGACCCGGTAGTCGTCGACGAAGAGCACGTCGGCGCCGGCCTGCCTGGCGGCCTCCTGGATGCCCGAGCGGACGTAGCAGCGCTTGGCCTGGTTGGTCGAGTTGTCGATGACGACGGCTCTCTTGGCCCCGGCCTCGAGGACGAGCTCGGCCAGGGCCTTGACGACCTCGGGGTTGGTGCAGGCGGCCATCTCCGGCGTCCGGTCCCAGCCGATGTTCGGCTTGATGACGACCTTGTCGCCCCGGGCCACGAACCGGCCCATGCCGCCGAGCGCGGCCACGGCCGCGCGGGTGATGGCCGCCGGCGATTCGCCTTCGACCGCGGCCAGGGCGGGCGGGGCCCCGGCCGGGGCCGCCTGGGCGGCCAGGGTCTTGGGCCCGAACCGGAGGGCCAGGCCGGCCGCGGCCGCGCCCTTGAGGAAGTCGCGTCTGTTCATGGGCTCTGTCCTTTCCCGAGCGAACGCACGTACTCCATGATACCATCGAAGATGCCCTGGGCGGCCAGCTCGCGGAATTTCTTGGTCTTGAGCTTGGCCTCTTCCCGGGCGTTGCTGAGATGGGCGACCTCGACCAGCACCGACGGCATCTCGCCGCCGATGAGGACCCAGAAGGGGCCGCCCTTGACGCCCAGGTCGGGGATCCCCGGCAGGTCCTGGGCCAGGGCCTTGACCAGGTTCTTCTGGACGGCCTGGGCCAGGGCCAGCGATTCCCGGATCTTGCTGTTCCTGACGATCTTCTCCAGGATGAGCTTCATCTCGCCGATGGTCTTGGTCGAGGTGGCGTTCTCCTCGGCGGCGATCTCGATGACCGACGGGTCGGGGCTGACGTTGAGGAAGAAGGTCTCGACGCCGCCGCGCTTGCGGTCGCGGTGGGCGTTGGCGTGGATGGAAACGAAGAGGTCGGCCCGCTTCTGGTTGGCGATGACGGTCCGGTCCTCGAGCGGGACGTCCACGTCGGACTCGCGGGTCAGGACGGCCTCGAGGCCGGCCTTTTCCTGGAGCAGCTTCCGCAGGGCCAGGGCGATGGCCAGGTTGACCTCTTTCTCCTGCAGGCCGGACTTGCCGATGGTGCCCGGCCTCGGCCCGCCGTGGCCGGGGTCGATGACGACCGTCCGGACGCCCAAGCCGAGCTGGCGGGCCATGGACGTCCCGTTCAGGGACGGGTCCGTCAGGTCGACTTCGCGCTTGACGGGCGGCTGGGTCTTGGCCCCGGGCGGAGCGGGCTTGCCGGCCGGCGCGGGCGGCGCGGCGGGCCCGGCCTCCCCCGCCCCCCGGGGATAGATGTCGACGACCAGGCGGAAGGGGTCGTAAAGGGGATAGACCCGGTAGGACTGGACCCGGGGGAACTCGACGTCGACGACGACCCGGACGGTCGACGGCGTCTTCTGGGCGATGCGGATCTGGCTGATGTACTCGGCCTTGACCGGATATGACTGCCCCTGGAGGATGGGGTTGAGCTTGGCCTGGAGGACGTCGACGTAGATGCGGCCGGGGTCCTGGAGCTCGCCGAAGGTGTATTCGCGGAGCTTGCCGATGTCGAGGACGATGCGGGTGAAGTTGGGATGGGTGGCCCGGCGCAGGTTGACGATCTCGGCCCGGGGGTCCTCCTGGCGGCCCGAGGGCGAGACGGTCGAGGCCAGGGCCGCGAGAGAGAGGAGAAGGGCTGTCGGAAGAATGGACCCGCGGTTCTTGGAGGCGTATTCCAATTCGTGTCAATTTTATAGGACCCGCCGGGAGTTGTCCACCGGCGCCCGGCCGGCCGCCGCGGGAACACGGGGATCATCTCCGTTCGCCGCGGCAATTCTTCACGCCGTCCCGGTTCCCGAATGGGGACATGTACGCTTCGTTCGTGTCCCCGGTCTAGAAGAGGAGATCGGGGACACGTACCTGCGGTACATGTCCCCCATTTAAGCGCCGTACTTCCGGAGCTTGAGGGCGTGGGCCAGCATCAGGGGCATGGCCGAGATGGAGCGGAAGCGGCCGAGATAGCCCTTGGCGCAGGCCAGCTCGGCGAAGGCCGCGACGTCGTCGGCGCCGGCCGTGTCGGCGACGAGCAGGAACGGGTTGGCGTGCCAGGAGTGGCCCCGGAGGGCGGACGGGGTCGAGTGGTCCGAGGTGACGACGAGGACGTCCGGCCGGAGGGCCGTGATCCGCGGGATGAACGGATCGAGGGCCTCGACGGCCGCGACCTTGGCCGCGAAATTTCCATCCTCGCCGGCCGAGTCGGTCTTCTTGTAGTGGACGTAGAAGAAATCGTGCCTGTCCCAGTTCTTCTCCAGGGCGTCGAAAAGGTCGGCCGTCTCGCCGCCGACCTGGACGACGTCCATGCCCAGGAGCTTGGCCAGCCCCTTGTACATGGGGTAGTTGGCGACGGCGGCCGGGCGGAGCTTGAACAGGTCCCGCATGGTCGGTATGGAGGGGAACTTGGAGAAGCCGCGGAGCAAGGCCGCGTTGGCCTTGGGCTCGGCCCCGAGGACCGCGGCGACGTCGTCGAGGAAGCGGTTGACGATCGCGGCGGCCTTGGCCGCGCCGGGCGCGAGCGGCGCCGCCGGGACCGGGGCCGTGCCCTCCTTCTGCGGGTCGGCGTCGGACAGGGCGTCGTCCAGCCCCTCGGCCGTGAACCGGGCCACGAAGCGGTGCTCCTTGCCCGGGAAGACCCGGACCTCGACCCCCTCGCGCCTCGGCAGGCGGGCGTTGAGATGTTCGCAGATGCGGACGTTTTCCTCGGTCGGGATGCGCCCGGCCCGGCGGTCGGCGACGAGGCCCGCCCTGACCGTGGCGAAGTTGCCCCGGGCGACGAGGTCGTTGCGGCCGACCTCGACCCCCGAGCCCAGGGCCTCGAGGATGCCCCGGCCGAGCTGGTACTTGAGAGGGTCGTACCCGAAGAGGGCCAGGTGGGCCGGGCCGCTGCCCGGAGTGACGCCCATCATCACGGGGTCGGCGAGGCCGCACACGCCGGCCTTGGCCAGCGCGTCGAGGTTCGGCTTGCGGGCCGCCTCGAGCTCGCTCCGGCCCGCCGCCGGCAGGCCGCCGACGCCGTCGCAGACGAGCAGGACGATCTTCGACTCGGTCTGTTGGCTCAGCTCTCGGGCCAGGTCTTCCCATTCCATTCCGGTCTCTCCTTCCGATGCCCGACTGTATTCTAGCATGAATTGAAACATCCCCGGCGCTCTGCTAAAATCCCCCCATGGCGAAAGTCCTCGTCCTCGATTTCGGGTCGCAGTACACCCAGCTCATCGCCCGGAAGATCCGGGAGCTGGGGGTCTATTCCGAGATCCTGACGTTCTCGACGCCGCTGGCCGAGATCCGCAAGGCGAAGCCGGCCGCGATCGTGCTCTCCGGCGGGCCGCGGAGCGTCTACGACAAGGGGGCGCCCCTCCCGGACAAGGGCGTCTTCGGGCTCGGCGTCCCGGTCCTCGGCATCTGCTACGGCGTCCAGCTCATGGCCCACCTCCTCGGCGGCGAGGTCGTCCCCTCCCGGGAGCGCGAATACGGCTTCGCCGCCCTGCGCGTCCTGGACCGGTCGGGGCTCCTGGCCGAGGTCAAGGACAGGGAGCAGGCCTGGATGAGCCACGGGGACAGGATCGACCGCGTCCCGTCCGGCTTCCGCCTGACGGGCAGCACGGCCGGCGCCCGGGCCGCCGTCATCGAGGACAGGGCCCGCCGCTTCTTCGGCGTCCAGTTCCACCCCGAGGTCACCCACACCAAGCAGGGCCTCAAAGTCCTGGGCAACTTCCTCTTCCGCGAGGCCGGCCTCACGCCCGACTGGACGATGTCCTCGTTCGTCGCCCGCAAAGTCAGGGAGATCCGGGCCGCGGTCGGCCCGGGCAAGGTCATCTGCGGCCTGTCCGGCGGCGTCGATTCGCTGGTCACGTCGCTCCTCGTCCACAAGGCCGTCGGCCGACGGCTGACCTGCATCTTCATCGACAACGGCCTCCTGCGCCTGGGCCAGTACGAGACGCTCATGGAGGCCTTCCGCCGCAAGTTCGCCCTCAAGGTCGTCGGCGTCGACGCCTCGGACCTGTTCCTGGAGAAGCTGCGCGGCGTCGCCTCGCCGGAGCGGAAGCGCAAGACGATCGGCCGGCTGTTCATCCACCTCTTCGAGCGCGAGGCCATGCGGCTCGGCGGGGCGGCCTTCCTGGCCCAGGGCACGATCTACCCCGACGTCATCGAGTCCAGCCCGGTCCGGGGGCCGTCCGCCGTCATCAAGTCCCATCACAACGTCGGCGGGCTGCCCAAGGGCCTGCGGTTCAAGCTGATCGAGCCGCTCCGGGAGCTGTTCAAGGACGAGGTCCGGGCCCTGGCCCTCGAGCTCGGCGTCGACCGGGACTTCATCCACCAGCACCCCTTCCCCGGGCCGGGCCTGGCCGTCCGGATGATCGGCCCGGTCGACCGGGAGGGCCTGGAGATCCTGCGGGCGGCCGACGACGTCGTCCTCCAGGAGGTCCGGAAGGCCGGGATCTACAGGAAGCTGTGGCAGGCCTTCGCCGTCCTGCTGCCGGTCCGGTCGGTCGGCGTCATGGGCGACCGGCGGACCTACCACCGGGCCGTCGCCGTCCGTCTCGTCCAGAGCGCCGACGGCATGACGGCCAACTGGTACCCGGCCCCGCCGAAGCTCCTGGCCGCCATCTCGGCGCGCATCGTCAACGAGGTCCGGGGCGTCAACCGGGTCGTCTACGACGTGACGACCAAGCCGCCCGGGACGATCGAATGGGAATAGGCCCGGGCGGCGCCGGGTCGGACGCTCACTCATGGAACCGACGTTCGTCCACCTTCACAACCATACCGAATATTCCATCCTCGACGGCTGCCTGAAGGTCGCCGACCTCGTCGCCGCGGCCTACGAGAACAACATGCCCGCCGTGGCCATGACCGACCACGGCAACATCTTCGGCGCCGTCCCGTTCTTCAAGGCGGCCAAGGCCCGGGGCGTCAAGCCCATCCTCGGCTGCGAGGTCTACGTCGCCCCGCAGAGCCGCTTCGACAAGAAGCCCGGCGCGGCCGACGACATCCACCACTTCCACCTCGTCCTCCTGGTCAAGGACGAGACGGGCTACCGGAACCTCTGCCGGCTCGTCACCCAGAGCTACCTCGAGGGCTTCTACTACCGCCCCCGGATCGACAAGGAGCTCCTGGCCGGCCACGCCGCCGGCCTGATCGGGCTCTCGGCCTGCCTCAAGGGCGAGGTCGCCGTCTGGCTCGGACGGGGCCTGCCCGAGAAGGCCGAGGAGGCGGCCCGCGAGTACGCGGCGATATTCGGGCCCGGCGACTTCTACATCGAGCTCATGGACCACGGCCTCGCGGCCCAGAAGGCGGTCAACCCCCAGCTCGCGGCCGTGGCCCGCAAGCTCGGCCTGCCCCTGGCCGCCACGAACGACGTCCACTTCGCCCGCCGCGAGGACGCCGAGAGCCAGGACGTCCTGGTCTGCATCCAGACGAACCGGAAGATGTCCGACCCGGACCGGCTCAAGTTCGGGTCCGATCAGTTCTACTTCAAGTCCGCGGCCGAGATGGCCGCGCTCTTCCCCGACACCCCGGACGCCGTCGAGAACACGGGCAAGATCGCCGCCCGCTGCGTCTTCGACTTCCCGACCAAGTCCTATTCCCTGCCCGTGTTCGTGCCGCCGGACGGAAAGGGACTGAGGGAATACTTCGAGGAAGTCGCCTGGGCGGGCTTCCGGGCCCGCATGTCCGCCCGCCTCCCCGACACCGAGGGCGGGGGGGCAGCGCACTCGATCGGCGAGTACGAGGACCGGATGAAGCGGGAGATCAGGCTCGTCGAGCAGATGGGCTTCGAGGGCTACTTCCTGATCGTCTGGGACCTCCTCAGGGCCGCCCGGGAAAAGGGCATCCCCGTCGGCCCCGGCCGCGGCTCGGTCGCCGGGAGCCTGCTCGCCTACGCCCTGGAGATCACCGAGATCGACCCCATCGAGTACGACCTCCTCTTCGAGCGCTTCCTCAACCCCGAGCGCATCAGCCTGCCCGACATCGACATGGACTTCTGCGGCCGCCGCCGGCCGGAGATGATCGAGTACGTCACCCGGAAGTACGGCCAGGAGAACGTCTGCCAGATCATCACCTTCGGGACCATGGCCGCCCGGGGGGCCATCCGCGACGTCGGCCGCGTCCTCGAGGTGCCCCTGCCCGAGGTCGACCGCGTCGCCAAGATGATCCCCCTCGCCGTCGACGCGAAGATCGCCGACGCCCTGAAGAGCGTCCCCGAGCTCCGGGCGCTGCGGGACCGGAACGCCAAGATCGCCCAGCTGCTGGCCATCGCCCAGAAGATCGAGGGCCAGGTCCGCCACCCTTCCATCCACGCCGCCGGCATCGTCATCACGCCCAAGCCCCTGGTCGAGTTCCTGCCCCTCTACCAGTCGGCCAAGGGCGAGGTCACGACCCAGTTCCCCATGGGCGACGTCGAGGCCCTCGGCCTGCTCAAGATGGACCTCCTCGGGCTGCGCAACCTGACCGTCATCGACGACGCCCTCGAGCTCATCCGCAAGGAGACGAGCCGGGTCATCGACATCAACCGCCTGCCGCTCGACGACGCGGCCACCTTCGACGTCTTCAAGGCCGGCAACACCGACGGCGTCTTCCAGTTCGAGAGCCCGGGCATGAAGGACCTCCTGCGCCGCTTCCGGCCGGAGGAGTTCCGGGACCTCATCGCCCTCAACGCCCTCTACCGCCCCGGCCCCCTCAAGAGCGGCATGACCGACGAGTTCATCCAGCGCCGCAACCACCCCGAGCGGGTCGCCTACGAGGTGCCCGAGCTCGAGCCGATCCTCCGGGAGACCCGGGGCATCATCGTCTACCAGGAACAGGTCATGCGCGTCGCCACCGACCTGGCCGGCTTCACCCTGGCCGGGGCCGACCTGCTGCGCAAGGCCATGGGCAAGAAGGACCGGGAGACGATGAGGGCCCAGAAGCAGAAGTTCGTCCAGGGGGCCAGGAAGAAGGGCATCGCCGCGGCCAAGGCCGACAAGATCTTCGAGCAGATCAAGGAGTTCGCCGAGTACGGCTTCAACAAGTCCCACAGCGCGGCCTACGCCTTTCTGGCCTACCAGACGGCCTACCTCAAGGCCCACCACCCGGTCCACTTCCTGGCCGCCCTGCTGACCTCCGAGGCCGAGCGCGGGGCGACCTCGCAAGTCGCCAAGTACATCGGCGAGTGCCACGAGATGGGCATCCGGGTCCTGCCGCCGGACGTCAACGAGAGCGAGTTCCGGTTCACCGTCGAGGGCGGCGGCATCCGCTTCGGCCTGGCCGCGGTCAAGGGCATCGGCCAGGCGGCCGTCGAGGAGCTCGTGGCCGCCCGGAAGAAGGCCGGCGGCTTCCGGTCGCCGTTCGACCTCTTTCGCGGGCACGACGCCAAGGTCCTCAACCGCAAGGCCGTGGAGAGCCTGATCAAGGCCGGGGCCTTCGACTCCCTGGGCTGGAAGCGCTCGCAGTGCTTCCACATGCTCGACCGGATGATCGAGTTCGGCCACGAGGCCCAGAGGGCCCGGGAGGCCCGCCAGGCCTCGCTCTTCGGGTCGGGGGCGGTCGATCCGCCGGACCTGTCCCAGGAGGTCCGGGACATGCGCGAGTGGGACGAGTCCCACGTCCTGTCCTACGAGATGGACGCCCTGGGCCTCTACATCACCGGCCACCCCCTGGCCCGCTACAAGGACCGCGTCCGCAAGCTCGTCTCCCACCTCGTCGGCGAGCTCGATCCCGACAAGGACTTCGACAAGGACGTCCGCCTGGCCGGCATCGTCGCCTCCATCAAGCCGCTCAAGACGCGCAAGGACGAGCGCATGGCCACGTTCGTCCTCGAGGACCTGACCGGGAAGATCGAGGTCGTGGCCTTCCCCGAGAGCTTCGCCAAGTCGGGCCCCTATCTCCGCGAGGGCCAGCTCGTCTGGATCAAGGGCAAGTTCATGGGCGAGGAGGACAACCGGCGGGTCAGCCTGGCCCAGGCCCTGCCGCTCGTCGAGGCCTTCGAGAAGCAGGCCAAGCGCGTCGTCGTGCGCATCTTCCTCCCCGGCCTGGAGGACGCCGTCATCGCCGAGCTCAAGACCGTCCTCGACGGCTACGAGGGCAAGTGCCCGGTCCAGTTCGAGCTCGTCACGCCACGCTCCTTCAGGGTCGTGGCCCAGAGCGCCGAGGTCCAGAAGGTCACGCCTTCGGAGGAGCTCATCCGGAAGATCGAGTCGCTCCTGGGCGAGAGCTCGGTCTCGGTCGAGTATTGATCTCGCCCGGGCCGGTTGGATCCGCCTCCATTCGTTCCCGCTCGCCCGACCGGGCGCGCGACCGCGCGATACTCGGCAGAAGCGATCGCGAAGCCGAAGGCCGCCGAGAGCGGCAAGAGGCGGGTTCCGCGAAAACCGTCCCGAATTGACAGCCCCGATCCGAACGGGTAAAGTAAACTGACTGTTTTGTTGATGTTCTGAGGTCCTCAGTGCCCTACACGATCGTTTTGGCCGACCCGAGCCCCTCGGTCCAGAAGGCGGCCCAGCTCGTCTTCGCCGAGCCGGAGTTCCGTCTGAGCGTCTTCGAGGACGGCGCCTCGCTCGTCGAGGCGGCGGCCGGCCTCCGGCCCGACGCCCTCGTCGTCAGCCTGACGCTCCCGGGCCGGGACGGCTACGAGGTCGGCCGGGTCCTGCGCGGACACGAGGAGCTCCGGGACATCCCGCTCGTCGGCCTCAAGGGGACGTTCGAGTCGCTGGACAGGGACGCGCCCCCGCCGGCCGAGTACGACGAGATCGTCCTCAAGCCCTTCGACTCGGAACGGCTGGCCTCCCTCGTCCGGGAGCTCATCGCCCGCAAGACCGGCCCGCCGTCGCTGCCCGAGGACCCGCTCTGGCTGGGGCAGGCGGGCGAGACCGGACCGGCCGGGGCGAAGCCGTCCGCGGCCGCCGCCGGACCGGACCTCAAGGCGGTCATCCACGGGGAGATCGTGGCCATGGAGAGGGAGATCGAGAAGCGGGTCCGGGCCAGCCTCCTGGCCGAGCTCAAGGAGTGGAGGCCGAAGACATGACCCCCCGAGACGAGCTGGAGAAAGCCTACGATCCGAAACCCGTCGAGGAGAAGTGGGGCCGGTTCTGGCTGGAGGAGGGCCTCTTCGTCGCCGACCCGAAGTCCCCGAAGCCCAAGTTCTCGATGGTCCTGCCGCCGCCGAACGTCACCGGCATCCTCCACATGGGCCACGCCCTCTGCTTCACCCTGCCGGACATCGTCACCCGCTGGAAGCGGATGCAGGGCCACAACTGCATGTGGCTGCCCGGGACCGACCACGCCTCGATCGCCGTCCACAACGTCATCGAGAAGAGCCTGGCCGAGAAAGGCCTGAGCCGGGAGAAGGTCGGCCGCGACGAGTTCCTCCGCATCGCCTGGGACTGGAAGGAGAAGTACGGCGGCGTCATCACCGGCCAGCTCAAGAGGCTCGGCGCCTCGCTCGACTGGTCCCGGGAGCGCTTCACCATGGACCCCGGCTTCACCCGGGCCGTCAAGACCGTCTTCGTCTCCCTCCACAATGAGGGCCTCATCTACCGCGACTACTTCCTGGTCAACCGCTGCCCCAAGTGCCGGACCGTGCTCTCGGACATCGAGATCGAGCACAAGGACCTCAAGGGCAAGCTCTGGCACATCCGCTACCGGGTCGAGGGCTCGGACGAGTCCGTGGTCGTGGCCACGACCCGTCCCGAGACCATGCTCGGCGACACGGGCCTGGCCGTCCACCCCGACGACGGGCGCTACCGCCGGCTCCACGGCAAAAGGGTCATCCTGCCGCTCCAGGACAGGCCCATCCCGGTCATCACCGACGAGCGGGTCGAGCGGGAGTTCGGCACGGGCGCCGTCAAAGTCACCCCGGCCCACGACCCGGTCGACTTCGAGCTCGGCAAGAAGCACGGCCTGGAGCAGGTCATCGTCATCGACGGCGAGGGCAAGATGACCGAGGCGGCCGGCCCCGATTACGCCGGCTTGGACCGCTTCGCCGCCCGGGCCAAGGTCGTCGAGAAGCTCGAGGCGCTGGGCCTCCTGGTCAAGGTCGAGGACCACGGCCACGCCGTCGGCCACTGCTACCGCTGCAAGAGCGTCATCGAGCCGCACCTGTCGTGGCAGTGGTTCGTCCGCGTCAAGCCCCTGGCCGACGAGGCCATCCGGGCCGTCGAGGACGGCCGGATAACGTTCGTGCCGGCCAACTGGGCCAAGACCTACTTCGAGTGGATGTACAACATCCACGACTGGTGCATCTCCCGCCAGCTCTGGTGGGGCCACCGCATCCCGGCCTGGCACTGCCGCGACTGCGGCCAGGTCATCGTGGCCATGGAAGCGCCGGCCAAGTGCGGCGCCTGCGGCGGGGCCGTCGACCAGGACGAGGACGTCCTCGACACATGGTTCTCCTCGGCCCTGTGGCCGTTCGGCACGCTCGGCTGGCCCGACGAGACCGAGGACCTCCGGGCCTTCTACCCGACCGACCTGATGTCCACCGGCTTCGACATCATCTTCTTCTGGGTCGCCCGCATGATCATGATGGGGCTCAAGTTCCGGGGGGAGGCCCCGTTCCGGACGGTCTTCATCAACGGCCTCGTCCGGGACCTCAAGCGGCGCAAGATGAGCAAGTCCGAGGGCAACATCATCGACCCGCTGGAGATGATCGACAGATACGGCACCGACGCCCTGCGCTTCACCCTGGCCGCGCTGGCCGTGCCCGGCATGGACCTGGCCCTGTCCGAGGAGCGCATGGCCGGCTACCGGGCCTTCGCCAACAAGATCTGGAACGCCTCGCGCTTCGTGCTCATGAACCTCGGGGACGGCCGGGCCGAGGCCCGGGAGAGCGAGCTGACTCTGGCCGACCGCTGGATCCGCAGCCGTCTCGCGGCGGTCACGGACGCGCTCACGGCCGCCCTCGAGCAGTACAAGTTCTACGAGGCGGCCGACCTCCTCTACCATTTCGTCTGGCACGAGTTCTGCGACTGGTACGTCGAGGCGGCCAAGGTCGGCCTGCGGGCCGGCAACCGCACGACCGAGGCCGTCCTGGCCGACGCCCTCGACCGCATCCTCAGGCTCCTCCACCCGTTCATGCCCTTCATCACCGAGGAGATCTGGAGCCACCTCCCCGGCGCCGGCAGGTCGCTCGCGGCGGCCGAGTTCCCCGGGCCCCGGCCGGACTGGCGGGACGAGGCCCTCGAAGCCGACATGGCCCTCGTCCAGGGCCTGGTCGAGGAGACGCGGCGGGTCCGCACGGAGAACCGGATCGCCCCCCGGGAGAGGATCGGGCTCGTCGTCGTCGCGGGCCGGGCCGGCGGGGGCCCGGACGCGACCGGGCGGACGGCCGTCGTCGAGGCCCAGGCGGAGCTCGTCAAGGCCCTGGCCGGCCTGAAGACGATCGGATTCGCCGCGGCCGTCCCGGAAGGGGAGAGCGTCCTCAAGGGCGTGGCCGGCCCGTTCGAGCTCGGGCTCGTCGTCGAGAAGCCGGTCGACGCCGGACAGGAGCGCGAGCGCATCGGGAAGGAGATGGCCAAGGCCGAGGCGGAGGCGGAGAGGATCGCGCGCAGGCTCGGGAACGCCGACTTCACGGCCAGGGCCCCGGCGGCCGTGGTGGCCGAGAACAGGTCCCGGCTGGAGGAGCTCCGCCACCGCCTGGAGAAGCTCGGCCAGAGCCTGGCCAAGCTCTCCGGCCCGGCCTGAGCCCCCGGGGCGAGAGACCCGTGCCCTTCGGAACCCCCGTCCATCGCCTGGCGAGCGTCGGTTCGACCAACGACGCGGCCCGCGCCCTGGCCCTCGCCGGGGCGGCCCACGGCGCCGCCGTCGTCGCCCGGGAGCAGACGCGCGGCCGGGGCACCAAGGGCCGGGCCTGGCACTCGCCGGCCGGGCTGGGGCTCTACGCCTCGTTCGTCGTCCGCGGCCCCGGGGGCGGCCCCGTCCCCTCGCCCCACCTCCTGCCCCTGGTCGCGGGGCTGGCGGCGGCCGACGCCGTCCTGGCCGGCGCCGGGATCGAGACCCGCTTCAAGTGGCCGAACGATCTCGTCCTCGGCGGCCGGAAGCTCGCCGGCATCCTGTCCGAAGCGGTCTCGTCCGGGCCGGAAGGGGGCTTCGCCGTCGTCGGGATCGGCCTCAACGTCGGCCACGGTCCGGAGGACTTCCCGGCCGGGATCCGCGGCGCCGCGACCTCGCTCCGCCTGGCCGGGGCCGTCGAGGCGACCGTCGACGGCCTGTTCGACGGCCTTTGTCGGGCCCTCGACAGTTGGTATAATGCCCTCGCCCGGGGCGAAAAGGAGCGGGTCGTGGCGGCCGCCGAGTCCCGCCTGGCCTTCCCGCCGGGCCGGGCCGTGCGGGTCACCACGGCCGGAGGGACGTTCGAGGCGGTCTGCCGGGGCCTCGATCCCGAGGGCCGGCTGGTCGTCGACCGGGGCGGCCCGGCGGGCCCGGCCGTCCTCGACGCGGTCCTGGGCCTCGAAGGGGCGTGAGGGCCCCGTCAGGGAGGGTAACGATGCTCTTGGCGTTCGATGTCGGCAACACGGTCATCGCCGTCGGCGTCTTCGACGGCCGGTCGCTCCTCAGGAGCTGGAAGGTCCGGACCGACAGCGACAAGACCGGCGACGAATACGGGGTCACGTTCCTCGATCTCATGCGGGTGGCCGGGCTCGAGCCGGCCGAGATCACGGCGGCCATCGTCTCCAGCGTCGTCCCGCCGCTGACCCCGGTCATCGAGGAGGTCTGCCGGGGCTTTTTCGGCCGGGCCCCTCTCGTCGTCGGCCCCGGCCTCAGGACGGGCATGCCCATCCTCTACGAGAACCCCTTCGAGGTCGGGGCGGACCGGATCGCGGCCGCGGTCGCGGCCTTCGAGACATACGGCGGGCCGGCCATCGTCGTCGATTTCGGGACGGCGACGACCTTCGACGCGATCTCGGCCAAAGGGGAGTACCTCGGCGGGGCCATCGCCCCGGGCATCCGGATCGCCGCCGAGGCGCTGACCCTCAAGACGGCCCGCCTGCCCCGGGTCGAGATCCGCAAGCCCAAGCGGGCCATCGGCCGGACGACCGTGGCCAGCATGCAGTCGGGGCTCTATTTCGGCTACATCGGCCTCGTCACCAACACGATCGCCGAGATCCGCGGGGAGCTCGGCGGGACGGCCCGCGTCGTGGCCACGGGCGGCTTCGGCGGCCAGGTCGCGGCCGAGCTGCCGGCGATCGAGGCCTTCGAGCCCGACCTCGTCCTCATGGGGCTCCGCATCATCCACGAGAGAAACCGCGACGCCGCGGCCTGAGCGCCGGGGCCGGACGACCATGACCGAAGACGACAAGGACCGCAGGGGCTATTACCAGGCCATCGCCCGGGCCTTCCTCGAGCGCCGGGGCGCCCCGTTCCTCCTCTCGCCGCGGGACCAGGCCCTGATCGCCTCGTGGGAGGCCCGCCGGATCCCCCTCCGCGTCGTCCTCGAGGGCATCGGCCGGACGTTCGACGGGCTGAGGTCGCGGGGACGGTCGGCGCGGGGCGTTCCCCTCGGGCGCTGCGAGAAGCAGGTCGACGAGGCCTTCGCCCAGCACCGCGACCGGGGCGCCGGCGGCCGGGGCCCGGCCGCGGCGGCGGGCCGGCCGGACAAGGCCGCCCGGGTCCGCCGGGAGATCGAGAAAGCCCTCGAGGGGCCGGCGGGGGAGGACGCGGAGGTCGCCGTCCTGCTCCGGCGGGCGCTCGACGTCCTCGGAGCCGGCCGGCCCGACGAGGCCGCCCTCGAGCGGACCGAGGAAGACATCGAGGAGCTGCTCTGGGTCCGGGCCGCGGCCGCGGAGGGAGCGGCCGCCGAGGACGCGGCCGGCCGCCGGCTGGCGGTCCGGGCCGCCCGGGCCGCCCTCCGCGTCCCCCACGTCTCTCTTTTCTATCACTGAGCGCGCCATGGCCAGCAGCACGAAGAACGTCCGCGGCCGCTTCGTCACCGCCCGTCCGGGCTTCGGCTTCGTGACGCCGGCGGCGGGCGGCGAGGACATCTTCATCCCGGCCCGCTTCGCCCGGGGCGCCATGCCCGGCGACGAGGTCGTCGTTTCGGTCGAGGAGCGGGGCAAGTTCGGCAAGCCCGAAGGCCGCGTCGAGCGCGTCTTGGCCAAGGGCCGGACCGCGATCCTGGGCGTCTACAAGGAGAGGGGCGGGGCGCCCTTCCTCCAGCCCTTCGACTCGCCCGACCAGGACGATCTCCCGCTCAAGTCCCGCGGCCGCCTCCGCCCCGGGCCGGGCGCGATCGTCGAGGTCGACCGGACGACGCTCGCCGTCACCTGCGTCCTCGGCCGGCCGGAGGACCCGGGGGTCGATTCCCAGGTGGTCGTCCGCCGCTACGGCCTCCGGACCGCCTTCGCCGGCGAGGCCCTCGAGGAAGCCGCCGCCTTCCCCGACGGCGTCCCGGCGGCGGCGCTCGAAGGCCGGCGGGACTTCCGCGGCTGGACGGCCGTGACGATCGACGGCGAGAAGGCCCAGGACTTCGACGACGCCGTCAGCGTCCGGAGGCTCCCGGCCGGCGGCTGGCTCCTGGGGGTCCACATCGCCGACGTCTCCCACTACGTGACGCCGGGGAGCG
>Ga0116176_10001271_pt1 | contig 19946 bp, 14 predicted proteins | sample AD_STIC08_MetaG_FD_89803 | JGI IMG/M metagenome (GOLD analysis project Ga0116176, IMG submission 89803) | Active sludge microbial communities of municipal wastewater-treating anaerobic digesters from USA - AD_STIC08_MetaG | ecosystem: Engineered > Bioreactor > Anaerobic > Digestate | place: USA...
CATTGCCCGCGCGGCAGCAGCCGTTTTCAAGGCACCGTCTGCGGTTACACGCTCCATCCTCGAACTGGAAAACATGCTGGGTTTTACGCTGTTCGAGCGCAAGCCGCGCGGCATGTTGGTCAACAGCTATGGCCATGCGGTGATGTTGCGGGCATTGCGGATTCAGGACGAAGTGGAAGCCGCAGTGGATGAATATCTGCGGGCGGTGCCCTCCAATGCGCCTCTTCGCAATACCCTGGTGAACTTGCTTTTCAATGGTCGCAAATTGCAACTGCTGATTTGCCTGACGGAGCAGCGCAGCATCTCCGCAGGGGCCGCGCAGTTGGGGATGTCCCAGGCAGGGGCCAGCATGGCGCTGCTGCGGATGGAGGCAGCACTGGGACAGCCCCTGTTTCAGCGCATGCTACAGGGCATGGTGGCAACGGACGCCGCCGCCAGGCTGGTGATCCGGGCCAAGCGGATTTTTTCAGAGCTGCGCCACATGCAGGCTGATCTGGCGGCCATTTCCGGCAGTCTGGCGGGCCTGGTCGCCATCGGAACCCTGCCCCTGGGAAGAACCTACGTGGTACCGACCGGCATCGCACGGGCACTGGCTGCGCATCCGGGCTTGCGCGTGACCACGGTGGAGAGTCACTACGAACAATTGATCGGCAGCCTTCGCAGCGGAGATATTGACGCTGTGTTCGGTGCACTGCGCCCAACGGACATTTCGCAGGGCCTGATTACTGAACCGCTGTTCAGCGACCGGTTGGGCATCATCGCGCGCGCAGACCATCCCCTGACCCGCACCAAGGCGCGCGTGCTCTCGGACCTGTTGAAAGAAAAGTGGATACTGCCCCGCCCCAACGCGCCGGGCAGGCGGCTGGTGGATGCATCGTTTCAGGAGCTTGGCTTGCACGCTCCCGTGCCCTCGGTAGAAACCGGGGACCTGGCCATGCTGCGCCAATTGTTGATCAGCAGCGACATGCTGACCGCCATTTCCCCGCACCAGCTGATGTTTGAAATCGAGGCGGGAACCCTGACCGAGTTGCCCGTCAAAATAGGAGCCACTACGCGCTCCATCGGGTTCACGCTGCGCCAGGGCAGCGCGCTGTCGCCCGCGAGCCTGGCGGTGCTGGACGCGATTCGCGACGCAGCCATGTCCCTTTCCAACTGACAGCCTCCAGAGGAACCGCGCAGGTCATGGGCCAGGCCGGGCACGCCGCCAGGCTTTCTCGGCTTCGGTGGCCACCCATACCACGGCGGCGGCACCGAGGCACACCGCCAGCTCGGACAGACTCAGCGGCTGCGTCTTGAAGATGGGATTAAGCGCTGGCACGTAGATAGTCGCCATCTGCAGCGCAAAGGTCAACAGCACGGCACCCAGCAAGGGCCGGTTGCCGCCAATGCCAATGCGCCACAACGGGTCCTGCTCGGAGCGAATGCCCATCACGTGTGCCATCTGACCCAGCGCTAGCACGGTGAACACCATGGTCTGCCAGTGTGCGTTCCCGGTGGAAAGGGCCCAGGCCTGCACGCCCAGGCACAGGCCCGCCAGCAGCAGGCCGATGCCCAGGATGTGCTGCCACATGCCATTGGCAAACAGGCTTTCGGTGGGCTGCCTGGGTGGGCGCTGCATGACCCTGCGCTCGGCCGGTTCAGCCGCCAGCGCAAGACCCGGCAGTCCGTGCGTCACCAGATTGACCCAAAGGAGATGAATCGGCAGCAAAGGAATGGGTAGCAAGAGCAACGGTGCAAGGAAGATGGTCAAGACTTCGGCCGACCCACCGGTCACCGCGTACCGCACAAACTTGCGGATGTTGTCGTAGATGCGGCGGCCTTCGCGCACCGCATGCACGATGGTGGCAAAGTTGTCGTCCAGCAGCACCAGGCTTGAAGCCTCGCGGGCCACGTCGGTGCCGCCCTTGCCCATGGCCACGCCGATGTCGGCGCGCTTCAGGGCCGGGGCGTCGTTGACACCGTCACCCGTCATGGCGACAAACTCGCCACGCGCCTGCAGGGCTTCGACGATGCGGATCTTTTGTGCCGGGTCCACGCGGGCATAGACCCGCACGTGCTGCACACGGGCCACCAGCGTTTCCTCATCCAGCGCCATCAGGTCGGCACCGGTCAGCACAACGGCCTGCGCATCGGCCACGATGCCCAAGCGGGCCGCGATTGCCAACGCTGTGGCAGGGTGGTCGCCGGTGATCATGACCGGGGTGATGCCAGCCTCGACGCACTCGCGCACGGCTGCTGCGGCCTCGGGCCGTGGTGGGTCCATCAAGCCCACCAGACCGATGAAAGACAGACCGCTCTCCAAAGCCAGGGCATTGTCACTGGCCGCTGGGGACTGGGCGTGGTTTCGCCGTGCCAGCGCCAGTACCCGCAAGCCCTGCGCCGCGAGCGCCTCGGCGTGTGCCAGCCAGACAGCCGCATCGAAGGCAGGTTCGCCCGTAGCGGCGGCCCAGCGGGTCAAGCATTGCGGCAACACGGACTCTGGAGCGCCCTTGGTGTAGGCCACCAGTCCGTCGGGCGTGCGGTGAAAGGTGGTCATGCGCTTGCGGCTGGCATCAAACGGCAATTCGTGCTCGCGCGGACACTGGGCATCCAACGCTTGCTTGTCCATCCCCGCGCCAGCCGCCACCTCGGCCAAGGCAATTTCGGTGGGGTCAGCCACCCAGTTTCCATCGGGGCCGCGCCGCGCGTCATTGCACAGGGCGGCAGCCCGCAGCAGTTCCTGGTGGTCGGCATCGGGCTGCCCTGTGCCCGGAACCCAACTCGCCTGACCGTAGGCCGATTGGTCGGCCGCACCACCAGCCACCAGGCATTCGGTTTGCATGCGGTTTTGGGTCAACGTGCCGGTCTTGTCGGAGCAGATGAAGGTGACCGAGCCCAGCGTCTCCACCGACGGCAGGCGCCGGATCAGCGCGTTGAACGACACCATCTTGCGCGCCCCCAGCGCCAGCAGCACGGTGACCACGGCCGGCAGCGCCTCGGGGATGGCGGCCACCGCCAGGCTGATGGCCACCAGCACCATCTGCAGTGGGGATTCGCCGCGCAGTACCCCCACGACAAAGATCACCACGCAGATGCCAATGACGGCCAGCGCCACGCGCTTGCCAAAGGCGGCCAGGCGTAACTGAAGCGGCGTGCTGCGGTTGTTGTCCTGATCCAGCAGGCCCGCCACCTTGCCCAGCTCGGTCTGCATACCGGTGGCCACCACCAGGCCACGCCCGCGACCATGCGTAGCGGTGGTGCCCTTGAAGGCCATGTTGAGGCGGTCGCCCACGCCGTGCCCGGTGCCGGTGAGCACCTGGGCATGCTTGTCCACGGTGACCGATTCGCCGGTGAGTGCGGACTCGTCCACCTTGAGTTGGGCAATGTGCAGCAGTCGCAGATCCGCCGGAACCTTGTTGCCGGCTTCCAGCAGCACGATGTCCCCAGGGACCAGGGCATGCGCCGCCACCTGCTGCACCTCACCAGCGCGCACCACGGTGGCCTGGGATGCCGCCATGCGCTGCAGCGCGGCCAGCGCTTGGTCCGCGCGCCAGGCCTGCACCAGGCCAATCACCGCGTTGAGCACCACGATAGCCAGGATCACCAGCGCGTCCACCACATCCCCCACCAGGCCGGAGATCACGGCAGCGCCGAGCAGCACCAGGATCATGAAGTCGCTGAACTGCTCCAGCAGCAGCGACCAAAAGCTGCGGCTGGCGCCGCTGGGTAACGTATTGGGTCCATGCTGGATTGCGCGCTGCGCTACTTCGTGCGCCTGCAGGCCGTTCGCAGGGTCTACGCCGTGCTCCATGGCCAGTTCAACGGCGTCGCGCAGGTGCCAGGACTTTTCCTGGGAACGCGGTTTAGATCTGTTTTCAGTTGCCATAGGGATTGAGAACAAAAGTGTTGTCCGCATGGCAAGCATAGATCGAAGAAAGTCCCCACTCCGGGCGCCAGCGCACGTCAGGCTTCGGGCACCCCAGTGGTTTACGATGGGGCATGAGCGAAACCACGTTTGACTACATCATTATTGGCGCCGGCACGGCCGGCTGTCTTCTGGCCAACCGACTGAGCGCCGACGCATCCAAACGGGTGTTGCTGATTGAGGCCGGCCGCAAGGACGACTACCACTGGATCCACATCCCGGTGGGTTACCTGCACTGCATCGGCAACCCGCGCACTGACTGGCTGTACAACACCGAACCCGATGCGGGCCTGAATGGCCGGTCGTTGCGCTACCCGCGCGGCAAAACGCTGGGCGGCTGCAGCAGCATCAACGGCATGATCTACATGCGTGGCCAGGCCCGCGACTATGACCAGTGGGGCAAACTACTGGGCGATGCGACATGGGGTTGGGAACATTGCCTGCCCTACTTCAAGCTGCATGAAGACCATTACAAGGGCGCCAATGAAGCCCACGGCGCGCGGGGTATCGAACCCACGCTGATGCAGAAAGACGGCAGCCTGTACCGCCAGTTGCTGCGTCACCACAACGCAGGTGGCGAATGGCGGGTGGAAAAGCAGCGCCTGCGCTGGGACGTGCTCGACGCCTTTGCCCAGGCCGCTGTGCAGGCCGGCATTCCCGCCACCGATGACTTTAACCAGGGCGACAACGAAGGTGTGGGCTACTTTGAGGTAAACCAGAAAGCGGGCTGGCGATGGAACACGGCCAAGGCTTTTCTGCGGCCCACCTGCTACGCGCGGCCCAACTTTGAGTTGTGGAACAGCGCCCAGGTTGCCAAGTTGCTTTTTGCACCCGCTGCTGACACCACGCCCCTGCGCTGCACAGGCGCGCAAGTGTGGGACGGCCACAGCATGGTCGATGCCACAGCGCGATGCGAGGTGATTTTGTGTGCCGGTGCCATCGGGTCGCCGCAAATCCTGCAGCTTTCCGGGCTGGGCAATGCCAGCCAGTTGCAAGCGCTGGGGGTGCATGTTGAAAAAGACATGCCCGGCGTGGGCGCGAACCTGCAGGACCATTTGCAGATTCGGGCCGTGTTCAAGGTGAAAAACACCACCACACTCAATACCCAGGCGAACTCGCTGCTGGGCAAAGCAAGGATTGGTCTGGAATATGCATTCAAGCGCACCGGCCCCATGAGCATGGCGCCCAGCCAGCTCGGTGCGTTTACCCGCAGCGACCCGGCGCAGCCCTACCCCAACCTGGAGTACCACGTGCAACCCCTGAGCCTGGACGCATTTGGCCAGCCGCTGCACACCTTCGACGCCGTGACAGCCAGCGTGTGTAACCTGAACCCCACGAGCCGGGGCAGCGTTCACATCCGCAGTGCCCAGTTTGAAGACGCACCCGCGATTGCACCCAACTACCTCAGCACCGAGGTGGATCGCAAAATTGCCGCCGACTCGTTGCGCCTGACGCGCAACATCATGGCGCAAAGCGCGCTGCAAAAGTACCAGCCCCAAGAGTTCAAACCCGGCGTGCAGTTCCAGTCGGACGAAGAATTGGCCAAGCTGGCTGGCGACATTGCCACCACCATCTTTCACCCAGTGGGCACCACCAAAATGGGCCGCGCCGATGACGCCATGGCGGTGGTGGATGCACGGCTTAAAGTGCATGGCGTGCAAGGCCTGCGCGTGGTGGATGCCGGTGTCATGCCACTCATCACCAGCGGCAACACCAACTCGCCCACACTGATGATTGCAGAAAAGGCGGCCCAATGGATCATGGAAGACGCCTTGCTGCAAACGAAGGGTTAATCCCGATGTGCGCCTGCGCATGCGTTGGTACAGTCACGTCACTCAAAGTTTAGACGGCAACTGCAAGGTACCAGACGAGAGAAGGCGCCGAGGAGACGACGGCAAGCAACAACTAACAATTTCCACATCCACCTTGAGATGTGGCTCACAAAAGCACTGACTTGGTCAGTGCTTTTTTTTCGTCCGTCGTATTTTCACGTATCTTTTCGACCTGTAGCCCTCGTCGATGTTACATACATAGCTATCATAGTTATAGCACTTAGGGGCAGCGCTTCGATGCGAGAATTCAGGCATGGAAATGTTCTTGGTGTCGTTGGCCTCGCTTCTGGCTGGATTTGTGGATTCGATTGTGGGCGGCGGCGGACTCATTCTGGTTCCGGCTCTATTCGCGGTGTTTCCAACCACCCACCCGGCCACGCTGTTCGGAACCAACAAGGGCGCATCGGTTTGGGGAACGGCCATCGCCACCGTGCAATACAGCAAGCGGGTCAACATGCCCTGGCAGGCGCTGGCACCGGCAGCCACGGTCTGTTTTGTCGCCTCGCTCGGGGGTGCCTGGCTGGTGACCGTGGTGTCGCCCGACTACCTGCGCAAGGCCTTGCCTTTGGTGCTGGTCATTGTGCTGGCCTACACCCTGGCCAAGAAGCAGCTGGGACGCACCCATGCACCCCGCTACACCGGCAACCGTGAAGCGATGATTGCCAGCGCCATCGGTGCGGTGATCGGGTTCTACGATGGTTTTTTTGGCCCCGGCACGGGCAGCTTCTTTGTGTTCCTGCTGGTGCGCGTGCTAGGTTACGACTTTTTGCATGCGTCGGCCAGTGCCAAGCTGCTCAACACCGCGTCCAACCTGGCGGCCATTGTGCTGTTTGCGCTCAAGGGACACGTCTGGTGGCACTTTGTGGTGGCCATGGCGGTTGCCAATATTCTGGGCAGTCTTGCGGGGACACATCTGGCTCTCAAACACGGCACAGGCTTTGTGCGCAATGTCTTCATCGTGGTTGTGTCAGCACTGATCCTGAAGACCAGCTACGACGCATTCCTGCGCTAGTGTGGTGCCGAAGCCGATGCACTCGCCGGTACCGCTGGCCCGGGTGCTGGTGCAACGGTGGCCGGTGCATTTCCCACTGCCCCGCGACGCGGCCAGGGTACTTCTTTCGCCGCCAGCGGCTTGCCAATCGGGGCCATGGCCAGGCCCTTGCGCACCGCGGCCATGTCGTCCTCATTGGGGTACTGCCCCAGCAGCCAGTAGTCGAAAACGCGGCGCGCAATAGGCGCTGCGGACCCCGAACCCCAACCTGCGTTCTCAACAATCACTGCCAGCGCAATCGTCGGGTTTTCGACCGGTGCGAAGGCTACGTAGAGGGCGTGGTCGCGCTTGTGCTCGTCAGTCTTCACGCTGCTGTACTTCTCGCCTGCCCGCAAGCCAACGGCCTGCGCCGTGCCAGTTTTGCCGCCACTGGTGTAACCTGCGCCTGCAAACACTTTGGCCGATGTGCCCTCCAGCGTCACGCCGTGCATGGCATTGCGGATCACCTCCACATGCTCTGACTTGAGTGGCAATGGGTCAAGCGCATCGTTTGCCATCCGTTGGGTTGTATGAAGGACGCTGTCCTTGATTTCGCGCACCAGGCGCGGCTTGAAGCGCAATCCACCGGACGCAATGGTCGAGTACGCTGCGGCCATTTGCAACATCGTGAAGTTGTTGTAGCCCTGGCCGATGCCCAAAGAGATCGTCTCGCCGGCGTACCACTTCTGGTGTTCCGGCTTTCTGAATTTCTTGCGCTTCCAGGCCTGCGATGGCAAGTCCCCGGTGACTTCACCCAGCAGGTCAATGCCCGTGTGACGACCCAGGCCAAAAGGTTCCAACTGGTCGTGGATCAGGTCCACACCCATCTCGTTGGCCAGGCTGTAGAAGTACACATTGGACGAACTGACAATGGCCAGGCGCATGTCCTTGGGGCCGGGACGATCCGCTTCGGGACTGCCAAAGGTGCGCCCACCAAAGCTGTAGGTCAGGTTGTCCTGGACGATCACGTTGGCTGCACGTTTGCCACTGTTGAGTGCGGCCATCGCCATCAGCGGCTTGTAGGTCGAGCCCGGCGGATAGGTGCCGCGCAGTGCGCGGTTCAGCAGCGGTTTGTCGATATCTTCGTTCAGCGCCGCCCAGCTCTCGGAGTCAATGCCATCGACAAAGAGGTTGGGATCAAAGGTCGGCTTGGACACAAAAGCCAGCACCTCGCCATTGCGCGGATCAATTGCAACCAGGGCGCCACGGCGATCACCATACATGTCCTCCACCAGCTTCTGCAGCTTGATGTCGATGGACAACATGACCATGTTGCCGGGCGTCGACGGTGTGCTGGCGAGCTTGCGCACAGCGCGTCCACCCGCTGAAGTCTCGACCCGCTCTACACCGGTAGTGCCATGCAACTGGCTTTCGAAATTCTGCTCCACACCGAGCTTGCCGATGTACTCGGTGCCGCGGTAGTTGGCCTGGTTGTCGTCGTCCTCGATCTTGGCCTTCTCGGCCTGGTTGATGCGCCCGATGTATCCAATCACATGGCTGGCGAGTTCACCATACGGGTAGTTGCGAAACAACCGCGCCTTGATTTCGACGCCGGGAAAACGAAAACGCTGGGCGGCAAAGCGCGCCACTTCGGTATCCGTCAACCGGGTGCGGATGGGCAAGGACTCGAAGCTCTTGGACTCTTCCATCAGCTTCTTGAAACGCCGGCGGTCCCGCGCAGTGATATCCAGCACGGTGGAGAGGTCCTCAATCGTCTGCTCCAGCCCACCGGTTTTGGATGGCGTGATCTCCAGCGTATAGGCCGAATAGTTGCTGGCCAGCAAAACGCCATTGCGGTCCACAATCAGACCGCGGTTGGGAACGATCGGCACAATGGACGTGCGGTTGCTCTCGGCCTGCGCGCGCAGGTCATCGTGGCGCACCACCTGCAGGTACACCAGCCGCGCTGCCAACAGGGCAAAACACACCACAACCAACAGGCTGACCGCAAACACGCGGGTCCGAAACCGCGCCAGGTCCGCTTCGACATTGCGAATTTCGGTCATGGACGACGCAGCGTAGGGCCGCCCCAAGCAAGGAGCGCCCCCTTGAGGGGCAGCGTATTACACGCAGTGAAGAGCGTGGGTGTCATGTCTAAAGCGGTCGGTTGGCGTCGGGATCAGGGGCCCTGAGTTGCGGAGCCAACAAGACCAGGTTGGCGACGGGCCACAGCAACGCTTCCACGAAGGGCGCCAGCAGCAGCAGCCAGCCTGGAAAAGCACCGCCGCTGAGCATGCGTACCGCCAGTTCGACCGCGTGCGCGACTGCAAACAGCGGAAAAACTTGGGCTGCCTGGGACGGCACCGAGAACCACAGCAATCGGCGATGGATAGTGATGGCAAAAAAGCTCAGCACGGTATACGCCATGGCATGCTGGCCCAGCAGCCCAGCCTGGTGGACATCCATCAACAAGCCGAACACGAAAGCGCCGCCAATGCTCACGCGAAGGGGCTGGTGAACGGTCCAGAAGACCAGCACCACCGCCAGGAAGTCCGGGCTCCAGGCAGCCCTGCCCAGCAAGCCCATGTTCTGCGACATATTGAGCAGCAAAGCCCCGATCAGACTGCCCCAAATGAAAAATGGGTTGGCGGGCAGCAGCAACTGCTGGCCGGGACGCATGATCATGCTGGCACCCCACAACAGATAGATTGCAGTTTCAGTTCGTTCATTTGGCTGCTCCGCGACGTGGCGAGGCAACGACCGCGTCAGGAACCGGTCGGGGTGGGATTTTCGCGGTAGCGGTGTCCAGCACCACCACATGCGCGGAGCCGGAAACCAAAGACAACGGCACACAATAAATCCGGGCGAATACCGCATCTACCCGGCGCTCAACGCGTTCAACCCGCGCCACCGGCAAGCCCGGCGGATAGATGCCGTCCACGCCGCTGGTGGTCAGCAGGTCGCCAGCCGTCACATCGGCATTGGCGGCCATAAAACGCAACTCCATGGCATCGGCATGCAATGATGCATCGCCATATGCAACCCCGCGCGCGCCGGTACGGGTATTGAGCACCGGGATGGCATGGTCGCGGTCCGTGAGCAACGTCACTTCACTCACCAGGGGATAGACCCGGGTGACCTGGCCCAATACGCCCGACTCGTCAAGCACCGGTGAGCCCAGTCCGATGTGGTCCGCCATGCCCTTGTCAATGATCACCTTGCGGCTGTAGGGGTCAGCAGCGTCATAAATAACCTGGGCCGCCTTGCCTTCGGATTGCAGCCGTTCGCGCAGCCCCAAAAGTTTGCGCAGGCGGTCATTTTCCAGGGATAACTGCTCCACCTGATTGGCACGCTGCGACTGCAGGTTGTGCTTGCGATTGGTCTCATCCTGCGCGGCCTGCACCTCGCGCAGGGACGAGAAATACTGACTGGCATTCTGGAAAAGCAATACCGGACGCATGGCCAGCCATTGTGCAGGGTACAGCACCGTTGCCAGCGCGACACGCACAGGTTGCATGACCTTGAACCGGGAGTCTGCCACCATCAAAAACAGAGCCAGCGCGCTGCAAACGGCCAGCTTGGACAGGGCCGATGGGCCTTGCCGAAAGAAGGGTGGGGGGGCCCTGTCCAGCGTACCAAGAGGCATCGCTGTACCTGACTAATTATTCGCTGGTGAAAATGGAGCCCAGCCGCTCCATCTGCTCCAGCGCAATGCCGCAGCCGCGCACCACGCAGGTCAGCGGGTCTTCGGCTACCAAAACGGGCAGACCGGTTTCCTCGGCCAGCAGGCGATCCAGGTCGCGCAGCAGTGCGCCGCCGCCGGTCAGCATCATGCCGCGGTCGGCGATGTCGGCACCGAGTTCAGGGGGTGTTTGCTCCAGCGCATTCTTGACGGCCGAGACGATGTTGTTCAGAGGGTCGGTCAGGGCTTCGAGGATTTCGTTGCTGGAGATGGTGAAGCTGCGTGGCACGCCTTCGGACAGGTTGCGTCCGCGCACTTCCATCTCCTTGACTTCGGAGCCGGGGAAGGCCGATCCGATTTTCTTTTTGATGGACTCTGCCGTGGGCTCCCCAATCAGCATGCCGTAGTTGCGGCGGATGTAGTTGATGATGGCTTCGTCAAACTTGTCACCGCCGACGCGCACAGAGCCTTTGTAGACCATGCCACCCAACGAGATGACGCCGACTTCGGTGGTACCACCACCGATGTCCACGACCATGGAGCCCGAGGCTTCCGACACTGGCAAACCGGCACCGATAGCGGCTGCCATCGGTTCTTCAATCAGGTACACGTCGCTGGCACCGGCACCCAGGGCCGATTCGCGGATCGCGCGGCGCTCGACCTGGGTAGAGCCGCAGGGCACGCAGATGATGATGCGCGGGCTGGGGCGGAAAATGCCGCGTGGGTGCACCATCTTAATGAACTGCTTGAGCATCTGCTCGGTGACCGTGAAGTCGGCAATCACGCCGTCTTTCATGGGTCGGATGGCTTCGATGTTGCCGGGAACCTTGCCCAACATCGCCTTGGCTTCCTTGCCGACAGCCTGAATGGTTTTTTTGCCTTGGGGCCCGCCTTCGTGGCGGATGGCCACAACCGAAGGTTCATCGAGAACAATGCCCTGGCCGCGTACAAAAATCAGGGTGTTGGCCGTACCTAAGTCAATGGCCAGGTCGGTAGAGAAGTACCGACGGAAAGATCCAAACATCACATATCCTCTCGGGCACGGGAAGCGCTTCGGCCCCCATCACCACGGTTTTATCGTTAAAAATCTTAAGACTGGCGTCAACATCCGCAGTTTTGCAGGACTTGCGCCAAAGGCAGGATAATAACCGATTGCCTGTGAACAGCCTTCTCCAAACCGGCTGATCTGGCCTGATTTACCTTTGGTTTCACCTCAATACGCACCATGTCACTGACATCTACCGATATCGCCCGCATTGCCAATCTGGCGCGCCTGGAGCTGGCACCCATCGAAAGTGAGCGCATGCTCACACAAATGAACAGTTTTTTCAACATAGTGGAGCAGATGCGCGCCGTGGACACCACGGGCATAGAGCCGTTGGCCCACCCGGTGGTCGTTTTGTCGGACATGGCCCTGCGGCTGCGCGAAGACACCGTGCGCGAGCCCAACCAGCGCGAAGCCAATCAGAAGAGTGCGCCCGCAGTGGAGAACGGACTTTTTCTGGTTCCCAAGGTGATCGAATAATTTTTTGAAGCACACGATGACGCAATCCCAAACAATCGCTTCTCAGGCGCTGCACGACCTGAGTGTGCAAGCCTTGTCCCAGGCCCTGGCCACCAAACAGGTATCGGCTGTTGAAGTCGCCCAGCATTTTCTGGACCGTGCCAACGCACATTCCAATCTGGGCGCCTTTGTCTCCATCCAGCCGGAAACCACGCTGGCCCAGGCCCGTGCCGCCGATGCGCGCATCGCCAATGGAACCGCCGGCACCCTGGAAGGCGTGCCGCTGGCGCACAAGGACATCTTTGTCACCAAGGATTTCCCCACCACGGCTGGCTCGCGCATTCTTCACAACTACCAGTCTCCGTTTGACGCCACGGTGGTGTCCAAACTCGCCGCACAAGGCGTGGTGACACTGGGCAAGCTCAACTGCGACGAGTTCGCCATGGGCTCCAGCAACGAGAACACAGCCATCTGCGCCGTCGGCCATAGCCAGGTGGAACCCGTGCGCAATCCGTGGAACATCGAGAGAATTCCAGGCGGCTCTTCGGGCGGCAGCGCGACCGCTGTGGCCGCACGAATCGCACCTGCGGCTACCGGCACCGACACCGGTGGTTCCATCCGTCAGCCTGCTTCCTTTTGCGGCATCACCGGCATCAAACCGACATATGGCCGTGCTTCCCGCTATGGCATGGTGGCGTTTGCGTCCAGCCTGGACCAAGCCGGACCCATGGCGCGCTCTGCACAGGACTGCGCGCTGCTGCTGTCCGCCCTATGCGGCCCCGATCCAGACCGCGACTCCACTTCGCTGGACGCGCCAGCCGAGGACTTTTCGCACAAGCTGAACGACTCGCTGGACGGCCTGCGCATCGGCATTCCCAAGGAATTTTTTGGTGAGGGCCTGGCAGCCGATGTGCGCATAGCGATCGACGCCGCATTAAAAGAGTACGAAAAGCTGGGGGCCAAGCTGGTACCTATCAGCCTGCCGCGCACCGAACTGTCGATTCCTGTGTACTACATCATTGCGCCGGCAGAGGCCAGCTCGAATCTGAGTCGCTTTGACGGTGTCAAGTTCGGACACCGCGCCAAGGACTACACCGACCTGGCCGACATGTACAAGAAGACCCGTTCTGAAGGCTTTGGCGACGAGGTCAAGCGCCGCATCATGATCGGCACCTATGTGCTGTCCCACGGCTACTACGACGCCTACTACCTGCAGGCGCAAAAAATCCGACGCATGATTGCCGACGACTTCCAGAACGCGTTCAAGGACTGTGACCTGATCGCCGGCCCGGTAGCACCCACCGTAGCCTGGAAGATCGGCGCGCACAAGGACCCGCTGGCCGACTACCTGGCCGATATCTTCACTCTACCCGGCTCTCTGGCGGGACTGCCCGGCATGAGCGTACCGGTGGGCTTTGGCGAGGGCGGCATGCCGGTTGGCATGCAACTGCTGGGTAACTATTTCCAGGAAGCGCGCCTGCTCAATGCCGCGCACCGCTTCCAGCAAGCCACGGACTGGCACGCACGCAAGCCGGAGGGCTTCTGAGATGAGCGAAACCATGAACACATTTGAAGCACAACAACAGGGTCGGCCTACCGGTCCGCTGGTGTCAGGCTATGAAGTCATCATCGGCTTCGAGACACACGCCCAACTCTCGACCGCAAGCAAGATCTTCAGCCGCGCCTCCACCGCCTTCGGCGCCGAGCCCAACACCCAAGCCTGCGCAGTGGACCTGGCCCTGCCGGGCACGCTGCCGGTGATGAACAAGGGCGCCGTGGAGCGCGCCATCGAATTCGGTCTGGCGGTCAACTCCCACATTGCCGAACGCAGCATCTTCGCGCGCAAGAACTACTTCTACCCCGACCTACCGAAGGGTTACCAGATCAGCCAGTTCGAGATTCCCGTGGTACAGGGCGGCGCCGTCGAATTTTTCCTGGGTGAAGAGAAGAAAGCCGTGCGTCTGGTGCGCGCGCACCTGGAAGAAGACGCCGGCAAGTCACTTCACGAAGACTTCATTGGTCAGACGGGCATCGACCTGAACCGTGCTGGCACACCACTCTTGGAAATTGTCACCGAACCCGACATGCGCTCCAGTGCCGAAGCCGTGGCCTACGCCAAGGAATTGCACAAAATCGTGACCTGGATCGGCATCTGCGATGGCAACATGCAGGAAGGCTCATTCCGCTGCGACGCCAACGTGTCGGTACGCAAACCCGGCCAGCCACTCGGCACGCGGCGCGAAATCAAGAACCTGAACAGCTTCAAGTTCATGCAGCAGGCCATCGACTACGAGGTGCGCTGGCAGATCGAGCAGATTGAAGATGGTCACGCAATTGAGCAGGCCACCGTGCTGTTCAACCCCGACACCGGCGAGACGCGTGCGATGCGCACCAAGGAAGATGCTGCCGACTACCGCTACTTCCCCGATCCGGATCTGCCACCGCTATGCATTTCGGAGCAATGGATTCAGCAAGTACGAGGGCTGATGGCTGAATTACCTCGGGTAATGGCCGAGCGTTTTGTTCGCGACTACAGCCTGCCGGAGTACGACGCCACCCAGCTCACACAGAGCAAGGCCATTGCGGCGTACTTTGAGGAAACCGCCAAAGCCTGCGGTCAGGCCAAATTGGCCAGCAACTGGATCATGGGTGAATTGTCGCGCCGGCTCAACTCGGAAGATCGCGCCATCAGTGCGGCCCCGGTGCAGCCAAACCAACTGGCCGTCGTCATCGGTCGCGTGGCGGATGGCACCATCTCGAACAGCGCAGCCAAGCAAGTCTTTGATGCGCTATGGACAAGCGAAGGCACCGATGTGGACGCCATCATTGAGACCAAGGGCCTCAAGCAGATGAACGACTCCGGCGCGCTGGAAAAGATCGTCGATGAAGCCATTGCAGCGAATGCCAAGAATGTGGCGGAGTTCAAGGCCGGCAACGACAAAGCGCTCAACGCACTGGTCGGTCAGATTATGAAGGCCAGCAAAGGCAAGGCGAACCCGCAGCAGGTGAACGATCTGCTGCGAAGCAAACTGGGTTAACTTCACCAGGAATGCCGTGCCCCATCGAATGGGGCAGGCTTCAAACACCACTATTTCCCGTTGGGCGTGGCGATGGTGGTCCACAGTTGGCGCAAGCGCACCAATTCATCATCAAAACGGGAGTTGACCCGCTTGATCTCGGATTCCTGTTCGCCGATAAAGCGCCGCTGTACTGCCTGGCTCTGGATGTTTTCTTCCTGTTGGCGGCGCACGTAGGCGGGAGCCTTGCTGGGGTCCTTTTTGTAGAACTCCATCTCTTCGTCAATGGCGACGCGCTGCTTAGCCAGCTCTTCAAGGCGCCGCTGGGCCGCCTGGATCACGACCCCGATTTGCGCCATGGCTTCCTGTCGCTCTTGGTCATGCACGGCTTTGCTCGGGTACCGGATCAGCAACGCGCGGTCCCGCCGCTTTTCATCCGTCGTGCGGTTGCGCTCCTCAATCTCGCGCTTTTCCTTGGCCTCAAGGTCTGCGCGCTCTTGAGCCGTCAACGAGGGGCCAACCTTCGCTTTGACGGTGCCACTGGGGTTGAGGATTTTTTGCTCGCGATCGGTGCACTCCGCAATCGGACGATCTGCCGTCAGCTTGCGGCCTTTGGCGTCAATGCAGGTGTAGACCCCCCCTACAGAAGGCGCGGTTTGCGCCCACCCGCTGACACAGATGCTGGCCAAGCACGCCCCCCCTATGGCTAAAACCCACCTATCGGTTGTCATAGTCACCCTTATTCCACTCCATAACGTTCACGGTAGGCCAGCACTTGCTGGTGCTCCTGGGCCAGACTTCCGTCACTACGGCTGGACAGATACTGCATCAAATCGCCCAGCTTAGCAATCGCACAAACATGGAGTCCCAACTGGCGCTGTACAAATTGCACCGCGCTATACGGAACATCCTGCCCGTTTTCGGTCGCCTTTTCCTGCCGATCCAGCGCAATCAGCACCGCATGCGGCGTGGCACCCGCCGCCTCGATGATGGCAATGGACTCGCGCGTCGCCGTCCCCGCCGACATGACGTCATCCACGATCAGCACGCGACCCTTGAGTGGTGCTCCCACCAGGGTGCCGCCCTCGCCATGGTCCTTCGCCTCTTTGCGGTTATAGGCAAATGGCACGTTGCGCCCGCGCCGGGCCAATTCCACAGACAGCGCTGCGCCCAGCGGAATGCCCTTGTAGGCGGGTCCAAAAACCATGTCGAATTCAATGCCGCTGGCAATCAACCGCTCGGCATAGAATTCGGCCAAACGCCCCAGCTTGGCTCCGTCGTCAAACAGGCCCGCGTTGAAGAAGTACGGGCTCATGCGCCCTGCCTTGGTCTTGAAAGAACCAAAGCGCAGCACCCCGCACTCCACTGCAAACTGCACAAAATCCAGGGCCAAAGGGTCGCGATCCGACATGAAAAACTCCTTATTCAAGCTCACCAGCCTCAACCTCAACGGCATCCGCTCGGCCACCAGCAAAGGGCTGGAAACCTGGCTGCAACAGGCAGCGCCCGATTGTATTTGCGTGCAGGAGGTCAAGGCTCAGGCGGCCGATGTGGCGGGTAAATTCGAATTGCTGGCAGGCATGAAGGGCTTTTTCCACTTTGCGGAGAAGAAGGGCTATTCCGGTGTTGCGGCTTACACAAAGTTGGAGCCCAGTGATGTAGTGATAGGTTTTGACGGTGGCGAGTTTGATGGCGAGGGCCGCTATGTGGAACTGCGCTTTGACACCCCTGCACGCAAGCACTCCATCATCAGCGCCTACTTTCCCAGCGGCTCATCGGGCGAAGAGCGCCAAACCGCCAAGTTCCGCTTTCTGGACGCCATGTACCCGCACCTGCAGCAGCTCAAGGCGCAGCGCGACTTCATTTTGTGCGGCGACATCAACATCGCCCACAAGGAGGCCGACTTGAAAAACTGGCGCAGCAACCAGAAGAACAGCGGCTTCACACCCGAAGAGCGCGCGTGGATGACCAAGCTCACCGGTGAGGGCGGTATTTTGGACGTCTACCGGCAGCTGGAACCCGCCACGACCGACACCTGCTACACGTGGTGGAGCAACCGCGGGCAGGCCTATGCCAACAACGTGGGATGGAGGCTGGACTACCACCTGGCTACGCCCGCGCTGGCAGCGGGTGCGCAGTCGGTGGATATCTACAAGGGCGAGAAGTTCTCGGACCACGCGCCGGTGACGATCACCTACGCCTGGTAGCGTTAACAAGAAAACAGCGCTTGCAAGATCAAGCGGGCACGGTGTCCCGCTCAACGCGGTTTCGCCCCAATGCCTTGGCTTGGTACAGCAATTTGTCCGCTCTAACCAGCGCGATTTCCTGCGAATTGTGCGGCTCCACCTGAGTGACGCCAAAGCTGGCCGTTACGCGCAGCGGCAAGTCAGAAATAGCTTCTATCCCAAGGCGAATTGCCTCGATCTTTTTAACGCATTCATCGAGAGAAAACCCAGGCAGAAGAATGACGATTTCATCACCTCCGATGCGGGCAATGCAGTCGACTGCAGATGTATGAGCTTGCAACAATCGCGTGACACGTTTAAGCACGTCGTCACCGACAGAATGCCCGAAGGTATCGTTGACACGCTTGAAGTGATCCAGATCCATGGAAGCCAGGCACAAGCGCCGTCGCCCACCCTGAATGTCGCGCAAGTGAGCTGAAAAGTAGAAGTCCAGGCCTTTGCGGTTGCAAATACCTGTCAGCGGGTCATGCAACGTCTCGCTGGTCAACTGCCTGTTATGCGCGACCAAATGCCGCATCGTATAACTGAGCAGCGATGCCAACGTGCATGCCGGAATGAAGAAGTTCAGCTCCATCACCAACGCATAGTTACCCATGACGCCGACTCCAGCGGCGCCCAACAACCCCAACAAAGCGATCATCACGCTGACACTCGCCAGCTCGTAATTCAGTGCGATATACCCCATCCCAATAAGGCAAGTCAAAAAAGGCAGGCTGTAGGGAATGGGCAATTTTTCAACCTCTTTCAGCCACAGCAAAAGTGCAACGCAGCCCAGCGTAGAACCGAGGGATAGCCAATAGCGACTCCCAAATTGGCTGTGCTTGACCGCATGGAGTTTGAACGGGTGCGCATGGGCGTGAAAGGGCGCATAGGGAAGCAAAGAAAACGCAAGCAACAGCGCTGGCGTCAGCGTCACAGCGCCAATGAAATCACCACTCCACCAGTGCAGAAAAAGTGAAACCCAGTTGTCCCACGTGCTGCCAGTGCGTCGAATCGAGAGAGCTGCACCAGCCGCAGCTGAGACAGCACTTCCAGCCAAGGAATAGCCGACGAATCGGACGGCATTCGCTGGGCTCAGCCCTCCGCGCTCGCGTCCATCAGAGTCTGTGGCGTAGGTTCGCTGAATTCCATATGCAGCATACGCATATCCGATCAGATGCGCAAATGGCGGACCGCCATATTCCCACACCATTTCAGACACCGAATCGGCTTGAACGACATAGGGACTACCCAAAAGAACCTGAGCCGAGATGTTCACCAGTGGCCCGGCCAATGCAAGCGGAAGGGCACGCCAGCCACCAGCAATCAAAAGTGAAAGCGTAAGGGCAGCCGGGGGGTACCACAGACTGGTGTAGGGGCCTGCCCCGGCAACCCGGGCCACACGCCAAAGCAATGACCACAGTGCGACAACTGCGATCCACGCGACTACGTCTTTCAAACGTGCGGCCATCGAAACTCCCTGACTTTTTATACGTCTATTATGGGCCCCCTATTGCTGTGCGAACTGCCTCCGTAGCTCCTGTCCACCCCTTTAAAGGATCCGCATCCGCTTGGCCTGTTCGGTCAGCTCAGCGCGGAAATTCGGGTGCGCAATGGCGATCAACTCCAGCGTGCGCTGCTTCATGGACTTGCCGCGCAACTGCGCCACGCCGTATTCGGTGACGACGTAGTTGATGTCATTCTTGCTGGTGGTGACATGGGTGCCTGGCGTGAGGGTGGGCACGATGCGCGAAATCGTGTCGTTCTTCGCAGTAGACGGCACGACGATGAAGGCCTTGCCGCCGCGTGAACGGTTGGCGGCCCGCACAAAGTCCGCCTGCCCACCGGTGCCGGAATAGGGTGAGAAGCCCAGGCTCTCCGATCCGCATTGCCCTTGAAAGTCAATCTGCAGCGTGGCATTGATGGCCACCAGGTTGTCGTTCTGCCCAGCCAGATAGGGATCGTTGGTGAAGCTAACCGGATGGATTTCCAGCGCAGGGTTGCGATCCATAAAGCGGTACAGCTTTTGCGAGCCCAATGCGAACGTGGCGACCATCTTGCCGGGCAAATAGTTCTTGCGCCGGCTGGTGATGGCGCCGCTCTCCACCAGCGTCAGAATGCCGTCGCCAATCATCTCGGTGTGGATGCCCAGGTCGTGTTTGCTGGTCAGCTGCATAACCACGGCATCTGGAATACCACCGTACCCGATTTGCAATGTGGAGCCGTCATCAATCATGTCGGCCACATACTTGCCAATGGCCTCCTGCACCGGGCCAATTTTTGGAAGGCCCACTTCCAGCACGGGCTGGTCGCTTTCCACCAAGGCCGTCACCTGGGAAATGTGCACATGGCAGTTGCCGAACGCAAACGGAACGTTGGGGTTGACCTCCAGCACCACGGCGCGCGCCTTGGCGATGGCGGCCATGGTGTAGTCAGCGCCCAGGCTGATGGCGAAGAAGCCGTGCGCGTCCATGGGTGAAGCCATGGAGAAGACCACGTCCGAACCGATTTGCCCGCGCTCAATCTGCTGGGGAATTTCGGAGAAGTAGTTGGGTATGAAATCATTCCACCCTTCTTGACCGCCAGCGCGCGTGGCCCCGCCAAAAAAGAAGGCAACATGGCGGACATGGTCCACTGTCTGCGGGTCGATGTAGTCGTACTTTCGCATGGCAAGTATTTGCGAAACCTTGACGTCCCGAAAGTCAAGCCGCTGTTCGGACAAGGCCGTCAGCAAGGCGGGGGGTTCACCCACGCCGGTGGGCACAATGATGGTGTCGCCATTGCGAACCAGCCGCACCGCGTCCGCGGGGGC
>Ga0116176_10001286_pt1 | contig 19793 bp, 21 predicted proteins | sample AD_STIC08_MetaG_FD_89803 | JGI IMG/M metagenome (GOLD analysis project Ga0116176, IMG submission 89803) | Active sludge microbial communities of municipal wastewater-treating anaerobic digesters from USA - AD_STIC08_MetaG | ecosystem: Engineered > Bioreactor > Anaerobic > Digestate | place: USA...
CACCCCGCCCGCCTACACCGGCTCGGCCCCCTTCGTGCTCACCAGCGGCGAAAGCGCGAAAGCGCCCGAAGGCTCGGAAGTCACCCTGCGCGTCATCGGCCCGGGCGCGCCGCAGATCATCGTGATGCCTGTCGATGGCGGCACGGTCACGCTGCATCCGCAGCCCGATATACAGAACGCCTACGAAGCCCGCGTCATCGTGAAAGAGCCCATGAGCATCACGGTGAACTACTGGGGCACGCGCGCCTCGTTCCCCTTCACCGTCGCGGACGACGCAACGCCTGCCGTCTCTTTCGTTGAACCGCCCAAGCTCGGCGAAGGCGACCGCACCGAATTCAAGTACAAGGTCGCGGACGACTACGGCGTCGACAAACTCGAACTCGTCTTCTTCGGCCGCAAGGATATTCCGACCACCGCAGGCGTGATCGAAGACCTCGTGCCCGTTGAAACCGTCGCCCTCGCCCCAACCGAAGAGGAAGGCGAGTACAGCCAGGATCTCGTGCGCCATCGCTGGGCCGGCATGGATCTGCAGGTGAAGCTGCGCGCGACGGACGCTGCCGGTCAGGTCGCCGAAAGCGAAGCCGTCGCCTACCGCCTGCCCGAGAAGATCTTCCTCCAGCCCAACGCCCGCATGGCGCAGGAAGCGCGCGCTGTCCTGCTGCGCAACTGGCAGGAATACACCGTCCCCGAAGGCGAGGACAATTTCACCAGCGTCGCCGGCACGGGATACGACGCCCTCGCTGTCGCGCCTGCCTCGCGCCTCCGCTGGGCCCCGAAAGAGATCAAACGCTCGGTGATGATGCTCGACGCCATCACCTGGCGTCCCGAGGATTATTTCCAGGACCCCGTGATCTTCATGGGCCTGCGCAACGCGCACGCCATCATCGACTCCGCGCGCGACCGCGAAGAGGCCGAGAGCGCCGAAAGCCTTCTCTGGGATGTCGCCCTGCGCGCCGAATACGGCAGCCTCGCAGACGCTTCCGCCGCACTTGAGGCCGCCCGCCGCGCGCTTGAAGAAGCGCTTCGCCGAGGTGCGCCTGAAGAAGAAATCAAGCGCCTGATGGATATGTACGAACAGGCGATCGAGAACTATCTCGCCGCCAAGATGGCCGAAGCGCTGCGCAACGGAAACGTCACGCAGGATGGCGGCCAGCAGCAAGGCGGCATGCAGGGCGGCGGCCAGCAGATGGGCGACGACGAGCTCACCCGCATGCTGCAGGCTCTGCGCGACCTTGCCGAAACCGGCGCCCGCGATCAGGCCCGCCAACTCCTCAGCGACATGCAGAAGCTGATGGAAAAAATGGAGAACATGCAGCTCCAGATGGGTGGCGGAAACACCCAGGGTCAGCAGCAGGATGGCCCGATGAACCGCGCCATGAACCGCGCGCTGCAGGACACCAACCGCGCGATGAACGACCAGCGCGACCTCAACGACCAGACCGAGGAAGCGCAGCGCAACGGCGATAGCGCCCAGAAAGGCCAGGAGCTCGCCGATCAGCAGCGCCAGCTCCGCGAACGCCTCGAACAGCAGATGCGCTCGGGCGGCGGTCAGCCACAGCAGCAAGGCCAGAACGGGCAAGGCCAACAGGGTCAGGGCCAACAAGGTCAAGGCCAGCAGGGTCAGGGCGAACAACAGGGCCAAGGCCAAGGCCAGCAACAGGGTCAGGGTCAGCAACCTGGCCAGGGCCAGCAGCAGGGCCAGAACGGTCAAGGCAGCCAAGGCAACCAGCCCGGCCAGCAACCCGGCCAGACGCCCGGCCCCGGCCAGGGGCAAGGCCAGCAGGCCGATCGCGGCGGCCCCGGCGGCCAGCCCGGTCGCCCCGGCGCTCAGGGCGATGCACGCTACGGCCAGGAAACCGACCGCACCCGCCGCCTGCTCGGCAACGCCATCGAGATGCAGAAGCGCGCGGAAGACGCTCTCCGCCGCGGAGACTTCGCCGCCGCCAAGGAAGCGCAGCAGCAGGCCATGTCAGCCCTGCAGGACCGCTCCAGCGAACTCGCACGCCTCAATGACGAGAACGATCCGGAAGCCCGCGAGGAGCGCGACCAGCGCGACATCCTCGGCCGCCTCAACAATGGCGAGAGCGGCTATGGCGACAACGTCAAAATCCCCGAGGAAATGGACCGCCAGAAAGCGCGCGAAATCCTCGACGAAATCCGCCGCCGCGCCGGCAACCGCGCCCTCACCCGCGAAGAGCTGGAATACCTGAACCGTCTGCTCGAGCGGTTCTAGGCCCAGCGTACCGCCCGTCAGGTCTAACCACCCCCACAGCTTGTCATCCCGGAAGCGCGTAGCGCTATCCGGGACCCATCGGGCGAGCACGACAACCTATCGATGGATCCCGGCTCTCCGCTTCGCTTCGGCCGGGATGACAAATGTGGTCAGCCCTCATCACCCCGCGAACCACGAGGGAGTGCTCACAACCTAAGTCTGTTGAAATCACGCGCCCCTGATCGCGCCCACGAATGGAAGCCCGCGCATCTTGCCCGCGTCATCCATTCCGTAGCCAACCAGATAGCGATGCGGCGCATCCCACGCCCACGCATCAAGGCCTTCCGTCACCGCCTCGGGCTTGCGCGCGAACACGCAGGTCAGAACCTCGCTCGCGCCCTTGTGCAGCATGTGATCGCGCGCGAACGAGATCGTTCGCCCGCTGTCGAACACATCATCCACCAGCAGGATGCCCCGGCCTTCAACCGGCCGCGCCACATCGGCTCGCACCAGCATGCGCCCCGAACTCTCGCGCGCATCGGCATAGCTCTCCAGCCACAGGCCATCGAACCCCATGTCGATCCCGCGCCGCGCAAAGGCGCGCATGAGGTCTGCGGCAAACGGCGTTGCGCCCAGCAGGATCACGACTGCCGTCCATGAGCCCTGTGAAACTTTCGGCGCAAGCTGATCCGCCAGCGCCTCGATCCGTCTGTGGACCTCATCCGCGCTCAGCAGGACATCGACATTCGGCGGAACCGAAAGATCAGTGATGGTCGCTCTCCCCGGCGGGCGTCGCAGCGGCTGGCGCCGGCGCAGCAGCAGGCTCGGCATGCGCTGGCCCACCCACAGCATGCTCATCCGCGCCGTCGCCGCCAGACCAGGCTGGCGTATCCTTGCCTTCGGCCGGCTTGGCGCCTGAAGCTGCGCCATGGGGCTCGGGTGCAGCGCCATCCTTGGTCGCCTCGACATTCGTATCGGCGCCGATCGACTCCTCGCCGTCCTCGCGCACGAAACTGACCGTCAGGCGATAGGTCTCGACCGGAGGCGCCTCAAAGCGCGATGCGAATTCCGTCCGCTCTTTCGGTCCGAGCGAGGGCACGCTGAACTTGTCGGTCCATGTCTGAACGGCGTTGCCCGCCTCGTCTTTCAGCGTCACGCGCAGTTGCGGCGTATCCAGCCGGTCATCGCTGCCATTGATGACGGAGCCGCTGACTGTCAGCACAGGCGTCGTCCCATCGAATGTCCGCCGCGCCTGCACATTCTCAAACGTCAGCCCGAAGCGGTTCACATCGAGGCCGACCAGCTTGTAGATCGACGCCGCACGCGGGAAGGCCTCGGCCACCTCGTTGCGGAACAGCACGGCCGCGCCGCCCGCCAGCACGAACAGGGCGAATCCGCTGGCCCAGGCGATGGTCACGGCCCGGCCATGGTGGCGTTTGCGCTTGGCGTGCTCGCGTGCGCGGAATTCGGCATGCGGGCCAGCCCGCGCCTTGGTGTTCTCGGCCGCCGTCTGGCGCAGGCGTTCCACCTGCTCGCGCGTCAGTCCGGTTTCCTCGGCGACGACCGTTTCGCCCTCTTCATCGGGCAGTTTTGCGTGCCAGGCATGGCCACAGGTCGCGCAACGCACGCGACGCCCCTCCTTACCGATGGAGGAGTCGTCGGCGAAGTATCGCGTATCGCAGGACGGGCAGACGAGGATCATCGCACTATCGGAATCATAGAAGCGGTTAATATAGTCCAATTAGGGCTGGATTCTGTAACACGCCCACCCCCGGAGATTCATGCGGGATCGCGAGCTAACCTCAGATGAACCGGTTATCCGGCTGGACCGGGTCGGGCTCTCTTATGGGCCGGAAGCCGATGTTCTTGCTGATGTTTCTCTGCAATTGAGCCCCGGATCCATGACTTTTCTCACCGGCCCGTCGGGCGCCGGCAAGTCCACCCTGCTGAAACTGGCCTATCTGGCATTAAGGCCTACGGCGGGCAGGGTTTCCATGTTCGGGGTCGATACCAGCCGCCTGTCCCGGAAGGAGCTGGCCCCCCTCCGCCGCCGGATTGGCGTGATTTTCCAGGAATTCCGCCTGCTCGACCACCTCACGGCCTACGAAAACGTGGCCCTGCCCCTCCGCGTCCTGGGCCAGCACGAAAAAACTTACCGCGACGACGTGATCGAGTTGCTCAAATGGGTCGGCCTGGGCGACCGGCTGGACGCCCGCCCCGCGACCCTCTCCGGCGGCGAGAAACAACGCGTCGCTATCGCCCGCGCTGTTGTCGTGAAGCCCGATCTCATCATCGCCGACGAACCGACCGGAAATGTCGACGAGGAAATGGGCGACCGCCTGTTCCGTCTCTTCCGCGAACTCAACAAGCGTCTCAACACCACGCTGCTGATCGCCACCCACGACCTCGCCCTCGTGCGCAAGGCCAAGACCGACGTGCTGCGCCTGGCAGACGGCATGGTCGTGCGCGTCCCCGCGCCGGTCGACGCTTCACCCGTGGCGCCGGCATGAAGCCATCGCTGTCGCCCCTGTTGCCGAAGGAAGATGCGCGCGAGGCTGCGCTGTTCTTCGTCGTCTGCGCGCTCTGCTTCCTCGCTGCGCTCTCCGGCCTCGTCGCGCGCTCGGCTTATTCCGCCGCAGACGAATGGACCGATCGCGTCACCGGCCAGATCACCATCCGCGTGCGCGGCGATGACGCAGCCACCGCGCGCGCCGTCGCCATCGTTAAGGCAACTCCCGACATCATCTCCGCCCGCGCGCTCGAACGCGCCGAGTCGGAAGAACTTCTCCGTCCCTGGCTCGGCGCAGCCGTGCCGGCAGACCTGCCCCTGCCGCATCTTATCGCCGCCGAAGCCTCGCCATCCGCCGCGAAGGCAGGCGGCGCCGGCCAGCGCCTGTCCGCCGCGCTCAAGGCCGCCAGCATCGACGCCACCGTCGACGATCACATCGTCTGGTCGAAAGACGTAAAGCGCGCCACCGACTCAGCCGGCCTCGTCGCCCTCGTCGCCGTCGGGCTGCTCGGCGCCACCGGCCTTGCCGTCATCGCCTTCGCCACGCACGCAACCCTGCTCGCCCGCCGAGACATGGTGGAACTGCTTCACCTCACAGGCGCCAAGGACACTTTCATCTCCGGCCTGTTCGAGCGCCGTTTCCTGATGCTTGGCGTGCAGGCAGGCGCGCTCGGCGCCCTATTGGCGTTCGGCGCGGCGGCGTTCATCCTGTTCGTGGTCAAGCAGGCGGATCAGCAGGTCTGGCTGTTGCCACAGTTATCCCTGTCGCTGGCAGACGGGCTTATCCTCGGCGTGTCGCCGCTGGTTGCAGGGATTGCATCAATGCTGGCCGCGAAAGTGACTGTCATGCGATCTCTTTCCGACATGGTTTGATTTCATGGTCCGGAGCTTGAAAGAGTTCCGGAAAGTAGTTTGGGCCTGATATTTTGCGTTTTGTACTCCGCGTCTTCGTGATCGTCCTTGCCGCCGCGCTCCTGCTGGCGGGCTGGGACTTTTCGCGCTTCGTCGCGCGCGCAGATCGCGCCGTCTCGCCTGATCCACCGATCGAAGCCGAAGCCGTCGCCTCCCTCACCGGCGCCTCCGACGCCCGCATCATCTCCGCCGTCCAGCTCGCGGATTCACTCGACCTTCCGCTGCTCATCTCCGGCGTGAATGTCGACGCCACTCCGGCGGATATCGCCCGCGTCGCAAAGGTCGATGTCGGCCAGATCGATTGCTGCGTCACGCTGGGCAAGGCCGCCGCCTCCACCGAAGGCAACGGCGATGAAGTCGCCGACTGGGCCCGCCGCAACAAGGTCGAACGCATTATCGTCGTCACGTCCGAATATCACATGGAACGCGCTCTGTTCGAACTGAAGCGCGCCATGCCCGAAGGCCATTTCTTTCCGCACGCCGTAATGACCACCAAAGTCCGCCCGTCGGACTGGTATCGCGATACATCCACCGCGAAGACCCTGATCGAGGAATGGATCAAATATCGCCTCGCGGGCTTGCGCACGGCTGCGCTCACTCCGGAAAAAACCTGATGACCTTCATCCGCTCGCTGCTCTACGCGGCATGGTTCTATCTCACCATGGTTGTCATCGGCCTGGTCTGCATGCCGGTTGCCCTGTTCTCGCGCGACGCCGCGATGAGCGCGATCCGCATGTGGAGCGGCGCACAGCGCCTCGGCCTGCGCATGATCTGCGGCATCAAGACAGAATTCCGCGGACTCGAGCATCTGCCGAAAGACGGTGGCCTCATCGCGATGAAGCACCAGTCGACCTACGACACGATCGCGCCCTTCCTGTTCATCCGGAACCCCGGCTACATCCTGAAGAAGGAGCTGCTGAAACTGCCCGTGTTCGGCATCTACGCCTCGCGCGTCGGCATCCCGATCGACCGCGCCGGCGGCACGAAAACGATGAAGCTGATGCTGGCCGCAGCGCGCAAAGGCGCCGAAGCCGGCCAGCAGATCGTCATCTTCCCGGAAGGCACGCGCCAGCTTCCCGACACGCCCGCCGACATCAAGCCCGGCGTCATCTTCATGTACAACGAACTCGGCATCCCGTGCGTCCCCGTCGCCCTGAACACCGGCCTGTGCTGGCAAGGCTCGGGCTTCCTGCGCAAACCCGGCCATGTCGTTTTCGAAGTCCTGCCCCCCATCGAGCCCGGCCTGAAGCGTGCCGAATTCACCCAGCGCCTGAAAGATGCGCTCGATCCCGCCACGCAACGCCTGGTGGCCGAAGGCCGCGCCGCGCAGGGTGGTCGCGGCTAGCGTTAAGGTTAGCCCCGCTGCACCGCAGCATATTACGGGCTGAATCCTCACGCCTCGCGCCCCGGACAATCATGGATCAATGGCGGCGTTAACCCGGCCTGCTGCGATAATCGCTGGCAAGATCAACGGCATAAACCGTGCAGCCGACGCTCTGGGGGGCTTAACCAGGACACGCTGCGATGGGCCTTCCGACCGCGCCGGACAATACGAAAACGTCCGAGGTAGGCTCGGCGATCAGATCGACGCTGATCTGGAACGTCGTCACCATGGCGTTCGCGCAGATCGCGCTGGCGGGCATCTTCCTGCTGCTGGCCGCGCGTCTCGATCCGGTGACGTTCGGAACGTTCGCGCTCGCCGCTGTCGTCACCGACGTCCTCTACACGCTTGGCGCGTCTTCCGCCGTCGATGCCGTCGTGCAGCGGCAGGACTACACCCGCCGAACCCTCTCGACGATCACCTGGTCCATGCTCGCCCTTTGCTCGGTCGCGACGCTGGTCTTCTTCATGATCGCCCACACATACGCCGCGGCAGTGAACACGTCTCAGGTCGGGGTCATCCTGGAATTCCTGTCCCTGACCATGCTCATGCTGCCTTTCGTCGTCGGCCCGATGGCCGTGATGCGCCAGCGGATGGACTTCAAGGGCCTCGCCCTGCTCGGCATGACCTCATCCTTCGCCGGTAGCCTCGCAGCCCTCGCGACGGCCTACACGCCCTTCCTGGAATGGTCGCTGGTCGTCCAGCGCTTCGTGACAACCGGCACGATGATCCTTCTGGCCACCTTCCGCACGCGCACTCTGCCGGACTTCGGCTTTGACATGACGGCTGCGCGCGCCTGGTTCGCCGCCACCTGGCGCATCTTCGCAGGCCAGGCGATCGCAAGCGCCACGCCCAGAGCTGTCGATCTGATGATGGGATACTTCTTCGGCGTGGTTGCACTTGGCTATCTGCGCATTGCCGCGCGCCTTGCCGATCTCGCCCTCAACACGCTTATCAATCCCATCGGCCAGCTGTGGGTCGTGCTGCTGTCGAAAGCCAAGGATTCCGCCATCGACCGCCGCAGGATTTTCCTCCAGCTCTCAAGCCTGACCGCGCTGATCTCGCTCCCCGGCTTCGCGGGCCTCGCGCTTGTCTCGCAGGACATCGTCAGCTTGATCCTGCCGCAGCAATATGCGCCGGCCTCCCAGCTGCTGACGGCGCTGTGCGTGCTGATGATCTTCGCGCCGATCACGAATTCGCGGAACTCGATTCTCACCGCCCTGCAGAAGTTCAACTTCCTCGTCTGGTTTTCGGTGCTCGATTTCGTCGCGACAATCGTGGGCATGCTCATATTGAGCGGCTCGGGCACTTCGATGATGCTCGTCGGCGGCGCGCTCGCCTCGATCCTGCTGATCCTGCTGGCGCTTCCGGTTATCCTGCGCAGCATGGGCGTAGGGTTCCGCGAATACGGACGGGAAATGGCCCCGCCCTACATCGCCGCAGCCACGATGTGCGCAGTGATCATCGCGATCCAGCCCCATCTGGCGGGCATGTCGCCCCAGATGGCCCTGCTGACCAAGGTTGCGACGGGCGCGGTGGTTTATCTTGGCGTGCTTGGAGTCCTGTTCAGGACGACCGTGAGAAACGCCATGGGCGCGCTGGCCACCCGCTAGAAGCGTCACGGCTTCTTGCTGGTATCCCGCCCGAAGTTAGCGGCCGACGTATCCTGCCCCGCATCAATGATCTCGCGGCGGATGCGGCGTGACTCGGTGAACGTATCGAACAGCTTCTGACCATCCGCGTTGCGGATCGCCTTGCGCAGAGCGGTCAGGTCTTCCTCGAACCGGCCGAGCACTTCCAGCACGGCTTCCTTGTTGTTGAGGAACACGTCGCGCCACATCGTCGGATCAGACGCGGCGATACGCGTGAAGTCGCGGAAACCGGCGGCGGAGAACTTCACTACCTCGCCTTCCGTCACCGCTTCCATGTCGTAAGCCGTCGCCACCATGTTGTAGGCGATCAGGTGAGGAATATGGCTCGTCACCGCCAGCACGAGATCATGCCGCGCCGCATCCATGCGCTCGACCTTCGAGCCCAGCATCGACCAGAACGCGGCGAGATTATCTGTCGCCGCAACATATTCCGCCGAGCCGCCCGTCTCCGGCGTGATGATGAACCAGCGGTTCTCGAACAGGCTCGCAAAGCCTGCGTCCGGGCCGGACTTCTCCGTCCCCGCAATCGGGTGCCCGGGGATGACATGCACGTCGTCCCGGCCCAGCGCCTTGAACTCGCGCGCCACATTACCCTTCACCGAGCCAACGTCGGTGAGGATCGCGCCAGATTTCATCGCCCCGATGCTGGCCTTGGCCGTCGCACTGATGGCGCCCACCGGCACGCAATGAAACACAGCGTCCGCATCGCGCACCGCATCCTCGATGCTTGCAGCAGGCCTTCCGAAACCGATCTCGCCCGCCCGCTTCAGCGCATCCGCATTGCCATCGAACAGCACAACCTCGCCCGCCGCGCCCTTCTCCAGAGCCGCGCGCGCGATAGAGCCGCCGATCAGGCCGACGCCGATGATTGTGATCTGCTTGAAGACCGGGGCCATATGATTACTTGCCCAGGAATTCTTTGAGCAGCTTCAGCGCCGCGTTGTTGGCTTCGACGGTGCCGACCGAAACCCGCAGATGGTTCGGCATCTTGTAGCCGCCCAGCCCGCGCACGGTCACGCCGCGTTCCTTCATGTAGGCCAGCGCTTCGGCAGCTGTCTTGCCTTTGGTCTCGGGAAACTTCGCGACGCAGAAATTCCCGACGCCGTCGATCACGTCGAGGCCCAGCGCCCTCAACTCGCCGGCAAGCCGCACCAGCTCGCGGTCATTGTGCGCCAGCGACGCCTCAACGAACGCTTCGTCTTCCAGCGCGGCGATCGCCACGGCCTGCGCCGCAAGGTTTACGTTGAACGGCATCCGCACGCGCTCGATCGCATCCACCACGTGCGCGGGCGCATAGCCCCAGCCCACGCGCAGACCCGCCAGCCCGTAGAGCTTCGAGAAAGTGCGCGTCATCATCACGTTCTCGAACTGCGAGGCGAGTTCGATGCCCGACGCATAATCGTTCTTCCGCACGAACTCCGCATAGGCGCCGTCCAGCACCAGCAGCACGTTCGACGGCAGCCCGGCGTGAAGGCGCTTCACCTCGTCATAAGGCAGGTAAGTGCCCGTTGGATTGTTCGGATTGGCCAGCCACACGATCTTCGTCCTCGGCGTCACCGCCGCGAGGATCGCATCCACGTCCGCCGTGAAATTCTTCTCGGCGACTTCAACAACCGTGGAGCCCTGCTGCTGCGCAATGATCGCGTAGATCGCAAACGCGTGCGCCGTGCAGATGCTCTCATCGCCCGGCCCGAGATAGGCGCGGCCCAGCATCAGGAAGATCTCGTCGGAGCCGGCGCCGACCACCAGCCGGTTCGGGTCCAGCCCGTGCTTCTTCGCGATGGCAGCCTTGAGATCTTTAGCCGTCCCGTCCGGATAGATGTCCAGCTTCCCGGCCATCTCGACATGCACGGCCTTCGCCTTGGGCGATGCGCCCAGCGGGTTCTCGTTCGACGCCAGCTTGTAGCTCGGTCCGCCGGTATATTTTGGGGCCTCGCCGGGAACGTAGGCGTTCACGCCGGCAAGTTGCGGCAACGGCTTGGGACGATCGGTCATTTCAGCCTCGGATCAGGGCCGAGGCCGTACCCCGACAACCCGCAGCCCGTCCAGTCCCGCCTTCCGGGCCAGATCGATCCGGCGGTCGTCCACAGCCACGAATTCCGGGATGCGGATCAGGGCCAGCGAACGCGCCCGCGCGACCACTTCGGCCTGCAAACCCACGTCCTGAAGCCGCTTGTCGGCGCTGTAGTGGTCGTCATGGGCAGTAGCGAGCGTGTCGTCCTCGCCGGAGCTTTCCATGCTCATCTTGCCGACAATGGCCATCCGCGGCGTCTCGTTTGCCGAGCCCGGCAGGCTGGGCCAGCCCGCCACGATGGACAGATTGCGGAATTTGTTCTCGTTGAGCATCGGCCACCACTGGCCCGACCCGGCATGTTCGGGCCACGGCACGACAGCCAGAGCGCCCGGCATGGAATCCGCCCGGTCCAGCGCATCGCGCACGCCGACGAGCGGCACGATATTGGGCCCAAAGCCGAAATAGCCCCGCGCCGCCTCAACCCCGAGGGTGATGTCGCCGCCGGCCACGTAAACCGCCTTCAGTCCCCGCGCGACCGCCACATCCCCGCACAGCGAGCGCCAGACTCGGGCAATCGCGTCGGGCGGCGCGCCGGCTGCCGTTGCAGCCCGGCACATCCTGCGCATTTCGGCCGCTTCACGGGCCGGGCGAAAGCCGATCCCCGAGGCCGAAACCGCCGGGACATCCCGCAATTCCCGCCATTTCTCGGCCAAAGCCGAGAGAAAAGCATTGTTCATTGTATCGGATGGGTTGTGAAAGCTGTCAGCTGCCATCGTACTCGACTAACTCGGTCACGCTCCCCAGCGCAGCGAAAGTGATACCCGAGTTTCCCCTTCTCCAAAACCCTTCCTGCAAAAGCTGTTCCCCGTTTAAGTCCAGCCACAACGCCGCCTTGAGCAAACGGCCCGTTCCTGCCTATTGCTTCATTCCACGATCGACCTGATCTAGGCTCCGAACCATGAACGCGCCCGCCCGCACCCTCAGCGGCGCGGATGGGCTGAAACGCCTCTCCGTCGCCACGCCGGCCCAGCCCCTGAAGCTGGACAGCGGCCGCGTGCTCGAGAACGTCGAGATCGCCTACGAGACCTGGGGCACGCTCAACGCCGACAAGTCCAACGTGGTCGTCGTCTGCCACGCCCTCACCGGCGACCAGTTCGCGGCCACGCCCAACCCCGTCACCGGCCGCCCCGCCTGGTGGGACCGCATCGTCGGCCCCGGCATGCCGGTCGACACCAACCGCTTCTTCGTCATCTGCTCCAACATCCTCGGCGGCTGCATGGGCTCGACCGGCCCTGCGTCCAAGAAGCCGGACGGCTCCTACTGGGGCACCGACTTCCCCATCATCACCATCGCCGACATGGCGCGCGCCCAGATCGCGCTGCTTGAACGCTTGGGAATTTCCGACGTCTTCCTCTGCATCGGCGGCTCCATCGGCGGCATGCAGGTGCTGGAATGGACGATCCAGGCGCGCGACCGCGTTTTCGCCGCCGTTCCCATCGCCGTCGCCCCGCGCCAGTCCGCGCAGAACATCGGCTTCTACGAAACCGGCCGCCAGGCGATCATGGCCGACCCTAACTGGCGAAACGGCACATACCTCGCCGAAGGCACACGGCCCGAAAAAGGCCTCGCCGTCGCCCGCATGGCCGCGCACATCACCTACCTGTCCGAGACCGCGCTCAAGCGTAAGTTCGACCGCAAGCTGCAGGACCGCCAGACCAAGACGTTCGGCTTCGACGCAGATTTCCAGATCGAAAGCTATCTGCGCCACCAGGGCCAGACCTTCGTCGATCGCTTCGACGCGAACTCGTATCTCTACATCACCCGCGCGATGGACTATTTCGATCTCGCCAGCGAACACGGCGGCGTTCTCGCCAACGCGTTCCGCGGCCTCAACACGCGCTTCTGCGTCTTCTCGTTCTCCTCGGACTGGCACTACTCGCCGGAAGAAAACCGCGACCTCGTCCGCGCGCTCAACGCCGCCGGTTGCGAGACCAGCTACGTCAACATCGAGACCGACAAGGGCCACGACGCCTTCTTCGTCGAAGAGCCCGAGTTCGAAGCCGGCCTGCGCGGCTTCGTCGATGCAGCCGCCAACGCCCGTGGCCTGCCGAAGGCCCGCGCATGACATCTGCTCCGAACACGAACGCCATCCGCCGCGCGGACCACGTCGCCATCGCGCAGTTCATCAACAAGGGTGAACTCGTGCTCGACGTCGGCTGCGGCGACGGCCAGCTGATGGAGTTGCTGCAACAGGAACGCGGCGCCCGCACGCGCGGCCTCGAAGTCGAACAGGCCGGCGTCAACAGCTGCATGTCGAAGGGCCTCGCCGTCGTGCAGGGCAACGCCGACGCCGACCTTCCCGTCTATCCGGACGACGCCTACGACGTCGCCATCCTGTCCAAGACGATCCAGGAACTCGCGCGCCCCAAATTCGTGCTCGATGAACTCTCGCGCATTGCCCGCCGTGTGATCGTGTCGTTCCGCAATTACGGCCACTGGCGTGTGCGCACCGCCCTGCTCACCACGGGCCGCATCCCCAATCTCGGCCACAGCACGGGCTGGTGGTCAGACGGTGCTCGCCGGCCCTGCACGGCCCGCGACATGGCCGAACTCGCCGCCGAAGCCGGCCTCGTCATCGCCGCCGCCACCGCCGTCAACGGCAAGCCGGTCACCGGCGGCTCCCTCGGGCGCCTCAACTGGACTGCCGACGAACTCGTCTTCGTTCTGGAGCGGAAGAAGGGCTGATCGCCCGCAAATCCGACCAATCCGCCCGATTCCGTCAATCCCTTGCTAACGGCAAAGGCGCACCCTTGCCCCGTCGGCCCGCAATCCCCGGCGGGCCCGGAGCCTTGTCATGTCTTTCACGATGACCTCGACCGTTCGCAAAACCCGCGACCATTTCGAGCCCGAAGCCAATCTCGATCCTCAGCAGCAGCGCGCCCTGCGCGCACATCTCGAACAGATCGATTACGCAGCCTTCGCGGCCAACAAGGAAGTGGTGGCCAAGGTCGTCGGCCACGCCGACCTCAACCGCTTCCAGCGCCTCGCCGTCGCCGCGGCGCAAGCCCGCGCCCGTTGGGTCGCCGCCGCCGTCGCACTGACCGAAAAACCTGAGGCCCCCGCCCCGCAGGACGTCGCCCAACTCACAACGCTGCGAAGCGCCTACGAGGAACTGACGGAAGCCTACGAAGCCATGCGCCGCATGGTCGAACGCGGCTACCTGCCTTACCGCGCGAAGCCGTAATCAGGCGGGATTATCACGCGCCGAAGCGGTCCAAACTGCCCGCTCATACCGACGGGTCGAGATCGGCGAGCGCCCGAAGCCCAGTCATAAGCGATAGCCGGAACTGCTGCTCAAATGCGCGGAACCGCCGGGAGGGGTCGGCCTCCGGCGGCTCATAGCTCTGGCTGCTTGTTGCGGGGGCGTAGGCTGCCAACGCTCCAGCCCAATTGGCTTTGAGGCCGGTGACGCGCCGGCCGCACTCTTGGGGAAGAGTACGGCCGGAAGTCAGGCAGGTCTTACGACGTCAGAGCGGCTTCGTTCTTCTCGCCGGTGCGGATGCGCAGCACGCCTTCCAGGTCGAGCACGAAGATCTTGCCGTCGCCGATCTTGTTGGTGTTGGCGGCCTGCGTGATCGCATCGACGACTTTCTCGACGACCGAGTCAGACACGGCCACTTCGATGCGAACCTTCGGCAGCAGGCGCACTTCGTATTCCGCGCCGCGATAGACTTCCGTCTTGCCTTGCTGGCGGCCGTAGCCGCGCACTTCCGTCACGGTGACGCCAGAAGCGCCAGCGGCGGTCACGGCATCGAGGACGGCGTCCAGACGGCTCGGTTTGAACACTGCGGTGATGTATTTCATTGGGGCTTCCCTTTCCTGTTCGGTGGGCGGGTGATCTCCGCCTTCCCGGTGTATATATCGCTGTACTTACACACCTTCAACACCTAAGTGCGACTTTTGTCAACGGGATTGCGTAAGCTCCTCTTTTCAGGCGCAATTTTCACAACACGCCGTCCCCGCGCAGGCGTTCCGGGTTCGATATAAAGGCGTTTGACCGCCTCGATCATCAGCACGCCGCCGAATCCCGACCAGGCAAACCTGCCCATTTTCTCCCACGCATCGCCCGCGGAGGAGATGATTCCCCAGTTGATCGGGGGTGCGTAGAGCGCCCGGGCGGATGCCTGCGGCAGGAACATCGCGTCCTCCAGCAGCCGGTTCAGCTGCGAGCGGGTATAGGGCCGTCCATGCCCGAACGGTGTCGACTCCGCGCGCGCCCAAAGTCCCCGTCTATGAGCAACAATGATCAGAATCCGGGCTTCCGGCGCGGCCACGCGCCATAATTCGCGCAGCAGGCGGTGCGGGCTCTCCGCCTCCTCCAGCGCATGGCACACCACGATCCGGTCAAACAGCGCATCCGGAAACGGCAGCCGCTCGTCCTCGACCAGCGCGGTCAGCCCCTTCCCGTCCGCCGGCCAGCGCTCAGCCCCCTGCTCGTCCGGCGCTGCCGAGATCACCCGACGCGCGCCCGCCCGATAGGGCTCCAGCAGCGCATCGGCATGCCCGAGGCCCAGCACGTCCAGCCCATCCGCATGCGGCCACAGCGCCGCCACGCGCTTGGCAAGCATGTCGTGGGACATGCCCCCGAGCGCCGACCCGTAAAAGGCCTGCAACCTGTCGATGTCGAAGCGCATGCCCTGACCTGCAGCCCGTGCCAGTCACCTGTAATCCAGCCTATATAGGGCGGGAGCCGACCGGAAAGGTAAACCGCGTGAGCAAACCCATCGTCCACATCTTCCCCTGCCTGAAGGACAATTACGGCTTCCTGCTGCACGATCCGGATACGGGCGAGACCGCAACGATCGACACGCCTGAAGCCTCCCGTATCCTCGCCGAAGCCGACGCCAAAGGCTGGAAGATCACCCAGATCTGGAACACGCACTGGCATCCCGACCATGCCGGCGGAAACGCCGATATCGTTGCGAAGACCGGCGCGAAGGTGATCGGCCCGAAGGAAGTCGAGCGCGCAGCGCCTGCGCCAGATCGCATCGCCGGCGAAAGCGACATCGTGAAGCTCGGCAAGATCAGCGGCACCGTGATGGAGACGCCCGGCCACACACTCGGCCACATCGTCTATCACCTGCCCGACGCCCACATCGCCTTCGTCGGCGACACGCTGTTCGCGCTCGGCTGCGGTCGCCTGTTCGAAGGCACGCCGCAACAGATGTGGACCAGCCTCGACCGGCTGCGCGCCCTGCCCGGCGACACCACCGTCTATTGCGCGCACGAGTACACGGAATCCAACGCGAAGTTCGCGCTGGCCGTCGACGCCGACAACGCCGACCTCCGCGCCTACGCCGAAACCGTCACCGCCAAACGCGCCCGCGGCGAGCCCACCGTGCCCACCACCATCGCCGCCGAAAAACGCGCCAACCCCTTCCTCCGCGCCGACGACCCAGCGCTACAGAAATTCGTCGGCCACCCCGGCGACGCGGTCGCGACCTTCGCGGAAGTCAGGGAGCGGAAGAACCGATCATAGGGCTCAACCCTTCCCCCGCCCGCGCGGGAGGCGCTACATCTCGCCCATGACCCTCGACGACATCATCCGTACCCTGAACCTCATCCCTCACCCCGAGGGCGGCTGGTATGCCGAGATGCATCGCATCCCCGACCCCCACGGTCATGGCCATCGCTCGCCCGGCTCCGCGATCTACTACGCGCTCGGCGCCGGCGACCGTTCGCACTGGCATCGCATCGATGCGACCGAGATCTGGCACTACTATGCCGGCGCACCGCTGGAGCTGAGCCTCGCAGTCACGGATCATTCGCGCGTGAAGACCCGCACGCTCGGGGCAGACCTCCTCGCCGGCCAGCGCCCGCAATTGATCGTGCCGCCACATCACTGGCAGGCCGCACGCAGCCTCGACGACTGGACGCTCGTCGGCTGCACGGTTTCACCCGGCTTCGAATTTTCAGCATTTGAAATGGCCCCGCCCGGCTGGTCGCCCGGCGCCTGACCGATATCAGCCCGCGTTGCGCGATTGCGTCAGCGCGTTGGTGATCGCCTCGGGCGTCACGCGGCCAGACCGGCCGTCATCCGGGTTCACGTCGACGGTCAACTCGCCATCGCGGAAACCAACCTTCGGCGCCTTGCCCCGGCGCACGGTGACTTTCTCGACCTTCGAAGCCGCCTTGCCGGCCAGCCCGTTGGCGTTCTTCACGCCCAGCACTAGGATGTTCAGCGCATCCGCCGCCCAGGCCTCGTCGCTCGCGAAGGACTGCGTCCCCCAGATCGTGACTTCATGCCCGGCCAGCTTGGTCAGCTCGTTCGCCGCGCTCGCGCGCATCTTGTCGAGCGACGCCGTCATCGCGCCCGGCGTGATCGGCGGCGCCTTCGCGGAGGGTTCAGCCGGCGAGCCGGAAACGTTGTGGATGTACGACACCACGTTGCCCTGCTGCGTCACGCGCAGAACCATGCGGCCCGCATAATCCATGAAGAAGGTATCGCCGCGCTGCCCCGGCACCGGCATCAGCGACAGCACGTTATCGCTGCCATCAACCTTGAGCAGCACCATCGATCCGCGCTGCTCGAGCACGAAACCGGAATTCTTGTCGGAGCCCATGTCGACATACCACGTCCCGCCCTGCTGCGGCGCAGACGCCTTGGCGGCGCGGGTGGAGGCGAATGTCGGGGCTGCCTGCGTGTCCTGCGCGAAGGCCGGCGCTGCGAATCCCGCAGCGAGCGCGGCTACCAGCGCAAGGGCTGCGGCCCGAACTGCACGCGCAGGGTCCGCAGAGACATGAAATTCTTTCACCATCATCCCCGCCATAGAGCACGGCAAAGGGGGCAATTCTTTGTTCGAATGCTGGGCCCCGCTGGTCACGATGGGGCCATTCAGCGGCGGATGCAAGACTCGGCGATTCAGCAAAAACAAGGCGTTAGGCGCTCGCGACGCACCGTTGCACGGGCGCCGCGCCGGGCCTGAACTGCTAGCCTGTGATGTACTGCCCGCCATTGGCTGTCAGCGTCGCTCCCGTCATGAAGGCCGAGTCGGGCCCGGCGAGGAACGAGACGCATCCCGCGATCTCCTCGGCCTTGCCCAGCCTTCCAACCGGGATCGTAGCAACAATGCCTTCCAGAACCTTTTCCGGCACGGCCTGCACCATTTCCGTGTCGATGTAGCCCGGGCAGATCACGTTCACGGTGATGCCCTTCTTGGCGTTCTCCTGGGCCAGCGCCTTGGTGAACCCGATCAGGCCGGCTTTCGCGGCGGAGTAGTTCACCTGCCCGATCTGGCCTTTCTGCCCGTTGATCGAGGAGATGTTGATGATGCGGCCGAAGTTGCGCTCGCGCATGCCCTCGATGGTCAGGCGGCAGAGGTTGAAGGCCGAGGTCAGGTCGACCCGAATAACGTCATCCCACTGCTGGCGGGTCATCCGGTGCAAGGTCGCGTCGCGCGTGATCCCGGCATTGTTCACCAGCACGTCGACCGGCCCGAGCTCCTTCGTGATCTTCTCGATCCCGGCGGCGCAGGCGTCATAGTCGCCGACATCCCACTGGTAACAGCTGACGCCCAGCTCCTTGCCGCACTTCTCGGCCGCCTCAGCGTTCCCGGCAAAGTTGGCGGCAACCTTGTAGCCGTCCTTCGCCAGACGGTCCGTGATGGCTCGCCCGATGCCGCGCGTTCCCCCGGTAACCAACGCAACCTTCGCCATCGCATGCTCCCTGCCGCTCACAAGCTAGTGAGCGGTATAACCGATTTGATTACGGATGGTCTCGAACCCGCGGGCCACGCCCGAAATATTTTGCTGCACTTATGCTGCACCCGCCGAATGAGTGTGCAGCTGCGTAAAACTCGTGCTACAAGGCGGGCTGAACTGGATTTAATGTGCGGTCTTCGCCAGAGCTGTCCCGGGGGAAACGAGACAGCGGAGCCAAGGCCTCTGGAGGAATGGTTTGGCACAGTCTAGCGGCGCCGACGGCGAGAAGATCATCATCAAGAAGTACGCGAACCGGCGTCTCTACGACACGTCCGCTTCCGCTTACGTAACGCTCGAACACCTGTCCGAGCTGACCCGCCAGGGCAAGGAGTTCATGGTCCAGGACGCCAAGACCGGCGAAGACCTGACCCGCGCCGTGCTCGCCCAGATCATCTTCGAGCAGGAGAACAAGAAGGAAGGCGTGCTGCCCGTCTCCTTCCTGCGCCAGCTGATCCAGTTCTACGGCGACAACTTCCAGACCATGCTGCCCGCCTACCTCGAACTCTCGATGAAGACGTTCAACCAGCAGCAGGAAAAGTGGCGCGACTACATGTCGACCACGGTTGGCGAGGACAAGGCCAAGGCGTTCGACGAACAGGTCCGCAAGAACATGTCGATGTTCGAGGACACGATGAAATTCTTCGCGCCCTTCGTGCCCGTGCCGCCGAAGCCCGAGGATGCCGGCGTTCCCGGCGCGCCGCCGAAACCGTTCTCGCCCCCCACGGGCGTCGACGCCATCCGCGCAATGCAGCAGCAGATGCTGGAAATGCAGAAGCAGTTGGCCCAGCTCGCCACCGGCAGTTACATGCCGCCCACCGACAAGGACAAACCTTAACGGTCAGGCTGCCTCGGGGGCGGATTAACTACCCTGCAGCAGAGTTCACGGTCGTAAACGGAACGCGGCGCGGCGCTTGCAGTTAATGTCGCATGCGCGTCGAGGCCGCACCTTTCGTGTACCGTAATGACGACCGCCGCCAGCGGTTCGAAGACCGGCGCATGGCTGAGGAAGACCGCCGTTTCACATCGGAACAGCCGCAGCAGCGCGCCCGCCACGAAGCCCATCTCTGGTTCGCCCCCACCTTCGGCGCCCACATCCTCGGCCAGGTCACCCCCACCAAGGTCACCGCCACAGAAGCCAAACGCGCCTACGGCCAACCCGAATCTCGCACCCCGCTGCGCCCACACGTCGTTCAGTCAGTCTGAGCGCGAGCCAGCGCTCTGCTGGCGCCCCACACCCACCGCTTGTCATCCCGGAAGCGCGAAGCGCTATCCGGGACCCATTGCGCCAGCACGACACCCTCTCAATGGATCCCGGCTCTCCGCTCCGCTACGGCGGGGATGACAAGCTGTGG